>WBZX01000039.1_pt1 | contig 113009 bp, 111 predicted proteins | sample 5204211 | NCBI WGS metagenome assembly WBZX01 (sample SAMN12344362, study PRJNA552823) | activated sludge metagenome | biome: Activated sludge suspended growth; feature: Nitrification reactor; material: Wastewater; isolation source: activated sludge from nitrification reactor of wastewater... | reverse complement strand
CCCGGATGGGCACCCCGCCGGCCTTCGACAGCTGATCCGCCTGCGCACCGGCCATGCGGAACTTGAGTCCGATCGCCTTCGCCACGTTGAACCAGCCGTCGTTGCTCTGGGCGTGCGCGTAGCCCTGTTCGCGCCGGCTCTTCGGCCGCGCGACCGGCGTCGTCTCCGGAACCGCCGCTTCGGGAGCGATGGCACGGATCACGTCGTTGACGGCGATCTCGTTGCGAGCCACGCCGGCCAGCACGTCGTCGACCGACTTCTGAGCCAGCTTGGCCAGCGCGCGCTTGAGCTTGTCGTCGCTGTAGGAGATCGAGAGCCGCTCCATCGCCGCGACCAGCAGCCGCCGCCCGAGCTCGGTGTATTGGCGCCGCACCGCCTCGCGCGCCGCCCGCCGGATCGAGGAGCGCGCCCGCCCCGTCACCACAAACCCCTCCCAGGCGGCCGGATGCGAGTGGGTCTTCGACGTTTGCACCTCGACCTCGTCGCCGTTGCGCAGCACCGTGTCGATCGGCACGTGGCGGCCGTTGACGTAGGCGCCGACAGCCTGGTTGCCGATGTCGGTGTGCACGGCATAGGCGAAGTCGAGCGGCGTTCCCCCTCGCGGCAGCGCGATGAGCCGGCCCTTCGGCGTGAAGCAGAACACCTGGTCCTGGAACAGCTCCAGCTTGGTGTGCTCGAGGAACTCCTCCGCGTTGGCGCCTTCGAGCAGCGTCTCGACCATGTGCCGCAGCTCTGCATACGGGCCGTGGTCCTTGTCCTTCCACAGCGGCGTGCGCGCATGGCCGTTGGCGGTCTCCTCGCCCGGACCGGTCTCCTTGTAGATGGCGTGCGCGGCGATGCCGTACTCGGCGAACTCGTGCATCTCGCGCGTCCGGATCTGAAGCTCGACGCGCTGATGCCGGGGACCGATCACCGTGGTGTGGATCGACTGGTAGTTGTTCTGCTTCGGCGTCGAGATGTAGTCCTTGAAGCGGCCCGGCACCGTCCGCCACGTCCGATGCACGACGCCCAGCACCCGGTAGCAATCGTCGACGTTCTCCACGATGACGCGGAAGGCATAGATGTCCGACAGCTGCTCGAGGCCGATCTGCTTGTTGGCCATTTTGCGCCAGATCGAATAGGGCTTCTTCTCCCGCCCCTTGACCTCCGCGGTGATGCCGACCTCCGCGAGACGCGACTGCAGCGCCGCGCGGATCTCCTCGACCAGCCCCTCGTTGGCCTTGCGCAGCTCCCCCAGCTTTGCCGTCACGGTCGAATAGGCGTCTGGATGCAGCCAGCGGAACGACAGCTCCTCGAGCTCGTCCCTGAGCTCCTGCATGCCCATGCGCCCGGCCAGCGGCGCATAGATGTCGATTGTCTCCTCCGAGTTGCGCTTGCGGCTCTCGGGCTTGTTGTGCTCGAGCGTGCGCATGTTGTGCAGCCGGTCGGCGAGCTTGACCAGCAGCACTCTTATATCGGTGGAAATGGCGACCAGCAGCTTGCGGAAGCTCTCCGCCTGCTCGGCCTTCTTCGAGACGAGATCGAGGCGCTGGATCTTGGTCAGGCCGTCGACCAAGGCGCCGATCTCGGGCCCGAATAGCTGATCGATCTCGGCCCGCGTCGTGTCGGTATCCTCGATCACGTCGTGCAGGAGCGCGGCGGCGATGGTCGCCTCGTCGAGCTCGAGCTCGGTGAGGATCGCGGCGACTTCGAGCGGGTGCGAGAAGTAGGGATCGCCGGAGTTGCGCACGAGGCCGGCGTACTTCTTCATGGCGTAGACGTAGGCGCGATTGAGCAGCGCCTCGTCGGCTTCGGGATCGTAGCGCTGGACCCGCTCGACCAGCTCGTACTGACGCATCATTCCCCGCCACCCTCCCGAGGCGGACGCACTTCGCCCGATTGCAGCTGAGCTTCGTCTGTTCTAGTCCAGTGCCCGAGCCGCGCGATGCACTCCAGCCACGGCTGCCTCAGCCCGCCTCAGCGACCGCGATCCCGCGGGCCGTTGCCGACAGCGGAGGAGGGCTCCGTAGGCGTCATGCTCTCGAGACCGCGCAGCAGCTGCTCCTCGGTCATCACGTCGACCACCGCGTCGCTCGCCTGGTCGTCGCGGCCGAGGATCGGCCCGCGCCGGTCGGACGCGAGCAGCGGTGCCGCCACCGCCTCCGGCTCGTCGACCTCGACGTTCTTCTGGATCGAGTGGATGAGACCTTCGCGCATGTCTTCGGGGGCGACGTTGCGCTCCGCGATCTCGCGCAGGGCGATGACCGCGTTCTTGTCGTTGTCGGGGTCGATGGTGATGGCGGCGCCGCTGGCGATCGAGCGGGCCCGGTGAGCGGCGAGCAGCACCAGCTCGAACCGGTTGGAGACCTTGTCGACGCAATCCTCGACCGTGACGCGTGCCATGTGGGGGCGACCTCTTGCGGATGAGTGGAGGCAACGACCACCCGTGCTGCGTGCCGGGCGGTCATGCTGCAACGCAACCTTCTGGCACGAAATCCGCAGGAGATCAAGCCGAGGCCCGCGCGGCATCTCCAGGCCGCCACATCGGATTGCACCGCCCCACGTATCGCTGTTAGTCTGGAGTGTTACAGACAAATCCACGATCGCGGAAGAACTCTTCGTTAGGCGCCCTCACCGTTTCGGTGGAATACCAGCTTGACTTTTCAATGCGTTCCTGTGATATGGCCCATGAAACTGGTTGACTGACAGTGTGGTCGAAACCATCGCTGGTTGTACTGCCGGTTTCCAAAAAGGATCCGCGAAGGCTTGTTAGCTATCCGCATCGACATTATTTGTCCGTTCGGAACTGCTGACCTCGGCTGCACTCGAATTGTAGACATTGTGCTCTGTTCGATTACGAGCTTCCGCGCCTTGTCCTTGAGGTGGGTGAATGGTCTCTTGACCGCGCCGGCCCTAACGCCGCGCATCCTGAGGCTCTCGCCCAGCAACGGAAAACCCCTTCGCCGCACGTTGTGTGGCCGAAGCTTTGGTTAGACCAGGTGAGGCCAATATGCATTTCTATCAAAATGAGCGAATCGCCCTCTTCATTGACGGCGCCAATCTTTACGCTACCGCCAAGGCCCTCGGCTTCGATATCGACTACAAGCGGCTCCTGGCGCTGTTCCGCCAGAAAGGGCAGCTCATCCGCGCGCTTTATTACACTGCCCTCGCCGAGGATCAGGAGTATTCCTCGATCCGGCCCTTGATCGATTGGCTCGACTACAACGGCTACACCATGGTCACGAAGCCGACCAAGGAGTTCACCGACGCGTCCGGCCGCCGCAAGATCAAAGGTAACATGGATATCGAGCTCAGTGTCGATGCCATGCGCCTCGCCGAGACGCTCGACCACATCGTCCTTTTCTCCGGCGACGGCGATTTTCGCAGCCTCGTGGCGGCTCTGCAGCAGAAGGGCCGCCGCGTCAGCGTCGTCTCCACGCTCCAGACATCGCCGCCCATGGTCGCCGACGAGCTCCGCCGCCAGTCGGACCAGTTCATCGATCTCGCCGACCTCGAAACCCTGATCTGCCGCGACCCGGCCACCCGGCCGCCCCGCGAGCCCCGCGAGCCGCGCTCCTTCGCCCCGCGCGGGCACCAGAGCTACCAGTCCCCCGCCCGCGCCGAGGGCTTCCAGGACCATGACGACATGGGTGAGGTCGACTGACCCCACCCGGCGGGTTCCGCTTGGTCATGGCTGGGGCAGCACCCATTCAAACGACGGCGCCGGCCTCCGCCGAGGCAGACCGCTATTGCGAGATTTGCCCGCGCCTGACCGCCTTCCGCGCGGCCAACGCTGCCGCGGATCCCACTTGGTTCAATGGCGCCGTGCCCTCCTTCGGCACCCCGGATGCGCGGCTCCTGATTGTCGGCTTGGCCCCTGGTCTCAAGGGCGCCAACCGCACGGGCCGCCCGTTCACCGGCGACTATGCCGGCGACCTCCTTTATTCCACGCTGCTCGAGCTGGGATTCGCCCGCGGCACCTATGCCGCCAGTCCCGATGACGGCCTGACCCTCGTCGACACCCTCATCTCCAACGCCGTCCGCTGCGTGCCGCCCGAGAACAAGCCCACACCGGCGGAGATCGCCGCCTGCCGGCCGTTTCTTGCCGCTCGCATCGCCGCCCTACCCCGGCTTCGCGCTATCCTCGCGCTTGGCCGCATCGCCCACGACAGCACGGTAGCGGCATTGGGCGAACGCCGTGCGCGCGTCCCGTTCGGCCATGGCGCCCGCCACGAGCTCCCGGGCGGCCTCGTGCTGTGGGACAGCTTCCACTGCTCGCGCTACAACACCAACACCGGACGCCTGACGCCGGCGATGTTCCGCGCCGTCCTGGCGGAGGTCCGCGCTTTCCTCGGCTGATCCTCCTATCGTCGTGTTGATCGTGATCATGCCTGCCGCTTGAGCACGGCCGCGCAAGGCCTATGATGGCGCCGGGTGATTTGGGGACCGGCCGCTCGGGTCTCCGAGCGCCGGGAGAGGACAACGCGGCAGGACAGAACGCCATGGCGCTCGAGATCGCACCGGAGAAGGTGGCGCACGTCATCATCAAGGCCCGCGAGTACGACGTTAAGGTCGGCTCCTGGCAGGATTCGCCAGGCGATGGCGACAACGAAGCCGATCCGGGAGCCATCCTAGAGGACCTCGCTGACGATCCGACCCGCGACGAGCTCTCCGGCTTCATCGACGCCTTGAACGACGACGAGCAGGCGTCCCTGGTGGCGCTCGCCTGGATCGGCCGCGGCACGTTCGAGCCGGAGGACCTCGATGAGGCCGTCGAGACAGCCAAGTCCGAGCGCTCGAACTCCACCGCCCGCTACCTGCTGGGCATCCCTCTGCTCTCCGACTTCCTTGAGGAAGGTCTCGAGAAGCTCGGCTACGCCGTCGAGGACGTGGAGAGCGACGTGCTCTAGGGATTGAGCGGCCCCAGCCGCTCCTCGAGCCGCCGCTCGACCTCCGCCGTATCCCCGCTCACCGACAGCGACTTGACCCGCGACTTGCCGCCAGCGGTCACCGCCACGCTGCTCTTCGGCACGCCGAGCCACTCGGCCAGAAGTTTTTCCACGGCCGCGTTCGCCTCGCCCTCGGAAGGCACAGCGCGCACGCGAGCCTTCAGCGCCGGCCCCTCCGCCGTCTCTTCGATCCCCTCGATAGCGTCCTTGGACGACTTCGGCGTCACCCTGACACGCACCATCACGCCGCCGGCGGCCGGGCGCCAGGGACGTCCGCTCATCGCAGGAACAGCTTGGCGATGTTCGGGATGACGACGGATTGGATGAAGAAGCAGCCGAGCAGAAGGACGATCGGCGAGATGTCGACGGCCCCGAGGTTCGGCATCATCTTGCGGATCGGCTTCAGCAGCGGCTCGGTCAGCGCGTTGAGCGCCTGCCAGATGGCGCGCACCGTTGGATTGTAGGCGTTGACGACGCCGAACGCCATCAGCCAGCTCATCACCACGCCTGCGATGACGACGTAGGTGTAGAGCGTGATCAGGTACGAGATGAAGCCCAGGAGCTCGATCATGAGAAACCGTTCCGTTGGCGGGTGGGCGGAGGTGTACCGTCGCCCCGCGACTTAGACAAGCCCGAGCGGTCAGATGGTCTTTGCTCGCACCCCATCGGAGCAGCATCGGACCGCCTCCATCGTAATCATTGTCCTCGCCTCGCCGCTCCCTATACTGCGCCGCCACCCGCCATCCACTGCTATAGAGATAGCCCATGAAGATCACTTGGCTCGGCCATTCCTGCTTCCGCATCGAGACCGGCAACAGCGTCATCCTCATCGACCCCTTCCTGAACGGCAACCGCACCTTCGCCGCTTCCGGGCTCGACATCGCCGCCGCCTCCAACGGCCTCACCCATATCCTCGTCACCCACGGGCACGGCGACCACGTCGGCGATACGGTGGCCCTTTCGAAGTCGACCGGCGCCAAGGTCGTCACCAATTACGATCTCTGCATGTGGCTGGCGAAGCAGGGCGTCACCGCGTTCGACCCGATGAACACGGGCGGCACCACCGACCAGGGCGACTTCACGGTGAGCCTCGTCCGCGCCGACCATTCCGCCGCCCTCGTCGAGATGGACGTGAATTTCCCTCTGGGCAGCGCCAACGGCATCGTCGTGACGCCGAAGGACGGCCCCACGGTCCTGCACATGGGCGATACCGACATTTTCTCCGACATGGGACTGATCAACGAGATCTACCGCCCCGCGATCGGCATCGTGCCGATCGGCGATCGCTTCACCATGGGCGCCCGCACCGCCGCCATGGCGTGCAACAAGTTCTTCCACTTCCAGTCGGTTTTCCCGTGCCACTACGGCACCTTCGACATCATCGACCAGACCGCCGACCGCTTCGTCGCCGAGGCCAAGAGGCAGAACGTCATCGTCCCCAAGGCGGGCGAGGCCGTCGGGGTTTGAAATCCGAGGCATGATCGGCCCACCGTTCTCCCTCCCGGGGAGAGCGGCGATGCAGGCGTTCCCCGCCGTTGCACCGCTGGCTGGCGGCGGCTAAGACAGCGGCAACGGATCGAGAGCCCAGGAGCGGGGAACCATGCACGTCGACGAGGCCACCGTGCGGCGCATCGCGCGCCTGGCACGCATCAAGATCACGCCCGAGGAGGCCAAGGGCCTCGAAGGTGAGCTGTCCGGCATTCTCGATTGGGTCGAGCAGCTCAAGGAGGTCGACACGGCCAATGTCGAGCCGATGACGCGCGTCGTCGCCCAAGGCCTGAAGAAGCGCAAGGACGAGGTCACCGACGGCGAGATCGCCGATCAGGTCGTCGCCAACGCGCCCCTGACCGAGGACAATTTCTACGTCGTGCCCAAGGTGGTGGAGTAGCGCAGTCCCCTCTCCCCATCGCTGCACTTGCATGGGGAGAGGGAGCAACGGAGAAAGCCATGGCCAAGATATTCGCTGTGCTCGGCGTCCTGCTCATTCTGAGCGGCGTTGTCCTGCTTGCCATTCCCCGCCACGAGCCCGCCACGACGAGCCGCAGCGGAGCCCCGAGCATCGGTGTCCAGGCCAAGGAGGCGCCGGCGCTGATCGCACACGTCCGCGGCCTCGCCGAGCAGGCGAACGCGCCGTTGTCGATCCTCTTCGGCCTCATGAGCCTCTATTACACGCGCCGCACGTATCTCAACTCGCAACGCAAGAGCTGAGGCTGTGCCGCACGGAACAGTCCGTTCGCCCCGGGTGAGCTAGGTCCAGAGGTCCGCAGTCCGATAGAATTGATCACGAGCTTCGGATCTGCCAGCTCACCAGGGAGCCCCCAATGCGCCGCCGTTCGCTTCTCGCCGCCACTCTCATCGCCGCCACGGCCTCGCCGCTCGCGGCCAAGCCGGTCAAGGGCGTCTTCATCGGCCCCGGTGCCTACGCCATGAAGAACGGCGGCTGCGAGAAGCTGAAAAAGATCGCCGAGGGCGGTCCGAAAAACGTCGAGACGACGCCCGAGACGCTGACCGTCAACGGCTTCGACAATTGGGAGACCGGCTGCGGCTTCACCTCGATCAAGGAGGTCGAGAAGGGCCGCAAGTGGGTGGCGAGGATGTCGTGCAACGACGAGGCGGGCGACGAGACACCCGAGACCGACACCTTCGAGAAGCAGCCCGACGGCTCCTTCAAGGTGACCAACGAGGACAAGACCACCATCTGGGTCCGCTGTGACGCGGGTAAAGGGAAATAGACGTGACCGAACTGACCAAGCTGACACTCGCCGAGGCCCGTGACCGCCTGCAGCGGAAGGAGATCACCGCCACCGAGCTGACGCGGGCTCATCTCGCCGGGATCGAGGCGGCCAATCCCGCCCTCAACGCCTACGTGCTGGTCACGCCCGAGCACGCCCTCGCCCAGGCCAAGGCCAGCGACGAGCGCCTCGCCAAGGGCGGCGCCCGCCCGCTCGAGGGATTGCCGCTCGGCAACAAGGATCTGTTCTGCACCAAGGGCATCCGGACGACGGCGTGCTCCAGGATTCTCGACGACTTCAAGCCCACCTACGAATCGACCGTCGGCCAGAACCTCTGGGACGCCGGTGCCGTGATGCTCGGCAAGCTCAACAACGATGAGTTCGCCATGGGCTCCTCGAACGAGACCAGCGCCTTCGGCCCGGTCATCTCGCCCTGGCGCCGCAGAGGGAAGTTGGACAAGCTGGTCCCGGGCGGCTCCTCGGGCGGCTCCTCCGCGGCCGTCTCCGCCAACCTCTGCCTCGCCGCCACCGCCACCGACACCGGCGGCTCGATCCGCCAGCCGGCCGCGCTGACCGGCACCGTCGGCATCAAGCCGACCTATGGCCGCTGCTCGCGCTGGGGCATCGTGGCTTTCGCCTCCTCGCTCGACCAGGCCGGTCCCATCGCCAAGACCGTCCGTGACAGCGCCATCATGCTCCGCGCCATGGCCGGCCACGACCCCAAGGACACCACCTCCATCGACGCCCCCGTGCCCGACTACGAGGCGGCGCTCGGCAAGGGCATGAAGGGCCTGCGCGTCGGCGTGCCGAAGGAGTACCGCGTCCCCGGCATGTCGAAGGAGATCGAGGCTCTCTGGGACAAGGGTGTCGAATGGCTGAAGGCTGCGGGCGCCACCATCCATGAGATCTCGCTGCCGCACACCAAGTACGCGCTGCCGGCCTATTACATCGTCGCCCCGGCCGAGTGCTCGTCGAACCTCGCCCGCTACGACGGCGTCCGCTACGGCCTGCGCGTCCCCGGCAAGGATCTGATCGAGACCTATGAGAACACGCGCGCCGCCGGCTTCGGCAAGGAGGTGCGCCGCCGCATCCTCATCGGCACCTACGTGCTCTCGGCCGGCTACTACGACGCCTACTACCTGAAGGCCCAGCAGGTGCGCACACTCATCAAGCGCGACTTCGACGACGCCTGGAACAAGGTCGACGTGGTGCTCACCCCGACGACACCGAGCCCGGCCTTCGCGTTCGGCGAGAAGTCCGGCGATCCGATCGCGATGTACCTCGAGGACATCTTCACCGTGACGGTGAACATGGCCGGGCTCCCCGGCATGTCCGTTCCCGCCGGCCTCTCGAGCGAGGGCACGCCGCTCGGCCTCCAGCTCATTGGCAAGCCGATGGACGAGGAGACGCTGTTCCGCGCCGGTCAGGCGATCGAGGACGCCGCCGGCCGCTTCACCGTGCCGGAGAATTGGTGGAACACCGCCGCCGGCTCCGGCAGTGGCAAGGGAAAGAGCAAGAAGAAATAGCGCGGTTCAGGCCAGCTTCGCCTTGAGCGCGTCGGCACGGGCGCGGATAGCTTTCATCTCGCCCGCCTCCTTGCGTGCCAGGTTGAGATACTGCGGCTTCATGCGCGCGTTGCGCTCGAAGCGATCACGGTGGCGCGCCAGGAAATCCCAGTAGAGGGTCGTGAAGGGGCAGGCGTCGTCGCCCAAGCCCTTGGCGGGATCGTAGCGGCAGTTGCGGCAATGGTCGCTCATGCGGTTGATATACGCGCCGCTCGCAACGTAAGGCTTGGTGCCGACGATGCCCCCGTCGCCGTGCTGGCTCATGCCGAGCGTGTTGGGCAGCGACACCCAGTCGATGGCGTCGCGAAACATCGACATGTGCCAGCGGTGCACCTCGTAGGGGTTTACGCCAAGGAGAAGGCAAAAGAGCCCGAGAACCATCAGCCGCTCGATGTGGTGCGCATAGGCGTGATCGACGGTGTGCCCGATCGCCTCGGCGAGGCAGCGCATGTCCGTCTTGCCGGTCCAGTAGAAGCGCGGCACCGGCAGATCCGCATCGAGCGCGTTCATCGCCGCGTAGCTCGGCATGTGACGCCAATAGATGCCGCGCACCATCTCGCGCCAGCCGATGACCTGCCGCACGCAACCCTCGACCGCCGCCAGCGGCGCCCGGCTGGGATTGGCGAGCACGGCATCCACCACCTCGCGCGGCGTGATCAGGTGCAGGTTGAGCGGCGCCGAGAGCAGCGAGTGGAACAGGAACGGCTCGCCGCCGTGCATCGCGTCCTGGTAGCGCCCGAACAGCGGCAGGCGATGCACGACGAAGCTTTCGAGCTCTATGAGCGCCTGCTCGCGCGTAACGGCCAGGTCGAACCGATCGAGCCGTCCAGGCGCTTCAGGTATCTCGCGCGCGACGAGTTCGATGACCTCGCGCGTGATGGCGTCGGGCTCGAACGTCTTCGTCGCCGGGATGGGCGGCGGTCCCTTGCGCGGAAAGGCAGCGCGGTTCTCGTCGTCGTAGTTCCACCGGCCGCCGGACGGTCCGCCGTTCGCATCCATGAGGATGCCAAGCCGCTTGCGCATGAAACGGTAGAACGTCTCGAGGATGGCATTCGGGTGCTCGCCCGCGAACTCGGAGAATTCCCGCCGCGAGCAGAGAAAGCTCAGGTCCGGCCGGATCTCGATCCCACGGCCGAGGCTGGCGAGCATTTCGCGCACGCGCCAGTCGCCCGGCTCCATGACGACGATACGCTCGGGCTGCAGCAATTCGTGAAAGCGGCGGATTTCGCTCGCGAAGCTCCCGGTATTCTCGGAATCATCGAGCACCACGTAGTGCACGGTCCGCCCGAGCCCCCGCTGCGCATCGCGAAAATGGCGCATGGCCGAGAAGAACATCACCAGCCGCTTCTTGTGCTGGGCGATATAGGTCGCCTCCTCGCGCACCTCCATCATGAGGATCGCGTCGAGCGCCTGATCGAAACCGTCGAAGGTGGAGGACGCGCCGTCGAGCTGGTCACCGAGTACCAGGATCAGATTGCGCATTTCAGGACTTCTTCAGCGCGCCGGGTTTGTGCATGGCGCGGGCGCCCGTCTTGCCGCTCTCGACGAGGTACTCGGGATGATCCTCGCTCGCCTTGGCCACATGGCCTTTGACGCGCGTCTTCGACGTGACCGTTCTCACCACCTTGCCGCGCGTCTTGCCCTGCGAGGTGTTCCAGGTGACGCGGTCACCGGGCGCGAGCTTCTTCTCGGCCAATTGCTGCTCCCATTGCCGGCGCTTGGAGCAACTACGGCCCGCCCCGGCCAAAGGTTCATCGAGTGCCGGGGCTATTACGCACCTCACCCGCGCGCCTTCATCTCCGCCCGAGCCCGCGCGATGGTTCCTGGGTATGTCTTGCCCGGATACCACGGCGTCTTCTCGAGATCGGCGAACCCCGGCACACTCTCCATGTGCTTGACCATTCGCGCCCGCATCGCCTCGTCTGGCAGCGGTCCGCGCAGCGCCCCGACGTTGTCGGTCGCATGCTCCGGATTGGCCGTCGCGGGCAGCGCGCACGTCACCGCCGGATGCGAGATCACCCACTTGAGGAAGTACTGCGCCCAGCTCGCCGCACCGATGTCCTTGGCGTGGTCCGGCAGCGGCTGCCCCTCGACGAGCTTCGGCAGCCGCGCCTTCTCGAGCGGCATGTTCACCAGTACGGCGGTTCCTGCGGCGGCGGCGGCCTTGAGCACCTTCTCCTCCGCCTTGCGGTTGAAGATCGAATAGTGCACCTGCACGAAATCCGGCTTGGCCTTGTCGATCCAGCTCGCCAGCAGGTCGAAGTACGCCGGATCGTGATGCGTGATGCCGGTGAAGCGGATCCGCCCTTCCTTCTTCCACGCCTTCAGCAGCGGCAGCATGATGTCGACGTTGGTCAGGCTGTGCACCTGCATGACGTCGAATTTCTCCCGCCACAACCGCTGCTGCGACTGCTCGAAGCTCCGCCGCGCGTGGCTGTCATCGGCGAGGAAGTCGCCCGTCGACCACACCTTGTCGCAGATGAACAGCTTGTCGTTGATGCCCAGCGCCGAGGCATAGTCTCCCAGCGTGATCTCGCCCGTCCCGTAGAGCGGAGACGTATCGACCACGCGCGCGCCGCCCTCCCAGTAGCGCTTCACGACCTCGCCGAGGTGATCCCGCTTGGCGCCGGGAATGAGATCGAACGTGAGATAGGTTCCGAGCCCGATCGCCGGCACCTTTTCGCCGGTCTGCCCGATCGTCTTGGTGATGACCTCGGCCGCAGCCTGCGCATGTGCGATCGAGCCCGGCAAGCCGGCGACGGCGAGCCCCGCACCCGCTCCAAGACCCCCCAGGAACCCGCGGCGGCTGGTGGAGATCTGCTGAATGCTCTTGTCGGCCGGCATAGGGCTCTCCTCGGTCATGAGCTGAACCGGGAGATTGAAGCCAGCCACCGCGCTCTGCGCAAGGGGGGCGAGACTCGGACTTCAGGCCAGGAGATCCTCCAGCCGGATCGGGATATGCCGCACCCTCTTGCCCGTCGCGTGCCAGATCGCGTTCGCCACGGCGGCGTTGGTGCCGACGTTTCCGAGCTCACCGAGCCCCTTCACGCCCGCCGGGTTCACCTCGTTGTCCGTCTCGGGCAGCATGATCACCTCGACTTGGTCGATGTCCGCGCACACCGGAACCAGATAGTTCTGCAGGTCGCGGTTGACGGTGCGGGCGTTTCGCTCGTCGACCTCGGTCGCCTCGAGCAGACCCGAGCTCATGCCCCAGATCATGCCACCCATGAGCTGGCTGCGCGCCGTCCGCGTGTTCATGATCCGGCCGGCCGCGAACGCGCCGACCATGCGCGGCACGCGGATCTCGCGCGTCCGCGCGTTGACGCGCACCTCGACCAGCTCGGCGCCGAACGCATACATCACCTTCTTGCCGTGCGAGCCCCCGATCAGCGTCGTCTGGCCGTTGTAGAGCTTCTGCACCGCGTCCTTGGGCGCACCCTCGGGTACGAACTCCGCGTATTCCTCGATCGCGCCCGCGCCCAGCGCCTTGAACGCGTCCTCGAGTGGCAGCGACCCACCATCCGACGCGACGACCTTGCCGTCGCGAATATCGAGATCGCGCGACTGAAGGCCGGCGAACGGACCATTGTCGGCGCCGGCGACCGCCTGGAACAGCTTGCCCCGGATCGCGTCGCAGGCCTTGATGATCGTCGAGCAGATCGTCGCCGTGCTGTTCGAGCCGCCCGACACGGGCGCTGGCGGCAGCCTCGAGTCGCCCATGTCCACGGAAACATTCTCGACCGGTATCCCGAACCGCTCCGCCGCCATCTGCGCCGTGATCGTCCGCACGCCGGTGCCGATCTCATGCGAGGCAACCGCGACGCGTGCCTTGCCGTCGGAGGAGAGATGTATGCGCGCCGTCCCCGCGCCGATGTGGGTCGGGTAGGTCGCGGTGGCGCAACCCCAGCCGATCAGCCACTCGCCGTCGCGCATGGACCGCGGTTTCGGATCGCGCCTTGACCAGCCGAACGCTTGTGCCGCCGCGTCGTAGCAGGCCATCAGAGAACGGCTCGAGTAGTCCTTGCCCGATACGGGATCCTTCATCGTGTCGTTGACGCGGCGAAGCTCGATCGGGTCCATGCCGAGCGCGGCGGCAAGCTCGTCCATCGCGCTCTCGAGCGGGAACATGTACGGCGTCTCGGGCGGCGACCGCATGTAGCCGGGCGTCTGCCGATCGGCCTTGACGAGGCGAACCTTGGTCATCACAGCGCCGTAGCCGTACATACGCGCCGTGGTGTCCGTCCCACCGACGACATAGTCGTCGGAGCGAGACGTCAGCTCCCAACCCTCGTGGCCGAACGCCTGGATCTTGCCGTCCGCGCCGGCGCCGAGGCGGAGGCGGTGTCGCGTCTCGGCGCGGTAAGTCGTGGTCGTGAAGGCCTGCATGCGCGTCACCACGCACCGGACGGGCCGATTGAGCCGCCGCGCCGCCACCGCGACGATCGCCGTGCGCGGCGTCATGGGTCCTTTCGATCCGAACCCGCCGCCCACATATGGGCTCACAACGCGCACGCTCGCCGCGTCGATGCCCAGCTGCCGCGCCACCTCGGCCTTGAAGCCCCAGAGGTTCTGCGTCGGCTCGTAGACGGTCAGCTTGCCGTCGTTCCACGCGCATGTCGTCGAGAACAGCTCGATCGGATTGTGCGTCTCGGAAGCCGTGTGGTACTCGGCGTCGATCCTGGTCTGCGAGCCGGCGAACGCCGCCTCGAAATCCCCGGCCTTGGGGTCTTCCTTGTACATTTTGCTCTTGCCGGCGGCCTCGATCGTCTCCGTTCCGCCGGAGGAGAGCGAGGCGCTGGCCGGCTGCTCGTCGTAGTCGGCACGTACGCGCAGAGCGGCCTCGGAGGCCGCCTCGAACGTATCGGCCACCACCAGCGCCACGATCTGCCCGTCGTGGATGATCTCCTGCTGATGCAGGGGCCCGAGCGAGGTCGCGCCAACCGTACCGAATGTCGGCGGCTTGACACCGTCCATGTCGCCGTACGTGACGATGTCGAGAACGCCCGGCACGGATCGCGCGGCTTCCAGATGGAGCTGCCGCACGCGGCCGCGCGCGATGCTGCTCGTCACCAGAACGGCGTAGGCGAGATTGTTGAGCGGAAAGTCGGCTGCGTATCGCGCCTCGCCGGTCACCTTGAGGCGGCCGTCGATGCGCGGAACGGGCTGGCCCTGGTTCTCCTTGGGCGCGGGAGCTGCGGCGTTCATGTCAACCTCGGATCAGATCTGCATCGCCTTGGCCTGCATCAGCGCGGCGACGATGGCCTCCCGGCCGACCGGCACCTTGTAGGCGTTGAGCTGGCGCGTCTCGGCACCCGCGAACGCCGCCTGCGCCGCGCGCTCGGCCGCGTCCTCGTCCAGCACTTTGCCGATCAGCTCCTGCTCGGCCTCGCGGGCCCGCCACGGGACGGTGGCCACGCCTCCGAGCGCGATGCGCACGTCCCGCACGCGGTCGCCCTCGAGATCCAGCGCCACTGCCGCCGCCGCCAGCGCAAACTGGTAGGACTGCCGGTCCCGCACCTTGCGATAGAGCGAGCGCCGCGTGTGCGGTCCGCCCGGTACGTCGATGAAGGTGATCAGCTCGCCCGGCTCCAGTACGGTTTCGATGTTTGGCCGATCGCCTGGCATGACGTGGAGTTTCGCGAACGGGATGCGGCGGTTGCCGTTCGGCCCTCTCGTCTCGACGCTCGCGTCGAGCGCGATCAGCGCCTGCGCGAAATCGCCGTGATACGTGGCGATGCACTTGTCGCTGCCTCCGAGCACCGCATGCTCGCGGTTGATGCCCTCGAGCGCCGCGCAGCCCGAGCCCGGCTGGCGCTTGTTGCAGGCCCACGTCGGTTCGCGGAAGTACTCGCACCGCGTCCGCTGCAGGACGTTGCCGCCGAGGCTCGCCATGTTCCTGATCTGCCGGCTGGCCGCGAGCATCAGCGTCTGCGCGATGACAGGGTAGCTGGCCTTGATGCCGGGATGATCCTCCGCCTCGGACATCCGCACCAGGGCGCCCAGCCGGAGACCTTCGTCGCGGACCTCGATCCGCCTCAGCGCCGGGGCGTCGAGGGCATTGATATCGACCAGCACCCGCGGCCGCATCACCCCGAGCTTCATGTAGTCGACCAGGTTGGTGCCGCCGGCGATGAACTGGCGCGCAGCTTCGGTCGCAGGCACGTCGCGCGGGCCGCTCGCGAGATCGGTCGCGTCGGAGGCGTCGGCGGGACGCCGGTAGGAGAACGGCTGCATCACGCCTTCTCCATCTCGGACCGGGCCTGCTCGATGGCCGCGACGATGTTGGGATAGGCGGCGCACCGGCACAGATTGCCGCTCATGTACTCGCGGATCTCCGCCGGGCTTTCGGCATGACCCTCACGCACGCAAGCCACCGCCGACATGATCTGCCCCGGCGTGCAATAGCCGCACTGGAAGGCATCGTGGTCGATGAAGGCCTGCTGCATCGGATGCAGAGCCTCGCCGGGTGCCGCCAGCCCCTCGATGGTCGTAACGCTGCGCCCCTCGGCCATGACCGCCAGCGTCAGGCACGACAACACTCGACTTCCGTCGACGTGGACGGTGCAGGCCCCGCATTGGCCGTGATCACAGCCCTTTTTCGCCCCGGTCAGTCCGGCATGGTCCCGCAGTGCGTCGAGCAGGCTCGTACGGGCATCGAGGGAGAGACGGTGCGGCTTGCCGTTGATCGTCAGCTCCAAATCGAGCGGCTCGTCAGCGGCGTCGACATTGGTGGAAGGTGCCCTGTCCTGGGCCGCAACTCCGCCGATCGAAGCGGCAAGGGGCAGTGCCGCCGCCGTTGCCGCGCCGCCGAGGAATCCGCGGCGCGTCGCCCCCTCTCCCGAACATTGAGGGCTCTTCGATGCATCGGCCATGGCTGCGCTCGCTGGATGGGGTTGCTGGCCCGCTCAACCCCGCCCGCGCCGCGCGGTTCCATGCCTCCGTTTTCACCAGGACGTGCCGTGATCCAGGTAATCGCGCGGCAGCGCGCCGCCGAGGGGAAAGGCCTCCTCGATCACGTAAGGTCCTCCGCCGACCTGGGGCCGCGACGAGTAGAGGACGAAGTGATCGGCGCGGAACGGCTCGCTGACGAACCCGCCATTGTGCTGCAGCCACCGCGCCACGCTGTCGACCCGCCCGTAGCGCAGCCTCGCGAGCGTCACGTGCGCCCGGAACGATCGCGCCTCCGGATTGAGCCCCGCCAGACGCGCAGCCTTCTCGTTGGCTTTCGCCAGGGCCGCCAGCTCCGGCCCCGCCTCGACGCCGGCCCAGACCACTTTTGGATCGTTGCCGCCGAAGGCGCCCACGCCCTTGAGCCTCATGTCGAACGCATCGACCCGGATTTCCGCGAGATGCTCGGCGAGCTCGTCCGCCACGCGGTTGTCGATATCACCGGCGAAGCGCAGCGTCAGATGCAGGTTCTCCGGCTCGACCCACTTCGCGCCGGGAAGCGGCGACTTGAGCCGCCGCAGCTGCTCGCGCACCCCGTCCGGCAGCTCGATGCCGGTGAAAAGACGTGGCATGGGGGCTCCTCGATCCTCAACCGCGCGACGCCGCACTCTCGCGCGCTTTGACCCGCCCGACCAGCTCCTCCACCTTGGGCAGCATACGCTCGACGATGACCGCCACGCCCTTGCCCGTCGGATGCATGCCGTCGGGCTGGTTGAATTCTGTGCTCATCGCCACGCCGTCGAGGAAGAACGGGTAGAGCAGCGCGCCGGACCGCTCCGCCAGCTCCGGATAGATGCGGTCGAACTCCTGCGCATAGGCATCACCCCAGTTGCGTGGCGCCTTCATGCCGGCGATCAGAACGGCGAGCCCTTTGTCCTTGAGCCGCGTCACGATCTTCTCGAGCGCCGCACGCGTCAACTTGGGATCGATCCCGCGCAGCGCGTCGTTCGCCCCGAGCTCCACGATGACGGCGTCGGCTCCATCCGGCACCGCCCAGTCCAGCCGCTGCAGCGCCGCACCCGAGGTGTCGCCCGAGACGCCTGCGTTGATGACCTCGGCCGCGATACCCTTGATCTTCAGAGCCCGCTGAAGTTGCTCCGGAAAGGCATCGTGCGGGGCCACCCCGAGACCCGCCGTGAGGCTGTCGCCGAAGGCGACGATACGCACCGGCCGGCTGGCCTCCGCGGCCGTCGCACCGCCGCCGAGGTTGACGAGGATGACGGCCGCCACCACTTGTGCCAGCAGTCGAAAGAGGCGGCCGGGACCGGCACTCGGGAGAAATCGGTTCATCATTCCGCCTCGTATGTCGTTCAGACCTCACGCTGACCTGAGCAGGATTTCCGAAAAGTGTCCTTGCGGTTTTCGGTGAAAATCCTGCTCCTGCAATATGATCTATGCAGGCATTGATGGCTTGCCAAGGAATGCCTGCATAGAAAAGCGACCCTGTCGAGACAAGTGTGGGGCCCCCTACTATGTCGACGAGTTGCACCTCGCACGCCCCGAACGGAGTGAAGCTTTGAGCGATCGCCGAGCCGAGCCGATCATCGCCCTCGATGATGTCCGCCTGACCCTGATGAGCCGCGCCGGTCCGGTCGAGATTCTGCGCGGGACAACGATTTCGATCGAGCCGGGTGCCACCGTGGCCATCGTCGGCCCGTCGGGCTCCGGCAAGACCTCTCTTCTGATGGTCCTCGCGGGGTTGGAGCGCGCCACCTCGGGAGCCGTCAATGTCGCCGGCCACGATTTCCGCAAGCTCGGCGAGGACGCCCTGGCGCTCGTGCGCGGCGCCGAGATCGGCATCGTTTTCCAATCCTTCCACCTCGTGCCGACCATGACGGCGCTCGAGAACGTCGCCCTGCCCCTCGAGTTCGCCGGCAATCCGGCCGCCTTCGATGTCGCACGCGACCTCCTCGCCGAGGTCGGGCTGGCAAAGCGGCTCGACCATTTCCCGGCCCAGCTGTCGGGCGGCGAGCAGCAGCGCGTGGCGATTGCCCGTGCCTTGGCTCCGAGCCCGCGCCTGATCCTGGCCGACGAACCGACGGGCAATCTCGACAGCGCCACGGGGCGCACGATTGTCGAGCTGCTGTTCGCCATGCACAAGCGCCGCAACGCCACGCTCGTGCTCGTCACCCATGACGACGCGCTGGCCACCCGCTGCTCGCGCGTCATCCGCATGGCCGACGGCCATATCGTCGCCGACCGCGAGCTGAGCGCCGCATGACGATCGAGGCACTCCCCCTCGCCGAGCGCGGCGGCTGGACCCGCGTGCCGCGCGTCCTCGCCCTCGCCGTGCGCGAGTTGCGCGGCGGCATACGCGGCTTTCATGTCTTCATCGCCTGCGTCGCCTTGGGCGTCATGGCGATCACCGCCGTCGCCGCGCTCTCGGACTCCCTGCGTGCCGGCCTCGCCGCCCAGGGCGAGGCGATCCTCGGCGGCGATGCCACGCTCTCGCGCACCCACGCCCGCGCTACGCCGGAGGAGCGCGCCTATTTCGATCGGCAGGGCCGTGTCAGCGAGAGCGCCGCGATGCGCACCATGGCGCGCCTCCCCGATGGCTCCGACCAGATGCTGGTCGAGATCAAGGCCGTGGACGCCGCCTATCCGCTCGCGGGTACCGTGGACCTCGCCGGCGGCGGTGAGCTTCAGCAGGCCATCGCACCGGAGATGACCGCCGCCGTCGACCCGATCGTGCTGGAGCGCCTCGGCCGCAAGGTCGGTGACACCATCTCCGTTGGCCGCTCCGAGCTGCGCATCACGGCCTCCATCGCCAACGAGCCCGACGCCGTCGTCGACCGTTTGACCTACGGCCCGCGTGTGCTCGTCTCCATCCCCACCATCGAGCGGACCGGACTGATCCAGCCGGGCTCGCTCGTGCGCTGGCGTTATGCTCTGCGCATCCCCGACGCCACCACCGCCCGTCTCGCCGAGTTCCGCGAGGCTGTGAAGCGGGATCTGCCCGAGGCGGGCTTCACCGTCGTCGATCGCCGCAATCCGGCTCCGCAGGTCCGCCGCACCCTCGAGCGTCTGGCGCAGTTCCTCACCCTCATTGGCCTGACGGCGCTGCTCGTCGGCGGCGTCGGCGTCGCCAACGCCGTGACGACCTTCGTCGATCGCCGCCGCAAGGTCATCGCCACCATGAAGAGCGTCGGCGCGACGAGCCGGCAGATCCTGGCCATCTTCCTCGTCCAGGTCATGGCCATGGCCGCCATCGGCGTTGCCATCGGGCTGTGTCTCGGCCTCGCCGTGCCGCTCGTGGTCAAGGGCCTGCTTCCGGCCTCGCTGCCGGTCAACTTCGACTTCACGCTGTCGCCGCGGACCCTTGTCGTCGCCGCGGCTTACGGCTTCCTCGTCGCGCTGCTGTTCACGTTGTGGCCGCTCGGACGCGCCGAGCAGGTCAGCGCCACCGTGCTGTTCCGCGACGACACGACCGCCGGCCGCCAATGGCCCCGCCCCGCCATCGTCATAGCCACGGCGATCACCGGTCTCGTGCTGGTGCTCCTCGCCGTCCTCGGGACAGACAGCCCGCGCATCGCGCTCTATTTCCTGATCGGCCTCGCCGTGGTGTTCGGCCTCTTCGTCGGCCTCGGCAGGGCCATCCGCGCCGCCGCCGGACGCGTGCCTCGCCCCCGCGTTCCCGAGCTTGCGCTTGCGTTGGGATCGATCGCCTCCCCAGCGGGGCTCGGCTCGTCGATCGTGCTGTCGCTCGGCGCCGGTCTGTCGCTTCTGGTCGCCGTGGCGCTCACCGACGCCTCGCTCGTATCCGAGCTGACCGGCCGCCTCCCGGCCCAATCACCGAACTACTTCGTGCTCGACGTAGCCAAGGACCAGTATCAAGGACTGCGCCAGACCGTCGACCGGACCGTTCCAGGCTCCAGGCTCGAGGAGGCTCCGATGCTGCGCGGCCGGCTCGTACGCCTGAAGGATCGCCCGGTCGAGAGTATCAAGGCCCCACCGGAGGCCCAGTGGGTTCTCTCCGGCGACCGAGGCCTCACCTACGCCGAGGCGGTGCCAGCGGGCTCCAAGGTCGTCGCCGGCACGTGGTGGGATAAGGACTATGCCGGCGAGCCGCTGGTCTCCTTCGAGAGCGAGCTGGCGAAGAAGCTCGGCGTCGGCATCGGCGATACCGTCACCGTCAACGTGCTCGGCCGCAACGTCAGCGCGCGCATCTCCAACCTGCGCGAGGTCGACTGGGAGAGCCTCGGCATCAACTTCGTCATGGTCTTCTCGCCCAACACGCTGAAGGCGGCACCCCACAACCTGCTGGTCACCATCAGCCTGCCCAGGACCGCGACGCTCGCCGACGAGGCTCGGGTCGCCAGGGCCCTGGCCGTGTCCAATCCCGAGGTGACCGCCATCCGCGTCAAGGATGCCCTCGACCGCTTCACCTCCATCTTCACGAAGATCATGGTGGCGGTGCGCGTAGCCGGATCGATCACGCTTCTGGCCGGCGCCCTGGTGCTCGCCGGAGCCCTCGCGACCGCCCAGCGCGCCCGCATCCTGGAGGCTGTCATCCTGAAGACGCTCGGCGCCACCCGCAGGCGCATCCTCACCGCTCACTTCGCGGAATACCTCATCCTCGCCGGTGCCGCTGCCCTGCTGGCCGTCGTCCTGGGGTCAGCCGCCGCCTGGTTCACGCTCCGGCAGGTTATGGAAGTCTCGTTCACGTTCTCGTGGGGTGCCGTCCTGCAGGCGCTCGGGGTGGCCATCGGCCTCGTGCTGTTGTTCGGCGCTGTCGGAACATGGCGCGTGCTCAACGCTCCAGCCGTGCCCTACCTGCGTTCGGAATGATCTAACAAGTGATTAACCTGGAGCTGATACGTCTGCCGGTGGTTGCCTGCACGACGCCGACTAGGTAGTCCTACGTAGCGGGATGAATACCCCCCTAGCCTTGAAAGTGACATCGAACAGCCTATTATTTCAGCCGCAGGCCTTATGACCTGCTCGAAGCTTAAAGGGAACCACAATGGCTCAGTACGACACCCGGTACGCCGCAGCCACGACTGTCTCGCGCCAGGGCGCGGCCGTCGACCAGGGTCTGCGCGCCTATATGCTGTCCGTCTACAACTACATGGCCGCCGGCGTCGCGCTGTCGGGCGCGACCGCCTACATGACCTACATGATGGCCGTGGCTCAGACCAAGGCCAACGGCGGTCTCATCCTCACCCCCTTCGGCCAGGCGCTCTACCTGTCGCCGCTGAAGTACGTGGTGATGTTCGCGCCCCTGGCTTTCGTGCTCTTCTTGTCGTTCCGCGTCTACAAGATGAGCCTCCCGGCGACGCAGCTGGCCTTCTGGGCCTTCGCCGCGGTCATGGGCGTCTCGCTGTCGTCGATCTTCGTCGTGTTCAAGCTCGGCTCGATCACGCAGATCTTCTTCATCACGGCGGCGGCGTTCGCTTCGCTGAGCCTCTATGGCTACACCACGAAGCGTGACCTGTCCGGCTGGGGCTCGTTCCTGATCATGGGCGTGGTTGGCATCCTGATCGCCGCCATCGTCAATCTGTTCCTGCAGTCGAGCGCCCTGCAGTTCGCCATCTCCTCGATCGCCGTTCTGGTGTTCGCGGGCCTGACCGCCTACGACACGCAGCAGATCAAGGACAACTACTACACCGTCGCCGGCAACGTGGCCGAGGCGGGCAAGGCGGCCATCATGGGCGCGCTCAACCTCTACCTCGACTTCATCAACATCTTCGTCTCGCTGCTCCAGCTCATGGGCGACCGCGAGTAAACGCTGCAGGCGAGGTCAGAAATACGGAGGGCCCCGGTTTCCGGGGCCCTTTTCGTTGTCCGGAGCAAACCCGGAGGCGACTTATCAGGGGACCAGTCGCAGGCTCTTGTCGAGCACGGTCAGCACGCGCTTGAGATCGTTGCCGCGCTTCAGGATAAGCCCGGTCGCCGTCACCACCGCGTAGGCACCCTGACGCCGCGCCAGCTTGGGCGACTTCTCAATTCGGTAGAGCGGGCACTCGCTCGTCCGGCGGAAGACGGAGAACACCGCCCGCTCACGCCCCATGTCGAGCGCGTAGTCACGCCATTCACCCTCCGCCACCTTCCGCCCGTAGACGGCGAGGATGTCGTTGAGCTCCTGGCGGTTGAAGGAAACGACCTGCGGGGTTTCGCGATGGACCGCGACGCTTCCGGCGGTTGCAGCCCATCCGCCCGCGACGCGCGGGCGTAGCTCTATCGGCTCGGATTCGCTCAATGGCGCCTCCCTGTCACGACGCCGTCATGATCACCCCGCGCCGCGACGAATTCAAGAGGCACCGTTCTGTCGCGGCGCGCCAGACCCCGCGATGCACGTTCAGCGATGCGCCTCTCCGGCCAGCTCCTGCCCGCTTGCCGACGCGGGCTGCACCCGCCCGTCCCCCGCCGGGCTTCCGTGCGCGGCAACGAGCGCTGCGGGCCGCCTCTCCTCGAGGAAGCTCTCCACAACCGGACCCCACAAATTCCAGCCCATCTGGTCGTCCGCGATCTGGTGACCGTCCTCGCCATAAGCGGGGAGCACGTGCAGGTCGGCGCTGCCTCCGGCGTCCGTCCATGCCCCGGCCATGGCCCGCGCCAGCTGCGGCCCGAAGAAGCTGTCGTTTTTCGAGTAGAGCCAGAGCGTCGGAACGCGCGCCGTCTGCCCGAAGGCCTTTGCCGCCGCGACCAGCTGCGACCGGCCGCAAATCTCTCCCGGCCGTCCCCAGGCATGGCCCCCGCGCCCCCCGGCGATATTGATGATCGCCTTGACCCCCGGCGGATTGTGCGACGCGAGCGCCAGCGATGCCCAGCCCCCCGTCGAGATCCCCACCACGGTGACGTTGTCCGCATCGACGAACGGTTGTCGGCGCATGTAGGCGACACTGGCCGCCACGTCCTCGGCCGCGATGAGACCCGAGCGGTAGTGGTCCGGTGCCACGCAATTGCCGACGGCCTCGGCAAGCTCGCCGCCAGTCGCACCGTGCCCGCGCCGCTCCGGCAGCACGACCACGTAGCCGCGATCGACGAACCAGCGGGACGGCCAGTAGAAGACGGGCATCGACACCGATTCCCGCGTGGCGTCCGACGTGCCGTGATTGATCACCACCAGCGGACGTCGCCCCGCGTGAGCCCCCGCCTTCGGCCGGAAAACCGTGGCCCGCAGCGCCAAGCCTGGATCGCCGCTGGGAAGCATCCAGAGCTGCTCCCGCATCCGGGGCGACTCCGGACCGAACGGGCCGAGATCGCTCTCCGACGCCGCAGCGCCGCTCGCGACCGCCAGACTGATCCCGCCCAGGAAGCCGCCGAGCGCCATCCCTCGCGTCAGCCAGGCAAGCTTCCGCAGCACATTCCGCCGAATTGGCCCCACGCCTCCCCCCTTTTGTCCCCGAGGAAATGATGCGCTTTTGAGAAAAGCAAATTGGTTCCCGTGTCAACCCCGCCAATTTTCCGGCCGCGCGCATGCGCCGGAAATTCGGACGGCTGGATGAAATCCTAAAATTCAGAACTTCGATCGCGCGGAGGGACTTCCAGTCGGGAAGAATTCGGATTGACAGATCCAGCCCCATTACGGGCCGAGGTCATCCCGTTTGCACCGGCTCTAGCGCAGCGGGCCGATCATCATGCGCAGGCGGCGGTCAGCATAGCATTGACGGCGGATTTTTCCGATACGGCCAAATCGCACTTACCAGCCGGACCGGAATTGAGGCGGAACAGTCGCTGAAACCCAGCGTTTAATTTCCGTGGCCGTTGCGCTGAGCCTTTGCAGATCCCTGCCCAACTCTGTGGAGACAAGGGGATTTCACGTTCGGAGGCTCGGACCCGGAAGGAGGCTCGTAGGGGCATTCCTTCCGTGGCCCGCACGCCGCGATCCCACTTCTCTAATGGCTGAATGGCCGTATCAACAGGAAACGGAGAATAGCTGATGACGAAAGCTGAGATGGGTTTCGGAGCTGCGTTGATCACCGGCGCGCTCATGGCCGCCGCGCTGGCCTTGCCGGCCCATGCCGCCGGAATGAATGAGGCCGAATGTCAGAAGCTGTGGAGCAAGATCGACTCCTCGAGCTCGGGCTCCGTCGCCATGAACAAGGTGCAGCCCTACCTCGCCAACAAGCAGTCGGTGGACGCCAACAGCGACGGCATGATTTCGAAGAACGAGTTCTCGCAGGGCTGCACGAAGGGGCTGATCCAGAGCTCCGCAAGCAGCGGCGCGGCGGGTGGCGCCTCGGGCAGCGGCTCGACGACGTCTGGCTCGTCCAGCAGCATGGGTGCGGGCGGCTCGTCCGGTTCCGGCACGACGTCGGGCTCCGGCTCGAGCACGTCGGGTTCCGGCGGGACCTCCTCGGGCTCCGGCAGCTCGCGCTGATCGCATCCGAGCGCGAACATGGCGGCGCTGGCCTCGCGGCCGGCGCCGCATCATGTCATTCGGCGGCAATGGCTCCCTTGCCGGACAGGCCGAGCTTACGCCGTGCCTCGGTCCTCAGCACGTCGATCGGCGTCAGCTTGCCCGCCCGCTCGAAATGCCAGAACACCCAGCCGTTGCAGGCGCTCTTGCCCTGCGCCACCGCTCCAACCCGGTGGATCGAGCCGCGGTTGCCGGCGATGGCCAGCGTTCCGTCGGCCTTGATCTCGGCCCGGACCCGGCGGCGCTCGTCATAGAGCGGTGCGCCGGCATTGAGCATGCCGAGCTCGATGATCGTGCCGAACGGCACCCTCGGCTCGGTGCGCTTGGCTTTGAGCGGCTCGATCGCCGATGTGCCGAGCGGCTTGACGGCCGCAATGCGCTCCTGGGCAGCCTTCGCATAGTCGGCGTCGCGCTCGATGCCGATCCAGCGCCGCCCGAGCCGCTTGGCGACCGCACCCGTCGTGCCGGTCCCGAAGAACGGGTCGAGCACCACGTCGCCCGGGTTGGTGGTGGCGGTCAGCACGCGCGCCAGCAGCGCTTCAGGCTTCTGCGTCGGATGCGCCTTGCGTCCGCCGTCGTCCCTGAGCCGCTCCGGCCCCGCGCAGATCGGGAACAGCCAGTCGGAGCGCATCTGCACGTCCTCGTTGGCCGCTTTCAGGCTCTCGTAGTTGAAGGTGGGCCGCGACTTCTGCTCACGCGCCGCCCAGATCAACGTCTCGTGCGCGTTCGTCAGCCGCTTGCCGCGGAAGTTCGGCATCGGATTGACCTTGCGCCAGATCACATCGTTGAGGATCCAGAATCCGAGATCCTGCAGCGCCACGCCCAGCCGGAAAATGTTGTGATAGGAGCCGATGACCCAGATCGCGCCGTCCGGCTTCAGGATGCGGCGGCACTCGGACAGCCAGGCCCGGCTGAAGCGATCGTACTCGGGAAAGCCCGAGAACTTGTCCCACTCGTCGTCGACGCCGTCGACGCGGGTGTTGTTTGGCCTGAGCAGCTCCGTCGAGAGCTGCAGGTTGTACGGCGGATCGGCAAAGACGAGATCGACGGAGGCATCGGGGAGCCGGCGCAGGTGCTCGAGGCAATCGCCCTTGAGCAGGGTATCGAGCGGAACGGCGGTGGGCAGGGGACGGCGACGCTGAACCATGGGGACGCAACTCTCTCGCGACTGGCGGGCACGGACTCGGTCGGTAGGACAGGGCCGGGCACGCACGCCGGCTCGCGCGCTGCAGTTTCGCAGCACCTCGCTCGAATGTGCTCGGCCTTGGTGAACGGAAGGTTAAGCGGCGGGCGCTGAGTTGCCCACCCGTGATCGTCGTAAGCTGCCACGGGATTGAGTCGAACGAAGGGCGAACAGCCTGCGCCTGCAACGACACACTTCGTATTCGCCCAACGTCCAACTGCCGCACCCCGGCTTCGGCCCGATTGCGGACGCGATTGACTGGTTCTAGTACCGCCCCGATCGGCCGCAGGGGACGCGGCTGGCCGGCCCGCGCCGGACGCGGGCCTCCCTAGATCTTCCCTCAGGATCCGAGCATGAGCGCGAACCTCTCCCGCCGTGATGTCGTTTCAGCCGGCCTCGCCGCCGCCTTCGCCAGCTTCATCGGCGCTCCTCCGGCCGCCGCCGCCAGCCTGCGCTTCGGACCGGCGCAGCCGTTCAAGTTCGCCCTCCTCGTCCAGCGCGCCCGCGACATGGCCGCCAAGGATTACGTGCCGCCGCGCCGCCCTGCGCCAGATATCGTCGACGAGATCGGCTACGAGCAGCACGGCAAGATCAAGTTCCGGCCCGACTACGCGCTGTTCTCCGACGGCAAGGGAGCGTATCCGGTCACGTTCTTCTCGGTCGGCAAATACTTCCCCAAGACGATCAAGATGCATGCGGTCGAGGCCGGCAGCGCCGCCGAGGTGCTCTACGCGCCTTCGTACTTCGACATGCCGCCGGACTGCCCCGCCGTGAGGCTGCCGCCCGACACGGGCTTTGCCGGATTCCAGATCCGCGAGGCCATGAGCCGCCCCGACTGGACCAAGAAGGACTGGGTGGCCTTCCTCGGCGCCTCCTATTTCCGCGCCATCGGCTCGCTCGGCGAGTACGGGCTCTCCGCCCGCGGCGTCGCCATCGACACCTCGAGCGCCAAGCCCGAGGAGTTCCCCGATTTCACCGAGTTCTTCATCGAGCCTGCCCCCGCCGAAGGCCAGCCCATGAAGGTCTATGCCCTCCTGGACGGCCCCTCGATCGCCGGCGCCTACCAGTTCACCATCCGCCGCACCGAGGGCGTCGTCATCGACGTCGAGTCGCACCTCTTCGTGCGCAGGGACATCGCCAAGCTCGGCATCTCGCCGATGACCTCGATGTACTGGTTCTCCAGCTACGACAAGAGCTACCAGCTCGAGTGGCGCAACGGCGCCTACGATTCGAACGGCCTCGCGCTGTGGACCGGCAGCGGCGAGCGCATCTGGCGCCCGCTGGTCAACCCGCCCTCGCCGTCCACGTCGGCCTTCCTCGACGAGAACCCGAAGGGCTTCGGCCTCATGCAGCGGGAGCGCGACCCCAACCAGTTCCTCGACCGCTGGCTCAACTATGAGCGCCGTCCGAGTCTGTGGATCGAGCCGCAGGGCAACTGGGGCAAGGGCGCCTTCCATCTCGTCGAGATGCCGACCGATCACGAGGACTTCGACAACATGGGCTGCTTCTGGGTGCCGGCGGAGCCGGTCAAGGCCGGCCAGCAGCTCGATTTCAGCTACCGGATGCACTGGAACGCCGACGAGCCCAATCCCCCGGCCAGCATCGCCCGCCCCATCGCCACCCGCATCGGCCGCGGCGGCTTCCCCTATAGCCGCGCCAATCCGCCGGAGCTGAAACGCCTCGTCGTCGAGTTCGCCGGCGGACCGCTGGATATCTTTCCGCAGGACAGGAAGCCCGAGCCCGTCATCTCGCCCTCGCGCGGGCAGGTGTCGTCCGTCTTCCTCGAGACGACATCCTGGAACAAGGCTTGGCGCCTTCAGTTCGACCTCAAGGCCGACGGCCCCGATCCGGTCGACATCCGTGCCTTCCTCCGCGACGGCGACAAGGCCCTGACCGAGACTTGGCTGTTCAAGCTCCACCCCCAGAAGACCTGGTAGACCTGACCGGGGACAAATTGTTGTTGCCGAGAGCCGCCTCTGACGCCGGGGCACATGCTGCTGTGCCTGCGCGGCTGCCGCTCACAATTTCCTGACGGGCTTCACAAAGCCACTGGTACACCAAGGAGTATCGGTACTACAGTGGCTACCGCGGCACGAGGTGGACAGCCACCCGGGAGCAATTCGACTCCCACCGCTTGAGGAAACACAAGGAGCGAAGCCTCTCATGGATGAGAAGACCATCAAGCGCGTCGACCGTCGCCGCGTGCTGACGACCGGTGCGCTCGCCACCGCCGGCGCCGTCGCCGCCCCCTACGTCCGCAACGCTCAGGCCGCCGAGACGACGGTCATCAAGGTTCAGACCTCCTGGCCGGCCGGCGTCGGTCTCGCCACGTTCAAGACCTGGTGCGGCACCATCAAGGACAAGACCGGCGGCGAGCTCGAGTTCAAGCCCTTCGCCGCCAAGGAGCTGGTCGGCGACTTCGAGCTGCTGGAGGGCGTCCGCAACGGCGTCGTCGAGGCCATGAACTCGTTCACGCTGTACTGGGCGGGCAAGGTCCCGGCCACCGCGTTCCTGTCCTCCTACGTTCTCGGCCTGCGCTATCCCCACGAATGGGACGTGTTCTTCTACTCGAAGGACGGTCTCAAGATGACGCGCGAGATCTTCGGCAAGCTCGGGCTCTACTACGTCAACCGCATCCATCACGGACCCAACATCATCCACTCGAAGAAGCCGATCCGCTCCTTCGAGGATTTCAAGGACCTGAAGCTGCGCGTTCCCGGCGGCATGATCGCCGAGACCTTCGCCGCGGCCGGCGCCAAGACCACGTTGCTGCCCGGCGGCGAGGTGTTCTCGGCTCTCGAGAAGGGCACCATTGACGCCGCCGACTATACCGGCCCGGCGGTGAACTACGCCCTCGGCTTCCATCAGGTGACGAAATACATCTCGATGGGGCCGCGCGGCCTCGAGTCGATCTACCAGCCGGTCGACATGATGGACTTCGTCGTCAACATGGGCGTCTGGAACAAGCTGTCGCCCAAGATGAAGCAGTTCATCGAGGACGAGATCCAGGTCTATTCGAACCAGCATCACGCGGCCATCCAGAAGGCCGACATGGAGGCCTGGCCGCTGCTCGAGAAGGCCGGCGTCGAGGTCAACCGGCTCGGTCCCGAGGACATCGACAAGTTCCAGACCCTGGCGGCTCCGATCTGGTTCAAGTGGGCCAACAAGGACAAGGACGCGGCCCGCCTGTTCAAGGCCCAGCTCGAGATCATGCAGAGCCCCAGCTTCGGCTATGTCACCCCCGACATGGTCCAGGGCCTCAAGATCGACCTCTGATCCCGTCCCGACGATCACCGCATGGTGCGGCCGGCTGCCTCGCGCAGCCGGCCGCCCCTTGCCGGTGAGCGACGTCATCCCGGCCGGAGCTCGCGCATGCCTTCGATCGCCTTCGTCATGCCCCACTGGCTCTTCTGGGCCATCCTGATCGTCTTCCCGCTCGTCGCCTGGTTCTTCGTCCAGCGAACGAAAAATGATCCCGACAGCGCCAAGGCCAACAACTTCCTCGCCTACCTCTTCCTGGTGTTCGGCGGCTTCATCGGCATGCACCGCGTCTACCTGAAGAGCTACTGGGCGCTGGTCTACCTGCCGCTTTTCGTCGTCGTCATCTACGGCGGCGACATGTTCCGCGACGCCCGCGAGAGCCATTCGAAGGCGCACCAGAACGTCGAGAGCCTGAACCGCGTTGCCGAGCGCGCCAAGGCGGCGGCGGCAAGGGGCGACAAGTCGGCCGCGACGCGGCTCGCCGACGCCGAGAAGAAGCTCGTCCCGGCCCGCGCCGAGCAGGACAAGGCCGACGCCGACATCGGCCGCGCCAACCTCGTCATGCGCATCGCCGCCGGCGTCATCCTGGCGCTGATGCTGATCGACGCCGTTCTGATCCCCGGCCTGGTCAAGCACGCACGCGAGACGGAGGTCCTGCCGCCCGTGGCGGAGACCGAGCCGCATTTCGTCGAGGACAAGATCGTCGAGTTCCCGAGCGCCACCGGCGCCGTCGTGCACGGCATCGACCGCTTCGTCGCCGTCATCGGCGAGCTCGTCGCCTACTGGTCGGTGCTGGCCGTGTTCGCCTACTTCTTCGAGGTCGTCGGACGCTACGTCTTCAACTCGCCGACCAACTGGGTGCACGAGAGCACCTTCCTCATGTTCGGCATGCAGTACATGATCGCCGGCGCCTACGCCTACCGCGGCGAGAGCCACGTCCGCGTCGACCTCGTCTACAGCCACCTGTCGCCGCGCGGAAAAGCCATCTGCGATCTCATCGGCTCGATCTTCTTCTTCATCTTCATCGGCGTCATGCTGTGGACCGGCTGGACCTTCGCCAGCCAGTCGATGGCCGGCGGCGAGGTCTCGTTCACCGAGTGGGGCATCCAGTACTGGCCCGTGAAGCTGATGATCCCGATCGGCGCCCTGCTGATGCTGCTGGTCGGCATCGCGCGCCTGCTGAAGGACATCCACACCATCGCCGCGACGGCCAGGGGATAATCGACATGGGTTGGGACATTCCCGTTCAGTACCTTGGCCTGCTGATGTTCGGCAGCCTCGGCGGCCTGCTCGCGCTCGGCGTGCCGATGACGTTCGCCTTGGGCAGCCTCGCCTGCATCTTCCTCTTCCTGTTCGGCAACTCGGCCATGCTGAACATGCTGCCGAGTCGCGTCTTCCCGTTCATGACCGACTACCAGCTCTCGGCCATCCCGCTGTTCATCTTCATGGCCGCCATCCTGGAGAAAGCGGGCCTCATCGAGGAGCTGTTCGACGCCGTCTACAAATGGCTCGGCGGCTTGAAAGGTGGCCTCGCCTCGGCCACCGTCATCGTCTGCACCATCCTGGCCGCCATCGTCGGCGTCGTCGGCGCGACCGAGGTGACGATGGGCATGATCGCCCTGCCGGCCATGCTCAAGCGCGGCTACGATCAGAAGATCGCCTGCGGCGCACTGCTCGCCGGAGGCACGCTCGGCATCCTCATCCCGCCCTCGGTGATGGCCATCGTCTACTCGGTCGTGGCGCAGCAGTCGCTCGGCGAGCTGCTCGCCGGCTCGGTGTTCCCGGGTCTGCTGCTGTCCGGGCTCTACATCGCCTATATCACGCTCCGCTGTACGATAAACCCCGCGCTCGGCCCTCCCATCCCCAGCGAGGAGCGCGTCGACTGGCGCGAGAAGCTGCGCCTTCTCAAGGCGACCATCGCGCCCATCATCCTCATCGGCGTCGCGCTCGGCGTCATCTTCTTCGGCGTAGCGACGCCCGTGGAAGCGGCGGGCATCGGCACCTTCGGCGCCCTCGTCGTCTGCGCCATGCACCGCCGCCTGACCTGGGCCACCGTGCGCGAGGCGTCACTGGCCACTCTGCGCGCCACCGCCATGGTGATGTGGATCTTCTTCGGCGCCACGCTGTTCGTCGGCTTCTTCATCCTGAAGGGCGGACAGACCTACGTCGCTGACCAGATCCTCGCGACCGGCCTGCCGGCCTACGGCATCCTGGCGCTGATGATGGTGATCCTGTTCATCCTCGGCATGTTCATCGACTGGGTCGGCATTCTGCTGCTGACGGTGCCGATCTTCGTGCCGATCCTGAAGGCCGCCACGTTCAGCGGCGTCTTCGGCCTGCCGGGCGTCGACCCGAAGGACATTCCGCTCTGGTACGGTGTCATCTTCATCGTCAACATGCAGATGGCGTTCCTGTCGCCGCCGTTCGGCTACTCGCTGTTCTATCTGAAGAGCGTGGCGCCGAAGGAGGTGTCGATGGCCACCATCATCCGCGGCGCCCTGCCGTTCCTCGGCCTTCAGGCGCTCGGCGTGACGCTGTGCATCGTCTTCCCCGGCATCGTCACCTGGCTGCCGAAGGTCTTCTATGGCGGCTGATCGCCGGCTCCACCGCCCGCTGCTGGCTCAATAGGACGGCTGTGGCGTGGCGTCGGCTTTCGGCGCGGCAGGCTGCTCGGGGCCGGGTGCCGCAGGCGCGGGTGCCTCGGGCGCCGCAGCAGGCTCGGCGGCCGCCTTGCTGTCCGCCGGCTTCGGCGTCTCGTCGGGTTTCGGCGTCTCCGGCAATGTCGCCTGCGGAGGCGCCGGCTGCGCGGGCGGCGGTGGCTTCGACGCTGCCGCGGGGCGCGTGCAATCCCGCTTCACGCGCATCTCGGCCTTCGTGAGCGCGTCCTTGCTGACCGTGAAGGGCAGGAAGGTGAGCTGACTCATCTTGTGCAACTCGTTGGTGAAGGCGGCGCCGCAGTCGAGCGCGAACTGGTAGACCTCCGGCATGCGGCAGGCTTCCAGCACCGGCAGCGGCGAGCGTGCCGCCATGCGCTCGTCGTAGGCCTTGGTCAGGCAGCGGTCCATGTCCGCGAGCGCGCCGACCAGCGAATCCTCGAATACCTGCTCGAGGTTCGCCAGCTCCTTGGCTCCCATCACCTCGCGGATGACGAACAGGTTGCGGCGGATGTTGGTGTTCCACTCGACGTACGCCTCGTCGTAGGCGCGCTTCCGGTCGCGCACCTCCTGCTCGTCGGCATTGCGGCGCAGCGCGGAAACAACCATTCCGGCGCGCGTGCGCCGCGCGTAGAACAGCGATGCGATGCTCTCCACCGACTGCCGGCGCGAATGATAGCCGTTGTAGGTCTGCGCCAGCCAGGCGCCGACCAACGCCGTGACGATGCCGTTGACCACCGCCGAGACGAGCGCGAAGGCGATGAGCTGGCGCCGCGACAGGCGCGCCAGCCGAACGAGGCCGAAACCATATTTCGACGACATTCACGCGCCTCCCACCATCCCGTCCGGTGGACAGTCTACGCAGAGGCGTGCGACGGAGGAATGGCGAAGTGGAGGTGTCCGCCTCCCCTCGCGCTGGTCTTTGCGACGGGGGCTAGGGCCCGGGATCCTCAACCGCCCGTCACGCTCATGTGGCGGCCGACGGCGGGGCGCAGGGTACGGCGGTCGATGACGAAGTCGTGGCCCTTGGGCTTTCTGGCGATGGCCGCGTCGATCGCCGCATGCAGCAGCGCGTCGTCGCTGGAAGCGCGCAGCGGCGCCCTGAGATCCGCCGCGTCCTCCTGGCCCAGGCACATGTAGAGCGTTCCGGTGCAGGTGAGGCGGACGCGGTTGCAGCTCTCGCAGAAATTATGCGTCATCGGCGTGATGAAGCCAATGCGCCCGCCAGTTTCCTGGCATTGGACGTAGCGCGCCGGGCCGCCGGTGCGGTGCGCACTGTCGGTCAAGGTGAAGCTGTCCATCAGCCGCGCGCGGACGATGGACAGCGGCAGATACTGGTCGAGCCGGTCGCCGTCGATCTCACCCAGCGGCATCGTCTCGATGAACGTGATGTCGTGGCCGCGGCCGTGCGCGAAACGGACCAGATCCTCGATCTCGTCCTCGTTGAAGCCCTTCAACGCCACGGCGTTGATCTTGACGGAGAGGCCGGCCTTCTCGGCCGCCGCGAGCCCGGTCATCACGGGCTCGAGTTCGCCCCAGCGGGTAATGGCCTTGAAACGGTCGGGGCGCAGCGTGTCGAGCGACAGGTTGATGCGGCGGACGCCGGCGTCCCTGAGTTCGACGGCATACTTGTCGAGCTGGCTGCCGTTGGTGGTCAGCGTCAGCTCCTCGAGGGCGCCGGTCTCGAGATGGCGCGAGAGCGCGCGGAACAGCCACAGGATGTTCTTGCGCACGAGCGGCTCGCCGCCCGTGATGCGCAGCTTGCGGACGCCCTTGGCGACGAACGCCGAGCACAGCCGGTCGAGCTCCTCGAGCGACAGCAGATCCTTCCGCGGCAGGAAGGTCATGTGCTCCGACATGCAATAGACGCAGCGGAAATCGCAGCGATCGGTCACCGAGACGCGCAGATAGGAGACATGGCGCCCGAACGGGTCGATCATCTCCCTGTCCGACGAGAGTGCCCGCGCTCCGGCGTGCGTGACTGGCATGACATCGCTCATTGGGACCTTGGGCTCGCTCTCGGGTGCTCTTTTGGGCACGTTTCGGGCTCCCGATAACCTAGCGCAGCCCTCGTGTCGATCAAGGCCGAACGTCTCGTCCTATAGGTCATCTCGCCGCCTGGAACGCTTCTTGCTGCAGCCGTGCCGCGCGATAACCGGCGAGGATCGACATGCACAACACGCGACGAACGGCACGGAACGGGACGCTTGCCTTGGCTCTCACCCTGACTTTGTCGATGCTCGTCATGGCGCCCGCGACAGTCAGCGCGGGCACCTCGGCCGGCCACCTTTACCTAGATACCGGGACCCGGCAGAACGAGTTGACGATCAAGCCGGCTCGTACTTCCAGCCTTGGGGACGCGGTGCTGGCGAGCCTGTTGCTCGCCGCCGCGCTGGCATCCCTGGCTTGGCTCAAATCGCAACAGACGCGCAGTGCACGGGGCCGGCGCTGACACGCGATCAAGCCATCCACAAAAGGCGAGAGGGCCCGGTGGGGGGAACCGGACCCTCTCTGTGGACGACGCCGTTGGGGGGTGCGGAGGGGACTTCGGCGCCGTCCCCTCTGACGGCCGCGGGGGTGGGCGGCCGCAGAGGTCTCCAATATCGCTGTAACGTTCGGGGACCGGTTTCCCGTCGCGTCGTGCCGGACGCCAGCGAGTTCAAATTTCCCGTGATGGCGAAGAGAGTTGCTGCTCGCCGCTCACGACAGGGATATGGCGTCACCGCAGTTCGTTGAAAGGCCCCTTCACGGCCATGTGATCGCCATCTCCTTAGGCGCGGTCCTGTGGGACGGCAACGCCACCCGACCGACGTCAAGGCGGGTGCGCAGCTGTTTTTTCACAATTCATGATTGCTGCCGGGAGTGGACAGCCTTACACTTTCGCATTAGAGCCAAAGTCGAAGCCGGGGAGTTGGCATGAGCTTGGCCCTCACCATACCAGTGGGCATTGTCGTCGCCCGCGAGACAGTTGATCATTCCTGGCCGGCAACGCGATGGCGCGTCGCCGGGCTTTTGCTCGATCCACCCGCGGAGGCCCACTGGCGGAAGGTCGCCGGGGTTGCCAACACACCGCGCTATCACGCTGCCACATTGCCCTTGTCGCTCGTGGCCAAGGACATCGCCAGCTATCAGGTCAACCTCTCCAACGGCGTGCCATCGGTCTATGTCATCGCCCGCGAGCAGGGCCAGGACGCCGGCGCACCGCTCGCGATCCGCCACGTCTCGGCGTCGCCATTCGAAGTACGGTCCCTGGCCGTGGACGGCCTCGACAGTGTCGAAAGCGTCGCGATGCCGGATCGGCTTTTGACCACCGTCGCCCGCTTCATTCGCGACGCCTGCGGGGTCGAGTCCCTCGCCGAGCCGCCGTGGCCGCGGCGGGAGGAGGCTGCCGGCCACAACCGCCGGGTCGCGGAGTAGCCGATCCCCCCCACTTTGACCGTTGATTTGAAGCCGGGGCCGACATATAACCCCCGCCCAGAGCCGCCCGGCGGGGCATGCCGTGGCGGCTCTTATGCTTTGAAGAACCGATCGGTCCAGCATCAGCCCTGGCTCCACCGGACCGGCCCCGAGAGGGGCCGTAGGCGCCTTCAGTGCCCCGCGACGGAAATCGCGGCTCCGATGAACAGGGCGCGCCCGCGTCTCGCGGGTGGATGCGACACAAGCGGCCGTGAGCGAGAAAGGAAAGCGAAATGCCCAAGCAGAAGACCAAGAGCGGCGCCAAAAAGCGCTTCAAGATGACGGGCACCGGCAAGGTCAAGGCCGCGGCCCAGGGCAAGCGTCACGGCATGATCAAGCGCACGGCCAAGTTCGTGCGCTCGGCGCGCGGCACCATGGTGCTCGACGACAGCGACGCCAAGATCGTCAAGAAGTACATGCCCTACAACCGGTGAGTCTCCACCCGTCGCGCCGTTGCTCCTCGCCGGGAGCCGATCACGGCGCGCGCAGGTCTCACCAGATCGTCTGAAGCACTGAATTCGGGAGCATCCCCATGGCACGCGTCAAGCGCGGCGTCACCGCCCACGCCAAGCACAAGAAAGTCCTCAAGGCCGCCAAGGGCTACCAAGGCCGCCGCAAGAACACCATCCGCGTCGCGAAGCAGGCCGTCGAGAAGGCCCAGCAGTACGCCTTCCGCGACCGCAAGCGCCGCAAGCGCACCTTCCGCGCCCTCTGGATCCAGCGCATCAACGCCGCGGTCCGCGAGCATGGCCTGACCTACGGCCGCTTCATCGACGGCCTCAACAAGGCCGGCATCGAGATCGACCGCAAGGTGCTCGCCGACCTCGCCGTCAAGGACGAGGCGGGCTTCAAGGCCCTGGTCGAAGCCGCGATCGCCAAGATCAAGGACGTGCCGGGCGCCCTGCTGCCGACCCACGCAGCGGCCTGATAAGACGCACGCGAGGCGCGGGCTCGTGCCCGCTTCTCCCCTCCCCTCGACGGGAGGGGTCGGGGTGGGGTGACGAGGCGAGCGCGCGTTCGCACTCAATACCCTGGGCGCCCCCACTCCAAACCCCTCCCGCAAGAGGGAGGGTGAGCCGTGGCGAGGTCGCTATTCTGGGTTCACCGGGAGCGCAACCATGAGCACCGATCTCGCCGGCCTAGAAACCGAGCTTCTGAAGACCATCGAGGCCGCCGCCGATCTCGCGGCGATCGAGCAGGTGCGCGTCGCGGCGCTCGGCAAGAAGGGCCGCGTCTCGGAGCTGATGAGCAAGCTCGGCGCGCTGCCGGCCGAGGAGCGAAAGGCATTCGGTGCCGGCGTAAACGCGCTCAAGGGGCGGGTGACCGAGGCGCTGGAAGCGCGCAAGACGGTGCTCGAGGCGGCGGCGCTGGCCGAGAAGCTCGCCAACGAGACTGCAGATGTGACGCTGCCTGCCCGGCTCGGTCCTGTCGCCGAGGGCCGCATCCACCCGGTCGCGCAGGTGCTCGAGGAGTGCATCGAGATCTTCGCCGACATGGGCTTCTCGGTCGCCGAGGGCCCGGACATCGAGACCGACGACTACAACTTCAACAAGCTCAACATCCCCGCCGACCACCCGGCGCGGCAGATGCACGACACCTTCTACCTGCCCGCTGGTGCCGACGGCTCGCGTCTGCTGCTGCGCACCCACACCAGCCCGGTGCAGATCCGCACCATGCTCGCCGGCAAGCCGCCGATCCGCATCATCGCCCCCGGCCGCGTCTACCGCTGCGACAGCGACCAGACGCACACGCCGATGTTCCACCAGATCGAGGGCCTGGTCGTCGACGAGAGCACCCACATGGGTCACCTCAAGTGGGTGCTGGAGGAGTTCTTCAAGGCGTTCTTCGAGGTCTCCGAGGTGAAGACGCGGTTCCGCGCCTCGCACTTCCCGTTCACGGAGCCCTCCTGCGAGGTCGACCTCGGCGCCGAGGCGATCGGCAAGCCGGGACAGTGGCTCGAGGTGCTCGGCTGCGGCATGGTGCACCCGAACGTGCTCGCCAACTGCGGCCTCGACCCGGAAAAGTACCAGGGCTTCGCTTTCGGCATGGGCCTCGACCGGCTAGCCATGCTCAAGTATGGCATCCCGGACCTGCGCGACATGTTCGCGGCCGACCTGCGCTGGCTCAGGCATTACGGATTTTCGATGCTCGACGTGCCGACCCTCTCGGGCGGGCTTTCGGGGTAATAACTCCCTCTCCCCATGCCCTTCACTCGCATGGGGAGCTTCGTAGGTCGGGTCGAGCCCTCTCGCGAGACCCGACAGCCTGGGAGCGACAGAAGTCGTCGGATCTCGCAATGGGGCTCGATCCGACCTACGTCGATACCGCAAGCGGGGAGAGGGAACACCTGCAATCGGGGGACTGCCATGAAGCTTCTGCCACTCGCCGCCGCCCTACTCGCGCTGTCGATCGCCGTCGTTTCCGCAGAGGAGCCGAAGCCGGGCATGGGAGGCATGTCCGGTATGGAGGGCATGAACGGCATGGGCATGCCGGGACAGGGCGGGATGGGCATGGAGGGCATGGGGGGCGGCCACATGCACCACCCTGTGCAGAGCACGCAGGGCTCCGGCGGCGCCACGCCGACGCCCGGCCCTGACAAGCGCCAGGTCATCCTCCTCTCCGAGGAGGAGCGCAATTTCGTTCTGACCGAGATGCGCAACTTCCTCGACAGCGTGCAAGGCATCATCGGCGCTGTCGCCGAGGGCAAGCCGAAGGACGCGGGGCCGGCGGCGCTTCGCTCCGGCATGCACGTCATGCGCAATGCACCGCAGTCGATGATGGGCAAGATGCCGATGGAGTTCCGCATGCTCGGCATGGATACCCACCAGCGCTTCGCGGCGATCGCGGAAGAAGCTTCAGCCATGGCCGACGAAAAGAAGATCTTGAAGCAGCTCTCCGAGATGCTCTCCAACTGCGGCGCCTGCCACCAGGGCTACCGCATCGCTGTGAAGTAGCGGAGCCCCACCGGCATGGCGCTGGCCTTTACAACGCTGATGCTGATTGTCCACTCCTACGTGGCCTGGGCGGCCGGTCGCTTGGCGGCGCCGCTGCCCGGGCTCCTGCGCGCCGCAATCGGCTGTGGCGTCGCGGCGACCCCGCTTGCCCTGCTGGTCATGCTGGATGCTTCCCATTTCGACGGCACATGCGCCGATGCTCTCGAAACGCGATCTCCGTGCGGTCTCGGCTGGTTCGTGGCCCGGCAGACCATGCTGCTGCTCCCGTACTTCGCACTGCCCATGCTGATCTGGCTCGGCTTCTACGCGTCGTCGCTGGCCCGCGCCCGTGCCGAGGCCGAGGCGCGCTGATGCTGATCACCAACACACCCATCTCGATCCCGATCACCATCGCGCTGACCATCGCGATGATCGTCGTGACGACCTACATCTGGTTCACGCACGACGCCAAGCACCGCGACCTAGACAGCTGGATCGATTACGGCTTCTCGCGCGAGACGCTGCTGCACGCGTTGCTCTACTACCGCTTCATGGCGCTCTCGATGCTGGTGTTCTACGTACTGTTCACCGTGAGCTGCCTGATGCTGCAGCGGGACGGCTACCTGATCTTCGCCGACGACAAGGGGCCGGCCCAGGCGGGACCGTTCGCCACGGCGGTGTTCGCCTTCGACATGGTGCTGCGCGGCGCCTTCTTCGACTTCATGCAGCATTTCGACCTGCGCGTGACCCACCTGCAGATGAACCGCACCGGCGCGCGCCTCTTCGTCTGGTACGCGTTCGTGTTCCGCATGTTCTACGGCATGACCTTGCTGCGCGTGCTGTTCTCGTTCGCCTGGATCTGGACCAAGATCCGCCGCGCTCATGGCCGGGACGGCCACGCGCCCCACAGCGGGCACGAGCAGCTGTGAGGAGCGCGCAGCCCAGCCCGTTCGAGGTACTGCTCGGCGATATGGCGGGTCTCCCCGAGCCCGTCCGGCGGTTCCATTCCACGCGCGAGGCGCTGGTCACCCGCGGCAGGGCCGAGATCACGCAGTCCCCGTCCTGGAAGGCGCGGCTCTTGTGTCTGCTCGCAGGATTGCCGCGGCCCGGGCGGGACGTGCCCTGCTCGGTCGTCTTCTCGCCGCTCGGAGATGGCCGCGAGCACTGGGCGCGCGACTTCGCCGGCCGCAGCTACAAGAGCGTGATGCGAGCGTCCTCTCCCGTGAAGGACGGCAAAAGGGAGCCCCCCCACCTCGTCGAGCGCTTCGGGCCGTTCGGCGTCTTCGATCTCCACTTCAAGCTGACCCCCACGGACCGCGGCCTCGAATGGAATCTGATCGGCTGGGATCTCCTCGGCCACACTCTCCCGCCCGCTTCGGTTCCCCGCATCGCCTGCCTCGAATCCGGCGACGGCGCCCGCTTCCGCTTCGATATCGACGTGGCGTTCCCGGTGATCGGCCACGTGATCACCTATTCCGGCTGGCTTGCCGCCGAGAAGCCCGCCTGAGACCTCCGCGCGGGTAGCGGGGCCATGCGGCAAATGCTAGTACGCCGCAGCATCATTGCTCCCTCTCCCCGTCGCAATCGGGGAATGGGGAGAGGGAAGGAAACCCCGATGAAATTCACGCTCTCCTGGCTCAAGGACCATCTCGACACCACGGCGTCTCTGGACGAGATCTCGACGGTGCTTTCCGCCATCGGCATCGAGGTCGAAGGCATCGAGGATCCTGCGGCGAGGCTCGGCGCGTTCACGGTCGCGCGCATCGTCGAGGCCAAGCGCCATCCCAACGCCGACAAGTTGCAGGTGGTCCAGGTCGAGATCGCGAAGGGCCAGCCGCCTCTAGAAGTCGTCTGCGGGGCGCCGAACGCCCGCGCGGGGCTCGTCGGCGTGTTCGCACCACTCGGAACCTACATTCCGGGCTCCAGGATCACGCTCGAGAAGAAGCCCGTCCGCGGCATCGTCTCCAACGGCATGATGTGCTCCGACGCCGAGCTCGAGCTCTCCGCCGAGAGCCACGGCATCATCGAGCTGCCGGAGGCCATGGCCGCCGACGTGGGCAAGCGCTTCATCGACGTGGCCGGCCTCGCCGATCCGGTGATCGAGGTCAAGCTCACGCCAAACCGGCCGGACTGCACGGGCGTGCGCGGCATCGCGCGCGATCTCGCCGCCGCCGGCCTCGGCAAGCTCAAGCCGGAGCCGAAGCTCGCACACACGGTGGAAGGCTCGTTCGAGTGCCCCGTCGATATCCGGCTCGAGTTCACGCCCGAAACGGCCTCGGCCTGCCCCGTGTTCGCCGGGCGCCTCGTCAAGGGCGTCAGCAACGGACCGTCGCCCGAGTGGATGCAGCGCCGCCTGAAGGCCGTTGGGCTGCGCCCCATCAACGCGCTGGTCGACGTGACGAACTACATCTCGCAGGATCGCGGCCGGCCGCTGCACGTCTACGACGCGGCCAAGCTCACCGGCGCCGTGCGCGCGCGCCTCGGCAAGGCGGGCGAGAAGTTCCTCGGCCTCGACGGCAAGGAGTACACGGTCGACGAGACGATGTGCGTCATCGCCGATGACAGCGGGCCCCTCGGGCTCGGCGGCATCATGGGCGGCGAGGCCTCGGGCTCGAAAGAGGGAACGACCGACGTGCTCATCGAGAGCGCGTGGTTCGATCCGGTCCGCACAGCCGCCACGGGGCGCAAGACCGGCCTCGTCACCGATGCCCGCTATCGTTTCGAGCGTGGCGTCGACCCGGCCTCCGTCCTCTCCGGGCTTGATCTCGCCACCGAAATGGTGCTGAGCCTCTGCGGCGGCGCGCCGTCGAAGCGCAAGGTGGCGGGCACCGAGCCGCTCCAGAACCGCGTCATCGCCTTCGACACGTCGCGCGTCGACAAGCTGACCGGCCTCTCGCTGAAGGACGCCGAGGTCAAGGCGACGCTGGAGGCGCTCGGATGCAAGATCGACGGGAAGGGCGCGAAGGTGAAGGTCGCGGTGCCGAGCTGGCGGCCGGACATCCACGGTCCCGCCGATCTGGTCGAGGAGGTCGTGCGCATCGCCGGCCTCGACAACATTCCCTCGATCGCCCTGCCGCGCGTCTCCGGCATCGCCCGGCCGGTGCTCACGGAAAAGCAGCGCCGCCAGCGCAAGGCCCGCCGCCTGCTCGCTGCGCGCGGCCTCGTCGAGGCGGTGACGTGGTCGTTCATCCCGCGCAAGGATGCTCGTCTGTTCGGCGGCGGCACGGATGAGCTGGAGCTCTCCAACCCGATCTCGGTCGAGATGTCGTCGATGCGGCCGAGCCTGCTGCCCGGGCTGCTTTCGGCGGCGGCGCGCAACGCCAACCGCGGCTTCACCGACGCGGCACTGTTCGAGCTGGGACAGGCCTACCGCGGCGACAAGCCGGAGGACCAGTTCATCTCCGCCGCAGGCGTGCGCACCGGCACGGCGCATCTGGTGGGCTCCGGCCGCCACTGGGACGGCAAGGCGCCGTCCGCCGGCTGGCTCGACGTCAAGGCCGACGCGGTCGCGGTGCTCGCGGCGCTCGGCATCGACGCCTCGAAAGCCCAGGTCACGCGCGACGCGCCGGCCTGGTATCACCCCGGCCGCTCGGCGGTGCTGCGGTTGGGCCCGAAGCTCATCCTGGCCCAGTTCGGCGAGGTCCACCCGGAGGTCGGCAAGACCCTCGGGCTCGAGCCGCCGGTGGCCGCGTTCGAGATCTTCCTCGATGCGCTGCCGGCCGAGAAGAAGAAGAGCCGCACGCGGCCCGCCTTCGCCGTTTCCGATCTCCTGCCCGTGCGGCGCGACTTCGCCTTCGTGCTCGACAGGAAGGTGACGGCTGGCGACGTGGTGCGCGCGGCGGCCTCGGCCGACAAGACGCTGATCGCTGGCGTCAACGTCTTCGACCTTTTCGAGGGCGGCAACCTGGCCGCCGAGGGCAAGAAGTCGCTCGCCATCGAGGTCACGCTGCAGCCGGTCGAGACGACGCTGACCGACAAGGACATCGAGGCGGTGTCGCAGAGCATCATCGCGGCGGTGAAAAAGGCGACCGGCGGCGAGATCCGCGGCTAGTCTCGGACACTGCAGCCTCAAGCTGCCGTCCTGCGGCGCGTTGCCCCGGAGGATGGACACCGGCGGCATCGTGAATATCTTTCGCGGTGGCGCCCTCCAACTTCATCGCGCCGGCACATCCATCGGAACGCTGACATGCACGACACGCACGCGCTGAACATCATCTGTCCGAGCTGCGGGGCCACCAACCGGGCCCCGCAAGCGAAGCTCGTCGCCGGCGCCCATCCCAATTGCGGCAGCTGCCACAAGCCACTGTTCACCGGCGAGCCGCACGAGATCGCCTCGCCGGCCGATCTCGATCGCCACATCACTGGCGATCAGATCCCGGTACTCGTCGATTTCTGGGCCGAGTGGTGCGGGCCCTGCCGCATGATGGCGCCCCATTTCTCGCGGGCGGCGAAGCAGCTCGAGCCGCGGGCCCGGTTTCTGAAAGTCGATACGGACGAGCACCAGATCCTCGCTGGCCGCCATCGCATCCGCGGCGTGCCGACGCTGATCCTCTTCCAAGGCGGCCGCGAGGTGGCGCGTCATAGTGGCATGATCGACGCCGGCTCCCTCGAGCGCTGGATGAAGGCCGAGCTGTCGAGCAAGGTGTGAAGCAGACCTTGCTTCCGCCGCGCCGCGGAAGGCGGGATGGAGATTACGCGCCTTAGTCCAAAGCCAGAATATCCGTGTTAGGCTTGAAATGAACGCCGATACGGAAAACAAGCTTTAAGCTGTTCAATAATATTCCGTATTTGCAAACCTTTTTCCGTCGGGGCGGTTTCCTTCGCACTCGATCTGCTCTAGACACGTCAAAAAACAAGACCGATAAGAGCTGATCATGCCCCCCCGCATCTCCGAAACAGCATTCGAGGATCTGCTGACCATCCGCGACTGGCTGCGCTATGGCGTCAGCCAGTTCCGGGCCGCCGGTCTCGTCTTCGGCCACGGCACCAGCAACGCGCAGGACGAGGCGGCCTATCTGATCCTCTCCGCGCTGCGCCTGCCGATCGACCACATCGAGCCGTGGCTCGACGCACGCCTCACGCGCGACGAGCGTGGCCGGGTCGGCGAGATCCTCGATCGCCGCATCGTCACCCGCAAGCCGGCCGCCTATCTGACCGGGGAAGCTTGGATCCAGGGCCACCGCTTCCGCGTCGACGACCGCGTGATCGTGCCCCGCTCCTACATCGGCGAGCTGCTCTGCACGGGCGGGCTCGACCCGGTCGTCGGCGACGGCAAGGGCATCAAGCGCATTCTCGACCTCTGCACCGGCTCCGGCTGCCTCGCCATTCTGGCGGCGCTCGCCTTTCCGCAAGCCGAGGTCGAGGCGGTCGACATCTCGGCGGATGCGCTCAGCGTGGCCGCGCGCAACGTCGCCGACTACGCGCTCGGCGACCGCGTCCACCTCGTGCAGTCGGACCTCTTCAAGGAGCTCTCCGGCCGCCGCTACGATCTCATCATCGCCAACCCGCCCTACGTCTCCGCCGCCGCCGTGCAGGCGTTCCCGCCGGAGTACCGCGCCGAGCCGGTGATCGCTCACCTTGGCGGGCGCGACGGGCTCGATGCCGTCCGCGTCATCCTCGACGAGGCCCCGAAGCACATCGAGCCCGGCGGCAAGCTGGTCGTCGAGATCGGCACCGGGCGCAAGATCCTCGAGGCCGAGCGCCCCGATCTCGATTTCCTCTGGCTCGACACCGCGGAGAGCGAGGGCGAGGTGCTGGCGCTGGACGTGGCGCCGCCGAAGCCCGCCGCGGCCCCGAAGAAGCGCGCCAAGAAGGCTTGATAGCCGGTCACACCGTCATCACCCGCGCGCAAACGTCCCTTGCGGGGCCGCGTCCCACGATGCAACTGTTGCACATCCGCTTCATAGGCCCTGATCACCGGGAGGCGTAGACATCGTGGCCCGCTGGAAGAGCCTGCTGGCCGGCATGGTCGTGATCTCGGGCACCGTGCTCGCCGTGCTGTGGCAATCTCCGGCGCTGAAGCCCGCTCCCGGCCACCGGCCTCTTCACATCGGATGCCCGCCCGGCAGCCATGGCAAGCCGCGATATTCGGGCGCCGGCGAGGCACTGCAGCGGGCACGCTCGGGCGAGACAGAACCGGCCTCCGACAATCTGTCGAGCCGAAGCCTCACCGCCGGCCATCCCGCCTCGGGCACCGGGCAATCGCCACCACGGTAAGGCGCCCGCTACTTAGCCTTCGGCTGCCGGACGACCTCGTAGGTGCAGGCGAAGGCGGCGCCGGCGATGCGGTAAGTGTCCTTGGCGTCATTCGGGTCGCGAACGACGACGTCGCCGGCCACCGCCGTCATCAGACCTCCCCACGGCGCCTCGAAGGTGAACGGACCGCCGCCCGGCCCGAGCCGGAAGAAAAGCATGTCCTTGCCGCGCGGCCGGTATTCACGCCACGGCTCACCCGGTCCGGGGCCGGTCGGCCCCTCGTAGCGGTCCGGGAACTTGGCCTGCGACACCAGGATCTCCTCGTTGCCCGTCTCGGGGCAGCGGTTGCGCACGACCATATCGCCCGCCTTGGCCGGAGGGCTCCGCGTCTCCTCGCCCTCTCCCTTGATGATGGTGACGATGATCTCGCCGGGGACCGCCGGACGAGCGTCGACCGGCTTCACCTTGCGCGCCAGGCCCACGCGCCCCTCGCGCTCGGCATTGGCGAAGACCACGTCCATCGAGGCGAGGGTGAGAGATCCGGCCGGGGCGGCGTCCGCCATCAGCAATCCTCCGACCAGCCCCGCCAACAAAATCGACCGCAAGGTACCCATCGGCGATCTCCCCCGCTGGAAACGCGTAGGACGCCATTCTGATCCCGCATCGCCGCCCGCGGCAACCGGCAATTCACGAACGCCCGGCGGAAAGAGACGGCGCAAGACGGCCTGCGCCGATGTCACGACTCCAGGTGGAATGGATTGAAGTCGGTGTCGCGGTCGTAATGGTCCTCGTGCTCGGCGCGCTTGAGGAACTCGACGACACGGTACGTGACGGGCAGGAACGCGATCTCCACCACCGTCTTGGTCACGAATTGACTGACCATCAGCGTCGTGACGAGGTCGTTGGGCATGATCCCGGAGTTCCAGAACGCCAGCGGATAGAACAGCATCGAATCGACCGCCTCGCCCGCGATCGTCGAGCCGACGAAGCGCGCCCACATGCGGCGCCCCTCGTCGCGGACCTTCATCTTGGCCAGCACGTACGAGTTGACGAACTCGCCGCAGAAGTAGGCGGTCATCGACGCCGCCACGATGCGCCAGGTGTTGCCGTAGGCGATCTCGTAGACCTTCTGGTTCGGCCATCCGGGCGCCGGTGGCAGCGCCACGATCACCGCCGCCATCACCGCCGCGAACAGGAGCGCCGCGAACCCGGTCCAGATCACCTTGCGCGCCCGCGAGTAGCCGTAGACCTCGGTCAGCACGTCGCCGAAGATGTAGGAAATCGGGAAGAACAGCACGCCCGCGCCGAAGGTGACGGCACCGATGACCGGCAGGTCGACCTGCGCCGCCTTCGCCGGACCGATCAGGTTCGAGCAGATGAGCACGGTGACGAACGCCGCCATGACCAAGTCGTAGTAGCGGAAGTTGCGGCGAGCCTTGGTCGTCATCGTGCCTCCCCCTTGCTGCTGCCCGGAATTGCTACGCGCGATCGGTCCGTATGGACGTCCGCCCCTGGTCTAGCCCGTGGCGCCGATCTATGGTCCCGCGACCATCGACGGGAATGCTCTGATGTACTCGGTCAAAGAGATCTTCTACACGCTCCAGGGCGAGGGCGCGAACGCCGGCCGCGCCGCCGTGTTCTGCCGCTTCGCGGGATGCAACCTGTGGTCCGGACGCGAGGGCGACCGCGGCTCGGCCGAGTGCTCCTTCTGCGACACGGATTTTACTGGAACGGACGGCCCTGGCGGTGGCAAGTTCAGGACCGCCGAGGAGCTTGCCGAGGCCTGCATCGAGGCCCGCGGCTTCCATGGTCCCGGACTTGTGGTGCTGACCGGCGGCGAGCCGATGCTGCAGGTCGATCAGCCGCTCGTGGACGCACTCCACGACAAGGGCTTCGAGATCGCCATCGAGACCAACGGCACCCTCGCCGTTCCCGCCTCCATCGATTGGGTCTGCGTCTCGCCCAAAGCTGGCGCCGACCTCAAGCAGACGAGCGGCCACGAGCTGAAGCTCGTCTTTCCGCAGCCCGGCCTCGATCCCGAGACTCTCGCCGGCCTCGCATTCGAGCACCGCTTCCTGCAGCCGATGGACGGCAGCGACCGGGCCGCCAATACCGGCTTGGCCGTCGCCTACTGCAAGGCGCACCCGCAGTGGCGGCTGTCGCTGCAGTCCCACAAGCTGATCGGCATCCCCTGACGAGTACGCTGGCCGGAACGGCCGAGCCCGCGGGCCGTTTCCCGTGCATGGCCCCGGTCACTGAGCACTCCGAAGAGAAACGCGGTCGCCGCGCCGATGCATCGTTCGTGCTGCGCGCCGATGATCGCGACTACGTGCGGCGGCTGATTATGACCGTTCTGGTCGCCGCGGTCGTAGCCGCAATATGGTTGCTCTCCGACCTGCTGCTCCTTCTCTTCGCCGCCATTCTGCTCGCGCTGCTGTTGCGCACCATCGCCGACCCGATCGCCGGCAGCCTGGGCGTCGGCGAGGGCTGGGGCCTCACGCTCGCGGCACTCCTGATCACCGCCGTGCTCGGTGGCACCGCCTACCTGTTCGGCTCCCGGATGGTCTCTCAGCTCGGCACGCTCGCCGACCGCCTGCCCCAGGCGCTCGCGGCCTTTTCCAGGGAGCTCCACCTCGGCGACTGGCAGGAGATCGTCAAGAGCGGCGGCTCGGCATCCACGGTCGGCAGTCTGGTCTCACGCATGCTGTCGTGGAGCTCCGCCATGCTCGGTGCGCTGGCCTCAGTCGCCGTCGTCGTATTCGCCGGCATCTACCTCGCGATCGAGCCGCGGCTCTACACGGAAGGCTTCCTGAAGCTCGTCCCGCCGGCGCGGCAATCGCAGATCTCGGCCGCCTTGCATGACTGCGCCGAGGCGCTGAAAGGCTGGCTCGGCGCCCAGCTGATCGCCATGATCTCCGTCGGAGCGCTGACCACCATTGGCCTGCTGCTCGCCGGCACCCCCTCGCCGTTCGCACTGGGCCTCATCGCCGGCGTGGCCGACGCTATCCCCTATGTCGGCCCCATCGCCGCGGCCATCCCGGGGCTCATCGTCGCCGGCTCCCAGGACGCCTCGACGCTCGGCTGGACGCTCGCGGTCTACGTCGCTGTGCAGCAGATCGAGAACAACCTGCTGATGCCGCTTCTCGCCCGCAAGAGCGTCTCCATTCCGCCGGCGCTGGCCATCTTCGGCATCGTCGCCATGGGCGTGATCTTCGGGCCGCTCGGGCTGCTGCTCGGCTTCCCCCTCAGCGTGGCCCTCTACACCATCGTCAAGCGCCTCTACGTCCATGACACACTCGGCGAGCCCGTCGAGGGCGTCGGTGACGGGCACGACGCGGCAAACGCCAGCCCGTTCAATCAGCCCCGCTGAGGCCACCCCCAAGCTTCCGTGCGCGGAACCGCCGTCCGTGGCATCGCGTTCGTGGCCCATCAGAGAAGGGAGCCATTCGTGCCGGGACTACCTCTCGCCCTCGCTGCCGCCACCGTGACCGCTGTCGCCCTGGCTGGTTCTTCGCCCGTCGGCGCAGAGCCTCGGACCTGGGCTCCGGCGGCCGCGCCCGTGGCATGGCCCGAGCCGGCCGCGGCCGCCACCATCGACACTATCCGCTGCGCCCCTCGCCAGAAGGGAACGGCGACCGAGGTCGCCCTCCTGGACTTCCGGAGCGCCATCGGTCCGACGATCAACACGGACGCCATTTATGAGCTCCTGAACCGCGTCAGCAACGACCCGCGCGTCGGCGCCATCGCGCTTCGCATCGACTCCGCCGGAGGCGATTCCTACGTCGCCAAGAAGCTCTACGACATCCTGCGCGAGGTGAAGTCTGCCTGCGGGCTTCCCATGGAGAGCTTCATCGGCAGGACCGGGACCTCGGGCGGCTATTGGATCGCGCTCGCCGCCGACGCCATTCACGCCGATCCGGTCTCCACCGTCGGCGCCGTCGGCGTCGTAAGCCTCTACAAGAACGAGAAGGACAAGCTCGACCGGGAAGGCGTGCGCTATACCGTGGTCCGCACCGGCGAGCGCAAGTGGCCGCTGATTCCCTATCTCCCTGTAGACGAGGTCGACATACGAAAGGTGGAGAAAAGCCTCCATCTTGTCCTCGATGAGTTCGTCCGCGCCGTCGAGACCGCGCGCAAGAGCAAGCTGAAGCTCGAGCGCGCCGCGCTGACCACCGGCGAGGCCTGGATGGGGTCGGAAGCCGAGGCTCTTGGCCTCATCGACCATCCCGAGAGCATCGACAACGCCAGCCGCCGCATGCTTGGCGCCTCCCCGACCGCTTATCGCAGATTTGACTTGGCCAAGGCCGCCGGCGCCACTCCCCCGCCCTCGCCACCAGCTCCGATGGCCCCACCGCAGCCCCCGGCAATCGCGCGCAATTAACACCGAGCTCAGCGCGACGCTTCAGCCTTCATTTCGCTCTCGTGCCTTCGGTCTCATGGCAGGTATGGCGACACGAGATCAGCCGATCGGAGATCGGCTGATCCGGAGCAGCCACAAACCCGTTATGATCGAGGCCAAGCTGCGAGGTGCCCCGATGAAACGACTGCTGATGCCGCTCGTCTCCGCCGCCATGACCTTCGTCTCTCCGCCGGTCTACGCGGGCGATGCCCCGCAGTCAGGCAGCGCCTTCGACTTCGAGTTTCGCGCCATCGACGGCAAGCCGATGCCGTTGTCGGCGTTCAAGGGCCGCGTGCTGCTCGTCGTCAACACCGCGTCGTTCTGCGGCTTCACGCAACAGTACAAGGGGCTGCAGGCGCTGCACGAGAGGTTCGAGGCGGCGGGCCTCTCCGTCATCGGCGTGCCCTCCAACGACTTCGGCGGCCAGGAGCCGAAAGCAGAAGACGAGATCAAGACGTTCTGCGAAGGCGCCTTCGGAGTCACCTTCCCGCTGACCGACAAGAACGCGGTGAAGGGCGACGCCGCGCATCCGTTCTACAAGTGGGCGCTGGCCAACCTCGGCTCCGGCTCGGCGCCACGGTGGAACTTCCACAAGTACCTGATCGGCCGCGACGGCCGCGCCCTCGCCGCCTTCGGCACCGGCGTCGAGCCGCAGGCCAAGGACCTCGTTGCGGCCATCGAGAAGGAGCTGGCGAAAGCCGCCGCGACGAATTGAGGACCCGCTTCTGAGCCCGTAACCCACGCCATCCCGGGTCAGGCGACTGTGAGCCCCACCGCCGCAAGCTCCGTCTTGAGCGGTCCTTGCAGCACCTTGTCCCGGTCGAAGTAGGCGCCGTACTTGGTCAGGAACGCCCACATCGCGGATCTGGCATCAGCCTGCGAGAGGTAGGCGTTGAACGAGCCGTAGAGGTCATCGCACTGGCCCTGGGCGTCCGCCTCGCCATAGCGCTTGTGCGCCAGCATGGCGGACAGGAACGGCTTGATGGTCTTGTCACGGTCGTTGGTCGATTGCAGCAGCAGATCCATGAGAGTGTACTGCTTGTCGCCGATCGGAAGCGTCAGAGTGTCGATGAGCGTATACGAGAGCTTCGATTGATCGAACCGCGTTCCATCGAAGGCGGCAGGCGTCTTGCTCCGCGTGACCGAGAAGCTGATGTTGATCGGCAGCTTGAAAGGGACGTTGCTGTTGCTGTTCTCGAACTCCATCACGTGCGTGATCTTGCTCGCATCCACTTTGCCGTTGGAAATGAACCGCACATCCTTGGACTGCGACTTGTCTTTGAGTGTCGAGCTGTCGAAAATCAGCTTGAAAATGCTGCCCAGCGTATCGATGATCCCGAGCGCCTGTGCCGATAGTGGTATGACGCTGACCAGCTGCGAAGCATTGACCAGCTTGCCGACCTGCTGAATGGCCGAGAAGTCCACGGAAACATCGTCCTGGAAGTGCGTCTCCAGGCCAACCTCAAGTGTATTGGTCTGGTTGGTCAGGCGGATCTCGTCGAAGACGTATCCCTCGAGCTTGCTCGCCACCGCCTGCTTGATGACCTTGTCCCAGAAGAGGATGCGCTGGTTTTCCCACTGCATGGTGAAAATGGGCTGCTTGATGTCGAGCCCGCCCTGCTTGGCCTTGATGCGCAGCAGCAGCGTGAACACACCCTTGCTGTTTCCGAATTCACCCTGCAGGTATTCCTGGAAGCGTTTCAGAATTTTTTCGTAGTACTGCTCCTCGCCGGCCTCTCCAAGCTTGTAGGAGATGAAGCCATACGCCTGCTCGACGCTGATCGCGTCTCCCACCGGCGCATTGACGACAGCGGCAAAACCACCATGCCTCACGACGAGGCTGGTTGGCGCGGAATATTCGGCTATGACCGGATCCCTCGCGAATCTTAGCTTCGTCGCCATGATGAAAACGCCTTTTGCAGAGGGACGCGCGAGCCCCGCGACCAATGATAATTGGAAGCAATCAAATCTTGACAAAGCTTCTCTCAAACATCTCCTGCTGTCAAGCAATCCGCCTGCCGCCATCGAAAAGCAGCGGCTTTCAACCCCCTCTCTTCTTCCTCAGCCCGTCCCAATAGGCGAGCCGCTTTCGCACCTCGCGCTCGAAGCCGCGGTCGGGGGGATCGTAGAATTGCGGGCGGCGTTTCAACTCGTCGGGAAAGTAGTTCTGGCCGGAAAAAGCATCGGGCGCGTCGTGGTCGTACTCGTAGCCCGAGCCGTAGCCTTCGTCCTCCATCAGCTTGGTCGGTGCATTCAGAATGATCTTCGGCGGCGACAGCGAGCCGTGCTCCTTGGCCGCCCGCATCGCCGCCTTGTAGGCGACGTAGGCGCCGTTCGATTTCGGCGCCGTGGCGAGATAGATCGTCGCCTGCGCCAGCGCCAATTCGCCCTCGGGCGAGCCCAGGAAGTCGAACGTGTCCTTGGCCGCGATCGCCTGCACGACCGCCTGCGGGTCGGCGAGCCCGATATCCTCCACCGCCATCCGAACGAGGCGGCGCGCAATGAACAGCCGGTCCTCGCCGCCGTCGAGCATGCGGCACAGCCAGTAGAGCGCCGCGTCCGGGTCCGAGCCGCGCACCGACTTGTGCAGCGCGGAGATGAGGTTGTAGTGCCCATCGCGGCCCTTGTCGTAGAGGGGAGCACGCCGCTGCACCAGCTTGGTCAGCGCGTCGCGGTCGAGCACCTTGCCGCCCTCGGGCACGGCCGAGAGCACCTCTTCCGCGAGGTTGATGACGCTGCGGCCGTCGCCGTCGGCCATGGCCTTCAGCGCTGCCCGCGCATCCTCGCCGAGCGGCAGCTTGCGCCCTTCCTCCGCTTCCGCGCGCGTCAGCAGCTCCTCGAGCGCCGCGTCGTCGAGCCGGTTGAACACCAGCACCGCGGCGCGCGACAGCACGGCGGCGTTGAGCTCGAACGACGGGTTCTCAGTGGTGGCGCCGACCAGCGTGATCGTGCCGTCCTCCATGTGCGGCAGGAAGCTGTCCTGCTGCGAGCGGTTGAAGCGGTGGATCTCGTCGACGAACAGCAGCGTGCCCTTACCCGTCTCGCGGCGGATCTTCGCCCGGTCGAAGGCCTTGCGCAGATCCTGCACGCCCGAGAAGATGGCGGAGAGCTGCTCGAACTCCATGTGGGTTTCGTTGGCGAGCAAGCGCGCGATCGTCGTCTTGCCGCAGCCGGGCGGACCCCACAGGATCACGCTCTGCAGCCGGCCGGACTTGAGCATGCGCGTCAGCGTGCCGTCCGGCCCCACGATCTGGTCCTGGCCGACGACCTCGGAGAGCTTTTTCGGGCGCAGCCGGTCGGCGAGCGGCCGCGGTGCCGCCTTCTCGAGCCCGGCGGCTTCAAAGAGGTTGGTCATGGCCGCGCATCATAGGGAGGCGGCGCCGCCTGTCCAGGAGGCCTCCCGGAGTGTGCACCATCAAAGCCGCCCCCCGCGAAGCAGTGTAGGTTGACGGCTGATTTCGATCTGAAGCGGAGGACCATCTTGCCCGAGACGCGAGCAGCCGGCCGGAAACGCTTCGGCTTCGCCTTGGCCCTCTTCGGCGTCGGCCTTTTCGCGGCGGGCGGATACGCCTACTTGCGCGGGCAGGCCACCCTCTCCTGGCCGCGCGCCAAAGCCGAGATCCTGGCGGCCAGGGTGGAATTGCGCGAGGGTGTGCGCCGCGACATGGGGCACACGGTTCGCACCGAGACGGCCTCGTTCCACGTTCGCTACCGCTATCGCGCTCTTGGCCGGGATTACGAGGGCGGCGGCGTCGAGCCCTACGATTTCGGCATGCAGAACTCGGCCAAGTCGCGCGGGCAGGGCGAAGCGTATTTTCCGGGCCAGCGGGTGGAGGTCGCCTACGATCCCGCCGATCCCGCCGTCTCTTATCTTGAGCCGGGGGCGAGCTCGACGGCGAAGCTGTTCACCGGCCTCGGCGCGGGCGCCATTCTGCTCGGCCTCTGGCTGAGCCGGCTCGAAAGCCGGAGCAACGCCCGCCGCCGCGCCTGAGATTGGCCCTCAGTTCGTCTCGACCGGCTTCGGCTTCGGCTCGCAGCGGATGAGCGGCTGCTGGCGCGGGTCGGTGGCGTAGCTCATGGCGTAGCCACCGCCCTTTGCCGCCGGTGTGAAGATCAGTGTCTCCGTGAAGCTGTCGCAGCCGCCGCGGCAGTGCATGCCGGCGCGAAAAGCCCCGCCCGGCTGGGCGTCGAGCGAGGCGAACGTGCAGCGCTGGTCGGAGTAGTTGGAGCCGTCGATGGTCAGCAGCCGCGGCGGCCCGTCCTCGGGGTACTCGCCGCCGGCCTCGATCGTCCGCAGCTTGCGGCAGTCCTCCTCCGTCGCCCAGGTGCCCTCGCCGAGGAACGTCGCCTTGAGCGCCGGGGCCGGCTTCTCGTCCTCCTGCTCATCGACCTGCTGCTGCGCCTGCGGCTCCTCCTTGGGCTCCTCGGCGCCCCACGCCGGAGCGGCCACCGCCGCCGCAAGCAGAGCTCCGAGCACGACCGCGATCCTCGACATGGGTGCCTCCCTTGTTTCTCGGGAAGTCTGTCAGAGGCGCGCCGTTGGCGGAATGCACCGCGGCGCATTTAAGGGAAACGATCGGCAGATCGCATTGCCGGTCCGATGCCGGACAACGGCGGAACGTACGGCAGTCAAAGGGCGGCTCTCGCGAAGCTCGCCATACAAAGCTTCTCACCCTTGTTGTCCCGCGGGGAACTGTCGTCCTGTCGCGCGGTGGGAAGAATCCCCCTGGCCAGGCAGGAGGATCGGGTATGCCGTTCGAGGCAGCAAGGACAGTGCGACGTGTGTGGCGCGGTGCATGGCGGCCGGCGTGGCCGCTCCCCGCCGACCGACGCTGGTACCATCACGTCGAATATTGGCCCAGGCGCTTCAAGGAGATCGTCGGGGCACTTTTCATCGTTGCCGGTCCGCCCTGGATCGCCTTCCTGGTGTACGTGATGTACGCCAAGAATCCCGGAGCCACGCTCGCTCTCGCCGCGAACATGAGTGCGCTCTGGCTGTTCCTCGTCGTCGTCGCCTATTACGCGGGCCGTGACCGCTCATAGGTCCGTCGACCTGAGAGCATGGACGGCGCACCAAGCAAAAGGGCGGCCCAAAGGCCGCCCTCCGTGATGATTTGCGATGAGCGCGCGGCAGATTACATCATGCCGTCCATGCCGCCCATTCCGCCCATGCCGCCGCCCGGCATGCCGCCGGCGTCCTTCTTCTTGGCCTCGGCGATGCCGGCCTCGGTGGTGATCATCAGGCCCGCGATGGAGGCGGCGTCCTGGAGGGCGGTACGCACGACCTTGGCCGGGTCGATGATGCCCTTCTCGAACATGTCGCCGTAGGTGCCGTTCTGGGCGTCGTAGCCGAACGCGGCGCCCTTCGACTCGAGCACCTTGCCGACCACGATCGAGCCCTCGACGCCGGCGTTCTCGGAGATCTGGCGGATCGGAGCCTGCAGCGCCTTCTTGACGATGGCGATGCCGGCGTTCTGATCCTCGTTGTCACCCTGGACGCTGATGGCGGCAGAGGCCTTGAGCAGCATCACGCCGCCGCCGGCGACGATACCCTCCTCGACCGCCGCGCGGGTGGCATTGAGCGCGTCGTCGACACGATCCTTGCGCTCCTTGACCTCGATCTCGGTGGCGCCGCCGACCTTGATCACCGCGACGCCGCCTGCGAGCTTCGCCAGGCGCTCCTGAAGCTTCTCGCGGTCGTAGTCCGAGGTGGTCTCCTCGACCTGCGCCTTGATCTGGGCGACGCGGGCCTCGATGTCCTTCTTCTTGCCGGTGCCGTCGACGATCGTGGTGTCTTCCTTGGTGATGCGGACGCGCTTGGCGCGGCCGAGCATGTCGAGCGACACGTTCTCGAGCTTGATGCCGAGGTCCTCGGAGATGGTCTGGCCGTTGGTCAGGACGGCGATGTCCTCGAGCATGGCCTTGCGGCGGTCACCGAAGCCCGGCGCCTTGACGGCCGCGACCTTCAGGCCGCCGCGCAGCTTGTTGACGACCAGAGTGGCCAGCGCCTCACCCTCGACCTCCTCGGCGATGATGAGCAGCGGACGGCCCGTCTGCACCACGGCCTCAAGCACGGGAAGCAGCGGCTGCAGGCCCGTCAGCTTCTTCTCGTGGATGAGGATATAGGGGTCCTCGAGCTCGGCGACCATCTTGTCGGCGTTGGTGATGAAGTAGGGCGAGAGATAGCCGCGGTCGAACTGCATGCCCTCGACGACGTCGAGCTCGGTCTCGAGGCTCTTGGCCTCTTCCACCGTGATGACGCCCTCGTTGCCGACCTTCTGCATGGCCTCGGCGATCATCTGGCCGATGGCCTTCTCGCCGTTGGCGGAGATGGTGCCGACCTGGGCGATCTCCTCGGAGTTCTTGACCTTCTTCGACTTCTTCTTGATCTCCTCGACGACCTGCAGGACGGCCTTGTCGATGCCGCGCTTGAGATCCATCGGGTTCATGCCGGCGGCAACCGACTTCAGGCCCTCGCGGACGATCGCCTGGGCGAGAACGGTGGCCGTCGTGGTGCCGTCACCGGCGACGTCGTTGGTCTTCGAGGCCACCTCGCGCACCATCTGGGCGCCCATGTTCTCGAACTTGTCCTCGAGCTCGATCTCCTTGGCGACGGTGACGCCGTCCTTGGTCGTGCGCGGGGCGCCGAAGCTCTTCTCGATGATGACGTTGCGGCCCTTGGGGCCGAGCGTCACCTTGACGGCGTTGGCGAGGATGTCGACGCCGCGCAGCATGCGCTCGCGGGCATCGGCGGAGAATTTCACGTCCTTGGCTGCCATGAGGGTCAGTTCCTATGGAGTGGGGTTCAGTCTTGATTTTCATCGCGCTCGCGCCCCGCCTTGCGGCGGACCGAGCGGAAGACGAGGGCCGTGATGGCGATGCCCAGGGCGACCAGCAGCATCAGGAGCTGCCAATCGTCGAGCGGCTGCTGTCCCGGCCATCCGATCAGCATGGGCGATCCGATCCCGGGCGGCTCACTTGTCGAGCACGCCCATGATGTCGCTCTCCTTCATGATCAGCAGCTCCTGGCCGTCGATCTTGACCTCGGTGCCCGACCACTTGCCGAACAGGACCTTGTCACCCTTCTTGACGTCGAGGGGGACGAGCTTGCCGCTCTCGTCGCGGGCGCCGGGACCAGCCGCGACGATCTCGCCCTGCTGGGGCTTCTCGCCGGCCGTGTCGGGGATGATGATGCCGCCGGCGGTCTTGGTCTCGCTGTCGGCACGCTTGACGACGACGCGGTCATGGAGGGGGCGGAATTTCATGGACGATTTGGCTCCGTTGAACGGGACGGGGCGGCGTCGGGCGCGGCCCCGTGCTTCCGATGCTCTCGTGAGTTCCGTAGGTGCTGTTAGCAGTCAAAATAGGTGAGTGCTAGACGCGCCGGTTTGATAACCGCGACGGCCCCCGCCTGTCAAGCCAGCCGCGGCGGCCCCGCTCCCCGGTCTGTACCGGTGGTGAACGCGGCGCCAGGGCCACACGTCCTGCGCCGCGACCAATTGGCTAGCACTGGCCGGGTTGCGTCCTTTCGGCCCTGCATGGCAGCGTCGGCCGGCATTGTTGCAGATGCGAAGCGGCCTGCCGGATGCTCGTGGGAAGCGGGCACCGCAGGTGAGGGCGAGGATCGCAAGCGGGACGGGGGCTCGATGACGGCGAGGCGTTTTGCGGGGTCGCTATCGGCCCTCCTGGTGGCCGCGATCATGTTGCAAGCGCCGGCGACGGCAGGGGAGTCCGAAGCGGAGCGGTATCTCGGCTTCCGCTTGCTCGAGCTCGACGGGGCCGGCGTCAAGTGGGCCGGCCGCCATGACGGACTATCTCCGGCCGGCGCCACCGCTGCCGAAGCACCCCGCGTGACCTACGCCTTTGCCACGGCGCCGATGACCTTCCCCGGCGCTCGCAACTGCGCGGGTCTCGTTCCGGTCGAGCCGCTCGCGGCTCGTTCCGGGATTGCACCAGAGGCCCTGAAAACGGAAGCCCGCGCCGCCTTCGACATGTGGGAGAGTGCGGCCCGGATCGAGTTCGTCGAAACAGCCAACGCGGACCGGGCCGACATCGTCATCGGCGCGCAGGCCGAGCCGACGGGGCACGCCTTCACCAACGTCGCCTATGAGCCCGGCGGCGGCGCCGAGCGCAGGATCGAGCGCTCGCTCATCTGCCTCAACCCGATGAAGCGCTGGAAAATCGGCTTCGACGGCAATCTCGCGGTTTACGATCTGCGCTACACCCTGGCGCACGAGATCGGCCACGCTATCGGCCTCGACCACCCCGACGGCAACAGCGCGCTCATGTCCTTCCGTTATCGCGAGGGCTCCCGGCATCTGACGCCCGGCGATATGGCGGGCGCCGCCGCGCTATACGGACCCCGCATGCCTTCGATTGAAACCGGCACCGTCACGGCGCCAACGAGAAACGGCGACGCGGGTGAGCCCGCGCCGCCGTCCGAGCTGGCGATCGGCCAGCCGAGGTAAGTGTCCTCAGTCGCGAATGACCAGCAACACCTCGCGGTCCTGCGGATCGACAATCGCAACCCGCTTCTCCAGCACCACGTAGCGGTAGCCGCGCAGCTTCGGAACCTCGTCGATCACCGGCGGCGGGAAGTCGATCAGCGTCACCCGGCCCGGGATGTCGGCGCCGAGCGCGAGATCGATGTTGAGATCCGCCCGCCGGTCCCAATCCACGTGTCGCAGGACGATCTGCCGCTCATTGGCGGAGAGGTCGAGCGTCGCCACCTGGCCGCCGCCGCTGCGGTGGAGCCCGCCACCACCTTCGTCGACGATGTAGACGATCTCGTAGGTGTCCGGATCGACGATGCAGTAGCGATCGTCGATCAGCGCGTAGCGGTACCTGCGGTAGTCGGGCGCGATCGAGATGAACGCCGCCGGCAGCGCATGCAGGCGGACCCGGTCACGCGGTAGCCGCACGCCGATCGAGACATTGACGTTGACCTTCTCGTTGCGGACGTTCTGCTTCTTGATCGTGTCGCGGAAGCGGGTGCGCTGCTCGTCACTGAAGCTGACCCGGCCCTGCTTCTGGCCCGCGCGCTCGTTGCCGGCCTGTTTGTTGCGCTCGTTGCGGTCGCGGTCCTGGACCTGGCGATTCTTGTCGCGGTCCATGCCCTTCTCGTCGCCGGCCTGCTTGGCGGTCTTGCCGTCGTGATCGCGTTCCGCGCGCTTAGACTTGTCGTTGTCGCGGTTCTTCTCGGCGCTCTTCGAGTGGTCCTTGTCCTTGCCGCCGCGCTCCTCGGCCGACTTCGACTTCATCTTGTCGCTGTCGGATTTGTCGGCGCGCGACTTGCCGGCCTTGTCACCGCGATCGCTGCCACGCTGGTCGCCGGCCTCGGCCGACTTACCCTTGCCGGGCTCTCCGGCAGCTTGGCCCTTGCCGGTCTCGCCGGCGGCCTGACCGTCGGCCGAGGACTTGTGACCGCCCGAGGACGAGCGCTCGCTACCCTGGGCGCTTTTTTGGCTCTGCGATGCAGCTCCCTTGCTCTCGGAGCCGCCCATGCTGGACTGCGAACCGGCCTTCGATCCGCCGCGCTCGGCGGCACCGCCACCGGCACCCTGCTCGCTCTTGGTTGCACCCTGCCCGCCGCCGCGCTCGGATTGGGCCGACGCCACCGGCGAGAAGCACGCGAGCGCGAGGATCGCCGCGCCTGTCATCAGATATGGCTTGATCATACCAACTCCCTTTTTTCTTTTCCGCTGTTGGCCCCGCTCTCATTAAACGACGACATTCCGCGCGAGTTCCGGGGTATCCGGCCAGCTGGCGAGCGAATTACGAAGCGACGCGAGGCGGTGTAGGCGGCAGGCTCCCCAGCTCCTCGAGCTTGCCGTCGATGCGGATGCCGCAGTTCGAGGACACGGGCTCGAGATCCGACCTGCGCAGCGGCTCGGCCGCTAGCGCCGAGATGAAGGAATCCCGCCAGCGGGAGACGTTCGTGTCGAGCACCGCGGCGAGCAGCTCGGCATGCCGCTGCCGCCGCTCGGCACGCGGCATGCCGAGCGCCATCTCGATCGCGTCCGCCATCTCCTCGGTGTTGTAGGGATTGACGATGAGGGCTCCTTGCATCCGCTCGGCGGCGCCGGCGAAGCGCGACAGGATGAGCACGCCCGGATCGAGCGGGTCCTGCGCGGCCACGTATTCCTTGGCCACGAGATTCATGCCGTCGCGCAGCGGCGTCACCATGGCAACACGCGAGTCGCGGTACACCTGCGCCAGCTTGCGCCGCGACGTCGAGCGGTTGACGTAATGGATCGGCACCCAGTCGAGCGTGCCGTGGGCGCCATTGATCGCGCCCGCAAGACTCTCCAACTCGCGGCGGATGTCGCTGTAGGCTTCCACGCTGTCCCGCGTCGGAGCGGCGATCTGGGTCAACACGATCGAGCCGACTTGCTCTGGGTATTTTTCTAGGAAGCGGCCGTAGGCGCGGAACTTCTGTGGCAGACCTTTGGTGTAGTCGAGCCGGTCGACCCCGATGATCCGGCGCAGCGCCGCATTCTGCCGGATGACCGGCAGCTCGTCCCGGTGCTTGGCGAAAGACTGCGGGTCGATGCCGATCGGGAAGCTGGCTATCGAGACCATGCGGTCTCCCACACGCATGCGCCCGTCCGAGGTCAGCCGGCCCGGAGCGCCGTGCTCCAGATAGTCGATCATGTTGGCCACGTCGGCCATCGTCTGCAGGCCGACAAGGTCGTACGCCGCGAAGGCGTGCGCCAGCTCCAGGTGCTCCGGAATGGTGAGGAAGGTCTGCGACGGCGGGAACGGGATGTGCAGGAAGAAGCCGATCGGGTTCTTCACCCCGAGCGCCCGGAGCTCGGTTGCCAGCGGGATGAGGTGGTAGTCGTGCACCCAGACGAGATCGTCCGGCTCGAGATGGGCGGCGATTGCGAGCGCGAACCGCTTGTTGACATCACGATAGACGGCGAAATAGCCGGCTTCGAACTGCGCGAGGTCGACGCGGTTGTGGAAGACTGGCCACAGCACCGAGTTCGAGTAGCCGAGATAGTAGGCCTCGTGGTCGGCTGGCGTCAGGTCCATCGTCATAAGCGCGCTGCCGTTGCGGCCGATGCGCTCGGTGTGGATGGCGACCGCCTCGGGCTCGACCAGATCTCCCGACCAGCCAAACCAGATCCCCCGGCGGCTCTTCAGCATTTCGGAGATGGCCACGGCCACCCCCCCGGCCTGGGCGGCCGAGCGGGGGGACATCACACGATTCGAAACGCAAACGATACGGCGGTTCATGAAGATGCGCTCCAGCAGGCCCACCCGTGGGGCACACGAGCGCCCCCGCCGGTCAGGCGAGAAAAAGGACGCAAATTCAACGCCCCACTGGGAGTTGAGTTCCTTTCGGGAGGTTGCGACGGCTGTCTAACGGCACATTGTGCACGCGCGAGCCTGCGCGTTGACGGAACTCCGAGCCGGACGCTAGAAGTACAGATCTGTCGTGCCGTTGCGGATTCGGCCGCCGTTCACCCCGTCTCGAGGGCTCTCCCATGTTTGGCTTCGCCAGGATCAGCCTCCGCGCTTTCGCGCTCGCAGCCGTCGCGGCCGCCTCCTCGTGTCCGGCCCTGGCCGGCGCGACCTGGGACGGCATCAAGTCCGAGGTCTACGGCCAGCGGCCGATTCAGGACGGCACCGGCCTCATGGTGCTCAAGGCGCCGAACCGGCCCGACGACCAGCGCGCCGTGCCGATCTCGGTCGAGAGCCGGCTCACCGACGGCCGCACGATCAAGTCCGTGACCTTCGTCGTCGACGAGAACCCCTCGCCGGTGGCGGCCGTGTTCCGCCTGGGTCCGGGCCGCGAGCACGTGTCCATCTCCTCGAAGTTCCGCGTCAACGCGCAGACGGAGGTCCGCGCCATCGTCGAGGCGAGCGACGGCGCGCTCTACATGGCGAGCCAGCTCGTGAAATTCGCGGGCGGACAGGCGGCCTGCGCGGCGCCCCCCACGGGCGACGAGAAGGAGATCGCCGCCAACATGGGCAAGATGAAAATCGCGGACGTGCAGGACCAGGGTGCCCGGACGCAGATCAACCACCGCGTGCGGCTGTCGCTCAGCCATCCCAATCACACCGGCATGCAGCTCGACCAGATGACGCTGCTGTATATCCCGCTGCGCATGGTCAATCATGTCGACGTCAAGCTCGGCGACGAGCCCGTGTTCAGCATGGACGGCTCGATCACTCTGAGCGAGAACCCCGTCGTCGAGTTCGACTACAAGCTCAATGGCGCCGACAAGCTGGACGTCACCATGAGCGACACCGAGGGCGGCTCCTGGCACAAGACCTTCCCGGCCGGCCCGGCGAGCTGAGGCCCAGACAGTTCCTCGATGCGATGACCGGCGGATCCGGAGACACAGGCGGCAAACCACCGGGCAACCCGGAAAGAGCCCGCCGCCACGCGCGCCTGGAAACCCAGCTGCGCTCGAACCTGCAGCGGCGCAAGGCCCAGGCGAGGGCCCGCGCGGCCGGGGACGAGACCAGTGAGGCGGTGGCTGCGGACCATACAGCCGGGACGCGCGACGACGAGAAAAACTGATCTATCGTCGTAGGTTGCCGCCCTGTGCTTGTCGGATGACCACCGAAGCGTCTATGCAATCGGAATAGGCAATCGCGAATCGGCCGGCTCATCGAGCCGAGCCGATAAATCGTGTTGCCGCAAGCGGATGGGGAATTCATGGACCGGATCAAGATCGTCGGCGGCAAGCGGCTCGAGGGCACCATCCCGATTTCCGGCGCCAAGAACGCCGCCCTGCCGCTGATGATCGCGGCCCTGCTGACCCCGGACCGGCTGACGCTCAAGAACGTCCCCAACCTCGCCGACGTCAACCTGCTGGCGCGCATCCTGCGCAATCACGGCGTCGACCTGACCATCGACGGCAAGCGCTCCGGCCCCGCCCACCACCTCGGCGAGACGTTCCATCTCACGGCCCGCGACATCGTCGACACCAAGGCGCCCTACGAGATGGTCTCTCGCATGCGCGCCTCGTTCTGGGTGCTCGGTCCGCTGATCGCGCGAATGGGCAAGGCCACGGTCTCGCTGCCCGGCGGCTGCGCCATCGGCACGCGCCCCGTCGACCTGCACCTCGTCGGCCTGAAGGCGCTCGGCGCCGAGATCGACATCGACGCCGGCTACGTCGTCGCCCGCGCTCCGAAGGGCCTCAAGGGCGCCCGCATCTTCTTCCCCAAGGTGTCGGTCGGCGCCACGCACAACGTGCTGATGGCGGCCGTCATGGCCAAGGGCGAGACGGTGATCGAGAACGCCGCACGCGAGCCCGAGGTCGGCGACGTCGCGGACTGCCTCGTCAAGATGGGGGCGAAGATCGACGGCATCGGCACCTCGACGCTGCGCATCCAGGGCCGCGAGTCGCTGGAAGGCGCGGTTCACACCGTGCTGCCCGACCGCATCGAGACCGGCACCTTCGCCTTCGCCGTGGCAGCCACCGGCGGCGACGTGATCCTCGACGGCGCCCGCCGCGACCTGCTCGACAACGCGCTGGTCGTGCTGGAGCAGACCGGCGCCACCGTGACCGACACCAACAACGGCATCCGCATCCAGAGGAACGGCGCCGCGCTGGAGCCCGTCACCGTCGAGACGCAGCCGTTCCCCGGCTTCCCGACCGACCTGCAGGCCCAGCTGATGGCGCTGATGACGCGCGCCAAGGGCACCAGCGTCATCCGCGAGACCATCTTCGAGAACCGCTTCATGCACGTGCAGGAGCTGGCGCGCCTCGGCGCCGACATCCAGCTCCACGGCGACACCGCGACCATCAAGGGCGTCAAGGGTCTGCGCGGCGCGCCGGTGATGGCGACGGATCTGCGCGCCTCGGTGAGCCTCGTCATCGCCGGCCTGATGGCCGAGGGCGAGACGATGATCAACCGCGTCTACCACCTCGACCGCGGCTTCGAGCGCCTCGAGGAGAAGCTGTCGCGCTGCGGCGCCGGCATCGAGCGCATCTCGGCGGGATGAGGCTGGTCACGCCGCCCGGTGCGCGAGGTGCGTCTTGAGCCAGCGCGCGGTGGCGTCCACGACCTGGTCCATCGCGCCCGGCTCCTCGAACAGGTGCGTCGCGCCAGCGATGATCACCAGCCGCTTCTCGCACGTCATGTGCGCGGCGGCCTCCTGGTTCAGCTCGATGACGCCATAGTCGTTGCCGCCGACGATCAGCAAGGTTGGCGCCCGGACACGCGGGAGCGCATCGCCGGCAAGGTCCGGCCGCCCGCCGCGGGAGACGACGGCCTTGATCAGGCCGGGGAGCTCGGCCGCCGCCACCAGCGCCGCGGCGGCCCCAGTGCTGGCGCCGAACAGCGCTATGGGAAGCCGTCCGAGCACGGTGTCGCTGCGCATGTCGTGAACCGCCTCGACGACGCGCGCGCCGAGCAGAGCGATGTCGAACACGTTGCGGCGATGCTCCGCCTCCGCTTCTGTCAGCAGGTCGAACAGCAGGGTGGCGAAGCCGCGCGCCTGCATCTCGCGGGCGACGTCGCGGTTGCGCGGGCTGAGCCGGCTCGAGCCGCTGCCGTGCGCGAAGATGACGAGCCCAGCTGCGTCCGCGGGAACGTCGACGGTGCCCGGCAGCTTCATCTCGCCGACGGTCACCTCTCTCTCGATGCCCGGCCCGGTCATGGCACACCTCACTCGGCTTGGTCGCGCGGAACCCATCGCCCGCCGGCGGCCTTGGCATAGCTGTGCTTGACGGCCGCCCAGGCGACGCGGTGCGCGATCTCCTCGCGCCGCTCCGGCTCGTGCGCCGCATAGCCGTCCCAGGCGGCGTTGAAGGCGCTGCGGTAGATGTCCTGCGCATGGGCCGGCAGGATGCGGCGCAGGTTGACCGGCAGGTCGTCGTTGCTGGCGTAGGGCATGGCCTGCCCTCATTTTGATTTCTGATACGTCCCCATCAGCACGGCCTCGGCGAGCACATGCCCCGCCATGGCCTTCTCGACGGCCGCCTTCGTCGGGTGATCCAGCGCGCCGAGCCGTTTGTCGAGGGCGTAGAGCTTGAAGAAATAGCGGTGGCGGCCGATCGGCGGACAGGGGCCTCCATAGCCCTTGCGCTGCCAGTCGTTGAGGCCCTGGTGCGTGCCCTCTGCCAATGACTTCACGCCTTCGGACAGCCCGCCCGAGTCCGGCGGCAAGTCGTAGAGCACCCAATGCACCCACACCCGCTGCGGCGCGGCCGGATCGGGCGCGTCCGGATCATCGACGATCAGCGCCAGGCTCTTGGCTCCGGGCGGCACGCCGGACCAGGCGAGCGCCGGAGAGACGTCACGGCCCTCGCAGGTGTAGGCGGACGGGATGGCGGCGCCGTGCGCGAAGGCCGGGGAGATGATGGTGAGCGGCATGCGATCCTCCTGTCTGCCCGATTGAAACCTTCCTCCGCTAACGCTTGGCATCGTCCGCCGGCTCCCCTGCGAGCGCGCGCCGCAGGCGACGTATCAGCACCGCGCGCGAGCGGTCGTCGGCGGCACGGTCGAAAGCCTCGCGCACGTCGAGCGTGAACCGGGCGAGGTCGTTGTGCCAGTCCGCGTGACCGATGACCTCCGGCTCCAGCCGGCGCGGACCGGACCGTGGTCGCGGTCCCACGCCGTCGGACAACAGATCCATCTCGTCGTCGAGCACCGGGGCGACGACCCGCGACGGCGCCATCCCCGAGGCCACCATGCGGTCGCGCAGCGCGTTGATCGCCTCGTCCTCGCCGTGGACGAGAAACAGCGCCCGGGCGATCGGCTGCCGCTCGGCGAGCCATTCGGCCAGCTCGTCCCCGTCGGCGTGGCCGCTGTAGAGATCGGTCTGGCGGATCGTCGCGCGCACCTTGATCAGCTCGTCCTGGATGGTGACGGCATCGACCCCGTCGGCGAGCAGCCGGCCGAGCGTGCCGTGCGCCTGGAAGCCGGCCAGAAGCACCGTCGCCTGCTCCGTCCACAGCCATCGCTTGAGGTGATGCCGGATGCGTCCGGCGTCGCACATGCCGCTCGCCGCGATGACGATGGCGCCGCCGGAGATGCGGTCGATCGCCTTGCTCTCCTCCACCGTCTCGGTGAAGCGCAGGTTGGGATTGGTCAGCAGCGACCGCTCGCCGACCCCCTCGAGCTCGCGGGCGTGCGCCTGGAACACCTTGGTGATGCGGATGGCCAGCGGGCTGTCGAGGAAGATCGGCACCGGCGGAATGGCACCCGACTGCTGCAGCCGCGTCAGATCGGCGATGATCTCCTGCGTGCGCTCGACCGCGAACAGAGGCAGCAGCAGCATGCGGTCGGCGCGCAGCGCGTCCTTGACCATCTGCGCCAGCAGCACGCGGCGGTCGTCCTCGCTGGCGCGCGTGCGCCGCCGCCCGCCGTAGGTCGACTCGCAGATGACGTAGTCGAAGTTGTTGGGCGCCTCCGGGTCGGCATGGAACAGCTTGTGCTCCGGCCCGATGTCGCCGGAGAAGAGCAGACGCAGGAAGCGCTGGTCGTCGCGGCCGGTCGCGATCTCGACTTCGAGCGACGCCGAGCCGAGGATATGGCCGGCGTTCCAGTAGCGCACGCGCACGCCTTCGGCGGCCTCTGTCCACGTCGAGTACTCGACGGTGCGAAAATTCTCCTGGCAGGCCTCCGCGTCGGCGCTGGTGTACATCGGCTCGATCTGGCCGCGGTTGCGCCGCGCATACCGCCGGTTCAGGTTCTCGACGTCGACCTCTTGGATGTGGCCGCTGTCCGGCAGCATGAAGGAGAGCAGGTCGCGGGTGCCTCGCGTCATCAGGACGGGGCCGGCGAAACCGAGCTTCCACAGCTTCGGCAGCAGCCCCGAATGATCGATGTGGGCATGCGTCAGCAGCACGAGGTCAATGCGCTTGGGGTCGAACGGGAAGGTGCCGTAGTTGAGCTCGCGCAGCGTCTTGTGGCCCTGGAACATGCCGCAGTCGACGAGGAAGCTCACCTTCGGCGTGCGCACGAGGAAGCAGGAGCCGGTGACGGTGCGGGTGGCACCGCAGAACTTGAGCGTGATGGCCATGGTTCCACACCTCGCGGTCAGCGCATCGCCCATAGAGCCTCATGGCGCAAGTCGCGCGCATCGGCCATGCTTCCGATCAAGCCCCTGCCGATGATCCTGGTCAACCCGGGACGGCAACGGAGGGCTTACGCATAGGTCCGCTGCCCGCCGTGCGAACGGTGCGGCAGGAGGAGAGGAAGGGTGCGCGCGACATGCACGACGCCAACGGCCGCCCGCGTCTCAGAATCCGGCCTCTCGCCCTCGACACGGGCCGCGAGAACGTTGCCGTCATCTCGCGGCGCTCGGAGGCCCTGAGACCCGAGGTGTTCCGCGGCTTCAGCCGGGTGGAGCTGCGCTGCGACGCCCGCGTGCTCCTCGCCACGCTGCTCATCACCGACGATGACGCGCTGGTCGGCCCGGACGAGATCGGCCTCGCCGAGCCGGCCATGCGGCGCTTCGCGGAGCCGGCCGGCAGCCTCGTGTCGGTGACACCCGCCGCGCAGCCTCCGAGCCTCGACGCCGTGCGCGCCAAGATTAACGGCGCCACGCTCTCCGGTCCCGAGATCGCGGCCATCATCGATGACGTCTCCCACTTCCGCTATTCGGACATGGAGATCGCCGCCTTCCTCGTCGGCTCCGCCAGCTTCATGACGTCCGGCGAGCTCCTGGCGCTCACCGACGCCATGGCACGCGCCGGCACCCGCCTCGGCTGGGGGAGCAAGCCGGTCGTCGACAAGCACTGCATCGGCGGCATCCCCGGCAACCGCACCTCGATGATCGTGGTCCCCATCGTCGCCGCGCACGGGCTGACGATCCCGAAGACCTCCTCGCGCGCCATCACCTCGCCCGCCGGCACGGCCGATACCATGGAGGTGCTCGCCCGCGTCGATCTCGGCGCCGAGGAGATGCGCGCCGTGGTGGCCGAGTGCCACGGCTGCCTCGTCTGGGGCGGTCACGTGAACCTGTCGCCCGCCGACGACATCCTGATCTCGGTCGAGCGGCCGCTGAGCCTGGACACGCGCGAGCAGATGGTGGCGTCCATCATCTCCAAGAAGCTGGCCGCCGGCTCGACCCACCTGCTGATCGACATTCCGCTCGGGCCATCCGCGAAGGTCACCACAACGCACGAGGCGATGCGGCTGAGGAAGCTGTTCGAGTTCGTCGGCGACCACTTCGGGATCACCGTCGAGGTCGTCACCACCGACGGCCGCCAGCCGGTCGGCCGCGGCATCGGGCCGGTGCTGGAAGCCCGCGACGTCATGGCCGTGCTCGCAAACGAGCCGCACGCGCCCGCCGACCTGCGCGAGAAGTCGCTGCAGCTCGCTGGCCATCTGCTCGAGTACGACGCGGGCTTGCGCGGCGGCGCCGGCGTGGCGCGGGCGCGCGAGCTGCTGGAGAGCGGCGCCGCGCTGACGCAGATGCAGCGCATCATGCGCGCGCAGGGCCCCTCTGACTGCGCCGCCGTGCTCGGCCCTCTGACCGCGGACGTCCTGGCGCCGCGCGACGGCGTCGTCACGGGCATCGACTGCCTGCTCCTCAACCGGCTCGCGCGAACCGCCGGCGCGCCGATCGACAAGGGCGCGGGCGTCGACGTGATGAGGAGGATCGGCGATCGCGTCGAGCAGGGCGAGCCGCTCTACCGCATCCACGCCGCCGACAAGCCCGAGCTCGAGCTCGCCATCGCCACCGCCGCGCGGGCCAGCGGCTACGCCATCACCTGAGCTCTATCTCAGCAGAGCCGCCACCTCGGGCTTCGCGCGTGGCGTCATGTCGTGCGCGCTGCGCCCGAAGAGGTCACGGATGCTCTTGTCGGCGCCACTGTCGACCGCGAGCTTCACGTCCGCGGTGGTCGCGTTGCCGCTCGCCACGAGAACGTGCAGCATCGTTTGGCCGGACTTGTTGCGCGCATTGATGTCGATGCCACATCCCAGCAGATGCTTGAACAAGCCGGCGATGCTGGGATGGGCGATGCGCTTCCCGTTTGCCAGGTGATGGAGCAGCGTGTTCCCCTTGGGGTCGGTCACTTTCGCGTCGAGGCCATAGGCCCGCATGCGCTCGAAATCCTCCACCGTATGGCAGTAGAAGAGCGTGCTGCGCCCATGACCGTCCGGCACTTTGGGATCGGCGCCGGCTTCGAGCATCGCCTCGAGCAGACCCGCCGGGCGCGCCCCACCGGGCCGGCCGAGCAGCCGGCCGAATTGCAGCAGCCGCTGCAGTGGCGTCGAGGCCGGGAAGTACGGCTCGCTGGGCGGCGGCTCGGAGAGAGCATTGATGCGTGCGCCCGACGCGACGAGCAGCCGGATCTTCTCGGCCGTGTCGACGTAGTGCAGCGCCGTCTGGCCGTGCACGTCGCGGCGGTTGGCATCTGCGCCGTGCGCGAGCAGGATCGCGGATAAGGCCGGCCCCGCTTGCATCAGCATGGTGATCCCGTTGTCCCACGGCGCGTCGGGATCGGCACCCGCGGCGAGCAGGGCCTCCAGGATCGCGGGCACCGCCTCGCGGCCGCCCGGCGCCGTCTGGGAACGGGTCCGGCGCGTGATCAGGATGTGCAGCGGCCAATGCCGCTCCTCCGCCCAGCCGTTGACCCGTGCGCCGTGAGCGATCAACCACTGCACCATCTCGAAGGAGCCGTGCTCGGCCGCCTCCGCCATGGCAAGGCGGCGCGTGTTGAGGTCAGCGCCCTTGGCGGCAAGGTGCTCCAGCAGCGCCATGTCGTTCCGCCGCACGGCATGAGTGACGGAGGTGACGAACTCGTCGCTCCAGCTGCCTTCGGCGACGCAGTCGATGCGGGCGCCGCCCGCCAGCGCGGCATCGATCCCGGCGATCGATCCCAGCTTGGCGGCCTCGAGCAGCGCACGGTCGGCCGCCGTAGCTGCCATGACGACCGCTGGCGGCTCGTCGGGGCGCCTCGCCGACGGATCCTTGCTGAGCCACGCCTGCCAGCGCCGCGCGCCGTCGCTCTTCGAGGAAAGGTACTGCCGGTCACCCTTCCGCGCCTCTACGAGCGGATACCAGTCGTTCTGCTCGCTGCCGGCGCAGCCCAGTCGCGAATACTCGGTAACGAACGTGATGAAATCCGGCGCGATGGCGAGGCCGTGCATGCCCTCGAGCTCGTGGCTGAAATAGCGCACCGGATACGGCTCGCCTCGCCCCGACACGTCGATGGTCAGCATGTCGCCGTTGGGCAGGTCGGCGATGGGGAACTGGTGCTCCCACATCGAGGGCCGGTTCTCGGCCTCGGAAAGATCGTTGTGCGAGATCTGCTCCCGCCAGCCCCGGAAGTTCGGAAACGCATACTCGTCGATGTGCGCCAAGTCCCAGACGATATCACGCAGGCCGCCGCAATACGGCAACCTCGCCTTGTCGAGCGCCTGCATGTGCGAGGGGATGTGCCAGCCGAATTGGATGCTCGCAGCGTGGCGCGTCAGAAGCTCGCGGAGTTGCGGCGGCACCTTGCGCCCATGCTTGGCCTCGAGCATCGCGACCTCGGCCTCTGTGGCCGGCAGGCCGATGCGCAGCGGCGTCACCTCCCAGCCGCGCCTCAAGGCGAGAGCCTGCATGCGCCGCCACATCTCCTGCCACTCGCGCCACAACTCGGACGTCATGAACCGGCTTCCTCCCGTGCAACCCGGCAGCCACGATCCGAGCGCGCCCCCGAGCGCCCCCTGCAAGAGCTGCCGCCTGCTCAATCGCCACATTTCCTCTCGCCTCCATCGCGAGACCGGACGTCTACCGATGAGCGAGCCGGATAATTCCGGCTGTTCCCTCCGTAACACCTCGATCAGCAGACTGCAGGATGGCCCAATCGTCGACGCGTCTTAACGCTTCGGAAGCCATGAGGCACGGTAATGACAAACAGCCGTCAATGTTAAAGTTTGTGGAGCATTGCGTTGCTATCACTGTGAGGTGATCCCGCCTGATGCGCGGGAACGGCCCATTCGAATGATCAGGGGGCACCGTGTTCTGGCGGCGCCGAAATGCACGTCTCACCGAACGCCTCGGCAACGTGATCGAGGCAGCCGAGCGCGCGCGCAAGTCGTACCGGCCGAAGCCGCCGCGCGTCGTCATCGACACGTCCTACGTGCAGCCGAAGTCGAGGCCCGCGACGATCGTCGCCGACAGCGGGGATCATTACGAGCACGACGAGCACGACGCCGACGTCTTTGCGCGGATGCCGGAAGACGCGCCCCAGCATCAAGGCATGGACGCCTACGATCCCGATGACCACGACGGCGACGACATGCGGCCCATCGGAGCCATGCATGTCGAAGGCGAGGACCTGGATATTCTGCGCGAGGCGGTGGAGCAGCTGGAGCTGGCCGATCGCCGCGAGGCCGAGGCCAAGCAGAGGGAAGCCGCCGCTCGCGATCTCGCCGAGCAGGCGAGCGCGCGCGTCTCGCGGCTCGAGGCCGAGCTGGCGCGCGAGCGCGAGGGCCGCATCGCGGCCGAGACGCAGGTATTGGATCTGGAGAGCGCGGCGGTCGCCACGCAGCGCGAGCTGGCGACCATTCGCGAGTTCAGCCCCAGTGTCGACGATGTCGACCGCCTGCTGGCCGAAGCCGGGCAGCATGCCGCCGCGGCCCGCGCCGATGCTGAGCAGCACGCCGAACGGGCGGCGAGGCTCGAAGCCACCTTGCGCGAGAGCGAGGCTGCGCGGCGCACCCTGAAGCTGCAGCATGACGCCGCCGAGCGCGCCGCCAGCGAGGCACGGGTCGAGCTGGACAAGCTGCGCGAGACGGTACGCCGCCTCGAGCAGGCCGAGAGGTCGAACGCCGCTGCCGGCGAGCGGGAGGCACAGGCCCTCCGCGACGCCGAGGCCGCGCTGGCCAAGGTGGCACGGCTCGAGGCCGAGGCGGCCGAGGCGAAGGCGGCACGCCTTAAGGCCGAAACGCGCGTGCTGCAAGCCGAGCAGGCAGCGGCAGACGCGAGGAAGGCGCAAGCTCGGGCGGAACGGCTCGAGAGCGAAGCGGCCGAGGCTATGGCCGCCCGCGACGCCGCCGAGGCGCGGGCCATCGAGGCCGAGCGCGCCGCCGAGGAGATCGAGGCCGAGTTGACGAAGCTGCGCGAGGCCGCGCGGCAGGTGGATCTGGTCGAGCGCCGTGAGGCGGCCGCATGCCAGCGCGAGGCAACGCTCGCTCAAGAGCTCGAGGCGCTGAAGGCAAAAGCCGCCCGTCTGGAGCAGGGGATCTCGGCGGCGCGAAGCGCGGCCAATGAGGCCCTGGCCCGCCTCGAAGAGACGGAGCTGGCGAAGTCGAGCGCCGAGCAGGCCGCGGCCGAGGCCGGTCGCGCGCTCGAGGATCTGCGCGAGTCCGTGCGCCGGCACGAGGCATCCGCCCGCCGGGACGAGGACCCTTCCAGTCTGGAGGCACGGCTGGCCGCGGAGATCGCCGCCCGCCAGGAAGCCGAGACACGCTGCGCCAAGGCGGTGAAGGCCGCCGAGACCGCCGAGACCGAGCTGGACCTCCTCCGCGAGGCCGCCCGTCAGGTCGAGTTCGCCGACCGCCGCGAGGCCGCCGCGCTTCAGCGCGAGGCAAGCATGGCGCAACAGCTCGAGGCCGCGCAGGAGCGTCTCGCGGAGGCCCAGGCGAGGCTGGAGCGGGAGCAGAAGGCCAGGCGCGAAACCGTCGCCCGCTGCGAGCGCGCCGAGATGGCGCTGGCCGAGGCCACTGGCCAGCCTCCGCCAGCCCCGGTCGAGGAGCCGCAGGACATCATCATTGAGGAGCGGACGGCGCCGAGACCCAGGGAACCGGCCCAGCAGGCCGTGCGCAGGATCCGCACCGATGTTGGCGCCGCCGCCCTGCCCGCCATCACGGCGGTCGACTCGCCGCGCAAGAGCGATGCCCCATCGGGCAAGCAGAGCCGCCGCGACCAGCGTGTCGCCTCGCGCATGCCGGTGACGATCTGGCGCCAGGGCATGCAGCAGGCCGTTTCGTGCACGCTCATCGACAAGTCGGCGAGCGGCGCCCGCATCGAGTTGGCAGCCTCACGCTTCGGAGAGAGCTCGAACAACATCGGGCTGGCCGAAGGCGACAAGTTCACGCTGACGTTCGCGACCGCCACCGAGCGCACCAGCGTCGCCAGCGAGGTCGTCTGGGTCGAGGGCAAGCGCGCCGGCCTGCGCTACTGCGGCCCGTTCCAGACTCAGCCGGTTGCCAAGCCGCGCAAGCCGACTCGGCTGGCCAGGTAGTCGAGATCACTGGATTCGGCCGTCCTCGTGCCTCGCTGCGACGGCGACACGAAAGGCCGTGCCGGTTGCCGTCGGCACAACGGTGGCGTCTCCGCCGTGCTTGCGCGCGATCTGCCGGACGAGCGCAAGGCCGAGGCCGGTTCCGCCGGACGTCGCCGACGAGGAGCTCCGGCGAAACGGCTCGAACACGCGATCGCGCTCGGCCGCCGGCACACCCGGGCCGGCATCGGCGACGGTGAGGACAGCGATCGCACCCTCGCCGGTCACGCGAAGTGCGATCGGCGGCTTGCCGTGACGGCGGGCGTTCTCCAGCAGGTTGCGGACGAGGCGGCGCAGCAGCTTGGGATCGCCCTCGACCAGAACGGGGCTGCCCGAAACGTCGATTCCGTCGTAGCGCGCGGCCTCCTCGGCGGCGAGCGCCAGAAGGTCCACGCTCTCGCGCGCATCGAGCCCGCCAACCGCCTCGAGCCGGCTGGCGAGCAGGATCTCGTCGACCAGAGCGTCGAGCTCGGCGATGTCGGCCGCGAGCCCCGCGCGGCGCTCAGGCGTCGCATCGCCCTTCATGAGATCCAGACCCATGCGGATGCGCGCCAGCGGCGTCCGGATCTCGTGGCTGGCGTTGGCGAGCAGCATCTTGTGAGCCGCGACCAGCTCCTCGATGCGCCCCGCGGCGCTGTTGAAGCTCGCGGCGAGCCGTGCCACCTCGTCGTTGCCTTCGACGGCGACGCGGGCGGCGAGATCACCCTTCCCGAGCTTTTCGACGCCCGCCTGCAGCCGCTCGAGGCGGCGCGTGAGGCCACGCGCCACCGGCATGGCGATCAGCGCGACCAGTAGCGCCATCGCGGCGAGGAAGCCGAGAATGCCGAGCGCCGGGCGGCGGGGAGCGCGTGGCGTGCGCGCGACGAGCCAGCGCCCGTCGGGCAGCGCGATGGCCCAGGCCGGCCCGCCCTGGCCGTAGATCCAGCCGCCCTCGTCCCGGTTGTCGCTCGGCCTCGGCACCGGGCGGCCCGCGTTCGCGATCAGCCGTTTTTCGCCGTCGTAGAGACCGAGGTCGACGTGCAGGCGCTGCGACAGCCGGCGGACCGCATCCTCCACCTCGGACCGCGGCGCGTCCGGCGGCGGCACCGCGAACGAGGCGAGCTCGCCCGCCATCTCGAAGGCGTGGCGCGCCGGCGGACCGTTCGAGGCGATCCGCCACAGCGCCCCCGCCGCCAGCAGCACGACGACGATGCTGGCGACGATGGTGAGATAGACCTTGTGGTAGAGGCGCCGCATCTCTCCTCTACTCCTGCGCCTTGGCGAAGACGTAGCCGGCCCCGCGCACGGTGATGACGCGCCGCGGCTTCTTCGGGTCGTCCTCGATGGCCTGCCGGATGCGCGAGATGTGCACGTCGATGGAGCGGTCGAAGGCCTCGAGCGCCTCGCCCTTCACGAGGTCCATGAGCTGCTCGCGCGACAGCACGCGCCCGGCGTGCTGGGCCAGCGCCGCCAGCAGGTCGAGCTGGTATCCGGTGAGCGGCGCCGGGCTGCCGTCGAGACGCACCTCGCGCGCGGCGAGGTCGATCTCGAGCCGTCCGAAACGCATCACGTCCTTGCCCGCCCCGCGACGCCCCCGCCGCAGGATGGCCTTGAGCCGCGCCAGCAGCTCGCGGGGCTCGAACGGCTTCGCCACGTAGTCGTCGGCGCCGATCTCGAGCCCGATGACGCGGTCCATGGCGTCGCCCCGCGCCGTGAGCATCAGGATCGGCGTCTCGGCGGCGGCGCCGGGCATGGCACGCACCCGGCGGCAGACCTCGAGGCCGTCCATGTCGGGCAGCATGAGGTCCAGAACCGCGGCGTCGAAGGCGCCGCGCCCGATCGCCGCCAGCGCCGAATGGCCGTCCCGCGCATGCTCGACGCGAAACCCCGCCTCGGAGAGGTAGTCGCGCACCATGCCGGCGAGCCGGTCGTCGTCGTCGATCAGGAGAATGCGCTCGGCCACGTTTGATCCCGTCTTTGGCTTCCCGCGGAAGCCGTGGCGCATCATAGGGCCCGCCCGTCGAAAATAGAAACGCGGCCGCCGTAATCCGTTTACCAGTGCAGGGCTCCGCGCGAGCACGCCATTGGCAGCTTCCGCCGCGAACGGCTATTCTGTGGTCAGGAACAGGGTTGCGGGAGCTCCGGTGAAGCGCTCGACGACGATTGCGTTGCTGGCCATCGGCACCGGCGCGCTGGTGGTCTACGCCACCTCGCGCGAGCGCCGTTGCGGCCCCGAGGTCCCGCCTGACCAGCGCACCGGCTGCGGCTCGTCCTCCTCGAGCTCGAGCCGCAGCACCAGCCATCATTCCTGGTCGGGCAACTCGTCCCAGACCCACAGCACGACACGCGGCGGCTTCGGCTCGATCGCGCGGGCCATCGGACGCATGGGAAGCTGACCGGCAAAGAGGTGAGACAAATGGCCAATCTGGAAGGCTTGCTGCTGTTCCTCGTCTACTTCGGGCTCAGCGTCGCCATGCTCGCCGGCTTCACGCGACTCTACCTCTGGCTCACTCCCTACGACGAGGCCAAGGACATCCGCGCCGGCCATCTGGCACCCGCCATTGCCCTAGCCGGTGCCATGCTGGGCTTCACGTTCCCGCTGCTCGTCGCCTCCTACACCCATGCCAGCCTGCTCGGGTTCGTCGCCTGGGGCGGCTTCGCGTGCGTGGTGCAGCTGGCGGTGTTCCAGGCGCTCTACCGCTGGCTCCCCAACGTCATCGAGACCAACAACGTGGCCGGCGCCACGTGCTTCGCGGCCACCTCGATCTGCGTCGGCCTCGTCAACGCCGCCTCGTTCATTCCGTGAGGCTCAACCCTTCCGGCCGATCCGCTCCTTGGTCGCGGCGGCCCAGGCCTCGAAGCGGCCTTCCGCGATGGCGAGCCGCATGGCGGCCATCAGCTCCTGGTAGAACCACGTGTTGACCCACGACAGCAGCATGGCGCCGAGGTACTCGCCCGAGCGCATCAGGTGGTGCAGGTAGGCGCGGGAGTAGTCGCGCGCCGCCGGACAAGCACTCTCCGGGTCGAGCGGCGACAGATCCTCGGCGTGCTTGGCGTTGCGCAGGTTGACGCGCCCGCCCCAGGTGAAGGCGAGGCCGTGGCGGCCGTTGCGGGTCGGCATGACGCAGTCGAACATGTCGATGCCGCGCCGGACGCTCTCGATCAGGTCCTCGGGCGTACCGACGCCCATCAGGTAGCGCGGCTTGCTCTCCGGAAGATGCGGCAGCACGCCTTCGAGCGTCGCCAGCATGACATCGTGCCCCTCGCCGACCGCCAGCCCGCCGACGGCGTAGCCGGGCAGGTCCATGGCGACCAGCTCCCGGGCCGAGCGGGCGCGCAGCTCCGCGTCGGTGCCCCCCTGGACGATGCCGAACAGCGCCTGTCCCGCCTTCGAGTGGCGCTCGAAGGACGCTTTCGAGCGCTCGGCCCAGCGCAGCGACAGCTCCATCGCGCGCTCCACCTCCCGGCGCTCGGCCGGCAGCTCGATGCACTCGTCGAACTGCATCTGGATATCGGCGCCGAGCAGGCACTGGATCTCGATCGAGCGCTCGGGAGAGAGCATGTGGCGCGAGCCGTCAATGTGGCTCTGGAACTCGGCCCCGGCCTCGGTGATCTTGCGGATTTTCGACAGGCTCATGACCTGGAAACCGCCCGAGTCGGTCAGGATGGGGCCGTCCCAGCGCATGAAGGAATGCAGCCCGCCGAGCCGCGCCACGCGCTCCGCGCCCGGCCGCAGCATCAGGTGATAGGTGTTGGCGAGGATGATGTCGGCACCCGCCTGCCGAACCTGCTCGGGATAGAGCGCCTTGACCGTCGCCACGGTGCCGACGGGCATGAAGGCGGGCGTGCGGATGTCGCCCCGCGGCGTATGCACGGTCCCGAGGCGGGCGCGGCCGTCCTGGGCGTGCAGCGTATACCCGAACGCCGGCCGCGCCTTCTCTCCCGCCGGCTCGGGCGGAAACGCCGAGCCGCAGGACTTGATCTCGTCGAGCTCGTTCACGACGCCTTCGCGGCCTCGGCGGCGCCGGCATCGGCGCGGACGCGGTTGACCATCGAGGCGAAGCCGTTCGAGCGCTGCGGCGTCAGATGCTCGGCGAGCCCGAGCTCGTGGAAGATCTTGTGCGCGTCGGCCGAGAGGATCTCCGCCGGAGTGCGATCGTTGTAGATCGCGAGCAGGATGGCGATGAGACCGCGCACGAGGTGAGCATCGCTGTCGCCCTCGAAGTGGAGCCGCGACACGCCGTCGCCGCCCGGCGCAACCTGGGTGGAAAGCCAGACCTGGCTGGCGCACCCGCGCACCTTGTTGGTGTCCGTGCGCTCGGCCTCGGGGAAGGCCGGCAGCGCCTTGCCGAGCTCGATGACGTAGCGGAAGCGATCCTCCCAGTCGTCGAGGAGCGCGAAATCGTCGCGGATGTCTTTCAGAGTCGTCATGCGGGCCAGGCGCTCAGGCTCGGCGAGGAGCCGTTCTCACGGCGGCGGCGGCCACCGTGCCCCACAGATAGGTTGCCGGACCGCCCCGACGCAATAGCCTCGATCGCCGGGATCAGTAGCCGCGGCGCGGCTCGCGCGGCTGCTCACGGCCGCGCCATTCGGGACGCATGTCGTCCCGGCGCAGCGTGCCCGCGTCCTGACGCGCCTCGCGGCGCTCGAGGACGGGAACATCGACGTCGCGCTCGGCACGCTCGTCGCGCCGCTCGAACAGCGGCACCTCGTTGCGGCTCACGGCATCCTGTCGCCGCGCGCGAGAGGGACTGTCCCCATCCTTGCCGCGGCTCGCCGCCTGCTCCTGGATCAGCTGCACGGCCATCTGACCGGCGAACTGGGCCTTCTGGACGAACGTGCCCCAGAGCTCGCCGCCCTGTTTGCACAGCTCGCCGTTGCGCTCGCAGAAGGTGATCGTCCACTTCGCTGCGGACGCGGCCTTCTCGTAGACCTGGACCTGCTGGTTGCGGTCGGTCGGCATCAGCGCGACGATCGCTCCAACGACGATAGCGGTGCGGAAAAGGCCCATGACGCAAGAGTTCCCGATGAGTCAGCAAGCAATCCTAAGTGCGTTCATCATTAGCAGAGAGGGTTGAACCGAGACCCAGCGCGGGCACCGCAATTCAATTCAACAACGCAGTGAATTCGATTCGAATTCCGCCGATGTTTTCAACGAATTGTTAAGCCCCTCGGGTGGCCGGGTTAACGAGTCGTTTACGTTAGCGAAGCGATAATGCCGCTCCCCGAGCGTCGACAGGAGTGTTGGACAAGGATGACACCGGCCAGAGTGAAAATCGGGCTCGTGGCCTTCCTGCTGCTCGGCGTGGGGCTCTCGGGCAACCTGCTGTTCTTCCAGCCCAACTCGCGGCTGGCTGCCCCGCGCGGCGATCGCGGCATCGCCACCGGCGCCATCGGGCGGCCCGATCACGCCGCCGAGGCGGTGACATTCGAGACCATCCGCGCCATCCAGCGCGAGCTCAACCTGCGCGGCTACGAGGTCGGCAACCCCGACGGCAAGCGCGGTCTGGTCACCGAGGCCGCCATCATGGCCTTCGAATACGACCACGGCCTGGCGCTGACCGCCGAGCCGACCGAAGGACTGCTGATGCAGGTCCTGATGGAGACGACCCGTCCCGAGCCGCGCCGGCGCGCGTCCGTCGAGCTGTCCGCTTCCGCCGAGCTGGTCGTGCGCAAGGTCCAGCAGCAGCTCGCAAGCGCCGGCTACATGGGCGGCAAGCCGACGGGCCGCCTCGACGAGGACACCGTGCGCGCCATCCGCGAGTTCGAGGGCGACCAGCGCCTGCCCGAAACGGGCCGCGTCTCCGGCCAGCTCGTCGCCAAGCTGGCCGTGCAGAAGGGCAAGGGGAAGTAGCGGTGCCGACGATGGAGAAGGCAGCTTGCGTCACTGGAGAACCCTGGTCGTCGCCGCCGCGCTCGGCATCGCGGTGATCGAACTCGTCGTCATCGCCGTTCCGGGCCGCGAGCCCCTCGACGTCCCCGCCTATTGGCGGTTCGGCTATCCAGCGATGCTCATCGCCTCCGCCGTGCTTGGCTATGCTTCGTCGGCCAAGCCCCTGCATATCGGCTTCGCCCTGGGGCTGGGACACGGCCTCTGGTTCGTGCTGAGGTCCGCACTAGCTGGCGGCATCTCCAATTTGTGGCCGCTCGGCCTCGCCATGTTCGCCCTTCTGAGCCTCCCGCTGATTGCCGCCGCCTGGGCTGGCACGCGGGCGAAGGAGTGGGCGGAAGGATCGTGAGCCCCGGTCACCCCACCGGCTCGAAGCTGCGCGCGATCTTCAGGAACTCCGGCCCGAGCCGGTCGGCTTCCGCCGCCGTCGCGATGCCGATGATGCGGAAATAGCCACCGTCCTTGCCCGTCATGAGCGCCTGGTAAAGCCGCACCTTGCGGCCCTCGCCGGTGTCCACCGCGTCGGCCTCGATCTCGATCCCGTCGAGCCCGCCGGCGGTGATCTTGCGCGCCGCGCCGGGCACGATGTCCTTGTAGCCGGCGAGCGAGCCGATCAGCGACTTCGCCAGCTGCTCGGCATCCCCGATCGGCCGCTTGTCGAGCGACGGCGCGACCAGCACGATCGAGCGCTGGTCGCCCTTGCGCTCCGGCTCCATGCGTCCGTCGAGCGTGTAGAGCCGGCTGGTGCCGACGAACGCGCCCGCCTCCTTGAACGGCCCCAGGTAGCCGAGCTTGTAGAGCTCGCGCACCACGATTTTGTCCGTCGTCGTGGCGCCCGCCAGCACCTTCTCGATGTCAGCGCGCGTCACCGTGCCCTTCTCGACCGCCGCCGCCGGCACGTTGACCGAGACAAGCACGGTCTGGTCGTGCGTGCGGAACACGACGAAGAACTTGGCGTAGTTCCCGGCCGGCGACTTCTGCCTGGCCCGCATGTAGACGTAGTCTCCCTGCCGCGGCAGCTCGCCCGGCTCGGTGTCGGTGAGGCCGCGCTTGGCGAGCTCCGACGGCACGAACCCGGCCTTGATGTCGTCGAAGGCTTTGAGCGGCGCCTCCAGGATGACGTAGGAGACGCCGAGCTCGTCGTTCTGAAAGCCCGAGAACAGCGGCGACTGCGTGTAGCCCGCCGGAAGATCGAGCACGACGCGGCTGTTGGGCGCCTGCTGCGGGGCCGCCTGGGCCGGTCCGCCGAGCGCGATGAAACCGGCGACAAGTGCCACGGCGGCGCCACGCGCCAGCCATCCCGAGAATGCCGTCGTCATCGCTTGTTCCTTCGTATCCCGCTGATCATACGGCCGAATGCCCTGCCGATGCGGCGTATTTGCGGCACCGGCCACCGCGAGGCCCGCTCCCTCGCCGGGCAAGCCTGAAAAAGAATGCGATTGCGTGGCGGAGCGGGCGGCGGGGGCACGGAAACGAGAAATCACCCGATGCGGATGCGCGCGCCGCGTCCGAGGCGGGCGAGCAGCCGCAGGAGATGCGGCAGCTTCAGCGCCACGCAGCCCTCGGTCGGCTCGAAGCCCGGCCGCGCGACGTGCAGGAAGATGGCACTGCCGAGCCCGCGCACCCGCGGCCGCCGGTTGTAGTCGATGACGGCGCCGGCATCATAGAGCCCATCGGGGCGCCACATCTCCTCCGATCGTGCCGTATAGGGCAGGCGAACCCCGCGGTTGTAGTTGCGGTCCGGGATGTCGTCGCACCAGCCGTCCGCCGGCCGCAGCGCCCGCGACGGCAGCCCGGTCCGCGGCCGCCTGAGGCGGTCCGGCCGGAACCAGGCCTCGCTGATCCGCCACACCCCGCGCGGCGTACCCCCGTCACCCTCCCGTTTGCGCGCGACGATGCCGCCACGGCCCAGCGCACACGGAAAAACGAGCGCCCCGAGAGCCACTTGGCCGCGCCGGGCGGAACCGTACGAAAGCACCCGGAGCGTCCGCGCGCGGCGCATGTTTACCTTTCCCCCGAAGCTTCGGCCCGGCCAGCCGGGCAGGCGGTCAGAGCACTATGTCATGAGGAGCAGGAATGCTAGGATTCGACGCAACAGAAACGTCAGCGACCCCGGAGCACCGTCGGATGAGCACAGCGCGAAAGATCCTGATCGTCGATGATGACGAGGACCTCCGCTCATCGCTTCACGACCAGCTCGCGCTGCACGACGAGTTCGAGGTCACCATCGCCGGCAACGCCGCCAAGGGCATGGAGCTGGCGCGCTCGACGCACTTCGACCTGTTGCTGTTCGACGTCGGCCTGCCCGACATGGATGGCCGCGAAGCGGTCAAGATGCTGCGCAAGGGCGGCTTCAAGGGCCCGATCATCATGCTGACGGGCAACGATTCCGACGCCGACCAGATCCTTGGGCTCGACGCCGGCGCCAACGACTACGTCACCAAGCCGTTCAAGTTTGCCGTGCTCCTCGCGCGCATCCGCGCCCAGCTCCGCCAGCACGAGCAGAGCGAGGACGCCGTCTTCGCCATCGGCAGCTACACGTTCAAGCCGGCCAACAAGCTCCTGGTCGACGAGAAGGGCGGCAAGATCCGCCTGACCGAGAAGGAGACCTCGATCCTCAAGTATCTCTACCGCGCCGGCGACAAGGTGGTCGGCCGCGACGTGCTCCTGCACGAGGTCTGGGGCTACAACGCCGGCGTCACCACGCACACGCTCGAGACGCACATCTACCGCCTGCGCCAGAAGATCGAGAAGGACCCGTCCAACGCCGAGCTGCTGGTCACCGAGACCGGCGGCTACAAGCTGGTGCCTTAGCAATTCCCTCTCCTCGTAAGAGCGGGGCGAGGGAAAGCCTTCCACATCTCATCCACACCTTTTCACTTGACACCGTTCACGGCTGGACCGTGAGCGGCGAATCGGTGGACCTTCACCCCTCGTTCCGTTCCGGCCTGTGCCGCTCTCTTTGGCAGCCGGACCTTGAGTTGCGTCGTCCGCGTCAGGGTTCCGTCATGCCGAGGTGTGTCACATGGCTTTCGATTCGCTCATCCCGCCGCTGCTGCAGGTGCCGCTGTTCCGCGGCCTCAAGCCTCTGCAGATCACCGAGATCGCCCGCCGCGCCGAGCGCACCGTCTACCGCCCCGGCGACACGCTGATCGAGGAGGGCGGCGACGCTGATGCAGCGATCCTGATCGTCTCGGGCGAGGCCGTGCGCGTTTCCGGTCCGACCGGCTTCGGCCGCGCCGAGAACGTTCCAACCGGCTCCCTGCTCGCCGAGATGGGTATGCTGATCGAGACCCAGCACACCTCGACCGTGGTCGCGCGCACGCCGATCCGCGCGCTCCGCATCACCCGCGCCGAGATGATCGAGCAGATGGCCGAGGATCCTGATCTCGCGGACCATCTCGTTCAGCGCATCGCCAGCCGCCTGACCGCCTTGGCGCAGGAGTTGCGCGCCATCGACGCCCGGCTCGGCCCGGCCGACGACAAGCCCGCGACGGCCCATCCCGCCGCAAGGCCCCAGGGCGAGGTGGCCGCGGCGCTGCACTGAGCCGGGGCCGCCGTCTCTACTTCTTGAACAGCGCGCTCGCCGCCGCCTCATGCTTCCGCTTGGCGGCGATCTCGCCCTCGATGCGCGTGATCTCCTCGCGCAGCAACTGGATCCGCGCCTCGAGCTCGCCGATCGACAGCGTCTCGAGGCTCTCGCCGGTCGTGATGCCCTTGACGGGCTTCTTCACCACCTCGTCCCAGTCCATGGCGGCCTCCCTAGGCGCGGTCTTGTCTCTGGGGCGTCCTCGTGCAAGTGAGGGCTCCCCGACAGCGAGGAGAGCCTGCCCATGAGCACCACCCTTCCCGAGAGCATGACCGCGGTCGCCATCGAGGGCAAGGGCGGGCCGGAGGTGCTGGTGCCGAAGAGCATGCCGGTGCCGAAGCCGGGTCCGGGGCAGGTGCTGATCCGCGTCGCCGCCGCCGGCGTCAACCGGCCGGACGTGCTGCAGCGGAAGGGCTTCTATCCGGCGCCCAAGGGCCACTCCGAGATCCCCGGCCTCGAGGTCGCGGGCGAGGTTGTGGCCACGGGCGAGGGCGCCGCGCGGTTCAAGGCCGGCGGCAAGGTAATGGCGCTGGTCAACGGCGGCGGCTACGCCGAGTTCTGCATCGCCGAGGAGCCCGCCACACTCCCAATCCCTGCCGGGCTGTCGATCGAGGAGGCCGCCGGCATCCCCGAGACGTTCTTCACCGTCTGGCACAACGTCTTCGAGCGCGGCGCGCTGAAGCCCGGCGAATGGCTCCTGATCCACGGCGGAACCAGCGGCATCGGTGTTACCGCCATCCAGCTCGCCAAGGCCTTCGGCGCCAAGGTCATCGCCACCGCAGGCTCGGCGGAGAAGTGCGAGGCGTGCCGCAGGCTCGGCGCCGACGTCGCCGTCGACTATTCGAAGCAGGACTTCACCGAGGCGGTGAAGGAGGCGACCGGGGCGAAGGGCGTCGACGTCATCCTCGACATGGTCGGCGGCGACTACGTCGATCGCAACATCCGCTCCCTGGCCGATGATGGCCGCATGGTCAACATCGCCTACCAGAAAGGCTCCAAGGTCGAGGTCGACATGATGCGCGTCATGCTCAAGCGCCTGACGCTGACCGGCTCGACGCTGCGCATCCGCCCGACCGCCGTCAAGGGCGCCATCGCCCGCGCGCTGGAGGCGAAGGTGTGGCCGCTGTTCGCGGAGAAGCGCCTCTCGGTGGTGATGGACTCGAACTTCCCGCTGCGCGACGCCGCCGCCGCCCATCGCCGCATGGAGGAAGGCGCCCACATCGGCAAGATCGTGCTGAAGGTGTAGCGGGGCCTCGCGGAACCGCTCAGGCTTTCGGCCGGCCCGCCGCGGCGGGCGCATGCGATGCGGCCAGGGCCTCGATCAGCTTGCGCGCCTGGCTCGCGGCCTCGACCCCGCCGCACATCTGCGCCCTGACGATGGCGCCGTCGACGATCAGGAGGACGAGACGGCCGGCCTCGTCGGCGCGCCGTAAACCGTCGGCACGCGCGAGATCCGCGAGCCGGTCGGCCAGCTCCTTCTTGTGCGCCTCGACGATGGCGTGCTCGCGCGCGCGGTGGTCGGTGAGCTCGGCTGACGTATTGATGAAGGCGCAGCCGCGAAATCCGGGATCGGCGAACCACTCCGCCAGCGCATCGGCCACCGCCCCGAGCCGCGACCGCCGCTTGCGGGCGTGCCGGGCGACAGCGTCGTCGAACCAGGCCATCCAGCGGCGGTGACGCTCCTCCAGGAACGCGCAGACGAGATCGGACTTCGACGGGAAGTGCCGGTAGAAGGACATCTTGGCGACGTTCGACTCCGCGATGATGCGGTCGATCCCCGTGGCGCGCAGTCCCTCCGAGTAGAAGAGCCGCATCGCCGTCTCCAGGATACGCTCGCGCGCCGTCTCCGTGCTGCTGCCCTTGTCCCGCGCCGGCATTCCGCTCCTCGCCATCTCCGCACCGCCTCCGCCGCGCTCGCGTCCCGCCTCGCGCCGACGGCAGAGAACGACATTGACATACGAACCCGACTGTGGACAGATAGACAGACCTGTCTACATAATCATCCGCCCCGGAGAGTGCCATGCCCATCAAGCCCGGCTTCCGCCTCGGCATCTACATGTGCAAGGATCTCGAGATCGTCGATTTCGCGGCACCCTACGGCGTCTTCTCGGTGGCGCGCCGGCTCGATCCCGAGCTCGAGGCCTTCTTCATCGCCGAGACGCTGCGCCCGACGCAGGCACAGGCCGGTTTCACGGTGCTCCCGGCCTACGCATTCGCCGACAACCCGGACATGGATGCGTTCCTGATCCCCGGCGGCTTCGGCACACGGCAGGAGATCAACAATGGCCGCCTGCACGCCTTCATCCGCGCGCTGCCGGAGAAGACGCTGCTCGTCTCGGTCTGCACCGGCTCGTGGATCTACGGCCGCATGGGGCTGCTCGACGGGCGCATGGCCACGAACCGCAAGGAGCCCGACCGGCTCGAGAAGTCGAACATGGGCAAGGTGCCGATCGACCGCCTCGCCGAGATCGCGCCGGCTTGCCGGGTCAGCCGCGCCCGCGTTGTCGACAGCGGCCGCATCATTACGGGCGGCGGCATCGCGTCGGGGATGGAGGTCGGCTTCCACCTGCTGCGCCGCGCCGGCTACGGCGAGGAGTTCATCACCGAGGTGGCCCGCATCATGGAGTACGCCGCCGCTTACGAGGTCTACCGCGGCGACATCGTCTACGATCAGGCGTGAGGCGTTGGCGAGTGGGTAGGCGGCGACGTGCCTTCCGCCCGGCAACCCCATCAGCTCCCCGGCTGCGCGTAGCCGAACAGGTTGAAGCTGGCCCACAGCGCCGGATCGGGGTGCTTGGCTCGCGTTTGCAGCATGGCCTTGCGGAAGGCGCTCGCGCTGTCGTCCCCCTTCTGCAGGCCCTCCATGAAGAAGGTCATGAGGTCGGCGGTCGCGGCGTCGTCGACATTCCACTGGCTGGCGAGCACCTGCGCCGCGCCCGCATGGATCCACGCTCGCGCCAGTCCGAAGATGCCGCCGCCGAAGGTCTTGCCGAGCCCCGTCTGGCAGGCGCTCATGACGACCAGGGGATGCTTGGAGTGGAAGCCCAGCCTCTTGATCTCGGACCCAAGCAGATGCTTGCCGCCGAGCGCGAGAAAGCTCGCGTCCATGGGGTTTTTCGCGTCGGCGATCCCGTGCGTCGCGAGATAGATCAGCCTGGGGCCGCGCCCCAGTCCCGTCATGACCTGATCGTGCGTCGCCGACGGGCCGATCAATGCCGGGGACTTGACCAGGCGAGCGACGGATCTCGCCTCGGCTTGCGCTCCAGGCAGCGGGATGAACTTGAAGATGGGATCTCCGGTGAGATCGGGATCGCCGACGATCAGGGCATTGCCGAAGTCACGGAACGGCGAAAGCGGAACCCAGAAGAACAGGCCGTCCACGCTCGGCAGCACCAGCGTCGCCGTGGAGTCGACGAGAAACTTGCCGCTGTCGAGCCCCGGAAGCGCGGCGAACGGCACGGCGCTGAGATCACCGACCGGAAGGATGAGCAGATTGCGAGCCGACTTCTGGATCTCTCGAAGGAGAGGATCGGGGATCACGGCCTGACGCAGCAGCTGCGCATCGATCGCTGCGACGGCGTGTTCGGGTGGCGGCGTTGCCTCGCTATCAGCCGCGTCGCGCCGCTGCGGCACACGGCCCCTGGCTCGAACGTCGACGTCGAGGTGGCGGCGGTACGCGCTCGCCACGGAGATCTCTTGCGAGTTCCGCCCGGCCTTGCGCTTGGCCTCTAGCAACCTGTCGGGACCGACGAGCCAGACGCATTCGCTCGAATCTGCCGGGTCGTAGACGAGGGCGTAGGTGGCCGCGGTCGCGTCCATGGCCTTCAAATGCGACTGGATCGCGCGCAGGGTCGCCGCGGCTCCCTGGTAGAGGAGCTCGTTCCGCTTCCCGGCGCTCGTGATGTCGCCCTTGCCGGCCTTCCGGATATAGCCCGTCTGCATCTTGTACTGGAACTCGATGCGGACCTTGTCGTGCTCGAGCAGTGCCGTCCGCAGACCCTCGGCGCCATCGCATTCCGCTGCCCCAGCGGCGCCGATCGGGAATGCGAGAGCCATCGAGAGGCAAGCCGAGACCAGAGCCGGCGATCGCATGGGCAAGCTCCACCAACCGGGACGCACCACGAGCTCGACAGGCCGAGCGCAACTCGCGACGCCTGCCTTGGACGGATGGTAGCTTGACCTGCGGCGGGAGCAAAAGCCTCGTTATTGGCGCCGGCCATCACCTGGCCGCGCCGGCGGACCTTGAACCCGGATGGCGGTTCGAGCTACCTCCGCGCCGACTTGTCGCCGCCGTTCATGACGGTGCGGCAGGCGGGGCTGAGCTGCGGCTTCTTTCGGTTGAGGCAGGAGACGATCCGGTCGACGCTCGGGATCTCGGCCGCGCACAGCCGGAACACGTCGGGCGTGCACGCCTCGCGCTCCGACTTGGTGCCCTGCGCGCGGGCCTCGTGGGTCGCAAGGACGGCGGCGCCGAGTGCCAGCAAGGCGGCGGCGAGCATCGGGAGCGGACGGCGCAAAGGCGATCTCCGTGGCTGAGCGGGAGGTCCCGGCCTGGCAGGAATCCGAACGCTCGACCCACGGCGCCGGTGGCCCAGGATCTCGAAAAAAATCGTCGGCTGTCGAACTGGATTAACAATAGGTTAACATGATTCGCCGACTCGCGGTTGCTGCGTGATGGCAGGATGGCGATCGGAGCCGACGCGAGTTGGCAGGCCGCATGCGGCCGAGTATAAGACCAAAGTTCAAGCACAGCGCGATCCCGGCCGGCGTCACGCAGGGGCGATCCGAGCCGCCGCGAGCGCGGTGGCAATCTCGCTCCGGCGACGGGCGTGGGGCACGGGGCGCGGGCGCGGCCCGGGCCGTCGGCTGGACGGCGGAGAGACGCGATCGACAGCGGGAAACGAATGCAGGATCAAGCGACGCGGTCGCCGGTGAGCGCGGGAGCCCGGCCATTCGGCACCGGGACCGCGCGCGCGCATGCCGGCGCCAGCGCCAGACGGCCAGGGATGTCATGACGGAGCCCGAGGCAGCAGCGAGCCCCCCTGGCGCCCGCCCCCGCGTCGTCATCGCCGACAAGAACCCCGTCGTGCGCGCCGGTCTCGTGGATTTCATCGGCCGCGACGGCCGCTTCGAGGTCGGCGCGGCCGTGTCGTCCGGCGAGGAGTTCCTGACGCTGTGCGGAGCCGGGCAGGCGCCGTGCATCGGCATCATCGGCTGGGCGCTGCCCGACATGACCGGCGCCAGCGTGCTCAATACCATCAAGCAGCAGGGGCTCAAGGTCCGCATCATCGTCTATACGGGCGAGGCCGGCGGCGACGTGCTGCGCCAGGCGGTCAGGCTCGGCGCCTGGGGCTTCATCTCCAAGGCCGACGACCCCTCGGTGCTGCTCGACACCATCGCCACCGTCGCCAGGAACCGGCTCTGCCTGCCCTACGTCGACCTCGAGCAGATCCACAAGGACCCGCTCGACGTGCTGACGGCCCGCGAGCGCGAGCTTCTCGTAGCGCTGGCCAGCGGATGGAGCAACCTCCAGATCGCCGCCCGCATCGGCATCTCGCGCAATACCGTGAAGTACCACCTCAAGAATCTGTACGATAAGCTCGGCGTCTCCAACCGCGCCATGGCGGTGGGGCTTTACATGTCGGTCAACCGCGACGGAAAATGAGCGCGACCGCCGGCTTTGACGCGGCGAGCATCTTGGTCGCACCCCGCCTCACCCCTGCACGATACCGCAGCGCAACCGGCGCTCCCGATCCTACCCTTCGGAATTGCGGAAAGCGGCCCCTTATCAAGGGGGCTTCCAAAAAACCCCTGATATTGCAGCGCAAAACTGGCATTCCAGCGCTCGTCCGGGCCTACCCCGTTGGGTAGGGCCGCAGCTGCCCAACTGCTTTTTTCTCCTGGCCCGGCGGGTGTTGTTCCAAAGTCTGACGCGGCCCAAGGATGCGTCCGCAACGACGGCGGGGACGAGCGGTCTCGAGCATCTCGAGAGGTCCCCGGCAGAAGGACGCGGCGCCGCGCCGCCAGCCAGTTTCGCAAAGCCAGTCACAACGCGATCAGGAGGAAACACCCATGATGGTCGAGCCGCATCTCTTCATCCCTGGCCCGACGAACGTTCCGGACGCCGTGCGCCGGGCCATGAACCTGCCGATGGAGGACATGCGCTCGCCCGAGTTCCCGAAGTTCACCCTGCCGGTGTTCGAGGACCTGAAGAAGGTCTTCAAGATGAAGGACGGCCGCGTCTTCATCTATCCCGCGTCGGGCACCGGCGCCTGGGAGGCCGCGATCCTCAATACCCTCGCCGTCGGCGACAAGGTGCTGATGAGCCGTTTCGGCCAGTTCTCGCTGCTCTGGGTCGACATGGCCGAGCGTCTCGGCCTCAACGTCGTGCTCTGCGACGAGGAGTGGGGCACCGGCGTGCCGCTCGAGAAGTACGCCGACATCCTGGCCAAGGATAAGCACCACGAGATCAAGGCCGTCTTCGCCACCCACAACGAGACCGCCACCGGCGTCAGCAGCGACATCGCCGGCGTGCGCAAGGCCCTCGACGACGCCAAGCACCCGGCGCTGCTGATGGTCGACGGCGTGTCGTCGGTCGGCTCGCTCGACATGCGCATGGGCGAGTGGGGCGTCGACTGCTGCGTCTCGGGCTCGCAGAAGGGCTTCATGCTGCCGACCGGCCTCGGCATCCTGGCCGTCAGCCAGAAGGCGCTCGACGTCAACAAGAACATGAACGGGCGCATGAACCGCTGCTTCTTCTCGTTCGAGGACATGATCAAGACCAATGACCTCGGCTACTTCCCCTACACGCCCGCGACGACGCTGATCCGCGGCCTTCGCGCTTCTCTCGACCTGATCTTTGCCGAGGGCCTCGAGAATGTGCTCGCCCGCCATCACCGCCTCGCCGGCGGCGTGCGCGCGGCCGTCGACGCCTGGGGCCTGAAGCTCGTCGCCAAGGAGCCGAAGTGGCACTCCGACACTGTGTCGGCCATCTACGTGCCGGAAGGCGTCGACGCGGTGAACGTCCTCAAGACCGCCTACTATCGCTACAACACCTCGCTCGGCACCGGTCTGAACAAGCTCAACGGCCGCGTCTTCCGCATCGGCCATCTGGGCGCGCTCGACGAGGGCATGGTCGGCAGCGCGCTGTTCGCGGTCGAGATGGCGCTCAAGGACAACGGCGTGCCGTTGAAGCTCGGCTCGGGCCTCGGCGCGGCGGCCGAGCACTACATCAAGACGGCGACCAAGTCGGCCACCAGCCGCGAGGCGGCGCCGGCCAAGAAGGCGGCCTGAAGAAGCGGGATTCGGCATTCGGGCTTCGGCATTGGGGCGAGATCCCCAGAGCCGGATGCCCATTGCCGACCGCGAGCGCCGACGACTGCCGAACGCCGACTGCCTTCATCACAAGGATTGCACCCCGATGAGCTTCACCCTGTACCCGGTCCGCAAGCAGCGCCTGCAGCGCTCGTATCTCGCCGTCCCGGGCTCCAACCCGACCATGATCGACAAGGCGCTGAAGAGCGCCGCCGACTACGTCTTCCTCGACTGCGAGGACGCCGTGGCGCCGCCCGACAAGGAGCAGGCCAGGAAGAACATCATCCAGGCCCTCAATGATCTCGACTGGAAGGGCAACGGCAAGACCGTGTCGGTGCGCATCAACGGCCTCGACACGCACTACATGTATCGCGACGTCGTCGACATCATGGAGCAGGCCGGCGCCAAGCTGGACACGATCCTGGTGCCCAAGGTCGGCGTGCCCGCCGACATCTACACCGTCGAGTGCATTGTCTCGCAGATCGAGGTGGCCAAGGGCCTCACCAACCGCGTCGGCACCGAGGCCCTGATCGAGACCCCGCTCGGCATGGCCAACGTCGAGGCCATCGCCTCCGCCCCGAGCCGGCTCGAGTCCATGCACTTCGGCGTCGCCGACTACGCCGCCTTCAACAAGGCCCGCACCGTCGTCATCGGCGGCTTGAACCCCGACTATCCCGGCGACCAGTGGCACTTCGCCCTGTCGCGCATGACGGTCGCCTGCCGCGCCTACGGCCTGCGCCCCATCGACGGCCCGTTCGGCGACTTCTCCGATCCCGACGGCTACACCGCCGCCGCCAAGCGCGCCGCCGCTCTCGGCATCGAGGGCAAGTGGGCTATCCACCCCACGCAGATCGAGCTCGCCAACGCGGTCTTCTCGCCGCTGCCGGCCGAGGTTGATCGCGCCAAGCGCATCCTCGTCGCGCTGAAGGAGGCCGAGGCCCAGGGCAAAGGCGCCGCCTCCCTCGACGGCAAGATGATCGATGCCGCCTCCGAGAAGATGGCGAGGAACATCCTCGTCGTCGCCGACATCATCGCCGCCAAGAGCAAATAAGCAGGGACACCCCCCAATCGGTCCCGGATAGACGCCCCAAGGAGAGGTCGAAATGGATATCCACGAGTACCAGGCCAAGGAGCTGCTTTCGAGGTTCGGTGTCGCCATCCCCCGGGGTGGCCTCGCCTACAGCCCGGAGCAGGCTACCTACCGCGCCAACGAGATCGGCGGCGACAAGTGGGTGGTGAAGGCGCAGATCCACTCGGGCGCGCGCGGCAAGGCCGGCGGCATCCGCCTCTGCCGCAACGACAGCGAGATCTGGGACGCCGCTGACGCCCTCCTCGGCAAGAAGCTTGTCACCATCCAGACCGGTCCCTCGGGCAAGCTCGTCTCCCGCCTCTACATCGAGGAGGGCACGGACATCGCCAAGGAGCTCTACCTCTCCTTCGTGATGGACCGCGCCGCCGAGCGCATCGTCGTCGTCGCCTCGGCCGCCGGCGGCATGGACATCGAGGAGATCAGCCACAAGCAGCCCGAGACGATCATCAAGGTGACGGTGGACCCCGCCGTCGGCATGCAGGCCTTCCAGGCCCGCGAGGTCGCGTTCGGTCTCGGCGTCGACCCCGATCTCGTCGCCAAGGTCGAGCGCACGGTGCTCGGCGCCTATCGCGCCTTCCGTGACCTCGACGCGACCATGGTCGAGATCAACCCGCTCGTCATCACCAAGAATAAGACGGTCGTGGCCCTCGACGCCAAGATGAGCTTCGACGAGAACGCGCTGTTCCGCCGCCCGCAGATCTCCGAGCTGCGCGACAAGAGCCAGGAGGACCCGCGCGAGACCTACGCCAACGACCGCGGCCTCGCCTACGTCGGCCTCGACGGCGACATCGGCTGCATCGTCAACGGCGCCGGCCTCGCCATGGCGACCCTCGACATGATCAAGCTCTCGGGTGGCGAGCCCGCGAACTTCCTCGACATCGGCGGCGGCGCCTCGCCCGAACGCGTCACCAAGTCGTTCCGCGCCGTGCTCCGCGACAAGCACGTCAAGGCGATCCTGGTCAACGTCTTCGCCGGCATCAACCGCTGCGACTGGGTGGCCAAGGGCGTCGTCGACGCCATCAAGGAGCTGGAGATCAAGATGCCCGTCGTCGTCCGCCTCGCCGGCACCAACGTCGAGGAGGGCCGCAAGATCATCGATACCAGCGGCCTGACCGTCATCAGCTGCGACACGCTGGGCGAAGCGGCTCAGAAGGCCGTCGAGGCGGCCAAGACCGCCACCAAGGCCGCGGCCTGAGCCCGAGGAGGAGAAACGTCATGGCGATCTTCATCAACGAGAACACCCCGATCCTCATCCAGGGCTTCACGGGCCGCATCGGCACCTTCCACGCCCAGGAGATGATCGACTACGGCACCAACGTCGTCGGCGGCGTCACCCCGGGCAAGGGCGGCACCACCCACCTTGGCCGCCCCGTGTTCAACACCGTCAAGGGCGCGGTCGAGGAGACGGGCGCCCAGGCCTCGATCGTGTTCGTGCCGCCGCCCTTCGCGGCCGACGCGATCATGGAGGCCGCGGACGCCGGCATCCGCTACTGCGTGTGCATCACCGACGGCATCCCGGCCCAGGACATGATCCGGGTGAAGCGCTACATGCGGCGCTACAAGAAGGAGAGCCGCATGATCCTGACCGGGCCCAACTGCGCCGGCACCATCTCGCCCGGCAAGGCCATGCTCGGCATCATGCCCGGCCACATCTACCTGCCCGGCCGCGTCGGCATCGTCGGCCGCTCGGGCACCTTGGGCTACGAGGCGGCGTCGCAGATGAAGGCGCTCGGCATCGGCGTCTCGACCTCGGTCGGCATCGGCGGCGACCCGATCAACGGCTCCTCGCACAAGGACATCCTGGCCCACTTCGAGAACGATCCCGACACCGACGCGGTGCTCATGATCGGCGAGATCGGCGGCCCGCAGGAGGCCGAGGCCGCGGCCTTCGCCCGCGACCACATGAAGAAGCCGGTCATCGCCTACATCGCTGGCCTCTCGGCGCCGAAGGGCCGCCGCATGGGCCACGCCGGAGCCATCGTCTCGTCGTTCGGCGAGTCGGCGGCCGAGAAGGTCGAGATCCTCAAGGCGGCGGGCGTCACCATCGCGCCCAACCCGTCCGAGATGGGCTCGACCGTGGCCAAGGTCCTCGCCGGCATGAAGAAGGCGGCCTGAGCGAACGCAGGTTGGTTAGGCCGCGCCCCTGCACTTGCGCGGCCGTAACCCAACATCTTCACACAAGTCGTTGGGTTACGGCGGCAGAAGAGCCGCCTGACCCAGCCGACGACATCGCGCGCCCAGGCTCGCGCGACCCGGCCAGACACAAACATGCGGCGGGAGAAGAAGGTCATGCAGCAGGACAACACCATCGTCACCGGCGGCCAGCTGGATGAGCACGCATTGCTGAACGAGCTGCGCTCGCTCCGCCGCAAGATCCCGGACCGTCCCGGCCTCAATCCGATCGTCAATCTCGCCTTCGACCTCTCGCGCGACCTCGAGGGCGGCACCGTTCCCTACAGCGAGTTCCGCGCCCTGGCCCAGCGCCTGATGGATCGCGCCTGCGTGCGCCGCGCCGAGAGCCTGCGTGATCGCATCGGCCTGACCGGCGGCCCCGCCGCGGTCGACGACTTCGCGGCCTTCGTCGAAGACACCATGGGCCCCGGCGGCAGCGAAGCCTCCGATGAGGCGGCATTCCGCGCCTTCGAGGCCCGCTGGTCGCGCGCCCGCACCGGCATCGTCTTGACCGCGCATCCCACGTTCGGCCTGTCCGACGCCGTCTCGCGCCGCATGATCGACATCGCCGTCTCGGGCTCCGACGACACCCGCATCGGCTTGCCGCACGCACCCGATACCCGCATCGATCTCACTTACGAGCACCAGCGCGCGCAGGACGCGATCATGAACCTGCGCTCCTCGCTGAGCGATCTCCTCAATGGCTTCTTCTCCCGCGCCGCCCAGCGCTTCGGCGACCGCGCCTACGAGCTGCGCCCGCGCCTCGCCACCTTCGCCTCCTGGGTCGGCTACGATCTCGACGGCCGCACCGACATCCAGTGGAGCTACTCGTTCCTCCTCAAGCTCGAGGAGAAGCGCGCGGCGCTGGCCGACATCCGCGAGCGCTTCCTCGCCCTGAAGCACCGCATCGGCGACGCCGAGAACATCCAGCGCGTCTCGCGCCAGATCACGGCCAAGCTCGACCTCGCCATCGCGGCCGTCGACGAGCAGCTGCGCGCCCTGAAGGACGTGAGCGGCGGCCAGGTCAGCCTCGCCAAGGCAGCCAACATCATCACCCGGCCGGACAGCTACAATCTGACCTCGACGGCGCCGCTGGTGGCGCTGTTCCAGCAGATGATCGCCACCGTCGACACGCCGCAGTGGAAGCGCTCCATCGCCGCGCTCATCGGCCTCGTCGAGACGACCGGCCTCGGCACCGCGCATATCCACGTGCGCGTCAACGCCGTGCAGCTCAACAATGCCTTCCGCGCCTTCGTCCACGAGCCGTGGACGCGCAACCTCTCCGAGCGCCAGGCGCTGCAGCGCATCGTCGAGATGATCGCGCAGGTGAAGCCCCACAGCGTCAACTTCGAGACGCTCGATCTCGAGACCGCGACGGCCATCCGCCAGTTCGCGCTCATCGCCCAGATCGCCAAGCACGTCGACCGCGACACGCCCGTTCGCTTCCTCATCGCCGAGTGCGAGAGCCCGGCGACGGTGCTGATCGCGGTGTTCTTCGCCAAGCTGTTCGGCGTCATGGACATCGTCGACATCTCGCCGCTGTTCGAGACGCCGTCGGGGCTGGAGAGCGGCGCCCGCCTCATCGAGCGCCTGCTCGAGGAGGACGCCTACAAGGACTACGTGCGCGGCAGGAAGCGCCTCTCGATCCAGACCGGGTTCTCCGACGCCGGCCGCTTCGTCGGCCAGATCGCGGCGACGCTGGCCATCGAGCGCCTGCATCACGCCATCGCCGATCTCATGCGCCGCACCCGGCTCGACGGCGTCGAGCTCCTCATCTTCTCCACCCACGGCGAGTCGATGGGCCGCGGCGCCCACCCCGGCGATCTCAAGCGCCGCCTGCGCTACGTCTTCTCCGATGAATCGCGCCGCCGCTTCGCGCGCAACAGCCAGGCCATCAAGCACGAGACCAGCTTCCAGGGCGGCGACGGCTATCTGTTCTTCGGCCACCGCCAGCTCGCCGCGCGCGTGCTGGCCACCGTGATCATGGACGGCGCCGAGCCCGCCGAGGCCGAGGACCCGTTCTACGCCGACATGAACCTGAGCCTCGACTTCCAGCTCCGGCTGCGCGAGTACCAGCAGGGTCTCTTCGCGCATCCCGGCTACCGCGCCGTGCTCGGCGCCTTCGGGCCGAACCTGCTGTTCCGCACCGGCAGTCGCGCCGTCAAGCGCCAGAGCGACGGCGCCACCGCCGCCGACCGCGGCGACCCGGCGCGCATGCGCGCCATTCCCAACAACGCCATCCTGCAGCAGTTCGGCTACATCGCCAACGTCGTGGCGGGCCTCGGCGCCGCGGTGAGCTCCGAGCGCGAGCGCTTCGTGGCGCTGGCCAAGCAGTCGGCGCGCCTGCGGCCCTTGATCGAGATGATCGCCCGCGGCAAGCAGCTCTCGAGCCTCAACGCCATGGGCGCCAACGCCATGGTCTTCGACGCCGGCTTCTGGGCCTCGCGCGCCTCCTGGGGCCGCGAGCAGCCCTTGGAAGGAGCGTTCCGCACGCTCGCGACGCACCTGCTCGAGGACGACCGCTCCGGCGCCATCAACGGCCTCGTCCACCACCTGCGCCTCGATGCCATCGACCTTCACGCCATCCTCGAGGACATCGGCCTCGAAGGCGGCAAGATCCCCGACGACAACCGCCTCGAGCTCGACCTGCTGCAGGCGATCCGCCTGGCGCTGATCATGCGCATCTTCATCCTCGCCGCGCAGCTGCCGCGCTTCACGCCGAGGAACGACTTCGGCTACGCACAGATGCTGAACCTGGCGCTGGCGCTCGAGATCCCCACCGTCGTCGACTTCATGCGCCAAGCCTTCCCGCGGCGCTCGTCTCCGCAGGCGGATTCGGCCGCCTTCGACGAGAAGGCGGATTACCGCCCGCACGGCATCGACGACTACGGCCGGCTGGAGACGGAGATCCTGACGCCGATGGAGGAGGCCTACGAGTTCGTCCGCGAGCTCGGCACCGGCATCTCGCACCACTTCGGCGCCTTCGGCTGACGGGCCGGGCCGCCGCGAACAGGCACGCGCGCCGGCTTCACGCCGCCGCGTGCCCCGTGGCGCCGCGCGGCGGACGGGCGGCGGCGGCGAGCGCCTCCGCCTTCATCGGCCGCGGACCGCCGAACAGCTGGCCCTGCCCGTAGAGCACCCCGAACCCGAAGATCTGGGCGAGCCGCGTCTCGTCGTCGATGGCCCCGACGATGAGCGTCAGGCCCAGCTCGGCGAGATGCCGGCAGATGTCGCTCGCCGGGATCGTCCCGCCGGCCGCAGGCAGGCCCTCGAGGAACACGCTGGCGTCGAGCTTGACGAAGGCGAAGCCGTGCGCGCGCAGCCCCTCGAAATCCATGTCGAGGTCGGTGACCGCCTGCAGCGCGAAGCGGAAGCCGAGATCGCGCATGTCGTCGATCACGGTCCAGTCGCGCCTCGACAGGCGGCGCACGTCGTCCTGCGCCAGCGTCAGCACGAGCTGGCCGCTGAAGCTGTCGCGCTCGGCATAGGCCGCGCTGAACTCGCGGATGAAGGGATCGGTGGCCAGCGAGCCGCCATCCACCTCCGAGAAGATGGCGCCGGTCTTGCCGCGCTCGCGCAGCCGCCGCGCGACCTGTGCCGTGCGCGCGAGGCGCGTCGAATCGAGCACCGGCAGCAGCCCAGTATCGCGCAGTGATTCGAGCATACCCTCGGTGGCGAGCGCGATGCCCTCGGCGCTCCTCAGACGCAGCGACACCTCGTAGTGCCGCGGCCGGTGGTCGTCGAGGCCGAGAATGGCCTCGAGCAGCACGTCGGCGCGGCGCGCGTTGATGGCCTCCGCCAGCGCCGCGAGGCGGGCGTGCATCGGCCCGACCGGCGGCGGTCCGCCGGCGGCCGGCTCGGCGCGCGGCGCGGGCGGCGCCTGGCGGCGGCCGAACGGCTGCTGCGCGGCACGCATGGTGTCGGCAGTGGCGCGCAGGGCGTCGAGCGACATCTCGATCCCGGGCGGCGTATGGGCCGGACGGCCGGCCTGCACGGCGGCGCTCTCCGCCGCGTTGACCTCGTCGGCGAGCTTCTTGATCAGGCTCTGGATCATCTCGACGTCGTAGTCGCGCGGGCCGGCCTGCGGCGCCGCGGCGGCAGCGGGCTTAGGATCGAGCGACGGCGCCGGCGGCAGGTCGGGAGCCCGCGGCGGCTGCGCCTGCGCGGCGGGAGGCGCCATCGGAGGCAGTCCGGAAGGCTGGGCGGCGTAGCTCGGCTCGCGCGTGGTGCCGGGCCGGAACGTCCACAGGTCCGGCTGGTCGTCGCGCCGGAGCGGCAGCTCATGGGCCTGCGCGGTCTTCTGCTGCGGCTCGTGCATCGCCTCGGCGACCACCATGGGAGCGAGCGCCGCGCCGATCTCGGCCTCGCGCACCGCCAGGGCCGTGTCGGCTGCAACGGAAAGAGCATCCTCGCGAGAAGTCTTCGTGGCGGCGACGGCAAGCGGCTCGGCGGCGATCGCCGCACCGATGCCGCGCTCACGCTCGGCGAGCACCGGCGCCGGAGGATCGGCTTCCGGCGCGGCTGGAGCAGCGTTCGATTGCGGGGAGGCGGCGGCAGGCGCCGTGGCGGCCCCCGCGCCTTCGCCGACAAGCGGCCTCAGCGGCGCCGGAACGCGCTGCTGTCCCGGCCGGCCGCCGCCACGGCGGTGTAATTCGACGCCGAGGCGCCCGACCTCGCGCTCGAGCTGGGCGATGCGCCGCGCCCGTGTCACCGAGCGGTGCGTCGACCAGAAGGTGCCGAGCAGCAGCGCCCCGGTGGTCGCGGCGAGAGACAGAGGCGCGCCGAGCTGATGCATGGCGACACCGGACGCCGCGGCGACGATGGTCATCGCCGGGACGACGAGTCGGTCGGGCAGGTGGCTCGTCTTGCGCCGCGGGCGCGGGTCGGTTTGCTCGGTGGCGGTCATGCCGGTCTCGATTGCTGCGCGAGGGAATCTGTTAAGCCGCAGCTTTCCGGATCGAATCAGGCCCTGGCAATCGTGGCCAACCCGGCTTTAAACAGCTTTCACGTTCCGCGCCGACGAGTTGACGGCACATGTGGTGCGAACGCCTCGCCGTTCTCCCGGACGGGTTGCAAGCGCCGGACACGGTTTCCCGCGCCGACTTAGTCGATCCGCGCGATCACCTTTGCGATGCGGTCGCGGATGTCGGCGAAGTCGGCCGGACCCGCGGTCAGCGGCGGCGCCACGATCAGCGTATCCATGCCGACGCGCACGTAGAGATCGTGGTCGTGATAGCTGAGCTCGGTCGCCCGGTAGCCGCGCTTGCCCGGCGCGCCAGGCGCCGATTCGAGGTCGATGCCGCAGATGAGGCCGATCGGCCGGATGTCGACGACGTGCCGGTGGCCCTTGAGGCTCATCATCGCCTCGGCGAACGCCGCCTCGTTGGCCTTGGCGCGCGCGAACAGGTCCTCCTCGCGGTAGAGGTCGAGCGTCGCCAGCGCCGCCGCGACGCCGAGCGGATGCGCCGAGTAGGTGTAGCCGTGGAACAGCTCGACGGCATGGTCGGGCCCCTGCATGTGCGCGTCGTAGACGTGCTTGCGGGCGAGCACGCCGGCCAGCGGCACGGCGCCGTTGGTCACCCCCTTGGCGAACGCGATCAGGTCCGGGACGACGCCGTAGCGCTCCGCGGCGAAGCCGTGTCCGAGCCGCCCGAAGCCGGTGATGACCTCGTCGAAGATGAGCAGGATGCCATGCTCGGCGGTGATGGCGCGCAGCCGCTCGAGATAGCCCTTGGGCGGCGGCAGGCAGCCCGTCGATCCCGCCACCGGCTCGACGATGACGGCGGCGATCGTCGAGGCATCATGCAGGCCGATGAGGCGCTTGAGCTCGTCGGCGAGATCGGCGCCCGTCTCCGGCTCGCCCACCGTATAGGCGTCACGCGCGCGGTCGTAGGTGGTGGTGAGGTGGTCGACGCCCGCCATCAGCGCGCCGAACTGCTTGCGGTTGTTGACCATGCCGCCGACCGCGACGCCGCCAAAGCCGACGCCGTGGTAGCCGCGCTCGCGCCCGATCAGGCGCGTCCGCCCGCCCTCGCCGCGCGCGCGGTGGTAGGAGAGCGCGATCTTGAGCGCGGTGTCGACCGCCTCGCTGCCCGAGCCGGCGAGGAACACGTGGTCGAGGTCGCCCGGCGCCATCAGGGCGAGGCGCGACGAGAGGTCGAAGGCCTGCGGATGCGTGAACTGGAACGACGGCGCGTAGTCGAGCCGGCCGGCGGCCTCGCGGATGGCCTCCGTGATCCTGGGTTGCCCGTGCCCGGCGTTGACGCAGTAGAGACCCGAGGTCGCGTCGATGACCCGGCGGCCGTCCGGCGTGATGTAGTGCAGCCCTTCCGCCGCCGCGAACAGACGCGGCCGCGCCTTGAACGCCCGGTTGGCGGTGAACGGCAGCCAGAAGGCGTCGAGCTCGTTGCGCTTCATCTCGGGTGACGGCACGGGGCTTCCTCGCGGGTTCGAATCGCGGGGATGCTACTCCGCCGGGCGCGGCCGGGCCATGCAAGGTGCATCCGCCCGGCGTGTTTTGATGCGCGATGGTTGATGGAGCCATGCCCTCCGGTTCCATTTCTACCGGTTTGCAAGCGACCTCTCGACGTTGACGGTCGAGCTGCCCCCTGCCATCAAGGCGTACCCTGCAAAGGAGAGGTTCAATGGGTTGGAGAAAGGCCGCTCTCGCATGGGGCATGCTGGCGTGCACCACCCCGGCGCTGGCCCAGGTGCCACCCGGCGAGCGTGATCCTTCCGCCTGGCTGCGGCAGGTTTACGAGCTCTATCGGCGCGCCGAGAACGCGCCGGAGCTCGACACGCGAGCCAATTACAGACTGATCGTGAACCGGGCCTCCAGATCGCTGGCCGCTCTGTTCAAGAAGAATGACGACTGCGAGGCCGAGCAGGAGGGCATCTGCGCACTCGACTGGGACTTCGTCGTCGACGGCCAGGACTTCAGGCTTTCCAACATCAAGGTCGGCGCCACCGCCGTATCAGGCGACACGGCCAGCGTCACGGTGTCGTTCACCAACTTCGAGTCCTCTTGCGTCAACGTCTACCGCTTCGTCCGCGAGGACGATGAATGGAAGGTCGAGGACATTGAGACGCGGCGCGGCTCCGAGGAGCCGGTGAGCATCGCCAAGCTGCTGAGCGAATACGATTACAAGCAGTGAGCCCGCAGCTCATCACACCGTCATCCCGACGCCGAATGCGAGCGCCAGCAAGCATGAGGGAACAGGTCGGGACCCACGGCGAGGCACGGGTACGGACGACGGGCGCGTGACTAGGTTCCGGCCTGTTCCCGCAGCGGTCGCTGGCGCTCCCGCGCGGCGCCGGAATGACGACACTGGAAAAGGAGGCGACAGTCTTACTGCAGCACGCGCGGCGTCTTGACCTGCGGGCCGGTCGGGCCGTGCATCGGCGCGCCCTGCGCGACGGCGATGTAGGCCTCGCGCACGCGCTCGGGTGCCTCGATCAGCCTCTCCTTCCAGGCGCCGAGGCGGAGCCCGGTCTGGATCAGCCCGCGCAGCATGCCGACGTGATCCGTCATGCCGACGCACTGCGCGCCGACCAGGCGATCGCCCAGCAGCTCGAGCTTCAGGTACTTGAACTTGCCCTCGTCGGTGAGCTTGGCGGTCACCCCGCCGGGCGCCCCCTGCCAGAGGCCGAACGAGGATGAGATCAGCCCCATCGTGTCGAGCACGTTCATGTTGAGCGAGCCGCGGTGCGGCGTGCGCACGCCGGCCATGTTGAGCCCCGCGAGACGCCCGTGCTCGACCGCCACTGGCTGGATCGCCAGCATGTCGGGTTTGCCGGTCGAGAGATCGACGCCCTCGCAGCAATCACCCGCCGCATAGACGTTCTCGGCTGTCGTCTGCAGGAATTGATCGACCTTGATGCCGGTGCTCATCTCGACGCCGGAGCCGGTGAGGAAGCCGGTGTTCGAGCGCACGCCCGCCGCCAGCACGACCAGCCCCGCCGGCACCGAGGTGCCGTTCGAGAGCTGCACCGACAGTCGCGAGCCGCCACTGCCGCTGCCCGGCGTAATGCCCAGCACCTTCGTATTCGTGAATACGCGCACGCCGTGCTCCTGGCACCAGCGCGTCAGCATGCCGCCCGCGGTCTCGTCCATCATGCGCGCCACCATGCGCGGCGCGATCTCGACCACGGTCAGGTCGCAGCCCCGCGCGTGCAGCGCCTCGAGCACGATCGAGCCGATGAAGCCGGCGCCGACGAGCACCACAGGCGTGCCCTTGTGGGCGAGCTTCAGGATCGCCCGCGCGTCGGGGAGCGTCCAGCAGTTGTGCACGCCGGGCAGTTGCGCGCCTTCCATGCGCGGAATGATCGGCGAGGCGCCGGTGGCGATGAGCAGCTTGTCGTAGGCGAGAACGCGGCCGCCATCGAGGAACAGCTTGTGCCCCCGCGAGTCGATGCCGCCGGCGCGCCCGACGACGTAATCGATGCGGTGCTTGACGTAATGGTCCGGCTCCTGGCGGAGCTGGGTGCCGCTCTCTCCGATGCGACCGTCGAGGAGATAGGGGATGGCCATGCGGCTGTACGGCTGCTCGGGCTCGCCGCCGATGAGCGTGATCTGGCCCTTGCCGTCGTGCTGGCGGATCGTCTCCGCGGCGGTGACGCCGGCCGGCCCGGCGCCCAGGATCACGTAGTTCATGTCGCTCCTCCCGAGCGTGTGCTTTTCAGGCTGCAGAGCCCTTGGCTTTCGACCGCCATCTTGCCACCGCGACGCCGGCCCAGATCGCCTCGACGAGACCGAACGGCCACGCCCCTTGCAGGAAGCCGTAGAGCGAGGCCGCGAGACAGGCGCCGGCGAAGGCGAGGATGTAGCCGGGCCCGCGGTCCTCGAGAGCGTAGAAGACGAGCATCGCCGTGACCGCGGCGAGACCGTAGAGCGTCAGGGCGTCCATCGAGCGGTTCCGTCGTGCGATCGAGCGAGAGGGCGGGACGTCGCCGCCGCCGCCCACCCGTTATTAGACCGCAAGCCGGCTCAGCGTCTCGTTGGTCGGCACGCCCTCGGTGGTCCAGCCGCGCAGCGCGTAGTACTCGGGCAGCATCTTCTCGAGCCCGTTGACGAGGCCCTTCGCCGGCCCGGTCTTCGCAGCTTCCTTGAGCAGACGCGGCGGCAGACTGTCGTCCTTGGCCGTGAAGCCGGCGCGGTTGTTGAACACGCGCTCCATGTTCCAGATGCGCTCGCCGACCTCCATCATGCGCTCCGGCGTCCACGAGCCCTCGCAGGCGGCGTCCACCTGCGGCGCGATGTCGTTCAAGGTCCAGCCGAAGGTAGTGAAGACGCACAGCCCCGAGGAGTCGACCGCGGCCGTCGCATCCTGGAACGCCTTGACCAGCGCCGGCTTGCCGTCGGTCGCCAGCGGATCGGTCTTCTCCGGAATGCCGAGGATCTCGGACGACACGGTGTAGGAGCGCAGGTGGCAGGCGCCGCGGTTCGACGTGGCGTAGGTGAGGCCCATGCCCTGGATGCCGCGCGGATCGTAGGCCGGGAACTCCTGGCTCTTGACCGTCATCGAGAGATCCGGGCGGCCGTACTTGGCGGTCAGCCGCGCCGAGCCGAGCCCGAGCTCCTTGCCGAAGCCCTCCGCCTTGCCGGTGAGCTCGACGCACTTCGTCAGCGCTTCCGCCGAGCCGAACTTCAGCTCGAAGCCGACGTGCTCCTTGGTCAGCAGACCGAGGTCGTAGAGCTCCATCGCCGCCGACACCGTGGCGCCGAACGAGATCGGGTCGAGGCCCTGCTCGTTGCAGATGAAGTTGGCGTAGGTCAGCGCCTCGAGATCGTTGACGCCGGTGTTGGAGCCGAGCGCCCACGCCGCCTCGTACTCGAGGCCGCCCGAGGCGTGCCAATATTCCGGCTTGTTCTTGATCGTGAAGTGCGTCTCGTCGATCTTCGACACGCGCCCGCAGGCGATGGTGCAGCCGAAGCAGGCCTGGTTGGAGACGAGGTTCTTCTTGCCGTCGGTTTTGCGCGGCGTCGCCATCGCCTCCGCCGAGATGTCGTGCGCGCCCTCGAACTGCACCTCGCGGCTGTTCCGCGTCGGCATGGCGCCGGCTTCGTTGATCACGTTCATCAGCACCTGCGTGCCGAACGACGGCAGGCCCTGGCCGGTGACGGCGTTGGCCTGCAGCACCTGTTTGCCGGCCTTGGCGGCCGCCATGAACGCCTTGAAGTCCTTCACCTTGACGCCGCCGGTGCCGCGCACCGCGACCGCCTTGAGGTTCTTCGAGCCCATCACCGCGCCGACGCCCGAGCGGCCGGCCGCGCGGTGCAGGTCGTTGACGATGCACGAATAGAGCACCTGGTTCTCGCCCGCGACGCCGATCGCCGCGACGTGCATCATCGGGTCCTGATGATGCTTCTTGATCCACTCGTCCGTGTGCCAGACCGACGTGCCCCAGATCGCCGCGGCGTCCTGGATCTCGACCTTGTCGTCGATGATGGTGAGGTAGACGGGCTTCGGCGCCCGGCCCTCGACGATGACCATGTCCCAGCCGGCGAACTTCAATTCGGCGCCGAAGTAGCCGCCCGAGTTCGAGCACGCGATGGCGCCGGTCAGCGGTCCCTTGGTGATGACCGAGTAGCGCCCGCCGGTGGAAGCGGCGGTGCCGGTCAGCGGCCCGGTGGCGTAGATGATCTTGTTGGCCGGCGACAGGGCGTCGGTCTTGGGGTCGATCTCCTCGACCAGGTACTTCGAGGCGAGGCCGCGCTGGCCGAGATAGAGCTGCGCCCAGTCCATGCGCAGGGGCTCGGTCTTGACGGTGCCGTTGGTGAGGTCGATCCGGAGGATCTTGCGCGTCCAACCCATGGGTGTGTCTCCGCGGAAAAGTGATCTCTGGTTGCCGCCGCCCGCTGTCCCGGCTCGCCCCGTGGCGCCCGCCGCTGCCCTCGAAGGACACCACGCGCGCACACGTTTGTTCGGTCTGTTTCGGGAGTTCCCGGGCGTGTTTTCGTGCGAATTCGGCGATGTTCGTTCAGGTGTTCGAAGCGTGCGTCAGTGCTTGGCGACCGGCGTGTTCGGCCCGGTCTTCTCCGACCCCGCGGCGGCCTTGGCGGCCCACGCCTTCATGCGGTCGAAGCCGCTCTGCTCGACGTCCTGGAACGTGATGGCTCCGGTCGGGCAGGCATCCGCGCACGCCGGATTGCCCTGGCACAGGTCGCACTTGGTGACCTTGTGCGTCTTGGCGTTGTAATTGATTGTCCCGAACGGACAGGCGATGGTGCAGACCTTGCAGCCAACACACAGATTTTCATGGACATTCTTGACGCCCATGGCATCCGTGGTGATGGCGTTCACCGGGCACGCCTGCTGGCACCAAGCTTCCGCGCACTGGGTGCAAGTATAAGGAACGAAGCGCGCCTCGGTGTGGAAGTCGAACACCCGGATCCGCGACTTCGAGACGTTGAACTCGCCCTCGTTCTCATACGAGCAGGCCATCTCGCACTGCTTGCATCCGGTGCATTTGCCGGAGTCGATCACCAGCGCCTTGAGCATCGTCCCTCCACGTCAGCGGCGTTTTGCCTTTTCTTGGCTGTACTTGACCTTGGCCGACAATAACGGGCAACTGTACTTAGGTGCACGCATGCAAGTTGAGCGATTTCCATGCATGGATTTCAGAAGCCATGAGTTTCCGGAGAAAGCGTCATTGTCGGCGCGTCATTCTGGCAACGTAGGCTGCATCTGGTGTTCACTTATTGTTCTTGATTGCGGCACGCGAGTGCGTTAACCTACGTCGTACCGGGAGTTTCGGCCCGGCATTTGGGCGAGATATTTCGGCGAGGTTTCATGTATGGCCACATCTCCACGCTCGCATTCGTCGGCGTCGAGGCCCGCGCCGTCGAGGTCCAGGTCCGCATTACGCCGGGACAGCAGGCCTTTTCCATTGTCGGCCTGCCGGACAAGGCCGTCGCCGAGAGCCGCGAGCGCGTGAGGAACGCCCTGCATGCCGTCGGATTAGGATTTCCTTTCAAGCACGTGACGGTCAACCTCGCGCCGGCCGACCTTCCCAAGGAGGGCAGCCACTTCGACCTGCCCATCGCTCTGGCCCTGATGTCGGCAATGGGCGCGGTCGCCCCCGACTCCATCGCCGGCTTCGCCGCCATCGGCGAGCTGGCCCTCGACGGTTCGATCCGCTCTGTTCCCGGCGCGTTGCCCGCCTCCATCGGCGCCAACGGCCTGGGAAAAGGCCTCATCTGCCCCGGCGCGAACGGCGCCGAGGCCGCCTGGGCCGGCGAGGATTTCACCGTTCTGGCCCCACCGCACCTCTTGTCTCTGGTCAATCATTTCAAGGGCTTGCAGACCCTGCCGCGGCCCGAGCCAAACATCGAGCCGTCGGGAGAGGTGCTGCCCGACCTCAAGGACATCAAGGGCCAGGAGACCGCTAAGCGCGCCCTAGAGATCGCCGCCGCCGGTGGCCACAACCTTCTGATGATCGGTCCTCCCGGCTCCGGCAAGACGATGCTCGCCTCCCGCCTGCCCTCGATCCTGCCCACCCTCGAGCCCGAGGAGATGCTCGAGGTCTCGATGGTTCACTCGCTCGCCGGTGAGCTGCTGGGCGGCCGCATCGCGGTCGACCGGCCGTTCCGCGCCCCCCACCACTCGGCCAGTATGCCCGCCCTCGTTGGCGGCGGCTCGCGCCCGCGCCCCGGGGAGGTCTCGCTAGCCCATCTGGGCGTCCTCTTCCTCGACGAGCTGCCCGAGTTCCAGCCCAACGTGCTCGACGCGCTACGCCAGCCGCTCGAAAGCGGCGAGACGGTCATCGCCCGCGCCCATCATCGCGTCTCTTACCCCGCCCGTTTCCAGCTCGTCGCCGCCATGAACCCCTGCAAGTGCGGCGGCGGCTCGCCGGGCCAGGCCTGCAGGCGTGGCCCGCGCTGCGCCGCTGACTATCAGGCCCGCATCTCCGGCCCGCTGCTCGACCGCATCGACCTCCAGATCGAGGTGCCCGCCGTCTCCGCCGGCGATCTCACCCTGCCGGCGCCCGCCGAGGGCAGCGCCGAGGTCCGTGCCCGCGTCGCCGCCGCCCGCACGATCCAGCGCGAGCGCTTCGTCCGCCTGAAGGCAGCGCGCATGCGCACCAACGCCGAGTGCTCCGGCCAGCTGCTCGATCAGATCGCCATGCCCGACGAGGCGGGGCTCGCCATGCTGCGCCACGCCGCCGAGGCTCTGGGGCTATCTGCCCGCGGCTTCCATCGCACCATGCGCGTCGCCCGCACCCTCGCCGACCTCGACGCATCCGAGCACGTCGGCCGGCTACACGTGGCGGAGGCGCTGAGCTATCGCGGCGAGACGCTGCGCCAGAGCCGCGCCGCCTGACGAGACAGAGGTGGGTGAGAGAGCCGGTGACGTCTGCGGCCCAGCCGGAAACGATCAGTCGCTCTGCCCCCCGCCGAGAGACATCATGCCCTCAGGCGCGGCGCGCACCCCCGGAGCCGGGTCGGAGGGACCGCCGGCGGCGACGTTGCCAACGCCGGGCTCGCCGTCCCTCAACACGCGCTCCAGGAAATCGGCGTCGATGCGCTCGCGCGGATGCCGGGACGCCGCCTTCGACGCCGGCGGCCTGACCACGACCCGCTGCCGCGCCTCGGCCGCCGAAGCCCCGGCAAGCGGCATCGCCGAGATCGGCTCGCGCCCGGCTGCTGTGCCTGCGGCACTCGCCGCCTGCGGCCGCCGCGCCGCCACCGGTGCGGAAGCCCCCGGCACGCCGACGCGTGGATTCTGCCAAGGTAGTATCTCTCGCCGCGGCTCCTGCGTCTCCGCCGTGGCATCGCCTCGCGTACGGTCGCGCAGCGGCCCCGTCGGCAGCGCCATCGGCGACTTGCCCAAGTGTGCCACCTGCATGATCTCGTGCCAGATCGCCGCCGGCAGACTACCGCCGCTGACCTTGTTCATCGGCCGTCCGTTGTCGTTGCCGACCCACACGCCGGCAGAAAGATGCCCCGTGTAGCCGACGAACCAGGCATCGCGGAAATCCTGCGTCGTGCCCGTTTTCCCGGCCGTCGGATGGCCGGGCACGGCCGCCCGCCGCCCGGTGCCCGTCTGCACGGCCGAGTGCAGCATCTCGCTCAGCTCGCCTGCGGTCGACGGCGAGACCAGCTGCTCGGCCCGCTGCGCCTCCCGCGCGTAGAGCACCCGCCCCGAGCTCAGCCGGATTCGCCGGATCGCGCTCGGCTCGACCGCCACACCGCCATTCGCCAGCACGCCGTAGGCCCCGGTGAGCTCGATCAGCGTCAGCTCCGACGTCCCGAGCGCCAGGCTGGGCTCGTCGCGCAGCTCCGAGGTGATCCCGAGCCGCCGAGCCAGCGCCGTTACCTTCGCGCCGCCAACATCCTGGTAGAGCCGCACCGCCACGGTGTTGATCGACTGCGAGATCGCCTGCCGGAGCGTCACCGGCCCGAGGTACTGGCCGCTGTCGTTGCGCGGCGCCCAGCCCTCCACCTGCAGCGGCAGGTCGTAGACGATGGTCTCCGCCGTCGCGCCCTTCTCCAGTGCCGCCAGGTAGACGAACGGCTTGAACGCCGAGCCCGGCTGCCGGCGCGCCTTCACCGCCCGGTTGAACTCGCTCTCGGCGTGATTGCGTCCGCCGACCAGCGCCCGGATGCCGCCCTCGTGGTCGAGCACGATCACCGCCGCCTGCCCGGCGCCTTGCACGGCGCCGGCCTTCGCCAAGTGCGCCTCGACGACCGATTGCGCGTGCCGCTGCAGCGCCATGTCGAACGTCGTCTCGACGATCAGCTCGGCGTGCCCGGAGCCGATCAGCCGCGGCAGCCGCTCAAGCACGAAGTCGACCGCGTACTCGCTGCCCGTCTGGTCGCGCTGCCGTTTCGCCTCGGCGAAGCGGACGCGCTGGCGCAGCGCCCGCCGCTCGTCCTCGGCCGTGATGGCGCCCGCCGCCCGCATCTTGCTCAGCACGACTCGCCCGCGTGCCCGCGCCGCCCCAGGGCTCGACGCCGGCGAGTACTTCGACGGCGCTTTCAGGAGGCCGGCGATGATCGCCGCCTCGGCCAGCGTCAGCGACCGCACCGACTTATCGAAATAGCGCTGTGCGGCGGCCTCGATGCCATAGGCGCCACCGCCGAAGTAGACCTGATTCAAGTAGAGCTCGAGGATGTCGGCCTTGCTCAGCCGCATCTCCAGCCACACCGCCAGCACCAGCTCCTCGACCTTGCGCCCGAGCGTGCGCTCCGCCGTCAGGAAAAGGTTCTTGGCGAGCTGCTGCGTCAGCGTCGAGCCGCCCTGCGACACCCGCCCCGCGCGCAGATTGGCGAGAGCCGCCCGGGCCAGCCCCATTGGATCCACGCCCCAGTGCTCGAAGAACCGGCGGTCCTCGGTGGCGACCACAGCGGCCTTCACGTGCGGCGGCACGAAGTCGATCGGCACGTAGTCGTGTGCCGTGCCGCGCTCGGCCATCACGCCTCCGTCGCGCGCTAGGATGCGGATGACGGGTGCCCGCTCCTTGTTGCGCAGCGTGAGGGGATGCGGCAGCACGGCGGTATAGTAGACCAGCATCGCCGCGAACGCGCCCGCCGCCACGGGCCCTCCGACGAGAGCGGCAATGGTTGCGATCCGCCAGCGCCTCGGCAGCCGGGAAAGCAGCTTCAATCCACCTGGCCGCTTCGAGCCATCGCCCTTGGCCACAGCACCGCCGGCATTCTTTCCCGCGTCGCCGCCCGCAGTAGCGCCTGCGCCGCCAGCTCCTTCCTGCGGAGCGGCGGGCTGCTGCAGTGGCGGAGCCGGGGAACCGGAGCCGGGCTGCATCCACGGCGCCAAGCCTGCCATTTGCGGCGGCAGCCAATGCAGGACATACGGACGCGCGTGCGCCCCCTCCTTGCCGGCGCCTTCGGGCATCGGCAGCTGAGGCTCTCTGACCGGCGCGTCGTCGCGCACGGTCTTATCGGGCTTCTTGAAGAGCCCCATGTCCATCCGCGTCCAGAATTGCCCAAGGCGGCCGCACCCGTTTCCGCGAGCCGGCATGGTAGGGATCGTAGTGGGTCGATTGCTAAGACCCGGTAAACCAGTCTCTGAACACTCAAATCTGTGGTCGGATCGAGATGGCCGGGCCCACTCGCCCCACGGCTCGCGTGACAGGCGCGGGACGAGCAGCTAAACGCAGCCGGCACCCGAGCCACGCCACGGAAACCGGCATGAACCTGCACGCCCTCCTCTCCGCCCGCCGCGACGCCGGCCGCCCCGTCCGCGCCGGCCTCATCGGCGCCGGCAAGTTCGGCTCCATGTTCCTGTCTCAGATCCCAACGACGCCCGGACTCGAGGTCGCGGCCATCGCCGACATCGACCCGCGCCGCGCCAGGGAAGCCTGCCGCACGGTCGGCTGGGACGATGACCGCATCGCCGCGACGCGCTTCTATGCCTCTGGCTCCGAGCTCGTCGCTGATGGCACCGTCGAGGTGGTGATCGAGGCCACAGGGCACCCCGCCGCCGGTATCGCCCACGCGCGCCAAGCCATCGCCGCCGGCCGCCACGTCGTCATGGTCAATGTCGAGGCCGATGTCCTGGCCGGCCCGCTCCTCGCCACCGAGGCCCGTGCCGCGGGCGTCGTCTACTCGCTCGCCTACGGCGATCAGCCCGCGCTCACCGCCGAGATGGTCGACTGGGCCCGTGCCGCAGGCTTCCATGTCGTCGCCGCCGGCAAGGGCACGCGCTATCTCCCGGCCTTCCACGCATCGACACCCGACGACGTCTGGAGCCACTACGGGCTCTCCGCCTCCGAGGCCGCCGCCGCCGGCATGAACGCCCGCATGTTCAACTCATTCCTCGACGGCACCAAGAGCGCCATCGAGATGGCCGCCATCGCCAACGCCTGCGGCCTCGACGTTCCGGACGACGGCCTGCTCTTCCCGCCCTGCGGGGTCGACGACCTCGCCCACGTGCTCCGCCCGCGCGCGGAGGGCGGCATCCTCGAGCGCTCCGGCATGGTCGAGGTCGTCTCGTCCCTGGAGCGCGACGGCCGCCCCGTGTTCCGCGACCTGCGCTGGGGCGTCTACGTCGTCATCGAGGCCCCCAGCTCCTATTCCGCCGCCTGCTTCCGCCAGTACGGGCTGAAGACCGACGCCAGCGGCCGCTTCGCCGCCATGTACAAGCCCTTCCACCTCATCGGCATGGAGCTCGCCATCTCGGTTCTCAGCGCCGCCCTGCGCGGCGAGCCGACGGGAGCACCGCAATCCTTCCGCGCCGATGCGGTTGCCGTTGCCAAGCGCGCACTCGACGCGGGCGAGACGCTTGATGGCGAAGGCGGCTACCGGGTCTGGGGCAAGCTGATCCCCGCCGCCCGCAGCCTCGCCCTCGACGCGCTGCCCATCGGCCTTGCCCACGGCGTCACGCTCACTCGCCCGGTTCCGGCCGGCGAGGTCGTCCGCTTCGCCGACGTGACGGGCATTCCGGCCGACGTTCTCGCCTACCGTCGCGAGATGGAGCGCCGCTGCGGCCCAGCTGCCTCTGCCGAGAGGTAACCCCAGCCAGATGTGACCAAGCCACATTGCACCCGGCCGGGCGCACCGCTAGAAGCCGTAGCCTCGATCACGATCATGCGGACGTGGTGGAACTGGTAGACACACAGGACTTAAAATCCTGAGGGCCTAGCCCGTGCGGGTTCGACCCCCGCCGTCCGCACCAATCACGGCGCCGAGGCGCAAGCACCTGCTCAGCAGATCCGCGGCAGCTGCTCGCCCGCAAGCCAGTCGACGACGCGCCCGCCACCGAGCCGGGTGCGCATCTGAACGAAGGCGTTGGCGTCCGCGACGACCTCGCCGATCACCGCTGCCTCGCGGCCGAGCGGATGCGAGCGCATCACGTTGACGAGCCGTGCGGCGTCCTCCGCCGCGCAGATGGCGACGAGCTTGCCCTCGTTGGCGATGTAGAGCGGATCGAGCCCGAGGAGCTCGCAGGCCGCGTGCACGTCCGCCTTCATCGGGATCGCCGCCTCCTCGAGCCGCATGCCGGCCCGCGATTGGCTCGCGATCTCGTTCAGCGTGGTCGCCAAGCCGCCGCGCGTCGGATCGCGCAGGCAGCGGATGTCCGGCACCACCGCGATCATCGCCGCGACGAGCGTATGCAGGGCCGCGGTATCGGAGCGGATCTCAGTCTCGAACTCCAGGTTGGCGCGCTTCGACAGGATGGCGATGCCATGGTCGCCGATCGAGCCGGACAGGATGATGGCGTCTCCCGGCCGCGCGCGGTCACCCGATGGAGTGACGCCGGCCGGCACGACACCGATGCCGGTGGTGGCGATGAAGACGCCGTCGCCCTTCCCCTTCTCCACCACCTTGGTGTCGCCGGTAACGATCGCGACGCCTGCCTCGCGGGCGGCCACTCCCATGCTGGCGGCGATGCGGTCGAGATCGGCCAGCGGGAACCCCTCTTCGAGGATGAACGCCGCCGTGAGGTGCAGCGGGCGTGCGCCCATCATGGCCACGTCGTTGATCGTGCCGTGGACCGCGAGACAGCCGATGTCGCCGCCGGGAAAGAACAGCGGCGACACCACGTGCCCGTCGGTGCTCACGACCAGCCGCCCGCCCCGGGCCAGCGCCGCGTCGACATCGAGCACCGCGCCGTCGTTGCCCTGCGCCAGAGCCGGGCTCGCGAGATGCTTGTGGAACAGCTCGGCCACGAGCTGGGCCGTCGCCCGTCCACCCGCGCCGTGCGTCATGTCGACAGCGCCGCGCGCAATGTCGAGCTTGCCCGGAAAGCGGACCGGGGAGCTCATTCCGCGGCCTCCTTGGGCCCGGGCGTGGCGCCGCCCCGGAACCTGCCGTAGGTATAGTAGGCCGCGCAGGCGCCTTCCGAGGACACCATGCAAGAGCCGATCGGGCTCTCCGGCGTGCAACTCGTGCCGAACAGCTTGCAGTCGGTCGGCTTCTTCGCCCCGCGCAGGATCGACGGGCATTCGCAGCTCTTGGCGTCGCGCACGCACCGCGTCGTCACGCCGAACCGCCGCTCGGCGTCGAGATCACCATAAGCTTCCCGTATCTGCAGCGCGCTCTCGGGCACCTGGCCCAGCCCGCGCCACTCGAACGTCTCGCGGACCTCGAGCACCTGCGCCACCAGCGCCTGCGCCTTGGTGTTGCCGTCGCGCGTCACGACCCGCGTGTATTGATTTTCGACCTCCGCCCGGCCCTCGTTGAGCTGGCGGAGCACCATCAGCGTCGCCTGCATGACGTCGAGCGGCTCGAACCCGGCGATGACCACCGGCCGCTTGAACTCCGCCGCCGCCGGCTCGTAGGCCCGGCTGCCGATGACCGACGACACGTGGCTGGGTCCGAGGAACCCGTCGATGGCGACCGTGCGATGGTCCGCCACCTCCGGGCTCGACAGGATGTGGCCGACCGCCGCCGGCGTCAGCACGTGATTGGAAAAGACCGAGAAGTTGGCGAGCCCTTCCCCCTGCGCCTGCCTGATCGCGACCGCCGTCGGCGGCGTCGTCGTCTCGAAGCCGATGGCGAAGAACACCACCTCGCGGCCGGGCGTCTCGCGCGCGATCTTCAGAGCATCGGTGATCGAGTACACCATGCGGATATCGGCGCCGTCGGCCTTCGCCTTGATCAGGCTCCGCCGCTCCGAGGCCGGCACCCGCAACATGTCGCCGTACGTGCACACGATGGCGCCGTGCCGTTCCGCCAGCTCGATGGCGTTGTCAATGCGCCCGATCGGCAGCACGCAAACCGGACAGCCCGGACCATGCACGAAGCGCACGTTGTCCGGCATCAGGTCCTGCACGCCGTAGCGGAAGATCGCGTGCGTGTGCCCGCCGCAGAACTCCATGATGTTGTAGTTCCGACCGGCCCGCGCCTCGCGCCGGATCGCCTTGGCGAGGCCTCGGGCCAGCGCGCCGTCCCGGAACTCGTCGACGAACCTCATGAGCCCGCCTCCGCGCTTGCGGCCTGGGCCGGAGCCAGCTCCTCCGCCGGATCCTCGCCCGCGGCGCGGATCAGCTCCAGCGTGCGCGCCGCCTCCTCGGGCGACAGCTTGTGCAGCGCGAACCCCACATGGATGAGCACGAAGTCTCCAGGCGCCGGGCTCTCGATCAGCGCCACCGAGATCTCCTTGCGCACCGGCCCGAGCGCCACCATGGCCGTTTCACGCGCGGCATCGACGGAGACGATCTCCGCGGGTATGGCGAGACACATGCGTCAGCCTCCGCTGCTCTCCTGGCCAGGTCGGGCGGACGTCGGGGAGACAGCGGGGCCCAGGCCCGCCGTCGCCATCGCCCGCGCCGCCTCGATCCACTGCATCCAGTCCTCCAGCCCCTCGCCCGTGCGCGCCGAGACCTTCAGCGCCTTGATGCGCGGATTGACCTTGCGCGCGTTGGCGATCGTCGCCGCGACGTCGAAATCGAGATGCGGCAGCAGGTCCGTCTTGGCCAGGATCATCAGGTCGGCCGCCGCGAACATGTCCGGGTACTTGAGCGGCTTGTCCTCGCCCTCGGTCACCGACAGGATGACCACCTTATGCGCCTCACCGAGATCGAAGGCGGCCGGACAGACGAGGTTCCCGACGTTCTCGATGAACAGCACCGAGCCCTGCGCCGGGACGAGACTCTCCAGCGCGTGCCCGACCATGTGCGCGTCGAGATGGCAGCCCTTACCCGTGTTGATCTGGATCGCCGGAACACCCGTGGCGCGGATGCGGTCGGCGTCGTTCGAGGTCTGCTGGTCCCCCTCGATGACCGCCACCGGCATGCGCCCCTGCAACCGCTTCAGGGTCTCGACGAGCAAGGTCGTCTTTCCGGAGCCCGGGCTCGAGACCAGGTTCAACGCCAGTATGCCTTGCGTATCGAACAACCGCCGGTTGTCCGCCGCGTAGCCGTTGTTCTTCGCCATGATGTCGAGCTCGATCGACACCATTCTCGCCTGGCTGAGCCCCGGCGCGTGCGCGCGGGCGGGTCCCACCCCGAAATCGATCACACCATTGCTGTGGCTGTGGCCGTGCCCGGCGTGATGATCGTGGTGTTCATGATGGTGATCGTGGTGGTGATCGTGAGCGTGATCATGGCCATGCTCGTGCGCGTGTTCGTGCGCATGGCTGTGCGTCGTCCCGTCCGCATGCGTATGAGTGTGCGAGTGGGAATGCCCGTGCGCCGTGCCGGCTCCTTCGATGCGTGTCTCACCCTTCCCGCAGCCGCAAACCGTGCACATCGACCCGTCT
>WBZX01000038.1_pt1 | contig 113607 bp, 105 predicted proteins | sample 5204211 | NCBI WGS metagenome assembly WBZX01 (sample SAMN12344362, study PRJNA552823) | activated sludge metagenome | biome: Activated sludge suspended growth; feature: Nitrification reactor; material: Wastewater; isolation source: activated sludge from nitrification reactor of wastewater... | reverse complement strand
AGCAGTTGCCAACACTCGACCGCTGGGCAGCCCTGCTGGCCTACATCTGCCAACGCATCGTCGGTCAGATCGGCTTACCTACCCCGCCCCCGACCCTCGCAGCGTCGGGGTAGCTGCTGTTTTTAGGGTGACTGGAGGCGGCGCATTGCCGTCCTAGGCGCGTCGGCCCCACCGTCATGCCCGCTTCTCAGCTCCGTCATTCCCGCGAAGGCGGGAATCCATGTCTTCGCCTTGGGTGGCGCGCCACCAGGTGGGCCGCCACCGTCGGTGGTTGCAGGGCAGTGGTGGTGCCTTCGGGTGGAGGGCACATTCGCGTGTGGGTTGACAGCCTTGAGGACCAAGACGGAACAAGAGAGCGCAGGTGCGACCGGGGGCACGGTGCTGGTCCGCGAGGAGCCCGTCGGCCGAAGGTACCGCCGCTGCGCTGCTGCAGCCGACGCTGAAAGACATGGATTCCCGCCTGCGCGGGAATGACGGAGCGGCTGGGAGCGGGAAAGTCGGCTATGCGCCGCATGCACTCGGTCGCGCAAAGAAAAAACGGCCCAGGTCTCCCCGGGCCGTTTTGTTGGGTGGGTTGCCGGTGGGCCTCAGCCCATGGACATCCCCAGCGCCTGCGGCAGCATCAGCGACAGGCCGGGCCAGTAGGTCACCACCATCAGGAAGATCAGCATGGTCAGCAGCCACGGCCACACCGCCACGGTGAGCTCGGTGATGCCCATCTTGGTGATGCCCGAGGCCACGTAGAGGTTCAGGCCCACCGGCGGGTGGCACATGCCCACTTCCATGTTCACGGTGATCAGGATGCCGAAGTGGATGGGGTTGATGCCCAGCTTCATGGCCACCGGGAACAGGATGGGCGCCATGATCAGAATGATCGAGCTGGGCTCCATCACATTGCCGGCCAGCAGCAGCAAGATGTTGACCACCAGCAGGAAGGCCACCGGCCCGAAGCCCTGCGCGATCATCCAGTCGGCCATGGCCTGCGGGATGTTCTCGCTGGTCATCAAGAAGCTGAACAGCACCGCGTTGGTGATGATGTACAGCAGCATGGCGCTCATGCTGGCGGAATCGAGCAGCACCTTGGGGATCTGCTTGAGGCTCAGGTCCTTGTAGACGAACACGGCCACGATGAAGGCGTACACCGCCGCCATGGCCGCTGCCTCGGTGGGCGTGAACTTGCCCGAGTAGATGCCGCCCATCACCACCACCACCAGGGCCAGGCCCCAGGCGCTCTCGCGGAAGGCCGTCCAGCGCTCACCCCAGGTGGCCTTGGCCAGGCGCGGGTAGTTGTTCTTGCGCGCAATCCACCAGGTGGTGAAGCCCAGCGCCGTGGCCAGCGCCGCGCCCGGCACCACGCCGGCCATGAACAAGGTGCCCACCGAGACGTTGGTGGAGACCGAGTACATCACCATGGCGATGGACGGCGGGATCAGGATGCCCAGCGCGCCCGAGGTGGTGATGATGCCAGCGCCAAACTTGTTCGGAAAACCCTGCTTGACCATGGCCGGCAGGATCACCGAGCCGATGGCCACCACGGTGGCGGGCGACGAGCCCGAGATGGCCGCGAACAACGCGCAGGCCAGCACACCCGCCAGGCCCAGGCCGCCATGCCAGTGGCCGATCATGCTGGTGGCGAAGCGGATCATGCGTTTGGCCACCCCGCCGTGGGTGAGGAAGTTGCCCGCCAGGATGAAGAACGGGATCGACATGATCTCGAACTTCTCGATGCCGGTGAACAGCTTCAGGGCCACCGACTCGATGGGCACCTGGGTCATGGTGAACAGGAAGGTCAGCACCGTCAGGCCCAGCGAAATGCTGATGGGCATGCCCGTCAGCATCAGGGCGATCAGCAGCACAAAGATGATGGCGGTGTTCATGTGCGGTCTCCCTTGTGGTGCTTGCCGGCATCGGGCTTGCGGAAGGTCTCTTCACCTATCTCGGTGGCTTCGCCCACCAGGTAGGGCTCGTCTGCTTCGTCCAGGCCTTCCACATGGCCGTGGTCGTGGTGCGGCAGCTCACCGGTCTTGAAGAAGGTCCAAGCCACCTGCATGAAGCGGAAGCACATCAGGTACGAACCCAGCGGCACGCACAGGTAGACGATCCACATCGGCACTTCCAGGTCGGCCGAGGTCTGGTCGGTCTGCGACATGTGCCAGACGAAGTTGGCACCCAGCGAGCCCACCGTGGCGGTGAAGAGCATGCCGGCGAACAGGCTGACCAGCACCATGGCCTTGCGCGGGCCGCCGCTGAGCTTGCGCACCAGCACGTCCACGCCCACGTGGATGCCTTGGCGCACGCCATAGGCGGCGCCGAACTTGGCCATCCACACGAACAGGAAGATGCACAGCTCTTGGGCCCAGGTGAGGTTGAGGCGGATGGCGTAGTCCTGCACCACAGGGATGCCGGCCGCGAAGCGGTGCACCACGGCCGTGAAGATGACCAGCGTGGCCGCCGCCATCAGTGTGGCGATCAGCACTTCTTCCAGCCGATCGAGCAGTTTGAGAATCATGTTGTTGTCTCCTCAGGCTGGCCAATAGGCCAGCCCCCCAGGGTGCTGTTTACTTGGGCGCCACGAAGCCGGCGGCCTTGTAGGCGGCGGCCACGGTGGCCTTGCCGACCCGGCTTTCCATCTCCTGGTGCACCGGCATCAGGGCCTTCTTCCACTCGCCGATCTCGGCGGCGGTGGGGGTGTAGACGGTGGTCTTGCCCGAGGCCTTGATCTTGTCCAGGGCCACCGAGTTCTCGGTCGCGGCCACGGCGTTGGCGTAGGTGGTGGCGTCGCGCATCGCGCCTTCCAACTGGCCGCGGATGTCGGCCGGCAGGCCGTCCCAGAACTTCTTGTTCACGATGACCGCATAGGCCAGGTGGCCGTGGTTCGACAGGCTCATGTGCTTCTGCACCTCATACACCTTCTGGGTGTAGAAGTTCGAGGGCACGCCCTCGGTGCCGTCCACCACGCCCGACTGCAGCGCCTGGTACAGCTCGGAGAAGGCCATCACCTGCGGGATGGCACCCAGCGCGCGCATCTGAGCATCGAGCACCTTGCTGCTCTGGATGCGCATCTTCAGGCCCTTGAAATCGGCCACGGCATGGAGCGGCTTGTTGGCGCTCATGATGTGGAAGCCGTTGTCCCAGTAGGCCAGGCCGGTGATGCCCTTGGGTTCGAGCTTCTTGAACAGCTCCAGCCCCAACGTGGCGGTGGTGTTGCGGAAGGCGGCTTCGTCCTTGAACAGGAAGGGCAGGTCGAAGACCTCGTACTCCTTCACGCCCAGCGGGCCGAACTTGGCCAGCGAGGGCGCCAGCATCTGCACCGAGCCCAGCTGCAGCGCTTCGAGTTCTTCCTTGTCCTTGTAGAGCTGGCTGTTCGGGTACACCTCCACCTTCACCTTGCCGCCGGTGCGCTGCTCGGCCAGCTCCTTGAAGCGGATCGCGCCCTTGCCCTTGGGGGTATCCGGCGCCACCACGTGGCTGAACTTGATGACGATGGGCGCCTGGGCCAGGGCGCTGGGCAGCGCGGCAAAGCCGGTGGCCAGGGCGGCGGCGGTGGCCAGCATCAGACGGCGGGTGGTGAAGCGCATGGTGTGTCTCCTGTGGTGGGATGGAAAAGTGCTGATCCAGAGTGTCTTTTCCCAGCCAGCGCCGTGGCACTGTGGACTTCCACATTCATCGACCGCAAGCTTCGGGTTAACCCTGAAAATCGTCGCGCTGCGGGCACATGCGGCGGTCGTGGCCCCGCTAGACTTTGCCCATGACCCCCACCGACGCCGCCACGCCGACCACGCCGTTGCGGCCCGGCCCGCCGCCACACCAGCGCGGGCTGTGGGCACTGCCGTTGCTGCTGTCGGTGCTGTTCGTGGCGGGCGTGATGCTGTGGGCCCGCGCCAACGACCGCGACGAGCGCGACGAACTGCACCGCACCCTCATCACCGACGCGCTCAGCACCGAGGCCCAACTGCGCGGCCGGCTCGACCTGGAAGCCGCCCACCTGCGCACCCTGGTGACGCAGCTGCGCAAGGCGCCGCACACCGCCGCCGCGCTGGCCGCCAACCCCGAGGTGGAATCGGGCTTCCGCCGCCTGTGGATCAGCGTCACCTGGCTGGACGCCAACAACCGCATCATTGCCCACTTGCCCGAGGCGCTGCCCGCACCGCTGAACCGCGAAGGCGGCGTGGAGGACGGCACCGGTGTCTCGTCGCACCTGGTGGCACCGGTGGACCCCGACGTGAGCACGGGCGACCTCAACGGCATCGACGTGGCCGGCGAGAAGGTGGTGGTGCGCTACTCGCCCACCACCCTGCTCAAGCGCGGCACGCCCTGGTGGCTCTCGCGCAAGTACGACGCGCAGCTGGTGGACGGCTCCGACCAGGTCATCGCCTCGCTGGACGACACACCGTTGCGCACCGCCGCCGTGGGCGTGCGCGACAGCTACCGCGTCAACGTGGGCGTGGGCATGCCCGGCGTGTTCCTGGAGCTCACCCAGCGCGAGCAGCCACGGCCCTGGTGGCGCAGCATGCCGGCAGTGCTGATCGGTGGCTTCCTCGCCCTCATCGGCGTGGCCACGGTGTTGCTGCGCCGACAGGTGCGCCAGGTGCTGCAGGCCGAAGCGGCCTGGCGCACCGAGGTGGCCTGGCGCAGCGCCATGGAGGACTCGGCCCTGGTGGCCTTGCGCGCACGCGACGGTGAAGGCCGGCTGCTGTACGTGAACCGCACCTTCTGCGACATGGTGGGCCTGCCCGCCGAGCAGCTGATTGGGCTGGCCCCGCCCTTTCCCTACTGGCCGCCCGACTCCATCGAGCAGGCCCACCAGCGCAGCCAGCGCAACCTGGCCGGCCTGGCCCCGCGCGAGGGCTACGAAGCGCGCTGGCAGCATGCCGACGGCCACGTCATCGACGTGATGGTGTTCGAGTCGCCGCTGGTCAACGCCGTGGGCCAGCAAACCGGCTGGATGGGCTCCATCATCGACATCACCGCGCGCAAGCGGCTGGAAGAACGCGAGCGCCGCCAGACCGAGGCCATGGCCCACCAGGCGCGTCTGACCACCTTGGGCGAGGTGGCCTCTGCCCTGGCCCACCAGCTGAACCAACCACTCACCGCCATCGCCGGCTACAACGCCGGCGTGCTGCGCATGCTCGAGCGCAGCGGCAACGCCGAGCCTGTGGTGCTGCAGGCCGTGCAGCGCCTGGGCGAGCAGGCGGCCGAAGCGGGCCGCATCGTGCAGCGCATCCGCGAGTTCCTCACCCGCCGCGCACCACAGCGCGAGGCCTGCGACCTGGGGGCCACGCTGCACCGCGCGGTGCAGTTGCTGCAGCGCGACCTGCAGCGCCATCAGGTGCGGCTGCAGTTCCAGATCGGCCCCGACCTGCCGCCAGTGAGCGCCGACCCGGTGCTCATCGAGCAGGTGGTGATCAACCTGGTGCGCAACGCCATGGACGAGATGGCCGCCAGTGCCGCCACCCAATCCCACATCACGCTCACCGCCACGCAGGCCGGCGAGCGCTTCGTGCGCGTGGACGTGGACGACGACGGCCCCGGCCTGCGCGGCCGCACGATCGAGCAGCTCACCGCGCCCTTCTATTCCACCAAGAGCGACGGCATGGGCATGGGCCTGGCCATCTGCCGCTCGGTGATCGAGGCCCACCACGGCGGCATGGACGCCAGCGCCAGCCCGCTGGGCGGCGCCCGTTTCAGCTTCACCCTGCCGCTGCACACCGACGACGCCCGGGAGCTTCACGATGAGCCCAACGACTGACCCCTCCGCTGCGGCCTTGTGCGTGCACTTGGTGGACGACGAAGCGCCCGTGCGCGACGCGCTGTCGTTCCTGTTCATGTCGCACGGCCTGGCCTCGCGGGCCTATGAAAGCGGCCCGGCCTTCCTGCAGGCGCTGGAGCGCGGCGAGGTCTGTGGCTGCATCCTGCTCGATGTGCGCATGGAGCCCATGTCGGGCCTGCAGGTGCACGGCGAGCTCAAGGCCCGCGGCCTGCGCTGGCCGGTGATCTTCCTCACCGGCCACGGCGACATCCCCATGGCCGTGGACGCGCTGCACAACGGCGCCTTCGACTTCATCGAGAAACCCTTCAGCGACACCGCGCTGGTGGAGCGCGTGAGGCGCGCGCTGGACGTGGCCGGCGCGCAATTGGCCAGTCGCGCGGCGGGCGACGAACGCCAGGCCCGGCTGGCCAGCCTGACCGAGCGCGAACGCGAGGTGATGCACCGCGTGGCCGCCGGCAAGCTCAACAAGGTGATCGCCGACGAGCTCAACATCTCGGTGCGCACGGTGGAAGTCCACCGCGCCCGCGTCTTCGCGAAGTTGGGCGTGCGCTCGGCGGCTGAGGTGGCCACCTTGCTGGCGCTGGGGGGGTGATCTCAGCGCATGCCGGCCGTCGCTTTTGGCGTCGGGGGCGGCAGGGCAGCGGCGGCAATGCGCCGCCAGCCGTCCTCAGCTCACCACTGCCCGCGCAGCATCTGTGCGTAGGCGGAGGGGGTTGGCATGCCGGGCGTGAAGGTGCAACTGCCCACTGCACCCGGTGCGGCCATGGGCCACCACAGGCCGGTGTTGGCCAGGCGTTGCAGCAGTTGGGTGGCGGCCAGGCTGCCGGCGATGTCGGCCAGCGAGGCATTGGCAGCCACCGCCAAGCGCTCACGGCCGGGCTCGGGCAGGGGGCGGGTGTAGCTGGCGCGGCGGGCCGAGGGCCAGGGGGGGGCGTGGGCCAGCGCGTCTTCAAAACCTTCCAGCGTGGCGCCGTCGGCCAGTGTGGCCAGGCCGGCTCGGGCCACGTGGGCCCACCACAGGTCCAAGTGGTCCAGCGCGATGCGGTCGGTCGGGGCTTCGGCGCGCGGCTGGGCGATCAGCAGCGGGAAGTAGCGGCCCACGTTGTCGCAGCTGGGCATCAGCGCACCAAACCACCACTGCGTGTCCACCACGCCCGGCGCCCAGGCAAAGCGCCACACCGGCGCCGAGAGGTAGACCTGCATCCACTGTTCGCCCAGGGTGTGGCGGCTGTCCTGCACGCAGGCGCTGAGCCACTCGTCGCAACCGCGCACCCACTCGGTGGGCAGACGCCGAGAGGCGAAGTCGCCCAGCATGGCGACCTTGCCAAACCAGCCGGGTGCGTCGTCAGCGGCCATGGTGGGTACTGCCGCAGCCTGCTAAAGACCGTTGGGGCAAGAGAAGCCGCGCAGCTCGGGCAGGCGGAAGGGGTTGCGCACACTGCCGGCCGTGACGTCGAACACCACCTTGCGGCCGTCCACATCAAACGTGGCGCGAAACTTCTCGGGCGCCGAACCCGGCGTGAGGTTGACCCGCTCAAACATGCGGAACAGCGCCCAGGGCCCGTCGTTCACCAGGCCCGTGCCCCCCGAAGGTTGCACCATCATGCGCACGACGTTGGAGCCGCGCGGGCCGGGCCAGCGCACCGGCTGCGGGATCTGCGGGCCGTGGTCGTAGCGCACGATCTGGCCGTCCACGTCGAGCGTGAACTCGCGCAGCGCGCTGTCCATCTCCAGCGGCTTGAACACCAGCGAGGTGGACGGGCCGGCGCCGGCCGCGAAAAAGGTTTCGCGGATGACCTGGGCGCGCTGGAACTGCGGCAGCGTGCCCACGTCGGTGCCCAGCGGCGTGCCTTCCACCGAGCGGAAGCTCCAGGGCCGGGTGCTGGTGTCGATGTAGGGCGCGAGCTTCTGCTGCATCTGGTCGAACTTGCCGCCGGGGCCGAACAGCGTGGCGAAGTCGGCCGGCGTCACCTCGCGCGACGAGCTGGCGTCGAACGGGTAGCGCCCGCCGATGGCCTGGTGGCAGAACTCGCCCACCTGCGAGCGCACCTCGCGCGACAGACTCTCGCGCAGCTGCATCGAAGCCACGCGCGAACTCGACGAGCCCAGCGTGTCGAGCATGGAGCGCACCGGCTCGGGCGCGTTGGCGGCCTCGGCCTTGATCTGGTTGGGCAGGGGCGACGGGGCCGGTGCCGCGCCGCCCTTCAGCGCCGACTCGGCCGCGGTGAGCAGCACCTGCAGTTCGGCCAGCCGAGCCACCACGCCTTCGATGGGCGCCTTGCCGCCTTCGGGGGCTGTGACCATGCGGCGCAGGTTGGCGAACTCGTCGTCCACGATGCTCTCGATGCGCTCGCCCGGCGTGCCTTGCGTGGTCTTGGCGCCCAGCGTGCCCAGCACCTTGTCCTTCACCGCCTCCACGGTGCCGCGCGCCTGTTGCGTCACGCGCTCGGCCGCGCCCTGGCTGCCCAGCAGCGTGGTCTCGCGCGAGATGCCGCGCATCAGCGGCACCAGCGGTGAATCGGGCGCGGCCAGGAAGCGCGTGCGTTCCACGGCCTGCGAGACGCTGGCCAGCGGGATCATGCGCAGGTCGGCGATGAAGGCCTTCCAGGTGTCCCGGTAGTCGGTGAGGTAAAGCCGCCGCACGTCGTTGACCAGCTTGTCGGATGCGAACGCGGCCTGCACGCCCTTGGCCTCGGTGGCGGGGATGCCCAGCACCCAGCTCTGCTCGTCGGCCAGTTGCTTGGCGGCCTCGCTGACCACGCTCTGGAAGCCCTCGTGGTAGCCCTTGTAGGTGTACAGGCCTGGCACGCCGCGCGTGAGCGGCTGGCCGCTGACGCGCTGGAACACCAGCGGTGCGTTGCCACCACCCGCCTTCACCACCGTGAACTCGGGGTAGCCGTCGCCCAGACCTTGCTGGCGCAGCCGGGTGTACACGCGCTGCGGCAGCGGCACGGCGGCCAAGGCATTGCGCGTGGCGTCGATCAGGCCCTGGTCCTTGGCCAGCGGCGACACCACCGGGCCTTGCGCCAGCAGCGCGTCGAGGTGGCGGCTCAGCGCCTCGCGCTGTTCGGGCTCCAAGCCACGGGTGAAGCGGTTGTTCCAGTCGGCTTCCACCTGCGCCTTGAGCGACGCCGCGTCAAAGTGCGGCAGGTCGTACATCATCAGGTAGGCCTTCAGGGCCTCGTACTGCGTCTGCGCCTGGCTGTCGCTGCGCAGCTGCTCTTCAAAGCGCAGCGCCAGGCGCGGCAGCACCGCGTCGCGCAGCATGTGCTCGTAGGCGGTGCGGGCGGCGCCGTCGAGCTTCCTGCCCTGGTAAAGGCCAAAGCCCATGCGCCAGGGCACGCTGCGTGCACCTTCGCCGTTGCCGGCCTGGGCCAGGCCCAGCGTGGCCTCCAGCGCAGGCATCAGCGGCAGCAGGTCGGAGTTGGCGCGGTTGGGCGTCTCTTGCACCTGCTTGGCCACGGCCTGCACCTTGGCCTGCACGCCGTCGATGTAGGCGCGGTTGTTGCGCCAGCTCATCCACCAGGCCGTGGTCAGGCCCACGGTGAGCAGGCCCATGGCCACGTAGCCGGCCAAGGCCAGACCGTTGCGGCGGCGCTCCCAGCCCCGGCGGGTGCCGGCCAGGCCATGCTCGGCAAACACCACTTCGCTGAGCAGGCGCTCGAGGAAGTAGCTGCGGCCGCTGGCGCGCAAGGGCGGCAGCACCGACTGCTCCAGCTGGTAGCGGCGCGCCACCGAGCCCAGCACGCGGTCGATGGGCGTGCCCTCTTGCGTGCCGCTCACAAAGTACACGCCGCGCAGCATGGGGTCGGCCTCGAACGGCGAGGGTGCGAACACCTGGTGCACCAGCTCCAGCAGCGGCGCCTTCAGGCCGGCGAACTGGTTGGGAAAGCCGTACATGCGGTTGCGGCGCGGCGGGTCGTTCTCGCCCTGCAGGCTGTCCACCAGTCCGGCGTTCAGGCGCGCCAGCAGCGCGTCGAACTCGGTCTGCAGTTCTTTCTGGAAGGCCGAGGCGCCCAGCCCGAAGGTGAAGCCCCAGGGCGTGGCGCGCTGGGCCTTGTCGAAGGACGAGAAGCTGTCGGTGAAGCCGGCAATCAGGTCGCACTTGGTGACCAACAGGTAGATGGGCAGGCGCACACCCAGGTGCTCGTGCAGCTCTTGCACGCGGGCGCGCACGGCCTGGGCGTGGCGCTGCTTCTCGGCCGGGTTCTTCAGCAGCAGGTCGGGAGCGCTCACCGTCACCAGCACGCCGTTGAGCGGCTGGCGCGGGCGCGAGCGCTTGAGCAGCGCGAGGAAGCTGCCCCAGGTGGACTTGTCGTTCTCGCGGTCGCTGTCTTGCGTGGTGAAGCGGCCCGCGGTGTCGATGAGCACGGCGCTGTCGGTGAACCACCATTCGCAGTCGCGCGTGCCGCCCACGCCGCGCACGGCCTGGGCGCCCGCCTGTTCGCCCATCTGCTCGGCCAGCGGGAAGCGCAGGCCGGCGTTCTGCAGGGCCGTGGTCTTGCCGGTGCCGGGTGCACCGATGATGAGGTACCAGGGCAACTCGTAGAGGAACTTGCCCGACAGGCGCTCGCCCAGTTTCTTGAAGAAGCCCTTGGCACCGCCTTCGGCCCCGGCTGCCGTGAAGCGGGCGTTGCGCAGCACCTTCAGCGCGCCCTCGAAGCGCTGGCGCACGGCGGCCATGTCGGCGCTCTCGGCCGCTGCGGCGGGGCCGGTGGGTGCGGCGGCCAACTGGGCCACCACCTGGGCATTGCCCTGGCGCGCACGCCAGAGCCGCCAGCCCACCATGGCAGCGGTGGCAACGAGGATGAGCGCGGTGGTGATCCAGCGTGCGCGCTCGCTGTCCAGCGGGCGCCATTCGCCCACGGCCACCAGCGGGCCGACCAGCCACACCACGCCCAGCACCAGCAGCAAGAGCAGGGCCAGCAGCGTCCAGCGGTTGAAGATGAGTCCCAGCAGCTTGTTCAACATGGCAGTGGCTCAGTTCGATGCGGCGGGTTCAGCGGGGTTGGCCGACGGTGCCCCCTTGCGCACGGCCACGTCGGGTCGCGCGGCCAGAAGGGTGATCTCCACGCGGCGGTTCATCGCGCGGTTGGCCTCGCTGTCGTTGGCGGCCACGGGTTCGCCGTCGGCCCGGCCTTCGGCGCGCACACGCTCGGCGGGCACACCGGCCGCCACCATCAGGTCGCGCACGCTGCGGGCGCGCTCTTCCGAGAGGTGCCAGTTGGACGGGAAACGCGCGGTGCGCATGGGCGTGTTGTCGGTGTGGCCGGTGACGAGCACGTCGCCGCCCACCCGCACCAGGGCCTCGGCCACGCGTCGCATCAGGTCCTCGCGCTCGCTCAGCAGACTGGCGCTGCCGCGCGCAAACAGGCCGTCGCCGCGCAGGGTGATGACGCTGCGGTCCACCTCATCGCGCACCGCCACCAGGCCGGCGCGGATGTCGGGTTGCAGGAACACCGCCAGGCGCGGTTGGGGCGCGGGTTGCGGCACAGCGGTGACAGGCGGTGGCATCTGCAGGCGCTGGATCTGCGCGAACACCGGGTCGGCGCTGTCGGCCAGCGACTTTGCAAAGTAGGCGTAGGCCAGGCCCAGCACCACCAGGCAGGCCATGCCAAACACCGCCAGCGGCAACCATGACAAAGCCTTGGCCTGCGGTGCAGCGTGGCCCTCCCAGTGCTGGGCCAGCGCTGCGGGGTAGGCGCCGCGCTGCTGGCGGATGATCTGCGCCAGCCGAGCACGCACGGCTTCGAGCTGGGCGCGGCCGTTGTCGATGACGCGGTAGCGGCCCTCGAAGCCCAGCGCCATCGCGGAATAGATGAGCTCCAGCAGGTCCAGGTTCTGATCGGGCTTTTCGGCCAGGCGGGCCATGAGCTGGAACACCTTTTCGCCGCCAAAGGCCTCGTTGTGGAACTCGGCCAGCAGGCTGTGGCGGCCCCACACGCCCTGGCCGCCCCAGGGGGTTTCGGCGGCAGCTTCGTCGAGCTGGGTGCACAGCACGTAGCGCGCGGCCATCACCCGTTCCGGGGCGATGCCGGCGTCCTGCGCGGCGGTGGCGAAATCGCGCACGCCCTGGGCCAGCGTGGCGCGCAACGTGGCCACATCGGGCACGTGGCGGGTCTGGCGGATCTGCGGCGCCAGCAGCATCAGCCGGTTGGCGATGGCCAGCAGCGGGTTCAGGCCGTTGTCGAGCGGCAATGCGTCCGGGCCGCCGACGATGGTTTCGGGCCGCGAGGGCTCGGTGGCCTGGGGCGTCCAGCCGCCGGGGTTGGGGCGGATGAAGGTGCGCTGCCCGTCAAAGGCAGCGAAGGGGTCGTTGGGGGCGTCGGCAGCGGCCATGGTGCATCACGCTTTCAGGCTTGGCGCACGGCCCAGAGTTCGAGCTCCAGGCCCGGGAAGTCGCCGGCCACGTGCATGGCCAGGCTGCCGGTGCGTTCCAGCTGTTTCCACAGCTCGCCCTGGCGTTCGATGTCGAAGTACAAACTGCCCGCGTGGTAGGGCAGTTGGCGCGGCGCAACCGGCAGGCTGCGCAGCGCAATGCCGGGCAATTGCAGGTTCACCAGGTCCTTGATGCGGTCCACCGGACCCAGCTTGGTCTGGGCCACGAAGCGGGTGCGCAGTTGCTCCACCGGCAGTTGCGCGCGCACCGCCAGCACGAAGCCGGCCGTGCGCAGCAGCTCGGCATCGGCCACCACGGCCGTGCGCACGCCGTGGCTGCGGTCCACCAGCTCGATCTGCTCGGCGTGGCGCTGCACCACGGCCGAGAGGTAATCGCGCAAGTCGAGCACCACGGCCGAGAACACGTTCTGCAGGTCGTTGTGGTCGTACACCGGGTACTCGCGCGGCAGGCGGCCATTGCCCGAGAAGGTGGCCATCTCGCCCGCCAGCTGCAGCAGCGCCAGGTAGAAGAACCAGGGGTGCACGCTGGGCCCGCCAGCGAACTGGCGCAGCACCGGCTCGCTGCGGTTGAGCAGCTGCAGCATCATGAAATCGGCCACTTCCGACACGCCGTTGCCCAACTGGCCCATCTGCGAGGCCAGCGTTTGCGCGCGTTGCTGCACCAGGCCGTGCAGCAGCGAGGCCGTGGCCGAGAGCTGGCCCGTGGCCTCGATACGGGTCTGCGGCGCGAGGTAGCTGCGGTCGAGCACCAGTTGGCCGTCGGGTCGGCGCTCGATGACGCGGGCCACACCCAGCAGGGCCTGGGCGTCGGTGGCGTCGCGCTGGCGCAGCAGGGCCCATTGCGGCGCGCCGAGCTGGATGGGCTCGGGGTCGTCGGCGGCGTTGGCGTGGTCGCGCAGCGCGGCGTCCACCACGCTGTAGCGGCAGGCGCCGTCGGCCTGGCCATCGCCAAAGTCGACCTCGGTCACGCCGGCCCGGGCCAGCGGCACGGCCAGGTAGACCACCTCGTTCTGGTGGTCGGTGGCCACGTCCAGCGGTGGCGGCGCAGCGTCGATGTCGGGGATGGAGAGCGGGGTGCCGTCAGGCATCACGCCGCGCGCCCGAACGATGGCCAGACGGCCCATGGCCAGCTGGGCTTCGTCCAGCACCAGTTCGTCGAAGCCCCAGGCAAAGGGCTGGCCGGCGCGCACGCGGGCGTCGATCAGGCGGTCGACGTAGCGGCCTTCCTGCTGGAAATGGTGGGGCTGCAGGTACATGCCCTGCGACCAGATGACGCGGTGGCTCAGGCTCATCGTCTGCCGTGTGGTGTGGGGTGGCTCAAGGGCGCGGCTTGACCGTCACGGCCAGGCGCTCGGCACGGATGTCGAAGCTGTTTTTGGCGCCAGGCTTGATGGCCACCGTGGTGCGCCAGGTAGCGCGCTCGAGGTCGCGGTAGACAGCCACAACGCCCAGGAAGCGGGTGTCGGCCGCCAGGTTCTTGTTCAGCGCCCGGGTTTCGCCGGGCTGCAGCATCAGTTCCTCGCGCGAGACCAGGTCGGCCCCCAGTGCGGCCTGGTCGCCCTGGTAGAGCGCCATGAAATCGGCCTGGTTGAAGGCGGTGGCCGATTTCAGCTCGTACACCCGCACACGCAGTGGCGAGGGGCGTTGTGAGACGCTGGGGTTCAAGTCGGCCGAGGCCTGCACATTGCCCGCCAGGCTGGTGACGGCTGCCTTGAACGGATTCGACACCGCCCCGCAGGCCAACAGGCCCGCCAGCAGGGTCAGCACGAGGCCACCGGCCAGCAGACTGCGCAGGGCCTGGCGGGGATGTGCGGGGGCCGCAGACCCCGGCTTGGCGCGCGCGTGTTCAGGTGTCACGGTTCACTCCTGTCGTTGCGACGAAGAATAAACAGCGCGCCCGCTGGCTCAGCGTGACTTAGGTAATCCGCAGCGCACGACCAAAGTGATGTCGCGCGGCGATGGGGCGGCCTGCACCGCCGCGAGGTCAGGCCCCGATGTTCACAGGCCGGCGGCCTGCAGCGTCTGCTCGAACTCGCGCGCCGGCTTGAAGCCCACCACGCGGAGAGCCGCCAGCTCCTGGCCCTTGGCATCGAAAAACAGCGTGCCCGGCGGGCCGAACAGGCCGAAGCGCTGCAGCAGCGCCTTGTCGTCGGCCGAGTTGGCCGTGACATCGGCCTTGAGCAGGATGGCGTGGCCCAGGCGCTCGCGCACCGCCGCGTCCTGGAAGGTGAAGCGCTCCATCTCCTTGCACGAGACGCACCAGTCGGCATAGAAGTCCAGCATCACCGGGCCGCTGGCACTGGCCAGCACCGCGTCCAACTCGGCCACGCTGCGCACCGGGCGGAAGGGCAGGTTGGCGGTCTGCACGGCGGGCGCGCCGGTGCCAGCGGTGAGTGGCGCCAGCGGTTGCAACGGGTCGCGTGCGCCCGCGGCCGCACCGGCCAGTTGCATCACGCCCAATGCCAGCGCCGCCACGCCGGCCGCGCGCTGCAGCCACACGCGTGGCGCACCGCTGTGCGGGTTGGCGTCGAAAGGCCGCAGCATGAAGCCGGTGACCAGCAGCAGCGCGCCCCAGCCCACCAACACGGCCCAGGACGGCAACACTGGCTGCACCACCCACAGGGCCACGGCCAGCAGCAGCATGCCGAAGAAGTGCTTGACCACGTTCATCCAGCCGCCCGACTTGGGCAGCCAAGCTCCGGCCGACGCGCCCAGCGCCAGCAGCGGCACGCTCATGCCCACGGCCATGGCGAACAGCGCCGAGCCGCCGAACACCACGTCACGCGTCTGGCTGAGGAAGACCAACGCGCCGGCAAGCGGTGCGGTGATGCAGGGGCTGACGATCAGCGCCGAGAGCCCGCCCATCAGGAACACGCCGATGAAGCGGCCACCCGGCAGTTGGCTGGAGGCGCCATGCAGGCGGTTGGACAGCGCCTGCGGCAGGCGCAGCTCGTAGACGTCGAACATCGACAGCGAGAATGCCGCCAGCAGCAGGCCAAAGCTGCCCAGCACCCAGGGTTTCTGCATCGCCGCCGCCAGGCCTTCGCCGGCCAGGCCCGCGGCCACGCCCAGCGCGGTATAAACCAGGGCCATGCCCAACGAATAGGCCGCTGCCAAGGCCAGCCCGCGCTGGCGCGAGACCTCGCCACCGCCAGCAATGATGGACGAGAGGATGGGCAGCATGGGCAGCACGCAGGGCGTGAACGAGAGCAGCAGGCCCATCACGAAGAAGGCGCCGATGGCGGTCCACCACGAGCCGCCGCGCAGCACGCGCTCCACGGTGCTGCTGTCGGTAAGTCCCGCCTGCGGCTTGGCAGCGGTACCGACCGTGGACGGTGTTGCCACCTCACCGACAGCGGGAAGGTGCACGCTCACTTTCTGCGTGAGGGGCGGATAACAGAGGCCAGCATCGGCGCAGCCTTGGGAGGTGACCTCCAGTTCCACAGGACCGCTGGCCGGCGGCGTGGCAAGCGGCACCCGAATGCGCATGTCGCCACGGAAGGTCTCCACGTCCTTCTGGAAGGTCTCGTCGTACTTGACCTTGCCCTTGGGGTACTGCGCCTCGCCCAGCGTGCCGGTGGTGGTGGCGAGCTTGAACTTGTCGCGGTAAAGGTAGTAGCCGTCGGCGATGGCAAAGCGCACTTCCAGCGCGTCCGGCGCCAGCGCTTCGGCCGAGACCACGAAGGCCTTTTCGGGCTCCATGAAATCGGCGGCGGCGCGCGCCAGGGGGGCTGCGAGCAGCAGCCAGGCCAGGGCACCGAGCCAGAGGGCTCGCAGGAAGCGGGATGGCAACAGCGTCATGGTCGGATTGTGACCCGTGTGCCCCGCAGAGGTTCCAACGCGGGGCATTGGGAAGCGGACGTGAAAAAGGCCAGCGTTGGCTGGCCTTTGGACGAGCTGCATCGCAATGTGCAGCCTCGGTGCGCTGTGCGTCTTATTCAGCGGCCGGAGCGGCTTCGGCAGCCACTTCGGGACGGTCCACCAACTCGACGAAGGCCATGGGGGCGTTGTCGCCCACGCGGAAACCCATCTTCAGGATGCGGGTGTAGCCGCCCGGACGCGCGGCGTAGCGCGGGCCCAGTTCGTTGAACAGCTTGGTGACCACATCGCGGTCACGCAGGCGGGCGAAGGCCAGGCGACGGTTGGCGACAGTGGCTTCCTTGGCCAGGGTGATCAGCGGCTCGACGACGCGACGCAGTTCCTTGGCCTTGGGGACCGTGGTCTTGATCGCTTCGTGGTTGAGCAGCGAGACGCACATGTTGCGCAGCATGGCTTGGCGATGCTCGCTGGTGCGGTTGAGTTTGCGGAGACCGTGACGGTGACGCATGGTGCTTTCCTTTCGTTATCGAACCCCGGCCGTGTCAGGTACCGGGGCGTGCACTCCAGCCTATGGTGGCTGTGGTTGGGGTGCCCGGCAGAGGCTGTCGGGCGGGTCGAGTCAGCGCGGGATCAGCGCTTGTCCAGACCTTGAGGCGGCCAGTCTTCCAGACGGGCACCCAGGGTCAGGCCACGCGAGGCCAGCACTTCCTTGATTTCGTTGAGGGACTTGCGGCCCAGGTTGGGCGTCTTGAGCAGCTCGGTTTCGGTGCGCTGGATCAGGTCGCCGATGTAGTAGATGTTCTCGGCCTTCAGGCAGTTCGCCGAACGCACGGTGAGTTCGAGCTCGTCCACAGGGCGCAGCAGGATGGGGTCGAAGACCTTGCCCGGACGCGCGGCCGATTCGCCACCACCGATCACATCGCCAGCGTCGAGCTGTGCGAAGACAGCCAACTGTTCCACCAGGATCTTGGCCGAGGCACGGATGGCTTCCTCGGGCGAGATGGCGCCGTTGGTTTCGATCTCCATGACCAGCTTGTCGAGGTCGGTGCGCTGTTCCACACGGGCGTTTTCAACCGCGTAGCTCACGCGCTTGACCGGCGAGAACGAGGCGTCGAGCACGATGCGGCCGATCGACTTGGTGGGCTCGTCGCCAAAGCGGCGCAGGTTGCCCGGCACATAGCCACGACCCTTCTCAACCTTGATCTGCATGTCGAGCTTGCCGCCATGCGCCAGGTTGGCGATGACGTGCTCGGGGTTGACCACTTCCACGTCGTGGGGGGTCTGGATGTCGGCGGCGGTGACGGGGCCTTCGCCCTCCTTGCGCAGCACCAGGGTGACTTCGTCGCGGTTGTGCAGACGGAAGACCACGCCCTTGAGGTTTAGCATGATGTGCACCACATCTTCGGCCACGCCGTCGATGGTGGAGTACTCGTGCAGCACGCCAGCGATGGTGACTTCGGTCGGTGCATAGCCCACCATCGACGACAGCAGAACGCGGCGCAGGGCATTGCCCAGCGTGTGGCCGTAGCCACGCTCGAACGGCTCCAGCGTGACCTTGGCGCGGTGACCGCCCAGGGGTTCGGCAACGATGGCTTTGGGTTTCAGCAGATTGGTTTGCATGTAAGTCCTGTTCCTCTCAATACCCTCGGCTCGTTACACCGATAAGGCTGACGGACCACGCCGGAAACATCTCTCGCACTGCAGGTCCGGCATACCGCAGCGACGGTGGCCTGGGCACCCGCGGGCGCCTCAGGCCGGAATCTCATCAACGCGAGTACAACTCGACGATCAGCGATTCGTTGATCTCGGCGCCGAACTGGTCGCGGTCCGGGACCTTCTTGAAGGTGCCTTCGAGCTTGGTGGCGTCCACGCTCACCCAGTCGGGCAGGCCGATCGATTCGGCCAGCTTCAGCGCGTCAACCACGCGCAGTTGCTTCTTCGACTTTTCGCGGATGGCGACCACGTCGCCGGCTTGCACCTGGTACGACGGGATGTTCACGACCACGCCGTTCACGGTCAGGGCCTTGTGCGACACCAACTGGCGGGCTTCCGCGCGGGTCGAGCCAAAGCCCATGCGGTAGACGACATTGTCGAGGCGTGATTCCAGCAGCGACAGCAGGTTGGCACCGGTGCTGCCCTTGCGGCGGTCGGCTTCGGCAAAGTAGCGGCGGAACTGACGCTCCAGGATGCCGTACATGCGCTTGACCTTCTGCTTCTCGCGCAGTTGCAGACCGAAGTCGGAGGTGCGAGTGCCAGAAGTGCGGCCGTGCTGGCCAGGCTTGGATTCGAACTTGGCCTTGTCGCTGATGGCGCGGCGGGCGCTCTTCAGGAAAAGGTCAGTGCCTTCACGGCGGGAGAGTTTGGCCTTGGGGCCGAGGTAACGTGCCACGGTGCTTTCCTTGGGTGTGATCTGACGCTTTGCATCCGCGCCGTTTCCCCCGGGGGGATCAGGACAGCGGGTTGTGCGCGAGTCTGGCGAACGCTAGAGCGATGCGCAGACGGTGGGCTTGGAGTCAAAACGGCCGGCGATGGTCTTCACCATCGCCGGCTACGGGAAACTCTCGATTGTAGCAGGGCCAACAAGCCCCGCACCGATCAGATACGGCGGCGCTTTTGCGGGCGGCAACCGTTGTGCGGGATCGGGGTGATGTCCGAGATCGAGTTGATGCGGATGCCCAGCGAAGCCAGCGCGCGCACCGACGACTCACGGCCAGGGCCCGGGCCCTTGATCCGCACGTCCAGGTTCTTGATGCCTTGCTCTTGGGCAGCACGGCCAGCCACTTCAGCGGCAACCTGGGCGGCAAACGGGGTCGACTTGCGCGAACCCTTGAAGCCCTGACCACCCGACGAGGCCCAGGACAGCGCGCCGCCCTGACGATCGGTGATGGTGATGATGGTGTTGTTGAACGACGCGTGGACGTGGGCAATGCCGTCCGCAATGTTCTTGCGGATCTTCTTGCTGACACGCCGAGCGGCGGTATTGGCGGGTGACTTGGCCATGTTTTGTACTCTTGACGTGAAACGGCTGGCTTACTTCTTCAGCGCAGCGGCGCCCTTGCGCGGGCCCTTGCGGGTGCGGGCGTTGGTGCGGGTGCGCTGGCCGCGCATCGGCAGGCCACGGCGATGGCGGAAGCCGCGGTAGCAACCCAGGTCCATCAGACGCTTGATGTTGATCGAGGTCTCGCGACGCAGGTCGCCTTCGATCGTCAGCTTGCCCACTTCTTCCCGGATTTTTTCCAGGTCGCCGTCGGTCAGATCCTTGATCTTCTTGGAGAAGGGGATGCCGACCGCTTCGCAGATCTTCTGCGCCGTCGTACGGCCGATGCCGTAGATGTAGGTCAGGCCGATTTCCGCGTGCTTCTGCGGCGGAATATTGATACCAGCAATACGTGCCATTGTGCTTCCTTCGATTCGCTCTTAAGCGTGTGCGCTTTAGCCTTGCCGCTGCTTGTGGCGCGGGTCGGTGCAGATCACTCGCACCACGCCGTTGCGGCGGATGATCTTGCAGTTGCGGCACATTTTCTTGACCGATGCAGAGACTTTCATCGTCTTCTCCTTGACCTGTTCAACGCTTTGGGGCGCGCGCTAACCCGTTTCACTTTGCCCGGAAAACGATCCGCGCCCGACTCAAATCATATGGCGTCAACTCCACCGTCACCTTGTCGCCGGGCAGGATGCGTATGTAATGCATGCGCATCTTTCCTGAGATGTGCCCGAGGACCACATGCCCGTTTTCGAGTTTGACCCGGAACGTGGCATTGGGGAGGTTCTCGAGGATCTCGCCCTGCATCTGGATGACGTCGTCTTTCGCCATTTCGAATGCTTGTTCACACCACCGACTGCTTTGATCAGCCGGCCTTGAAATTCGCCTTCTTCAGCAGAGACTCGTACTGCTGACTCATCACATAAGACTGAACCTGTGCCCAGAAGTCCATCGTGACGACCACGATGATCAACAGACTGGTGCCGCCGAAATAGAACGGCACGTTGTACTTCAGAACCAAAAACTCGGGCAGCAAACACACCAGCGTGATGTAGATCGCGCCGGCCAGTGTCAGGCGAGCCAGGATCTTGTCGATGTGCTTGGCTGTCTGGTCACCCGGGCGAATGCCTGGGATGAACGCGCCGCTCTTCTTCAGGTTGTCTGCCGTCTCACGGCTGTTGAACACCAGGGCCGTGTAGAAGAAGCAAAAGAACACGATCATCGCTGCGTACAGCATCACGTAGATCGGCTGGCCCGGCGACAGGGCACCCGAGATGTCCTTCAGCCAGCGCATGCCTTCACCGGTGGCGAACCAGCCCACCACCGTGGCCGGCAGCAGGATGATCGACGACGCGAAGATCGGCGGGATCACGCCCGACATGTTCAGCTTCAGCGGCAGGTGCGACGACTGGCCGCCATAGACCTTGTTGCCGACTTGGCGCTTGGCGTAGTTGACCAGGATCTTGCGCTGACCCCGCTCCACGAACACCACGGCGAAAGTGACACCCACGACCAGCGCCAGGATGAACAGGCTCACGACGGGGCTCATCGCGCCAGTCCGAACCAGCTCAATCAGACCACCGATGGCGTTGGGCAAACCCGCCGCGATACCACCGAAGATCAGTATGGAGATACCGTTGCCCAGACCACGCTCGGTGATCTGCTCGCCCAGCCACATCAGGAACATCGTGCCAGCCACCAGGCTCGCCACCGCCGTGAGCCGGAAGCCGAAACCAGGGTGAATCACCAGACCGGCGGAACCCTCCAGCGCCAGCGCAATGCCCAACGACTGGAAAATCGCCAGCAACAGCGTACCGTAGCGCGTGTACTGGGTGATCTTGCGGCGGCCAGATTCGCCCTCCTTCTTCAGCGCTTCCAGCGACGGGATCACGTAGCCCATGAGCTGCATGATGATCGACGCCGAAATATAGGGCGTGATGCCCAGCGCAAAGACGGCGAAGCGGGCCATGGCGCCACCCGAGAACATGTTGAACATGCTCAGGATGCCGCCCTGCTGGCCTTCAAACAGCGCCTTCAACTGGTCCGGGTTGATGCCCGGCACCGGAATGTGGGCGCCAATGCGGTAGACCACCAGCGCAAGCAACAAGAAGGTCAGCCGGCGACGCAGGTCGCCGAACTTGCCCGTCTTGGCCAGCTGATTGGGTGCGGTTGCCACGAGTGTGGGGTTCCTTGTCCTGCGCAGGCCTTAGGCCAGCACGCCGCCGGCAGCTTCGATCACGGCCTTGGCGCCAGCAGTGGCGCCGATGCCTTTGAGCGAAACCTTCTTGCTCAGCTCGCCCGACTTGATGACCTTGACGTTCTTAATGCGCTGCGCCACGAGGCCAGCTTGCTTGAGTGTCAGCAGATCAACTTCGTCGGCGCCCAGGGCTTGCAGTTCGCCCAGGGTGATCTCGGCGTTGTACTTCAGCAGCGCGGATTTGAAGCCACGCTTGGGCAGGCGACGCTGCAGCGGCATCTGGCCGCCTTCGAAGCCCACCTTGTGGTAGCCACCGGCGCGCGACTTCTGGCCCTTGTGGCCACGGCCGGCCGTCTTGCCCAGACCCGAGCCGATGCCACGGCCGACGCGGCGACGCGCCTTCTTGGCACCTTCTGCGGGCGAAATGGTATTGAGTTGCATGTGCTTTTCCTTGGACGGCGCGGGCGCTTACAGCACCTGGACCAGGTAGGCAATCTTGTTGATCATGCCGCGCACCGAAGGGGTGTCCTCCAGCACGGACTGGCTGTTCATGCGGCGCAGGCCCAGACCGCGCACGGTGTCGCGGTGCGACTGCTTGCAGCCGATGGGGCTCTTGACCAGCTTGACCGTCAGGGTCTTCTTGGCTTCAGTCATCGTGGTTCTCCTGGGCCGATCAGTTGAAGATGTCTTCAACCGACTTGCCGCGCTTGGCAGCAACTTCGGCCGGGGTGGTCGAGCGCTTCAGGGCGTCCAGCGTGGCGCGCACCATGTTGTAAGCGTTCGAGGTGCCGTGGCTCTTGGCGACGATGTCGGTGATGCCCAGCACTTCAAACACGGCGCGCATCGGGCCGCCAGCGATGATGCCGGTACCCACAGGTGCAGGCATCATCAGCACACGGGCGGCGCCATGCTCGCCTTCAACCTTGTGGTAGATCGTGCCGTTCTTCAACGCCACCTTGATCATGCCGCGGCGAGCCGAGTCCATGGCCTTCTGCACCGACACCGGCACTTCCTTGGCCTTGCCCTTGCCCATGCCGACACGGCCATCGCCGTCGCCAACCACGGTCAGAGCCGCGAAGCTCAGCGTGCGGCCGCCCTTGACCACCTTGGTCACGCGGTTGACCGCGATCATTTTTTCCTTCAGACCGTCGTCATTGCCTTCGGTCTGGGCGCGGGGAGTGAACTTTGCCATTTTCAGGTTTCCTTTTCGCGCCGATCAGAACTGCAGGCCAGCTTCGCGAGCCGCCTCGGCCAGCGCTTTGATGCGGCCGTGGTACGCGAAACCTGCGCGGTCGAACGCGACCTTCTCGACACCAGCGGCCTTGGCGGCCTCGGCAACACGCCTGCCCACCAGCGCGGCGGCGGCGGCATTGCCACCATTGCCGTTCAGTTGTTCGCGCAGAGCCTTCTCGGCGGTGGAGGCCGAAGCCACCACCTTGGTGCCGCACTCGGAAATGACGCTGGCGTAGATGTGCAAGTTGGAGCGGAAGACCGTCAGACGTGCAACGCCTTGCTTGGCAATGCGTTGGCGCGTTTGACGCGCACGACGCAAACGCTGTTCTTTCTTGTTCAGCATGGTGCGGCTCCTTACTTCTTCTTGGTCTCTTTGAGGACCACGCGCTCATCGGCGTAGCGGATGCCCTTGCCCTTGTATGGCTCGGGCGGCCGGATGGCGCGCACTTCGGCGGCGATCTGACCCACGACCTGGCGGTCAGCGCCCTTGATCAGGATTTCGGTCGGCGTCGCGGTGGCCACGGAAACGCCAGCAGGCATGTCCTTGACAACCGGATGCGAGAAACCGATCTGCAGGTTCAGTTTTTGGCCCTGGGCCTGGGCACGGAAGCCCACGCCGACCAGGGTGAGCTTCTTCTCGAAGCCCTTGCTGACGCCGTTGATCATGTTGTTCAGCAGTGCGCGCACGGTGCCGCTCATGGCGTCGGCTTCCACCGAGTCATTCGCGGGGGCAACCTGCAACACGCCAGCGTCGTTCTTGACCGTGACGAGTGAATTGGCCGGACGCACCAGGGTGCCATTGGCGCCCTTGATGGTGATCTGGTCTTCGGTGATCGAGACGTCCACACCCTTGGGGACGGCGATCGGCATTTTTCCAACGCGGGACATTGCCTTGCTCCTTCCCGTTAGGCCACGTAGCAGAGCACTTCGCCGCCGACACCGACTGCGCGCGCTTTGCGATCCGTCATCACACCCTTGGGGGTGGTGACGATGGCGACACCCAGGCCGTTCATGACCTGGGGAATGGCGTCACGGCCGCGGTAGATCCGCAGGCCGGGACGGCTGACACGTTCGATGCGCTCGATGACCGGGCGGCCAGCGTAGTACTTCAACGCGATTTCAAGTTCGTTCTTGCCGCTCTCACCCTTGATGGCGAAGGCGTCGATGTAGCCCTCGTCCTTCAGCACCTGGGCAATTGCAACTTTCAGCTTCGAAGCCGGCATGGAAACCGACGACTTCTCAACTGCCTGCGCATTGCGGATGCGGGTCAGCATGTCGGCGATGGGATCACTCATGCTCATGGTGTTATCTCCTGTTCGCCTTGATTACCAGCTGGCCTTGATCACGCCAGGGATGTCACCCTTGAAGGCGAGATCGCGGATCTTGCTGCGGGCCAGACCAAACTTGCGGAACGTGCCGCGGGGGCGGCCGGTCAGCTCGCAACGGTTGCGCTGGCGGGTGGGGTAGGCATTGCGGGGCAGCTTCTGCAGCTCCAAACGGGCAGCGTAGCGCTCATCGTCAGACTTCTTGGCGTTGTCGATGATGGCCTTCAGCTCGGCGTACTTCTTGGCGTACTTGGCAACCAGCTTGGCGCGCTTCTCTTCGCGCTGAATGAGGGAAAGTTTAGCCACGCGTCACCTCAGTTCTTGAACGGGAAGCGGAAGGCGGCGAGCAGTGCCTTGCACTCGTCGTCGGTCTTCGCGGTGGTCGTGAAGGAAATATTCATGCCACGGATCGCGTCGATCTTGTCGTACTCGATTTCCGGGAAGATGATCTGTTCCTTGACGCCGATGTTGTAGTTGCCACGACCATCGAAAGAACGGCCGGAGATACCGCGGAAGTCACGCACACGCGGCAGCGCAACGGTAACGAAACGGTCCAGGAATTCGAACATGCGCGCGCCACGCAGGGTGACCATGCAGCCGATGGGAACGTTGTCGCGGATCTTGAAACCGGCGATGGCCTTCTTCGACTTGGTGACCACGGGCTTCTGGCCAGCAATCTTGGTCAGGTCGCCCACAGCGTGGTCCATGACTTTCTTGTCTGCGACAGCTTCGCTCACACCCATGTTCAGGGTGATCTTGGTCAGACGCGGCACTTCCATCGTCGACTTGTAGCCAAACTTGGCCACCATGTCGGGGACGACCTTCGCCTGGTAGTACGCCTGCAGTCGTGCGACGACGGCGGCTTGTTGCTTTTGACTCATGCTCGGTTCCCCGCCTTAAGCCTTGATCTCTTCGCCGCTGGACTTGTAAACGCGAACGCGCTTGCCATCGGCGAGAGTCTTGATGCCCACGCGGTCGCCCTTGCCGGCGGCTGCGTTCCAGATGGCCACGTTGGACTGGTGGATGGGCATGGTCTTGTCAACCACGCCGCCAGTCGTGCCCTTCATGGGGTTCGGCTTGACGTGCTTCTTCACCATGTTGACACCCTCGACCACGACGTGGTCTTCATCAACACGCAGCGAAACCGTGCCACGCTTGCCCTTGTCGCGGCCCGTGAGCACTACGACGTGGTCGCCTTTGCGAATCTTGTTCATCGCGTTTCCTTTACTCGGGGCGGGTGCTTCAGAGCACCTCAGGCGCCAGCGACACGATCTTCATGAAACGCTCGGTACGCAGTTCGCGCGTCACCGGGCCGAAGATGCGGGTGCCGATCGGCTCCAGCTTGGCATTGAGCAGCACGGCGGCATTGCCGTCGAACTTGACCAGCGAGCCGTCCTGGCGGCGCACGCCCTTGGCGGTGCGCACCACCACAGCGCTGTAGACCTCGCCCTTCTTGACGCGGCCACGCGGAGCGGCTTCTTTGATGCTCACCTTGATGATGTCGCCGATACCGGCGTAGCGACGCCTGGAGCCGCCCAGCACCTTGATGCACATGACGGACTTGGCGCCCGTGTTGTCCGCGACATCAAGCCGCGATTGCATTTGGATCATGTCTGTGTCCCCAACTTGCTCCCGAAGTGCAGCACCCCTATGGCACTGCCTCAACGGTCAGTATTGGGCCCGTCTTGCTGGCTTGGCCTTTTAGCCGCCCCAGCCGGTTGGGCTGAAACCCGCCAGCACTGGCGCTTTGGCGGGGTTGTCAAACCTGGCTGTGTACTTTGGCACTGGGCCAAAAGCCTGGTTTCCCGAAAAACGCTCACCGCTGACCGGCGAAGCTTTTGATTATGCCCCAAGCCGCAAACCGAAGTCAACAGCTTGGCGCGAAAAGTTTTGGGCGATGCTCAAGCGCGGGCTTGAGCCAGCAGGGTGTCGGCGCCGCTGACCTCGAATTTACCGGGCGCCTCGATGTTGAGCGTCTTCACCACGCCGTCCACCACCAGCATCGAGTAGCGCTGCGAGCGCACGCCCATGCCCTTGGCTGTCAGGTCAAGCACCAAGCCCGTGGCGTTGGCAAATGCAGCAGAGCCGTCGGCCATCATGCGCACCTTGCCAGCGGTCTTTTGGTCACGGCCCCAGGCCCCCATCACAAAGGCGTCATTCACCGACACACACCAGATCTCGTCCACACCCGCAGCGCGCAGGGCATCAGCCTGTGCTACATAGCCCGGCACGTGCTGAGCCGAGCAGGTGGGGGTGTAGGCGCCGGGCAGCGCGAAGATCGCGATCTTCTTGCCGGCCGTGGCCTGGGCGATGTCGAAGCTGTTCGGGCCCAGGCTGCAGCCGTTGCCTTCCACTTCGATGAATTCTTGCAGGGTGCCGGCGGGCAGCTTGTCGCCAATCTTGAGCATGGTGAGTCTCCGTAAGAGGTGGGCTTGAGGTGGGTTTGTGCAGAGGCCATGAAAAAAGGCCGGCCGCCAGTATTCCAGCGTTCCGGCCTTTGTGTCGCCGACCGGGGTCAAAACCCCGTCCCGCGACAGGCGCTCAGCAGATCAGACCAGACGGGCCTTCTCGACCAGACGGGTCACGACCCAATTCTTGGTCTTGGACAGCGGACGGGTCTCGGCGATTTCCACCATGTCACCCATGTGGAACTCGCCCTTTTCGTCGTGGGCGTGGTACTTGCGCGAGCGGGCCACGATCTTGCCGTAGAGCTCGTGCTTGACGCGACGCTCGACCAGGACCGTGACGGTCTTGGAGCGCTTGTCGCTGACCACGCGGCCGACCAGCGTCCGGGTGTTGGTGGTGGCTTCTTGAGCTTGCGTCATTTCGCGGCTCCCTTCTTCTTCTCGGCCAGGATGGTCTTGGCGCGTGCAATGTCACGGCGGGTGTTGCCCAGCGTGGCGGTGTTGCCCAGTTGCTGGGTGCCCTTTTGCATGCGCAGGCCGAAGTGCGCCTTGAGGAGGTCAGAGACTTCCTTTTCAAGCGCGGCCACGTCCTTGGCTCGCAGTTCAGATGCTTTCATGGTGCTGTCCTTTATCAGGCGCCGATCTGGCGCGCCACGAAGGTGCAACGCAGGGGCAGCTTGGCAGCGGCCAGCGTGAACGCTTCGCGGGCGAGTTCTTCGGGAACGCCGTTGATTTCGTAGAGCACCTTGCCCGGCTGAATTTCAGCCACGTAGTACTCGGGATTGCCCTTGCCGTTGCCCATGCGAACTTCGGCAGGCTTTTGCGAGATGGGCTTGTCCGGGAAGATGCGGATGAAGATGCGGCCACCGCGCTTGATGTGGCGCGAGATCGCGCGACGAGCGGCTTCGATCTGGCGGGCCGTCAGACGGCCACGTTCGGTCGCCTTCAAACCGAAATCACCAAACGACACAGCGGCGCCACGGGTGGCAACGCCGGTGTTACGGCCCTTCTGTTCCTTGCGGTATTTGCGACGTGCTGGTTGCAGCATGCTTATTCTCCTTTGCCTTCGCCGCCAGCCGGAGCGGCAGCGACCTTGCGCACGCGCTTGACGGCAGACGGAGCACCGGCGGGTGCGGCGGCGCCAGCAGCATCGGCCGGGCCCGGGCGCGCAGCGCCGCGGTCACCGGAGGGGCGCTCGCCTGGACGGCCGCGGCCACCCGCAGGGCGCTCGCCCGGACGGGCGTTGCGACGCGGACGGCGGTCGTCTTCGGCACCGGCCGGGGTGTTGATCACCGGCGCGTCGCCGTTGGCCAGGCGGTCGCCACGGTAGACCCACACCTTCACGCCGATCACGCCGTAGGTCGTCTTGGCTTCGGAGAAGCCATAGTCGATGTCGGCCTTCAGGGTGTGAAGGGGCACGCGACCTTCGCGGTACCACTCGCAGCGGGCGATTTCAATGCCGTTCAGGCGGCCAGACGACATGATCTTGATGCCCTGGGCGCCCAGGCGCATCGCGTTCTGCATCGCGCGCTTCATGGCGCGGCGGAACATGATGCGCTTTTCCAGCTGCTGGGTGATCGAGTCGGCGATCAGCTGGGCATCGATTTCGGGCTTGCGCACTTCTTCGATGTTCACGGCCACCGGCACGCCCAGACGCTTGGTCAGTTCGGCCTTCAGTGCTTCGATGTCTTCACCCTTCTTGCCGATCACCACACCCGGACGGGCGGAGTAGATCGTGATGCGGGCGTTCTTGGCAGGACGCTCGATCAGGATGCGCGACACAGCGGCGCTCTTCAGCTTGGCCTTGAGGTACTCGCGCACATCAAGGTCTTCGGCCAGCATCGTGGCGAAGTTCTTGCTGTTCGCGTACCAACGCGACGCCCAGGCACGGGTGACGGGCAGGCGGAAGCCGGTCGGATGGATTTTTTGTCCCATGGTCTTCCTCAGTTCCCGACGGTCACGTAGATGTGGCAGGTGCCCTTGCTGATGCGGTTGCCACGGCCCTTGGCGCGGGCCGAGAAACGCTTCAGCGTGGTGCCTTGCTCCACGTAGATCGACGTGATCTTCAGTTCGTCAATATCGGCGCCGTCGTTGTGCTCGGCGTTGGCGATGGCGCTCTCGAGCGCCTTCTTGACGATGCCGGCGGCCTTCTTTTGGGTGAAGGTCAGGATGTTCAGGGCCTGGTCCACCTTCTTGCCGCGAACCAGGTCAGCCACCAGGCGACCCTTGTCGGCCGACAGGCGAACGCCACGAACGATTGCTTTGGTTTCCATCGTCGTGTTCCTTATTTCTTGGCCTTCTTGTCCGCGGGGTGACCCTTGAACGTGCGGGTCAGCGCGAACTCGCCCAGCTTGTGGCCAACCATCTGGTCGGTCACATACACCGGCACATGCTGCTTGCCGTTGTGCACGGCAATCGTCAGGCCAATGAAGTCGGGGAGGATGGTGGAACGGCGCGACCAGGTCTTGATCGGCTTCTTGTCCTTCGTGGTCACGGCCTTGTCGGCCTTGGCCAGAAGGTGGTGGTCCACGAAGGGACCCTTCTTGAGTGAACGTGCCATGGTCCAGCCCTTACTTCTTGCGACGCGAGACGATGAACGTCTGCGTGCGCTTGTTGTTGCGAGTGCGGTAGCCCTTGGTCAGGGTGTTCCACGGCGACACCGGAGCCTGGCCTTCGCCCGTGCGACCCTCGCCACCACCGTGCGGGTGGTCGACCGGGTTCATGGCGGTACCGCGAACGGTCGGGCGGATGCCCTTCCAGCGGATAGCGCCGGCCTTGCCGTACTGGCGCAGGCTGTGCTCTTCGTTGCTCACTTCACCGATGGTGGCGCGGCAGTCAATGTGGATCTTGCGCACTTCGCCCGAACGCAGACGAACCTGCGAGTAGACGCCTTCACGTGCCATCAGCGTCACCGAGGTGCCGGCCGAACGGGCGATTTGCGCGCCCTTGCCAGGCATCATCTCGACGCAGTGGATGATCGAACCCACGGGGATGTTGCGGATCGGCAGGGTGTTGCCAGCCTTGATCGGCGCTTCGGCTCCGCTCAGGATGGTGGAGCCCACTTCCAGACCGCGCGGGGCGATGATGTAGCGGCGCTCGCCATCGGCGTAGCAGACCAGCGCGATGTGCGCGGTGCGGTTCGGGTCGTATTCGATGCGCTCGACCTTCGCGGGGATACCATCCTTGTTCCGCTTGAAGTCGACCACGCGGTAGTGGTGCTTGTGACCACCACCCTTGTGGCGAATCGTGATGTGACCGTTGTTGTTGCGGCCCGAGTTCTGCTTCTGGGGTTCAAGCAGCGAAGCCTCGGGGGCGCCCTTGTGCAAGTGCTTGTGCACCACCTTCACGACGGCACGGCGGCCGGCTGAGGTCGGTTTGACTTTGACGACTGCCATGATTTACGCGGCCTCCCCGGTGAAGTTCAGCTCTTGTCCGGCCTTCAGCGAAACATAGGCCTTCTTGACATGGTCGCGACGGCCAATGGTGCGGCCCGAACGCTTGACCTTGCCCTTGACCTGAACCACGTTCACAGCGTCGACCTCGACCTTGAACATCAGTTCAACGGCGGCCTTGATCTCAGGCTTGGTGGCATCGCGCAGGACCTTGAACATCACCTGGTTGTGCTTTTCAGCAACCGAGGTGGCCTTTTCGGAGATCACCGGGGCCAGAAGGATCTGGGCCAGGCGGTTCTCGTTGAATTTGGCGCTCATGCGAACATCTCCTTGAGCTGCTCGATCGCGGCCTTGGTCACCAGCACCTTCTTGTAGAAGACCAGCGACAGGGGATCGGCGTAACGCGGCTCAACGACGAGCACGTTGGCCAGATTGCGCGAGGCGAGGATCATGTTGTCGTCGACGGTGTCGGCGATCACCATCACCGAGCTCAGGCCCATGGCCTTGAACTTGGCGGCCAATTGCTTGGTCTTGGGCGAGTCCACGGTCAGCGAGTCCACCACAGCCAGGCGGCCGTCTCGGGCCAGTTGGCTGAGGATGGCGGCCATGCCGGCGCGGTACATCTTCTTGTTGACCTTGTGCGAGAAGTTCTCGTCAGGGCTGTTCGGGAAGGTGCGACCACCCCCACGCCACAGCGGCGAGGACGTCATACCGGCGCGAGCGCGGCCGGTGCCCTTCTGGCGGAACGGCTTCTTGGTCGAGTGGTGAACCGCTTCACGGTTCTTCTGGGCACGCGTGCCTTGACGGGCATTGGCCTGGTAGGCCACAACGATCTGGTGCACCAGGGCTTCGTTGTAGTCACGGGCAAACACGGTGTCAGGAGCGTCCACCTTGGAGGTGGCCTGGCCTTGTTCGTTCAGGAGCTCGAGTTGCATCAGTTCGCTCCCTTCTTGACCTTGACCTTGACGGCGGGTCGCACGACCACGTGGCCGTTCTTCGAGCCCGGCACGGCGCCGCGCACCAGCAGCAGCTGGCGGGCTTCGTCGATGCGGACGATGTCGAGGTTCTGGGTGGTGACGGTTTCGTCGCCCATGTGACCGGTCATCTTCTTGCCCGGGAACACGCGGCCCGGGTCTTGCGCCATCGAGATCGAGCCCGGCACGTTGTGCGAACGGCTGTTGCCGTGCGACGCCCGCTGCGAGCTGAAGTTGTGGCGCTTGATGGTGCCGGCGAAGCCCTTGCCGATGGAGGTGCCTTGCACGTCCACCTTCTGGCCAGCCGCGAACAAGGTCACAGGCACAGCGGCGCCCGGCTTGTATTCGGCAGCCACAGCGGCTTCGACACGGAATTCTTTGAGGATCTCACCGGCTTCAACGCCCGCTTTCGCGAGGTGGCCAGCTTCCGGCTTGGTCACGCGCGATGCTTTGCGCGAACCGAACGCCACTTGCAGGGCGCTGTAGCCATCGTTCTCAACGGTCTTGACCTGTGCCACGCGGTTGTTGGACACATCCAGCACGGTCACGGGGATGGCATCGCCATCGTCCGTGAACACACGCATCATGCCCACCTTGCGGCCCAGCAAACCGAGACGGTTGCTCAGACTCATGGTTTTCTCCGCTCCACTGAAGGAGCTGGGTTTTCACAGACCCGACATCGATTGGCCGGGCCGACTATTGCTGCAGCGCCGCTTGTTTTGACGCAGTGGCGCTGCAGACACGAAAGGCGACCCACCCTTTTTGGGTTGGTCGCCGTCCGCAAAAGCTTGCGAGTATAACCAGCCCCTGGCAAACCCGCAAGGGCTCGCCTGGAGGCTGCTCAGGCTCACTGCAGCTTGATCTCGACGTCCACGCCTGCGGGCAGGTCCAGCTTCATCAGAGCGTCAACCGTCTTGTCGGTCGGGTCGACGATGTCCATCAAACGCTGGTGGGTGCGGATCTCGAACTGGTCGCGCGAGCTCTTGTTGACGTGCGGCGAGCGCAGGATGTCAAAGCGCTGCATGCGGGTCGGCAGCGGCACGGGGCCACGCACGATCGCACCAGTACGCTTGGCGGTGTCAACGATTTCCAGGGCCGACTGGTCGATCAACTTGTAGTCAAACGCCTTCAGGCGGATACGGATCTTTTGCTTTGCAGACATGTCCGTTCCTTAGGCGATGATCTTGGCGACGACGCCGGCGCCGACGGTGCGGCCACCTTCACGGATGGCGAAGCGCAGGCCTTCCTCCATCGCGATCGGGGCGATCAGCTTGACGGTGATGCTGACGTTGTCGCCAGGCATGACCATTTCCTTGTCCGCCGGCAGTTCCACCGCACCGGTCACGTCCGTCGTGCGGAAGTAGAACTGGGGACGGTAGTTGTTGAAGAACGGCGTGTGGCGGCCACCTTCGTCCTTGCTCAGCACGTAGATTTCGGCCGTGAAGTGGGTGTGCGGCTTGACGCTGCCCGGCTTGCACAGCACTTGGCCGCGCTCAACGTCTTCACGCTTGGTGCCGCGCAGCAGGATGCCCACATTGTCGCCAGCTTGACCTTGGTCGAGCAGCTTGCGGAACATTTCCACGCCGGTGCAGGTGGTCTTCTGGGTGGCCTTGATGCCGACGATTTCGATTTCTTCGCCGACCTTGACGATGCCGCGTTCCACTCGGCCGGTCACCACGGTGCCACGGCCAGAGATGGAGAACACGTCTTCAACGGGCATCAGGAAGGCACCGTCCACCGCGCGCTCGGGCGTGGGGATGTAGGTGTCCAGGGCGTCGGCCAGCTTGAAGATGGCTTGTTCACCCAGTTCACCCTTGTCGCCTTCAAGGGCGAGCTTGGCGCTGCCGTGCACGATGGGGGTCTTGTCGCCGGGGAAGTCGTACTTGTCGAGGAGTTCGCGCACTTCCATTTCGACGAGTTCGAGCAGTTCGGCGTCGTCCACCATGTCGCACTTGTTCAGGAACACGATGATGTAAGGCACACCCACCTGACGGGCCAGCAGGATGTGCTCGCGGGTCTGGGGCATGGGGCCGTCAGCGGCCGAGCACACCAGGATGGCACCGTCCATCTGCGCGGCACCGGTGATCATGTTCTTCACGTAGTCGGCGTGCCCGGGGCAGTCGACGTGCGCGTAGTGGCGGTTGGCGGTTTCGTATTCAACGTGCGCGGTGTTGATCGTGATGCCACGGGCCTTTTCTTCCGGGGCCGCGTCGATCTGGTCGTAGGCCTTGGCCTCGCCACCGAACTTGGCCGACAGAATCGTCGTGATCGCCGCGGTCAGCGTCGTCTTGCCATGGTCCACGTGTCCAATCGTGCCCACGTTCACGTGCGGCTTCGTACGCTCAAACTTGCCTTTTGCCATTTCAATTTCTCCAGAGGAAAGAACAGTGCCAGTGGTCGGTTTAAGGTCTCCGGTCCGCTGCGGGTTCCGTCACCACTGGCAGTGACGGGCAGGGAGCCGAAGACCGATTGCGGATGCTTACTTGGCGCGCGCGGTGATGATCGCGTCGGCCACGTTCTTCGGAGCTTCGCTGTAGTGCTTGAACTCCATGGTGTACGTGGCACGGCCTTGCGACATCGAACGCAGCGTGGTCGAGTAGCCGAACATCTCCGACAGCGGCACTTCGGCCTTGATCAGCTTGCCGCCACCAACCATGTCGTCCATGCCCTGCACCATGCCGCGGCGGCTGGACAGGTCGCCCATCACAGAGCCGGCATAGTCTTCAGGCGTTTCGACTTCCACGGCCATCATCGGCTCGAGGATGACCGGCGATGCCTTGCGCATGCCGTCCTTGAAGCCCATGGACGCTGCCATCTTGAACGCGTTTTCGTTCGAGTCCACTTCGTGGTACGAACCGAAGGTCAGCGTGACCTTCACGTCCACCACCGGGAAGCCAGCCAGCACGCCGTTCGGCAGCGTGTCGATCAGGCCCTTTTCCACGGCGGGGATGAACTCGCGCGGCACCACACCGCCCTTGATGGCGTCGACGAACTCGAAGCCCTTGCCCGGCTCTTGCGGCTCGACCTTCAGCACGACGTGGCCGTACTGGCCCTTGCCGCCCGACTGGCGAACGAACTTGCCTTCCACATCGGACACGCCCTTGCGGATGGTTTCGCGGTAGGCCACTTGCGGCTTGCCCACGTTGGCTTCCACGCCGAATTCGCGCTTCATGCGGTCGACGATGATTTCCAGGTGCAACTCACCCATGCCGGAGATGATGGTCTGGCCCGATTCTTCGTCGGTGCGCACGCGGAAGGACGGGTCTTCGGCAGCCAGACGGCCCAGCGCGATGCCCATCTTTTCCTGGTCGGCCTTGGTCTTGGGCTCAACCGCCTGCGAGATCACCGGCTCCGGGAAGATCATCTTTTCGAGCGTGATGATGTGGTCGGGATCACACAGGGTTTCGCCCGTGGTCACTTCCTTCAGGCCCACGCAGGCGGCGATGTCGCCGGCCAGAATTTCCTTGATTTCTTCACGCTGGTTGGCGTGCATCTGCAGGATCCGGCCGATACGCTCTTTCTTGCCGCGGATCGGGTTGTAGACCGATGCACCCGAGGCGAGAACGCCCGAGTACACGCGCACGAAGGTGAGCTGACCCACGAACGGGTCGGTCATCAGCTTGAAGGCCAGCGCGGCGAACTTTTCGTCGTCGGCGGCACGGCGGCTGGTGGGCTGTTCGTCATCGTCGGTGCCAGGTACCGGGGGGATGTCGACGGGCGACGGCATGAAGTCGATCACGCCGTCCAGCATGCGCTGCACGCCCTTGTTCTTGAAGGCGGTGCCGCAGAACATCGGCTGGATTTCAGCGGCGATGGTACGGGTGCGGATGGCGAGCTTGATCTCGTCCTCGGTCAGGTCGCCCGTCTCAAGGTACTTGTTCATCAGCTCTTCGTTGGCTTCGGCCGCAGCCTCAACCATCTTCTCGCGCCACTCCGTGGCGAGCTCAACCAGATCCGCAGGGATCTCTTCGTAGTTGAACTTCATGCCTTGCGAGGCTTCATCCCAGAAGATGGCCTTCATCTTGATGAGGTCCACCACGCCCTTGAAGTTTTCCTCGGCGCCGATCGGAATCACGATGGGCACGGGATTGGCCTTCAGGCGCGTCTTCATCTGGTCGACGACCTTGTAGAAGTTCGCACCGGTACGGTCCATCTTGTTCACAAAGGCCAGACGCGGCACGTGGTACTTGTTGGCCTGACGCCAGACGGTTTCCGACTGCGGCTGCACGCCACCCACGGCGCAGTACACCATGCAGGCGCCGTCCAGCACGCGCATGGAACGCTCCACCTCGATGGTGAAGTCCACGTGTCCGGGGGTGTCGATGATGTTGATGCGGTGCTCGGGAAGCGACAGGTCCATGCCCTTCCAGAAACAGGTGGTGGCAGCAGAGGTGATCGTGATGCCACGCTCCTGCTCCTGCTCCATCCAGTCCATGGTGGCGGCGCCGTCGTGCACTTCACCGATCTTGTGGTTCACGCCGGTGTAGTAAAGGATGCGCTCGGTCGTCGTGGTCTTGCCAGCGTCGATGTGCGCCGAGATACCGATGTTGCGGTAGCGCTCGATGGGGGTCTTGCGAGCCATGGTTCACTCCAAATACGAAGGGCCGCCCGGGATCAGTAGGAACCCTGAGCGGCCGGGGATGCGGTGGATCAGAAGCGGAAGTGCGAGAAGGCCTTGTTGGCTTCAGCCATGCGGTGGACTTCGTCGCGCTTCTTCATCGCGCCGCCACGGCCTTCCGAGGCCTCCAGCAGTTCGTTGGCCAAGCGGGCAGCCATCGACTTCTCACCGCGCTTGCGGGCCGATTCCTTCAACCAGCGCATGGCCAGAGCCATGCGGCGGACGGGGCGAACTTCCACGGGAACTTGGTAGTTCGCACCGCCCACGCGGCGGGACTTCACTTCGACCATCGGCTTCACATTGTTCAGCGCGACCATAAAGACTTCCAGGGGATCCTTCTGGGCCTTCTTCTCGACCTGCTCCAGGGCACCGTAAATGATGCGCTCGGCGACGGCCTTCTTGCCGGATTCCATGACAACGTTCATGAACTTCGACAGATCGACGGATCCGAACTTCGGATCAGGCAGGATCTCGCGCTTGGGTACTTCGCGACGACGTGGCATTTCACTCTTCCTTTTGCTTCAGTTGGCAGCGGGCTTTCGCCCTCGCCTTGGGGACCACAGACATTGGGCCACCCACTTACTCGACAACACTGGTGTCGAAACCATTGCCAGCCTTGCGGCCAGCACATTTCTGGTGGCCTTAGGCCTTCTTCGGGCGCTTGGCGCCGTACTTCGAACGCGATTGCTTGCGGTCCTTGACGCCTTGCAGGTCAAGCGAGCCACGCACGATGTGGTAGCGCACGCCCGGCAAGTCCTTGACCCGGCCGCCGCGCACGAGCACCACGCTGTGCTCTTGCAGGTTGTGACCTTCACCGCCGATGTACGAGATGATCTCGAACCCGTTGGTCAGGCGAACCTTGGCAACCTTCCGCAGAGCCGAGTTCGGCTTCTTGGGGGTCGTGGTGTAGACGCGGGTGCAAACACCGCGGCGCTGCGGGCAGTTTTGCATCGCAGGCGACTTGGACTTCGTGACCTCGACCTTGCGGCCTTGGCGCACGAGCTGATTGATGGTTGGCATGGGTAACTTGTTCCCGTTTGAAGTTACGTTGAAATTCTTCCGGCAGCACGCTTGCTGCGCTGGTGTTGTTGGCGGTTGACGTGGCCCAAGACCAACCAGCAAAGGCAGCTCGGGGCGGTTTCGCGCGCAGCAGACAACACGGCAAAATGTGCCGAAAAGCCAATGATTATATTCACCGGGGCGGTCGGGCGCAAGTTGTCCACAGCCTGGCTCAACTTTGGGCCCCCATTGCTCTCGCCCCTCGATCGCCATGCAGACGCAAGACGCTAGTGCACACACTCCATCAAGCGCCCGTTTGGCTGTACTGGATACACAGGCGGTGCTGGACTGGTTGTATTTCAACGACCCCATCACCGGGCATTGGGAAACTTGGCGCCGGGGTGGCCATTGGCACTGGGTGGCTTGCCTGGCACTGCGCGACGAGTTGGCCCATGTGCTGGGCCGAGGCCACCTGCCCCAGGCTGGGGGCCTGCCGGCCGAGGCCCTGCTGAACTGTTTTGACGAGCGCGCCACGCTGTTGCCCGCCTCCATGCCCAGCCTGGCCACGGGTCTGCGCTGCACCGACCCCGATGACCAGAAGTTCATCGACTTCGCCGTGGCGCAACGTGCCAGTTGGCTGGTGAGCCGCGACCGGGCGGTACTGAAGCTGCGCCGGCTCGCGCAGTCCAGCCAGGGCCTGCTGATCGTGCCGCCCGCTGCCTGGGCACCGGTCTCGCGACCAGGCTGAAAGAAAAAGGGCAGCCTCTCGGCTGCCCTTTTCAGGTCTGAGCCGCCCTCGTCAGGGCGTCACACACATCACTCTGCGGCCGGCTCGCCGCCCGACTGAGCGTCCAGGCTGGCCAGTTGGGCTGATGCCAGTTCCTCGGCTTCCTGCAGGGCGATGGCGCGACGTTCGGTGTCGTCCATCTCTTCCTTGGCCTTACGGGCCAGGTGGAAGGCCATGCCGGTGCCGGCCGGGATCAGACGGCCGACGATGACGTTTTCCTTCAGGCCACGCAGCTCGTCACGCTTGCCCATGATGGCCGCCTCGGTGAGCACTCGGGTGGTTTCCTGGAAGGACGCCGCCGAGATGAAGGAGTCGGTTGACAGCGAGGCCTTGGTGATGCCCAGCAGCACGTCGGCATAGGTGGCCGGCAGCTTGCCTTCGCCCTGCAGACGCTCGTTGGTGTTGAACAGCTCGGAGCGTTCCACCTGCTCGCCAACGATGTAGTGCGAGTCGCCCGAGTTGGTGATCTGCACGCGGCGCAGCATCTGGCGAACGATCACCTCGATGTGCTTGTCGTTGATCTTCACGCCCTGCAAGCGGTACACGTCCTGCACTTCGTCGACGATGTAGCGCGCCAGCTCCTCGACACCCAGCAGACGCAGGATGTCTTGCGGGTCGGCCGCGCCGTCCACCACGAGTTCGCCCTTGTTGACGACCTGGCCTTCGTGCACCAGGATGTTCTTTTCCTTGGGCACCAGCTCTTCGTGCTTGCCGCCTTCGGGGTCGGTGATTTCCAGGCGAACCTTGCCCTTGGTCTCCTTGCCGAACGAGATGGTGCCGGTGATCTCGGCCAGCGTACCCACATCCTTCGGGCTTCGCGCTTCAAACAGCTCGGCCACGCGCGGCAGACCGCCCGTGATGTCGCGGGTCTTCTGGCCTTCAACCGGGATGCGCGCCAGCACTTCACCCGGCGCCAGGTCTTGCCCGTCGCGGATCTGCACCAGAGAGCCCACCTGGAAGCCGATGGTCACCGAGTGGTCGGTGCCAGGGATCTTGACTTCCTGGCCATTGGCGTCCAGCAGCTTGACCTGCGGGCGCACCACCTTGGCAGCACCGCGGCGCTTCGGGTCGATCACCACCAGGGTGGACAGGCCCGTGACCTCGTCCAACTGCTTGGCCACCGTCACACCTTCTTCCACGTTCTCGAAACGCGCCTTGCCGGCGAATTCCGTGATGATGGGGCGGGTCAGCGGGTCCCAGTTGGCCAGCACAGTGCCAGCCTTGATCTGCTGGTCGGCCTTGATGTTCAGGATGGCGCCGTACGGCACCTTGTGACGCTCACGCTCGCGGCCGTGCTGGTCGGATATGACGATTTCGCCGGAACGCGAAATCACCACCAGCTCGCCCTTGCCGTTCGTCACATAGCGCATCGTCGGGTTGAAGCCGATGAAGCCATCCGACTTGGCGTCCACGCTCGAAGCCACCGCCGCACGCGACGCCGCACCACCGATGTGGAAGGTCCGCATCGTCAACTGCGTGCCCGGTTCACCGATGGACTGCGCGGCGATCACGCCCACGGCCTCGCCGGTGTTCACCAGGCCACCACGGCCCAGGTCGCGGCCATAGCACTTGGCGCACAGGCCGAAGCGCGTGGCGCAGGTCAGCGGTGTGCGCACCTTGACCTCGTCCACACCAGCCGCTTCCAACACGTCCATGTTGTCTTCGTCCAGCATGGTGCCGGCCGGCAGCAGCACTTCCTGCGTCTCGGGGTTGCTCACCTCGACGGCGGTGACACGGCCCAGGATGCGGTCGCGCAGCGACTCGATCACTTCGCCGCCTTCCACCAGGGCGCGCATCGCGAAACCGTGCTCGGTGCCGCAATCCTCTTCCACCACCACCAGATCCTGGGTCACGTCGACCAGACGGCGGGTCAGGTAGCCCGAGTTGGCGGTCTTCAGCGCCGTGTCCGCCAGGCCCTTACGAGCACCGTGGGTGGAGATGAAGTACTGCAACACGTTCAGACCTTCACGGAAGTTCGCCGTGATGGGGGTCTCAATGATGGAGCCGTCAGGCTTGGCCATCAGGCCGCGCATGCCGGCCAGCTGACGGATCTGCGCCGCAGAACCCCGGGCACCCGAGTCGGCCATCATGTAGATGGAGTTGAACGACTCCTGGTCCACCGAATTGCCATGGCGGTCGATGGTCTTTTCCTTCGACAGCTGGGCCATCATGACCTTGCCCACTTCGTCGCCGGTCTTGCCCCAGATGTCCACCACCTTGTTGTAGCGCTCGCCGGCAGTGACCAGACCCGAGACGTACTGCTGCTCGATCTCCTTCACTTCCTTCTCTGCGCGCTCGATCAGGCCGGGCTTCTGCGGCGGCACCAGCATGTCGTCGATGGCAATGGAGATGCCGGCGCGCGTGGCCAGGCGGAAGCCCGACTGCAGCAGCTTGTCGGCGAACACCACCGTTTCCTTCAGACCGCACTTGCGGAACGAGGTGTTGATCAGGCGTGAGATCTCTTTCTTCTTCAGCGCCTTGTTGATGTTGCTGAAGGGCAGGCCCTTGGGCAGGATTTCGCTCAGCATGGCGCGGCCAACCGTGGTGTCGACCAGCTTGGTCTCGGGCTGGAACACGCCGTCGGCGTCCTTGGTCCATTCGACCAAGCGCACCGCGATCTTGGCGGTGATCTCGACCACGCCGTTGTCCAGCGCGCGCTGGAGCTCGACGGTGTCGGAGAAGATCATGCCTTCGCCCTTGCCGTTGATGCGCTCGCGGGTGGCGTAGTACAGGCCCAGCACCACGTCTTGCGACGGCACGATGGAGGGCTCGCCCGAGGCGGGGAACAGCACGTTGTTGGAGGCCAGCATCAGCGCGCGGGCTTCCATCTGCGCTTCGATGGACAGCGGCACGTGAACGGCCATCTGGTCACCGTCGAAGTCGGCGTTGAACGCCGCGCAGACCAGCGGGTGCAGCTGGATGGCCTTGCCTTCGATCAGCACCGGCTCGAACGCCTGGATGCCCAGGCGGTGCAGCGTCGGGGCGCGGTTCAGCATGACCGGGTGTTCCTTGATGACTTCTTCAAGGATGTCCCAGACCACCGGCGTGCCGGATTCCACTTCCTTCTTCGCCGCCTTGATGGTGGTGGCGATGCCCATGGCTTCCAGGCGCGAGAAGATGAAGGGCTTGAACAGCTCCAGCGCCATCAGCTTGGGCAGGCCGCACTGGTGCAGCTTGAGCGTCGGGCCCACGGTGATGACGGAACGGCCCGAGTAGTCGACGCGCTTGCCCAGCAGGTTCTGGCGGAAGCGGCCGCTCTTGCCCTTGATCATGTCGGCCAGCGACTTGAGCGCGCGCTTGTTCGCGCCGGTCATGGCCTTGCCACGGCGGCCGTTGTCCAGCAGCGAGTCGACAGCTTCCTGCAGCATGCGCTTTTCGTTGCGCACGATGATCTCGGGGGCCTTCAGCTCCAGCAGACGCGCCAGGCGGTTGTTGCGGTTGATGACGCGGCGGTACAGGTCGTTCAGGTCGCTTGTCGCGAAGCGGCCACCATCCAGCGGCACCAGCGGGCGCAGGTCGGGCGGCAGCACCGGCAGCACGTCCATCACCATCCAGTGCGGCTTGATGCCCGACTTCTTGAAGGCTTCCATCACCTTCAGGCGCTTGGAGTTCTTCTTGACCTTGAGCTCGGAGCCGGTCATGTCGTTGCGCAGGCGATCGATCTCGACGTCGAGGTCCATCTCCGACAGCAGCTTCTGGATGCCTTCGGCACCCATCAGCGCGACGAATTCGTCGCCGAACTCGACGCGCTTGGCCTCGTAGTCGTCCTCGGTCATGATCGAGAACTTCTTCAGCGGGGTCATGCCGGGGTCGACCACGACATAGGCTTCGAAGTACAGCACGCGCTCGATGTCGCGCAGCGTCATGTCGAGCACCAGGCCCAGACGCGAAGGCAGCGACTTCAGGAACCAGATGTGGGCGCAGGGCGCGGCCAGGTCGATGTGGCCCATGCGGTCGCGGCGCACCTTGGTCTGCGTGACTTCAACGCCGCACTTCTCGCAGATGACACCGCGGTGCTTCAGTCGCTTGTACTTGCCGCACAGGCACTCGTAGTCCTTGATCGGGCCAAAGATCTTGGCGCAGAACAGACCGTCACGCTCGGGCTTGAACGTGCGGTAGTTGATGGTCTCGGGCTTCTTCACCTCACCGAAGGACCACGAACGAATCTTCTCGGGCGATGCCAGCCCGATCTTGATTGCGTCGAAGTGCTCGTCAGGGGTGAATTGCTTGAAGAGGTCCAGCAAGCCTTTCATGGCTAACTCCTTGTTTGGTATTGAGGGATGCAAAAGATCTGAGGGGCGGCGGCCAGCACTTGGCGAGCCACCTCAGGGTTCAGTTCTTTTCCAACTCAATATCGATGCCCAGTGACCGGATTTCCTTGACCAGCACGTTGAACGATTCCGGCATGCCGGCGTCGATGGCGTGCTCGCCCTTGACGATGTTTTCGTAGACCTTGGTGCGACCGTTCACGTCGTCGGACTTGACGGTCAGCATTTCCTGCAGCACGTAAGCCGCGCCGTAGGCTTCCAGGGCCCACACTTCCATTTCACCGAAGCGCTGGCCACCGAACTGGGCCTTGCCGCCCAGCGGCTGTTGGGTCACCAGGCTGTACGGGCCGGTGGAGCGGGCGTGCATCTTGTCGTCCACCAGGTGGTGCAACTTCAGCACGTGCATGTAGCCCACCGTGGTCGGGCGCTCGAAGCGGTCGCCGGTGCGGCCGTCGTGCAACCAGGCCTGGGTGCGGGTCTCGGTCAGGCCCTTGCGTGCGGCGATGTCGTCCGGGTAGGCCAGCTTCAGCATGCGACGGATTTCTTCTTCCTTCGCGCCGTCAAACACCGGGGTGGCAAAGGGCACGCCCTTGGTCAGCTCGCGCGCCATCTCGATGATCTCGTTGTCCGAGAACTCGTCGATGCGCTCGGACTTGCCACCCGACTGGTTGTACAGCTCGTCGAAGAACTTGCGCAGCTCGGCCACAGCAGCCTGTTGCTGCAGCATGTCGCCGATGCGCTGGCCGATGCCCTTGCCGGCCCAGCCCAGGTGCACTTCCAGCACCTGGCCCACGTTCATCCGCGAGGGCACGCCCAGCGGGTTCAGAACGATGTCGGCCGGGGTACCGTCGGCCATGTAGGGCATGTCTTCGATCGGCGTGATCTTGGACACCACGCCCTTGTTGCCGTGGCGGCCGGCCATCTTGTCGCCAGGCTGCAGGCGGCGCTTGACGGCCAGGTAGACCTTGACCATTTTCAACACGCCAGCGGGCAACTCGTCGCCCTGGGTGAGCTTCTTGCGCTTTTCCTCGAACATCACGTCGAAGCTGTGGCGGGTCTGCTCCAGCGAGTTCTTGATGGATTCGAGCTGGTTGGCCACTTCGTCTTCGGCCGGGCGCACGTCGAACCAGTGGTACTTGTCGATCGAGGCCAGGTAGGCCTTGTCGAGCTTGGTGCCCTTGGCCAGCTTTTGCGGGCCGCCATTGGCCAGGCGTCCCACCAGCAGCTTCTCGATACGGTCGAACGCGTCGGCTTCGACGATGCGGAGCTGGTCGTTCAGGTCAAGGCGGTAGCGCTTGAGTTCGTCGTCGATGATCTGCTGGGCGCGCTTGTCGCGCACGATGCCTTCGCGGGTGAAGACCTGCACGTCGATCACGGTGCCATTGGTACCCTGGTCCACACGAAGCGACGTGTCCTTCACGTCAGAGGCCTTCTCGCCGAAGATCGCCCGCAGCAGTTTCTCTTCCGGCGTCAGCGTGGTCTCGCCCTTGGGCGTGACCTTGCCCACCAGCACGTCACCCGGCGTCACTTCGGCGCCGATGTAGACGATGCCCGACTCGTCCAGGCGAGCCAGTTGCTGTTCGCTCAGGTTCGGGATGTCGCGGGTGATTTCCTCGGACCCGAGCTTGGTGTCGCGGGCCATCACCACCAGTTCCTCGATGTGAATCGAGGTGTAGCGGTCTTCCGCCACCACGCGTTCGGAGATCAGGATCGAGTCTTCGAAGTTGTAGCCGTTCCACGGCATGAACGCGACCAGCATGTTCTGGCCCAGGGCCAGCTCGCCCAGGTCCGTCGACGCACCGTCAGCCACCACGTCGCCCGAGGCCACCTTGTCGCCGCGGCGCACGATGGCGCGTTGGTGGATGTTGGTGTTCTGGTTGGAACGCTGGTACTTGATCAGGTTGTAAATGTCGACGCCGACTTCACCGGCCATGGTTTCGTCGTCGTTGACGCGAATCACGATGCGGTTGGTGTCGACGTAGTCGACCACGCCGCCACGGCGGGCCGTGACCACGGTGCCCGAGTCAACGGCCGCCACGCGCTCCACGCCCGTGCCGACCAGCGCCTTTTCAGGGCGCAGCACCGGCACAGCCTGACGCTGCATGTTGGCGCCCATCAGTGCGCGGTTCGCATCGTCGTGCTCCAGGAACGGCACGAGCGAGGCAGCCACCGACACGATCTGTGTCGGCGCCACGTCCATGTACTGGATGCGCTCGGGCGAAGTCAGCACCGACTCGCCGTTTTCGCGGGCCGAGACCAGCTCGTCGGTCAGCTTGCCAGCCTTGTCCAGCGTGGCGTTGGCCTGGGCGATGACGTACTTGCCTTCCTCGATGGCCGACAGGTAGTCGATCTGCATCGTCACCTGGCCGTCGTTCACACGGCGGTACGGGGTTTCGAGGAAGCCGTACTCGTTGAGCTGTGCATACAGCGCCAGCGAGTTGATCAGGCCGATGTTCGGGCCTTCCGGCGTTTCGATCGGGCAGACGCGGCCGTAGTGCGTGGGGTGCACGTCGCGCACCTCGAAGCCGGCGCGCTCGCGGGTCAGACCGCCCGGGCCCAGGGCCGAGACACGACGCTTGTGCGTGATCTCGGACAGGGGGTTGGTCTGGTCCATGAACTGCGACAGCTGCGACGCACCGAAAAACTCCTTCAGCGCCGCAGAGATCGGCTTGGAGTTGATCAGGTCGTGCGGCATCAGGGCTTCGGTTTCAGCCTGGCCCAGACGCTCCTTCACGGCTTTCTCGATGCGGGCCAGGCCCGAGCGGTACTGGTTCTCGGCCAGTTCGCCCACGCAACGCACGCGGCGATTGCCCAGGTGGTCGATGTCGTCCACCTCGCCACGGCCGTTGCGCAGCTCAACGAGGATCTTGACCACGTCGAGGATGTCCTCGTTGCTCAAGGTCATCGGGCCTTCGGGCACGTCGCGGCCCACGCGGGCGTTGAACTTCATGCGGCCCACGCGCGACAGGTCGTACGTGTCGGCGTTGTAGAACAGGCGCTGGAACAGTGCTTCCACGGCGTCTTCGGTCGGCGGCTCGCCGGGACGCATCATGCGGTAGATGGCCACGCGGGCGGCCAGCTGGTCGGCCGTTTCATCTTGCGCCAGGGTCTGGCTGATGTAGGCGCCCTGGTCCAGCTCGTTCGTGAACAGGCACTGCACGTCCTTGATGCCGGCGGCGCGCAGCTTCTTCAGCAGGGCTTCGGTCAGCTCGTCGTTGGCCTTGGCGATGATCTCGCCAGTGTCGGCGTCGACCATGTTGCGCGACAGCAGGCGACCGACCAGGAAGTCTTCCGGCACCGAGATGAAGGTGGTACCGCTCTGTTCGAGCTGGCGCACGTGGCGCGCGGTGATGCGCTTGTCCTTCTCGACGATGACGGCACCGCTCTTGTCGGTGATGTCGAAGCGGGCCACTTCACCCTTCAGGCGCTCGGGAACGAATTCGAGCTGGGCGCCCGAATCCATCAGGCGGAAGCTGTCGTTCTCGAAGAAGTGCGCCAGGATGGCTTCGGGGTTCAGGCCGATGGCCTTGAGCAGGATGGTGACCGGCATCTTGCGACGGCGGTCAACACGGAAGTACAGGATGTCCTTGGGATCGAACTCGAAGTCGAGCCACGAACCGCGGTAGGGAATGATGCGGGCCGAGAACAGCAGCTTGCCGGACGAGTGGGTCTTGCCCTTGTCGTGCTCGAAGAACACGCCGGGCGAGCGGTGCAGCTGGCTGACGATGACACGCTCGGTGCCGTTGACGATGAAGGAACCGTAGTCGGTCATCAGGGGCACTTCGCCCATGTAGACCTCTTGTTCCTTGATTTCCTTGACGACCTTCGCGGGGTGCGATTCACGGTCGTAGATGATCATCTGCAGCTTGGCGCGCACGGCCGCTGCGTAGGTGAGCCCCCGTTGCTGGCACTCGCGCGTGTCGAACGCGGGGCGAGCAATGTTGAACTCGATGAACTTCATCTCCACGAAGCCGTTGTGCGACGTGATCGGAAAGGCGGACAGGAAGGCCGCCTGCAGGCCCTCTGGCTTGCGCTTTTGCGGCGGCACTTCCTTTTGAAGGAAGGCCACGTAGGATTCCCGCTGCATCGTGAGCAGGTAGGGAACGTTGAGAACACTCTCGCGCTTACCAAAGCTCTTGCGGATACGCTTGCGCTCGGTATAGCTGTAGGGGGTTGCTTGCGCCATTGGACACTCCGTAGCGACGGCACAGACCTGGCCGGGTCTGCGCCTCGTCGGCGACTGGCTTTCGGCAGACCAGAATCCACATTGGATGGTCTGAAAGCTTGGTGGTTGGCCACTACCAACCGCTGGCGGACAACCCCGGCGTTGCACCGGAGCCCGACCAAACCTGTTCTTCTGCAGTCGGATCAGAGAACACTTGGAAAACCCACGATTATGACTCGGGGGCCTTGCAGGTGGTCTCGAAGGCCCCAAAGGCCTTTGAAACCTTCCACTAAGCAGAAAAGGCCGGGAGCCCTTGCGGGTCTCCCAGCCTCATCCTGCGAAGTCGAATTACTTGACTTCGGCCTTGGCGCCGGCTTCCACCAGCTTCTTGCAAGCGGCTTCGGCGTCGGCCTTGGGCACAGCTTCCTTGACGTTCTTCGGAGCGCCGTCGACCAGGTCCTTGGCTTCCTTCAGGCCCAGGCCCGTCAGTTCGCGCACGGCCTTGATCACGCCGACCTTGTTGGCGCCGGCTTCGAGCAGCACGACGTTGAATTCGGTCTTCTCTTCGACGGCGGCAGCGCCACCGCCAGCAGCGCCACCGGCGGCCGGAGCAGCCATGGAAGCGGCGGACACGCCGAACTTCTCTTCAATGGCCTTGACCAGGTCGTTCAGGTCCATGACGGACATGCTGTCCAGGGCGGTCAGGAAGGCGTCTTTATCGAATGCCATTTTGTATTCCTCGATTTCAGTGATTCAGTGAATGGATGGATGCGGTTCAAGCTGCGGCAGGCGCTTCGGCGGCTTCGGCCGAAGCCTCGGCACCACCACCCCGCTTTTCGGACAGCGCGGCCAGCACAGCGGCCATGCGCTGCACAGGCGACAGCAACAGGCCAGCGATCTGCGACAGCAAGACTTCCTTGCTGGGCACAGAAGCCAGGGCCTTCACGCCATCGGCGTCCAGGGCCTTGCCTGCGTAGGCGCCGGCCTTGATGACCAGCTTGTCGTTGCCCTTGGCAAAGTCGGCGATGACTTTGGCAGCGGCGACGGCATCTTCGGAAAAACCATAGATCAGCGGACCGACCATGCTCTCCGACGCGACCTCGAACGGGGTGCCGGCAACGGCACGACGCGCCAGGGTGTTCTTCACGACGTGAAGGTACACACCCTTGGCACGCGCATCGACGCGCAGCTTGTTCAAGTTCTCGACGGTGAGGCCACGGTATTCGGCCAGTGCCAGGGTCTGGGACTTGGCAACTTGCGCTGCCACTTCCTCGACCACGGCCGCCTTTTCGTTGCGGTTGAGACTCAAGGTCTACTCCTCACAAAACGTGCCTTCCGGGCTGACGCCCATCAGGACACACCGGGTTTCAGCGACCTTGCCGTTTCCGAGCAGTTCATCCAGTTCTTGCTCATCGCATCACTGAAGTCACGTTTCTTCGCGGCGGGGACGCCATCTGCGCTGGCTCAGGCCTCGGGGCGGACCCCTGGGTCTGGATTAAGGCGAGAGCACCGAAACGCCCTCATCACCAGCGGTCTTGGATGGCCCGCCCCGCACTTACGTGCGGAACAGCCCACCAATCTTTCCAACCAGCGCGTCAAGACGGCCGCGCTGGCCTGGGATGCTTGGCTGCGATCAGGCTGCGGTGGCAGCCGCAGTGACCGAGGCGATTTCCACGCGGGCGCCGACGCCCATCGTGGACGACACGGCCACCTTGCGCAGGTACACGCCCTTGCTGGACGCCGGCTTGGCCTTGTTCAGGGCCTCCAGCAGCGCAGCCAGGTTGCCCGTCAGCTTGTCGTCGTCGAACGAGCGACGGCCGATGGTGCCGTGGATGATGCCGCCCTTGTCGACGCGGAACTGCACCTGACCGGCCTTGGCGTTCTTCACGGCCGTGGCGACGTCGGGGGTGACGGTACCCACCTTGGGGTTGGGCATCAGGCCGCGCGGGCCGAGGATCTGGCCCAGGGTACCGACGATGCGCATGGTGTCCGGCGAGGCGATGACCACGTCGAAGTTCATGTTGCCGGCCTTGATCTGCTCGGCCAGGTCGTCCATGCCAACGATGTCAGCGCCAGCGGCCTTGGCTTCTTCAGCCTTGGCGCCCTGGGCGAACACGGCCACACGCTTGGTCTTGCCGGTGCCATGGGGCATCACGACGGCGCCACGCACCACCTGATCCGACTTCTTCGGGTCGATGCCCAGTTGCACGGCCACGTCGATGGACTCATCGAACTTGGCGGTGGCGCAACTCTTCACCAGCGCCAGGGCGTCGGTGATGGCATACAGCTTCATGCTGTCAACCTTGCCCTGCAGGGCCTTGGCCTTCTTGGTCAGCTTTGCCATGTCACACGCCCTCCACAACCACGCCCATCGAACGGGCGGAGCCGGCGATGGTCTTCACGGCGGCATCCATGTCGGCAGCCGTCAGGTCCTTTTGCTTGATCTTGGCGATGTCTTCCAGCTGGGCGCGGGTGATCTTGCCGACCTTGTTCAGGTGGGCCTTGTCGGACCCCTTGGCCAGGCCGATGGCCTTCTTGATCAGCACGGTCGCCGGGGGCGACTTCAGCACGAAAGTGAACGACTTGTCAGCGAAAGCCGTGATCACCACCGGCAGCATCAGGCCGGGTTCCATGGCAGACGTCTGGGCGTTGAACGCCTTGCAGAACTCCATGATGTTCAGGCCACGCTGGCCCAGTGCCGGGCCGACGGGCGGCGACGGGTTGGCCTTGCCGGCCGGGATTTGCAGCTTGATAAAGCCGACGATCTTCTTTGCCATGATGGCTCCTCGAGTTCAGACGCTCTGGCTGCTTGCGCAGCCTCGGCTCCTCGTCAAACGACCCGTGGGGTAGCAAAGCCGCAGGCGCCGGGTCGGGCGCGCCTGCAACTGAAAATCAGACTTTCTCGACCTGCGAGAAATCGAGCTCAACGCCAGTGGCACGACCGAAGATCGTGACCGAGACCTTGACCTTGGACTTCTCGTAGTTGACTTCTTCGACGGCGCCGTTGAAGTCGGTGAACGGGCCTTCCTTGACGCGCACCAGTTCGCCAACCTCCCACTCGACCTTGGGCCGGGGCTTCTCGATGCCTTCCTGCATCTGGTTGACGATCTTCATCACCTCGGCTTCCGAGATAGGTGCCGGGCGGTTGCGGGCACCGCCCACAAAGCCGGTGACCTTGCTGGTGTGCTTGACCAAGTGCCAAGACTCGTCGTCCATGACCATCTCGACCAGCACGTAGCCCGGAAAGAAGCGGCGCTCGGTGACCGACTTCTTGCCGTTCTTCAGCTCGACCACTTCTTCGGTGGGCACCAGGATGCGGCCGAACTTGTCGTGCATGCCGGCGCGCTCGATGCGCTCGCGGATGTTGCGCTCGACAGCCTTCTCCATGCCCGAATAGGCGTGCACCACGTACCAGCGCAGACCGCTCGCGGTATTGGCCGAACCAGCCGGGGTGCCGGCGGTGTTGTCGGTGGCAGCGGTTTCGCTCATGCTCGATAGCCTCTTGTCATGTACGCCGAAGGGTCAGCGCTTCCAGCCCAGGATCAGGTCGTACAGCACCCATTCCAGCGTCTTGTCGGTCAGCCACAGGAACAAGGCCATCACGACGACGAAGGCGAACACATAACCTGTCATCTGGCCAGCTTCCTTGCGGGTGGGCCAGACCACCTTCTTAACCTCGCGGGTCGACTCGCGGCCGTAGGCCACCAGTTGCCGACCACTCTCGGACGTGAAGAACACGGCCACGGCCGCACCCAACCCCACCAGCAGGGCCAGCACACGCAGCCATTGGCTTTGCTGGTTCAGCAGGTAGAACACCACCACCGAAGCGACCAGCAGCACAGCGGCTGCAGCCAGCTTGGCCTTGTCAGCGCCGGTGGAGACGGTTTCGATTTGGGGCGAAGTGGACATGGTTTTCATTCAAACTTTGGCAGACGCCTAACAGCAGGAAAGCCCGCCGGGCGTCATCCGCCTGCGGGCTGCCTGTGTGAGGCCTGTCGGATCAACCTGGGAGGTCAAGCCAGCGGGGCTGGAACACTCCTGGGTTGGCAGGGGCAGTAGGAATCGAACCTACAACCTTCGGTTTTGGAGACCGACGCTCTGCCAATTGAGCTATACCCCTGTGGCTTGGACTCCCAGTATTACGCGATGATCTTGGCGACGACGCCGGCGCCGACGGTGCGGCCACCTTCACGGATGGCGAAGCGCAGGCCTTCTTCCATCGCGATCGGGGCGATCAGCTTGACGGTGATGCTGACGTTGTCGCCAGGCATGACCATTTCCTTGTCCGCCGGCAGTTCCACCGCACCGGTCACGTCCGTCGTGCGGAAGTAGAACTGGGGACGGTAGTTGTTGAAGAACGGCGTGTGGCGGCCACCTTCGTCCTTGCTCAGCACGTAGATTTCGGCCGTGAAGTGGGTGTGCGGCTTGACGCTGCCCGGCTTGCACAGCACTTGGCCGCGCTCAACGTCTTCACGCTTGGTGCCGCGCAGCAGGATGCCCACATTGTCGCCAGCTTGACCTTGGTCGAGCAGCTTGCGGAACATTTCCACGCCGGTGCAGGTGGTCTTCTGGGTGGCCTTGATGCCGACGATTTCGATTTCTTCGCCGACCTTGACGATGCCGCGTTCCACTCGGCCGGTCACCACGGTGCCACGGCCAGAGATGGAGAACACGTCTTCAACGGGCATCAGGAAGGCACCGTCCACCGCGCGCTCGGGCGTGGGGATGTAGGTGTCCAGGGCGTCGGCCAGCTTGAAGATGGCTTGTTCACCCAGTTCACCCTTGTCGCCTTCAAGGGCGAGCTTGGCGCTGCCGTGCACGATGGGGGTCTTGTCGCCGGGGAAGTCGTACTTGTCGAGGAGTTCGCGCACTTCCATTTCGACGAGTTCGAGCAGTTCGGCGTCGTCCACCATGTCGCACTTGTTCAGGAACACGATGATGTAAGGCACACCCACCTGACGGGCCAGCAGGATGTGCTCGCGGGTCTGGGGCATGGGGCCGTCAGCGGCCGAGCACACCAGGATGGCACCGTCCATCTGCGCGGCACCGGTGATCATGTTCTTCACGTAGTCGGCGTGCCCGGGGCAGTCGACGTGCGCGTAGTGGCGGTTGGCGGTTTCGTATTCAACGTGCGCGGTGTTGATCGTGATGCCACGGGCCTTTTCTTCCGGGGCCGCGTCGATCTGGTCGTAGGCCTTGGCCTCGCCACCGAACTTGGCCGACAGAATCGTCGTGATCGCCGCGGTCAGCGTCGTCTTGCCATGGTCCACGTGTCCAATCGTGCCCACGTTCACGTGCGGCTTCGTACGCTCAAACTTGCCTTTTGCCATTTCGTGCTCCTAGACGTTCACCGCTTGCGGTGGTCGGGTCAAAACAACCAAAAAAAACAGGTGGTGCCCATGGCGCGGATCGAACGCGCGACCTCTCCCTTACCAAGGGAGTGCTCTACCACTGAGCCACATGGGCATCGACACAGGACTGGACACACACCTTGCGGCATGGCAGCACCCAGACCTGTGCCGACTTCTCTCAACATCCACACAACCGTCGCACCAACCTGCACCTCTGGAGCGGGAAACGGGAATCGAACCCGTGTCATTAGCTTGGAAGGCTAAGGTTCTACCATTGAACTACTCCCGCGAAGAGTGAGTTCCAGATTGTGTTCGCTGTGGTGGAGGAGGCTGGATTCGAACCAGCGTACGCATAGCGGGCAGATTTACAGTCTGCTGCCTTTAACCACTCGGCCACCCCTCCGCAGCGAGCCTGAGACTATAGCACGAGGTTTGCGCAGGTGTAAAACCCCGTCCCGCGGTCAGCGCGCCGCCCAGTTCACACCCACGTCACGGGCCGCCAGGCCGAAGTGGCCGCAGCCGATGAAGGGCACCGGCGGCCGCCGTGCCGACAAGGGGGAGGGGTGGTTGGCCATCAGCACCTGGTGGCGCCCGGCCCCGGCGGCCTCGATCAATGAGGCCTTGGCCTGGGCGTGGGCACCCCACAACAGGTAGCTGATGCGGCGCGGTTGCCGCGCCGTGGCCTCGATGAGGGCGTCGGTCAGCACCTCCCACCCCCTGCGGGCGTGGCTGGCCGGCTGGCCGTCCTCAACGGTGAGCGAGGTGTTGAGCAGCAGCACACCCTGCTTCGCCCAGGCCCCGAGGTGGCCGTGGGCGGGGGGCGCCAGGCCCAGGTCGCGCTGCAATTCCACATGGATGTTGCGCAGGCTGGGCGGGATCTTGACGCCGGCCGGCACCGAGAACGCCAGGCCCTCTGCCTGCCCGGGGCCGTGGTACGGGTCCTGCCCCAGGATGACCACCCTCACCTCGGCCAGCGGTGTCAGCATCAGCGCGCGCAGTGGCTGGTCGGGGTAGACCAGCGCATCCTCGCGCTGGCGGGCCTCGACGAAGTTCAGCAGCGCCTGGCCTGCGGCCGACTGCCGCCAGGCCTGCACCACCGGCGCCCAATCGGCCGGCGCCTGGTCCAGCACGTCGGACAACGGCCGGGTGAGCCGGTTGACAGGCGCCGCGTCGAACAGGTCCATCGGGCGGTCAAGCAAACAGGTCGGCCAGGGCTTGTCCCGGGTCGGGCGCGCGCATGAAGGCCTCGCCCACCAGGAAGGCGTTGACCTGTGCAGTGCGCATGCACTGCACGTCGGCACGGCCCAGGATGCCCGACTCGGTCACCAACAGCCGGTCGGCCGGCACACGGGGCAGCAGGCCCAGCGTGGTGTCCAGCGTGACGTCGAAGGTGCGCAGGTTGCGGTTGTTGATGCCCACCAGCGGCGTCTTGAGCCGCAGCGCACGGTCCAGCTCTTCACCGTCGTGCACTTCCACCAGCACGGCCATGCCCAAGGCGAAGGCCGTGGCCTCCAGGTCGGCCATCTGGGCGTCGTCCAGGCAGGCGGCGATCAGCAGGATGCAGTCGGCCCCCATGGCCCGCGCCTCAAACACCTGGTAGTCGTCGACCATGAAGTCCTTGCGCAGCACCGGCAGCGCGCAGGCGGCACGCGCCTGCGGCAGGTAGTCGGCATGCCCCTGGAAGAACTGCTGGTCGGTGAGCACGCTCAGGCAGGCCGCACCGTGGCGGGCGTAGCTGGCGGCGATCTCGGCCGGCACGAAGGGGTCGCGGATCACGCCCTTGCTGGGGCTGGCCTTCTTGACCTCGGCGATCACACCAGCCTGACCGGCGGCGATCTTGGCGCGCAGCGCGCCCACGAAATTGCGCTGGCCGCCCAGGGCTTCGGCGTCACGGCGCACCGAGGCCAGCGGCCGAGCCGCCTTGGCGGCCACGATCTCATCGCGCTTGACGGCGACGATGCGGTTCAAGATGTCGCTCATGTCAGACAGACTTGAATTGCTGCGTGGCGGCCACGAACTGGCTCAGCTTGGCCTGGGCCTTGCCCGAGGCCACGGCCTCGCGGGCCTGCTTGACGCCCTCGGCCACCGAACCGGCATTGCCCGCGCAGTACAGCGCCGCCCCGGCGTTGAGCAGCACGATGTCGCGCACCGGGCCGTCTTCGTTCGCCAGCGCGCGCTGGATGCACTGCACCGACTCGGCCTGGTTGGCCACGCGCAGCACGCGGCTGTCGTACACCGGCAGGCCGAAGTCGCTGGGGTGCACCACGTATTCCTTCACCTCGCCATTGACCAACTCGCCCACCAACGTCTCGCCCGACAACGACACCTCGTCCATGCCGTTCATGCCGTGCACCACCATCACGTGCTCGGAGCCCAGGCGCTGCAGCACGCGCACCTGGATGCCCACGAGGTCGGGGTGGAACACGCCCATCAGTTGGTTGGGCGCGCCGGCCGGGTTGGTGAGCGGGCCCAGGATGTTGAAGATGGTGCGCACGCCCAGTTCCTTGCGCACCGGCGCGGCGTGCTTCATGGACGCATGGTGGTTGGGCGCGAACATGAAGGCGATGCCGGTCTGCTCCAGGCAGGCCGCCACCTGTTCGGGCGTGAGCATGATGTGGGCGCCCAGCGCCTCCATCACGTCGGCCGAGCCCGAGGTGGACGACACGCTGCGCCCGCCGTGCTTGGCCACGCGCGCACCCGCTGCAGCCGCCACAAAGGTGCTGGCGGTGGAAATGTTGAAGGTGTGCGAGTTGTCGCCGCCCGTGCCGACGATGTCGACCAGACCGGTGCGGTTGGCCACCGGCACCGGCGTGGCAAATTCGCGCATCACCGTGGCGGCGGCAGCAATCTCGCCGATGGATTCCTTCTTCACACGCAGGCCCACCGCAAAGGCCGCGATCATCACCGGCGACATCTCGCCGCTCATGACGCGGCGCATCAGGGCCAGCATCTCGTCGTGGAAGATTTCGCGGTGCTCGATGATGCGGGTCAGGGCGTCGGTGTTGGTGATGCTCATGGTGGGCTCCTGGGCACAGAGTTCAGTAAGGGGCTCGGGGTGCGGCGGCGGCGGCGGCCACAGACGCGCCCGACGCAAAGAAGTCGCGCACGGCGGCCACGGTGCGTTCGATGCCGGCGGCATCCACATCCAGGTGGGTGACGAAACGCAGGCCGATCAGGCCGGTGGCCAGGATGCCCTGCGCCGCCAAATGCGCCAGTAGCGCTGGCCCGTGGCCGTCGGCCACGTCGACGAAGACGATGTTGGTCTCGGCGCTGCGCACCATCAGGCCTGGCAGACCCGCCAAGCCAGCGGCCAGTTGCTGCGCCAATGCGTGGTCCTGGCGCAAGCGCTCGACGTGGTGGCTCAGCGCGTGGTCGATCGCTGCGGCCAGCAAACCCACCTGGCGCATGCCACCACCGGCCATCTTGCGGACGCGGTGGGCGCGGGCGATCAGCTCGCGCGAGCCGCACAACACCGAGCCCACCGGTGCGCCCAGCCCCTTGGAGCAGCAGACCGAGACGGAATCGAAATGGCGGGTGATGGCCCGCAGCGCGGCGGTGATGTCGCCGCCTGGCCCGGCGTCGGCTGCCGCCGCGTTGAACACACGCGCGCCGTCCAGGTGGCAGGCCAGGCCGCGCGAGCGCACGAGCGCGGTCGCTTCGGCCAGGTAGGCCTGGGGCATCACATGGCCGTTCCAAGTGTTTTCCAGGCACAGCAGCCGGCTGCGCGCGAAGTGCGGGTCATCGGGCTTGATGGCGGCGGCGATGTCGGCCAACGCCATCTGGCCGCGCGCGTCCTGGGCCAGCGGCTGGGGCTGGATGCTGCCCAGCACGGCCGCGCCACCGCCCTCATAGCGGTAGGTGTGGGCCAGCTGGCCCACGATGTACTCGTCGCCGCGCTGGCAATGGGCCAGCAGCGCGCAGAAGTTGCTCTGCGTGCCGCTGGGCATGAACAGCGCCGCCTCCTTGCCGGTGAGCGCGGCCATGCGCTCCTGCAGCGCGTTCACCGTGGGGTCGTCGCCGAACACGTCGTCGCCCACCGGCGCGCGGGCCATGGCCTCGCGCATGGCGGGCGTGGGCCGCGTGACGGTGTCGCTGCGCAAATCGACAGTTGCTGTCATACCCGTGCCCCAGCCCGGCTCATGGTGATGAAGTTGCGCAGCATGGCGTGGCCGTGCTCGCTGAGGATGGACTCGGGGTGGAACTGCACGCCCTCCAGCGGCGTGGCGGTACCAGCGAGTTCGCGGTGGCGCACGCCCATGATCTCGCCATCTTCCGAGCGCGAAGTGACCTGCAGCACCGCCGGCATGGTCGCCTCCTCGATCACCAGCGAGTGGTAGCGGATCACCGTGAACTTGGATGGCAGGCCGGCGTAGACGCCCCGCCCGTCGGTCTCGATGTCGCTGGTCTTGCCGTGCATCTGCGTCTTGGCGCGGATGATGCGGCCGCCCAGCGCGGCACCGATGCTCTGGTGGCCCAGGCACACACCCAGGATGGGCAGCTTGCCGGTGAATTCGCGGATGGCCGGCACGCACACGCCCGCCTCGTTGGGCGAGCAGGGGCCGGGGGAGAGCACCAACTGGTCGGGCCGCATCGCGCCGATCTCGTCCAGCGTGATCTCGTCGTTGCGCACCACCCTCACCTCTTCGCCCAGCTCGCCGAAGTACTGCACCAGGTTGAAGGTGAAGGAGTCGTAGTTGTCGATCATGAGCAGCATGTCGTTCTCCTTCAGAAGCCTTCTTCAACCAGTTCAGCTGCACGGATCACCGCGCGGGCCTTGGCCTCGGTCTCCTTCCACTCCAGCTCGGGCACCGAGTCGGCCACAACGCCGGCGCCAGCCTGCACGTAGAGCGTGTTGTCCTTGACGATGCCGGTGCGGATGGCGATGGCCACGTCCATGTCGCCGGCAAAGCTGAGGTAGCCGCAGGCGCCGCCGTAGATGCCGCGCTGGCTGATCTCGAGCTCGTCGATGATCTCCATGGCGTGGATCTTGGGCGCGCCGCTGAGCGTGCCGGCCGGGAAGCTGGCCTTGAGCACGTCCAGGCTGGTGAGGCCGGGCTTGAGGTGCCCCTCGACGTTGCTGACGATGTGCATCACGTGCGAATAGCGCTCGATGCCGAAGGCCTCGGTGACCTTGACCGAGCCGGTCTGGGCAATGCGGCCCACGTCGTTGCGGGCGAGGTCGATCAGCATCACGTGCTCGGCACGCTCCTTGGCGTCGGCCAGCAGCTCCGCTTCCAGCTGCCGGTCGGCCTCGGGCGTGGCCCCGCGCGGGCGGGTGCCGGCGATGGGGCGGATCGTCACCACCTCGCCTTCCGCACGTGTTTCTTGCCGCACCAGGATCTCGGGCGAGGCACCGACGATCTGGAAATCGCCCATGTCGTAGTAGTACATGTAGGGCGAGGGGTTGAGCGAGCGCAGCGCGCGGTACAGCGAGAGCGGGCTCTCGGTGTAGCGCTTCTTGAGGCGCTGACCCAGCACGATCTGCATGCAGTCGCCGGCGGCGATGTACTCCTTGGCCTTGAGCACCGCACGCTCGAAATCGGCCTTGTCGAACTCGCGCTCCACCGCGTAGCTGGCGCCGCGCTTGACCACCGGCGCGGCCACGCTGTAGCGCAGCTTGTCGCCCAGCTCGGCCAGGCGCTTCTTGCCGTGGGAGTAGGCCTCGGGCTGCGACGGGTCGGCCCAGACGATGAGGTACAGGCGCCCCGAGAGGTTGTCGATCACCGCCAGCTCTTCGGTCTGCAGCAGCAGGATGTCGGGGGTGCCGATGCCGCCGGGCTTCTTCACGCCGGCCAGCTTCTTCTCGATGTAGCGCACCGTCTCGTAGCCGAAGTAGCCGGCCAGACCGCCGCAGAAGCGCGGCAGGCCGGGGCGTATCGCCGGCTTGAAGCGCTGCTGGTACCGGGCGATGAAGTCCAGCGGGTTGCCCTCAAACGTCTCCACCACGCGGCCGTCAGTGACGACTTCGGTGACGCCGTCGGTGGCGCGCACCAGGGTGCGGGCCGGCAGGCCGATGAAGCTGTAGCGCCCGAAGCGCTCGCCACCCACCACCGATTCAAGCAGGAAGCTGTGCTTGCTGCCGCCGGCCAGCTTCAGGTAGAGCGAGAGCGGGGTTTCGAGGTCGGCAAAGGCTTCGGCGATCAGCGCGATGCGGTTGTAGCCTTCGGCGGCCAGGCTCTTGAATTCAAGTTCTGTGATCACGGGACAGGTCCTCCGGGGCCCAGGGGCTGCGCAGCCAGCGTGTGGGCTGTGCGCAGGTCGGGCTGAAATGGGGCGGCGGCCACAAGGCCACCAAGGGGTCCGGTGAAGGCAGGTCGGGCGACCGGCGTGTCACGCGGCAAACGGGCTCAGGCGAACCAGCGACGCCAGGGCCAGGCTCCCCGGTCGTTTGACGACGCCATCCATTTGCGCGGTATGAACATGGGCAAAGTGTAGCAGCGCGACTACCCTGGCCCGGGTGCGGTGGACAGTGCTCCAAACTGGCGCGACACTCTTCGCTTGCCCCGGAAGGCGGGTGCCGAATTGGAGAAGTCGTCTTGCTGCACACCTTGAAGAACCGTCGTGCCTGGCTGCAGGCTGTGTTGGGTGGGGCGCTGGCCCTGGGTCTGGTGGCACCAGCCGCCGCGCAGACGGTGGAACTGGCCGGTGGCGTCAAGTTCGAGCACAGCATGCAGGTCGGCGGCAAGGCCCTGACGCTGAACGGCGCGGGTATCCGCTACAAGGCCATCTTCAAGGTCTACGCCGCCGGGCTCTACCTGGGCACGCACGCCACCACGCCCGAGGCGGTGTACGCCGCGCCTGGCCCCAAGCGCATCCGCATCGTGATGTACCGCGAGATCGACGCCAACGAGCTGGGCAAGCTCTTCACCCAAGGCATGGAGAAGAACGTTTCCCCGGCCGAGTTCACCCGCGCCATCAACGGCACCATCCGCCTGGGCGAGCTGTTTGCCCGGCGCAAGAAGCTGGTGGCCGGCGACTACTTCGATGTGGATTGGGTGCCCGGCACCGGCTCCACCGTGCTGGTGAATGGCAAGGCCGAGATCGAACCCATCAAGGAGCCGGAATTCTTCAGCGCGCTCCTGAGCATCTGGCTGGGCAAGTCGCCCGCCGACACCCAGCTGCGCCTGGCCCTGCTGGGCCAGAGCGTGAACCGCACCTACGGCCAATGAGCCCTGGACGGCCTGGGCGGCTTCAGAGCTGGTCCAGGCGGTCCACCACGGCGTCGGGCTGCGCGCTGGCCACCGGTTCGCCGTGGTTGTAGCCGTAGCTCACCAGCACCACCGGGCAGCCGGCCGCACGCGCGGCCTGGGCATCGTTGCTCGAATCCCCCAGCATCAGCGTCTGCGCGGGTGAGGTGCCCAGCGCTTCGCAGGTCTTGAGCAGGGGCAGCGGGTCAGGCTTCTTGCGTGCGAAGTCGTCGCCCCCAAACACCTGGCTGAAATGCCCCGCCAGCCCCTTGCGGGCCAGCAGCTCGCGCGCGAAGGCACCGGGCTTGTTGGTCAGGCAGGCCAGGGCCAGGCCCTGCTCGCGCAGGCGCTGCAGTCCCTCCACCACGCCGGGGTACACCTGGGCGAACTGGCCGTTGATCTCGGCATAGTGGCGCTGGTAAGCAGACCACGCAGCTTCGTAAAGGTTTGCATCGGCGCCCACCTGGGCCAGTGTGCTGCGGATCAGGTGCTCAGAACCCTTGCCCACGGTGCGCAGGATGAAGACCTGGCCCACCGTGGGCAGGGCCAATTCGCGCAGCGTGCGGTTCAAAGCCTGCTCGAAATCACCGGCCGTGTGAACCAGGGTGCCGTCCAAATCGACGATGGCCGCACGCAACACCCGGTTACCACGCAGGGCCTGCAAGGCCTGGATCACCCCCTTGTTGGATCTCAAGTTCGGGGCGGATGTCATCGAAAACGGCTCATGTCACTTCGATCCCTAGGGGAACACACATGAACATTGTCACCACCTCCAGCGCCTGGCCCAGCCTGGGCACCAGTGCCAACGCAGGCGCCACCGCCAGCCCCGCCACCGACGCCTCGGCTGCGGCGGTGGCAGCGCCCACCACCACGGCGGTTCAAAGCCACCACCACCGCCACCATGAGCACCATGACGAGGGCGACGAGCACTCGGGCCACCACGACCAGCAGGCCTACATGGCCTTGCAGATCAAGGTGGAGCAGACCTTCACGGCGCTGACTTCGTCGGCCACCAGTGCGTCGGCCACCGACCCGAACGCCTCGGCGACCACGCCCGCCGCCACCGGTGACGAGGGTGAGGACGGTGGCAGCTTCGCCGCGACGCTCAAGGCCAAGTTCAGCCTGTCGCAGGGCGGCATGTCGGCCAGCCTGTCGATCCGCATGAGCAGCGAGGGGCAGGCCGGCAGCGGCGACCTGGCCGCCCAGATGCAGGGGTTTGTGCAAACGCTCTACGCGGCATTGCACACGCTGTTCGGCGGCAGCGCGGCCAACCCGAACGCCACGCTGGGCACGCCCGTGGACACTGGCGCGGCCGCAGCGCTGGCGGGCAGCACAGCCTCGGCACCGACCGCCACCGGTGCGACCGCTTCCACGGCCCCCGCCTCCGCAACCCCCGACGCCGCAGAGTCGTCCACGGCCCCTGCCACCGATGCCAGTGCCACGACGGCAGCGGCGGCCGCGCCCGCTGCCTCCACGCCGGCCAATGCCTCAGGCGCGCTGTCGATCAAGCTGCGACTGACGTACAACAGCTTTGGCAGCCAGCTGGGCCCGTTGACCCAGCAACTGGCCCAGCCCGGCGCCGCACAGGCAGCCCCCGGCATGGCCAACCTGCTGGGTGACCTGTCGGCCCAGTTTGCGCAGATGCTGTCTGCCAGCCCGGCCGGCAGTGGCAGCGGTCTGTCGCTGGGGGCCTTCCTGAATGCGCTGGCGCAGTCGTTCGCGCCGGCCGCGCCCGCAGCCACGCAGCCCGGTGGCCCGACCCCGGCTGCAGCGCCCGAGGCCAGCGCGCCCGCCACAACGCCGGCCACCGCCTCAGACAGCCCGGCGCCCGCCAGCACCCCGGCGGCGTCCGCCTACGGCCAGGTGCTGTCGTTCAGCGCCTCGGTGCGCAGCCAGTGGCAGCTGGCGGCCTGAGCCTGCGGCCCCCTGAAAAAAGAAGGCCGGGCAGTGCCCGGCCTTCTTGCGTCCCAACGACGGTCTCTGGTCTTCAGTTCTTGCCGTGCTTGCTCTGGCCGCCGCAACCTTCGACGGCGATGTACTTGGCGGTGAGGGTGGTGTCCACCAGCGTGCCCAGGGCGCGCACGTTGGCCCCGGCCACCACGCAGGTGGCGCTGTTGCCCAGGTAGTTGGCCGAGGACGGGTCCACGGTGTAGGTGCCCGCCTGCACGAACAGGCCCACCGACTTGGTGGCTGTGACCGCGAAGCTGCCGTCGGTGTTGAGCGTGGCGATGGTGCCGATGAGGCCCGAGTAGGTGGTCTCGGGGTGCTGCTTGCGCTCGTGCTCGGACGCGCCGCCGCGCAGGTCCACCGTGGTGGCGTCGATGTTGGCCAAGCCGCCCGCCGCCGTGGCGGTGCCGCGGAAGCCCACCGTGAGGCCCACCATCAGGTCGCTCAGCTGACCGTGCGCAAACTTGGCCGAGGTGATGTCCAGCACCAGGCTGCTGGTGCTGGGCAGGAAGTTGGCGTCCACCAGGTCAACGGTCACCAGGTTGCCGCTGATGGCGGTGATGGTGCCCTCGCCGCGCAGGCGGGGAATGGCCATGGTGGAGGAGGCGGGCTCCAGCTCAATGACGGTGGCGGTGATGGTCACCGGGTCGGCCGTGGTGGCGCCCGGCGTGACCGTGCCCTTCACCTCGATGCGGTCGCTCACCTTCAGATCGGCCAGGGTGATGACCGCGCCGGTGCTCTCGTTCTGGATCACGGCGTCGGTGGCCAGCGAGACCACGATGGCGGTGCCCAGGCGCGCATCGGAGAGGGTGAGGGTGCCGGCCACCGTGTCGATGGCGGTGATGGTGCCGTGCGCCTCGCCGCGGCGCAGCTTGATGCTGGAGAAATCCTTGGTCGCCATCGAGGGCGTCACCAGGTTGGTGGCGACGTTGTAGGTGAACTTGGCGAGGTTGAAGTCCAGCACGAACGCGCCCGAGGCGGTGTCGAGCGAGACGCTGCGCACCTTCCACACAAAGTCACCCGCCGCGACGCTGAACTGGGCGTTGGTGGTGGTGGCGCCGTCCAGTGACACCAGTTGCACGGCGTTGTCCAGCGTGACGTTGATGCCGGTGTAGATGCCCGCCGGGATGGAGACGGTGGACATGAACTGGGCCACGTCGGCCAGCGACGAGAGGTTCACGGTCACCGGCGAGGCCGTGGCGTCCAGCAGGGTGACTTCGGCACCGGCGCTGTCCAGCACCGTGATCTTCTTGATCTGCACCCAAACCTTGGCGTACTCGGTGGCGAGGTTGTCGGTGATGTAGGTTTGCACGGCCACGCGCTGGGCGGTGGCGGTGGGCGTGGTGCTGCCACCGCCGCCGCAGGCCACCAGCACGGCGGCAGCGAGGGTGGACAGGGTGATGGCGGCAAAAGTGGTCTTGAACGACGTCATGGAGGGCCTCCAGTTGGAATAGCCTGAATCCTAGCGTCGATCCGCATTAAATGTGCAAACTACACATTATTTTTCAGTTCTTGGCCCTGCTGACATCTGTTGATTGGCGGCCCGAAAGTAATGATGTTTGTGCACACTCACCTGGAAAGCTCGGCTCGCATGGCATCGACGACGGCCTTGTAGTCGGGCTTGCCAAAGATGGCGCTGCCGGCCACGAAGGTGTCGGCCCCGGCGTCGGCGATGCGGCGGATGTTGTCGGCCTTCACGCCGCCGTCGATCTCCAGCCGGATGTCGCGGCCAGAAGCGTCGATCAGCTTGCGCACCTGCTCGGCCTTGCGCAGCGTGCTGTCGATGAAGCTCTGGCCGCCGAAGCCGGGGTTCACGCTCATCAGCAGGATCACGTCGAGCTTGTCGATGGTCCACTCCAGCACGTCGATGGGCATGGCCGGGTTGAACACCAGGCCGGCCTGGCACCCGGCGCCCTGGATAAGCTGCAGCGTGCGGTCCACGTGGGTCGACGCGTCGGGGTGGAAGGTGATGATGTCCGCGCCCGCCTTGGCGAACTCCAGCGCCAGCGCGTCCACCGGTTGCACCATCAGGTGCACGTCGATCGGGGCCGGCGTGCCGTCGGGCTTCACCGCGTGCTTCTTCAGGGCCTGGCACACCATGGGCCCGAAGGTGAGGTTGGGCACGTAATGGTTGTCCATCACGTCGAAGTGGATCCAGTCGGCGCCAGCGGCCAGCACGTTCTTCACCTCCTCGCCCAGGCGGGCAAAGTCGGCCGAGAGGATGCTGGGGGCGATGCGGAAGGTGGTCATGACGGAGAGGCCCGGAGGGAGAAAACAGATGGAAGCCGGGATTCTAGGAAGCTTGGGTACATTTCGCGGATGAAACGACCCCAAGCCCATTTCGTTCGCAGCCACCGAGGGGCGCGTCAGCACCTTCGGGCGGCCGGGCGGTGCTGACATGACCGGCCCCCAATTCACCTGCTCGGTGAGCACCCAGTACCTGCCCGAGCAGTCATCGGCAGCCGACAACGCCTACGCCTTCGCGTACACCATCACCATCCGCAACACCGGCAGCGTCACGGCGCAGTTGGTGGCCCGGCACTGGGTGATCAGCGACAGCGCGGGCCACACCGAAGAGGTGCGCGGCCTGGCCGTGGTGGGCCACCAGCCGCTGCTCAAGCCGGGCGAAGAGTTCGAGTACAGCAGCTGGACGCGCCTGGCCACGCCGCGTGGCCGCATGCAGGGCACGTTCTTCTGCATCACCGAGGACGCGCACTGGTTTGAAACACCGGTGCCGCCCTTCGAGCTCTCGCAGGCCCACGGCCTGCACTGAGCCCTCCGCCTTGCCAGCCCCTGCGCCAGGGGCGCCGCCGACCCCGCCCATGTCCTTGCCGACCTTGCCCTCGCTCGCCCCGCAACGCCCCGTTCCCAGACCCGCTCCCAGCCCAGCGCCCCGCCCTGCTCTCCGCCCGGCTTGGCGAGCCGCCAAGCCCCTGGCCGCCCTGGCCTGCGCCGTGCTCACCCTGGCCGGCTGCGAGCTGTTGCCCGAACGCAGCGGCCCCGCGCCAGTGGAAACACGCCGCACCGCGCCCAGCCAGGCCACCACACCCACCGCCAACCCGGCCGCCACGCCACGCGACGCCACCCCACCGCCACCGGGCAGCGTGGAGCGCCTGCGCGCGCGCTGGGTGCCCGCTGCCTTTGGCGAGTTGCCCGGCTGGGGCGGCGACCGTCTGGGCGATTTTTTTGCCGCGCTGCGGGCCGGCTGCGCCACCCCGTCCGCCGGCTGGGCCGCACTGTGCACCCAGGCTCGCACGTTCAACCCGGCCGACGACGTGGCCGCGCGCCGCTGGCTCGAAGACCGGCTGAAGGTCTACCGCGTCGAATCGCTGGAAGGCGAGGCCGCCGGCCTGATCACCGGCTACTACGAGCCCCTGGTGGCCGCCAGCCGGCGCGCCACCGACGCCCGCCGCGTGCCGCTCTACACACCGCCCGCCGACCTGGCCACCCGCAAGCCCTGGTACACCCGCCAGCAGGCCGACACCCTGCCCGAGGCCCAGGCCGCGCTGAAGGGCCGCGAACTGGCCTGGCTGGACGACCCGCTGGACGCGCTGGTGCTGCAGATCCAGGGCTCGGGCCGGTTGCGCATCACCGAGGCCGATGGCGCCGAGCGCCTGGTGCGCGTGGCCTATGCGGGCCACAACGAGCAGCCCTACAAGTCCATCGGCCGCTGGCTGATCGACCAGGGCGAGCTCAAGGCCGGCGAAGCCTCCTGGCCGGCCATCAAGGACTGGGCCCGCCGCAACCCCAAGCGCCTGAACGAGATGCTGTGGCAGAACCCGCGGCTGGTGTTCTTCCGCGAAGAGCCGCTGCCCGACCCGGCCGTGGGCCCCAAGGGCGCGCAGGGCGTGCCACTCACGCCCGGCCGCTCGGTGGCCGTGGACCCGCAAAGCATCCCCTACGGCACGCCGGTGTGGCTGGACACCACCGAGCCGCTCTCGGCCAGGCCGCTGCAGCGCCTGGTGATGGCCCAGGACACCGGCAGCGCCATCACCGGCGCGGTGCGCGCCGACTACTTCTGGGGTTGGGGCGCCGAGGCCGAAACCCAGGCCGGGCGCATGAAGCAGCCGCTGCGCGCCTGGGTGCTGTGGCCCAGAGGCTGAGCCCCTCAGGCCTGCGGCGGGGTGGCTGACAGGCAGACGGTGCGGTTGCGCCCGCTGGTCTTGGCCTGGTACATGGCCGCATCGGCGCATTCGATGGCCGAGACCAACTGGGCCACACCGGCACACCGCACCACGCCGGCCGAGAAGGCAATGCTCAGCTCGGCCGGTGCGCCCTCCACCGTGACGTTCTGAAGGCTGACCCGGATGCGCTCCAGGATGGCCGCCGCCTGCACCGGCGTGGCTTGTGGCAACAGGATCAGAAACTCCTCGCCACCCCAGCGCGCCAGGCGGTCGGCGTCGCGCAACTCCTGGCGCGCCACCTCGGCAAACCGCTGCAGCACGCGGTCACCCACCTGGTGGCCCAGGGTGTCGTTGATGTGCTTGAAATGGTCCAGGTCCACCAAGGCCACGCTCATGGCCGCGCCGCCCCGGTCCACCAGGCTGGCCTCGGCCCTCAGTTCGTCCAGCATGGCGCGGCGGTTGAGCAGGCCTGTGAGTGAATCGCGCATGGCCAGTGCCTGCAGGCGCATCAGCGCCTCGGAGAGCTCGGCCTTTTGCGACCGCAGGCGCGCGCGCATGCGGCCCAGGCGGCCGGCCAACACGCTGACCGCGCCCATGGCCACGGCCGTGAACAACCAGTGCTCGGCTTCCAGGCGTGGCGGGTGGCCCACCGGGTCGGCCCACGCCAACCCGCCGGTGACCGCGCCCAGCATCAGCGCCCCCAGCACGGCCAGCCCGTGTGCGGTGCGCACCTCCAGCGCAAACAGGCCGAAGGCGAGGATCAGCGGCATCAGCACCAGCAGCGCACCTCGCGCCGGGCCGGCCAGTGCATAGGCCCAGACGACGCAGGCCATGGCGTCCACCATCTGCGGCATGCTCAGCGAAGGCTCTCGGCTGATCCGCTCGCTCAGGCCGCTGCGCACCAGGTAGTACAGCAGCCACGCCGCCAACGTGGACACCGCCACAAACCACACCACCGGCCCGAACCGGGCTTGGCCCAGGGCAACCTCCAGCAGCAGCAAGGCCTGGATCAGCAGCAGCACGCCCACCGCCAGGCCGCTTTGGGCCAGGCGCAGGCGCTTGCGCCAGACTTGGGGGCTGGCGGCCGGGCTCGGTGTGGCGCTCATCGTTCCGCCTTATCGGTGGGCTGCACAGCGGGTTTAGGCGTTCAGCCGCCAGCGGGCCGCAAATGCCCCAGCGGCAGCGCTGCGCCCGCCTTCACCTCGCCCAGCGAGAAGCTGGTGTGCAGGTCTTTCACATTCGGCAGTTTGAACAGCGTGTCCATGGTCCAGCGGGCGTAGGCGTCGAGGTCGGTCACCAGCACCTGCAGCTCGAAGGTGCAATCGCCGCTCACATAGTGGCAGGCGATGACCTCGGGCAGCTCGCGGATGGCGGCTTCGAGCGCGCGGGTGGCGTCGGCATTGTTGCGCTCGGCGTCCACGCGCACAAAGGCCAGCACGCCCAGGCCGATCTTGCGGCGGTCGATCTCGGCCCGGTAGCCGGTGATGACGCCGGCCTCTTCCAGCCGCTTCACGCGCCGCCAGGTGGGCGCGGGCGAGAGGCCGATGCGCGCCGCCAGATCGGCGTTCGATTGGCGCGCGTCCTGCTGCAGCGCCGTGAGGATAGCGATGTCGTAGCGGTCGAGCGTGGCGGGCAAGGCCTCGGCGGTACGGGTTTGCCCTGGTTCTTCGATTTGCGGCATGTTTCTATCTACGAATCGATATATGCGGCAATATTGTTGCTCACACCCGCCCGTGGCGGCAATCGAAAGAAAGCACCTGTCGCCGGCATGCTCCTACACTGACCCGTCGATTTTTCAGCCGCACCACCCGCCCGCGGCGCCGGAGTACCCGCCCATGAACGCACCGCTCACCGACACCGTCCGCCAGGCCCTGGCCTCGGTCACACTGGACGACAAGTACACCTTGCCCACGGGCCGCGCCTTCATGAGTGGCGTGCAGGCCCTGGTGCGTCTGCCCATGCTGCAGCGGGCACGCGACGCGGCCGTGGGACTGAACACCGCCGGCTTCATCAGCGGCTACCGCGGCTCGCCGCTGGGCACGTATGACCAGTCGCTGTGGGCGGCCAAGAAGCACCTGGCGGCGCAGCACATCGTCTTCCAGCCCGGCGTGAACGAGGAGCTGGCCGCCACCGCCGTGTGGGGCACGCAGCAGCTGGACCTGTTCAAGGACAAGGCCAAGTTCGACGGCGTGTTCGGCCTGTGGTACGGCAAGGGCCCGGGCGTGGACCGCTGCCTGGATGTGTTCAAGCACGCCAACATGGCCGGCACCTCGCCGCACGGTGGCGTGATCGCCATCGCCGGTGACGATCACGTGGCCAAGAGCAGCACCGCCGCGCACCAGAGCGACCACGTGTTCAAGGCCTGCGGCTTTCCCACCTTCTTCCCCAGCAGCGTGCAGGACATTTTGGACATGGGCCTGCACGCCTTGGCCATGAGCCGCTTTGCCGGCGTGTGGACCGGCATGAAGACCATCCAGGAAGTGGTGGAGTCGGCCAGCAGTGTGGATGTGTCGCCCGACCGCGTGAAGATCATCCTGCCGGAAGACTTTGCGATGCCCGCCGGCGGCCTGCACATCCGCTGGCCTGACCCGCCGCTGGAGCAGGAAGCCCGGCTGATGGACCACAAGTGGTACGCCGCGCTGGCCTATGTGCGCGCCAACCAGCTGAACTACAACGTGGTGGCCACGCCGCACGACCGCTTCGGCATCATCGCCAGCGGCAAGGCCTACAACGACACCCGCCAGGCCCTGGCCGACCTGGGCCTGGACGACGCCACCTGCCGTGCGCTGGGCATCCGCCTGCACAAGGTGAACGTGGTGTGGCCGCTGGAAGCCACCATCACCCGCGATTTCGCCCAGGGCCTGCAAGAGATTTTGGTGGTGGAGGAAAAGCGCCAGGTCATCGAATACCAGTTGAAGGAAGAGCTCTACAACTGGCGCGCCGACGTGCGGCCCAACGTGATCGGCAAATTCGAAGACGATGGCGACCTCACTGGCGGCGAGTGGAGCCGCCCCAACCCCAGCCACAACTGGCTGCTGCGCGCCAAGGCCGACCTGACGCCGGCCATCATCGCCAAGGCCATCGCCAAGCGGCTCAAGAAATTGGGCGTGCCCCAAGACATCGCGGCCCGCATGGACGAGCGCCTCGCCGTCATCGCCGCCAAAGAGGCCGCGCTCGCCACACTGGAAATCAAGTCGGGCGACCGCACGCCCTGGTTCTGCAGCGGCTGCCCGCACAACACCAGCACCCGCGTGCCCGAGGGCTCGCGCGCGGTGGCCGGCATCGGCTGCCACTACATGGTGAACTGGATGCCCGGCCGCGCCACCAACACCTTCACGCAGATGGGCGGCGAGGGCGTCACCTGGGCCGGCCAGGCACCGTTCACCCACGAGCAGCACATCTTCGCCAACCTGGGCGACGGCACCTACTTCCACTCGGGCTCGCTGGCCATACGCCAGAGCATCGCCGCAGGTGTGAACATCACCTACAAGATCCTCTACAACGACGCCGTGGCCATGACCGGTGGCCAACGCGTGGGCGAGCGGCCCGAGGGGCATTCGGTCTTGCAGATCATGCAAAGCCTGGTGGCCGAGGGTGTGGCCAAGCTGGTGATCGTCACCGACGAGCCGGCCAAGTACCAGGGTGTGGCCCTGCTGCCGGGGGTCACCGTGCACCACCGCGACGAGCTCGATGTGATCCAGCACCAGTTCCGCGAGATCAAGGGCACCTCGGTCATCATTTACGACCAGACCTGCGCCACCGAGAAGCGCCGCCGCCGCAAGCGCGGCACCCTGGTGGACCCAGCCCAGCGCGTGGTCATCAACGAGCTGGTGTGCGAAGGCTGCGGCGACTGCAGCGTGCAGAGCAACTGCGTCTCGGTGGAGCCGCTGGAAACCGAATTCGGCCGCAAGCGCCAGATCAACCAGAACAGCTGCAACAAAGACTTCAGCTGCGTGAAGGGCTTCTGCCCCAGCTTCGTCACCGTGGAAGGCGGCAAGCTGCGCAAGCCCAAGCCCTCGGCCAGCGCGCCGGCGGCGATGCCCCCCGTGCCCGAGCCCACCCTCCCCAACGCCGAACAAGCCTGGGGCATCGTGGTGGCCGGCGTGGGCGGCACCGGCGTCATCACCATCGGCCAGCTGCTGGGCATGGCCGCGCACCTCGACGGCAAGGGCGTGGTCACGCAAGACTCGGCCGGCCTGGCGCAGAAGGGCGGCGCCACCTGGAGCCATGTGCAGATCGCCAACCACCCCGAGGCCATCCACACCACCAAGGTCGACACCGCCAAGGCCGACCTGGTGATCGGCTGCGACGCCATCGTCACCGCCAACAAGGCCTCGCTCTCGGTCATGCACCACGAGCGCAGCTTCGTGGCGATGAACAACCACCGCACGCCCACCGCCAGCTTCATCGGCAACACCGAGTGGCAGTTCCCGGCCGGGGCCTGTGAAGACGCCATCACCGCCGCCGTGGGGGCCGAACGCCATGCGTCCTTCGACGCCGAACAGGTGGCCCAGCAACTGCTGGGCGACGCCATCTACACCAACCCGCTGATGCTGGGCTTTGCCTGGCAGAAAGGCCGCATCCCGCTCAGTCGCGAATCGCTGCTGCAGGCCATGGTGCTGAACGGCGTGCAGGTGGAGAAGAACCAGACCGCGTTCGAGTGGGGCCGGCGTTGCGCTCACGACCTCGCGGCCGTGCAGGCGCTGTTTGCCGCGCAGCAGGTCATCCAGATCGTCAAGAAGCCTTCGGTCGATGAAGTGGTCGCCAAGCGCGTGGACTTCCTCACCGCCTACCAGAACGCCGCCTATGCCCAGCAGTACAGCGCCTTTGTGCAGCGCGTGCGCACGGCCGAGGCGCCGCTGAAGAGCACCCGCCTCACCGAAGCCGTGGCCCGCTATTTGTTCAAGCTCATGGCCTACAAGGACGAGTACGAGGTGGCGCGCCTGCACACCGATGGCGCCTTTGCCGCCAAGGTGGCCGGCATGTTCGAAGGCGACGTGAAGCTGGTGCACCACCTGGCGCCGCCGCTGTTCGCCAAGACCAACGAGCGCGGCGAGCTGGTGAAACGGCCGTACGGCCCCTGGGTGCGCACCGCGTTTGCCCAGTTGGCCAAGCTCAAGGGCCTGCGCGGCACGGCGCTGGACGTGTTTGGCCGCAGTGACGAACGTCGCACCGAGCGGGCACTGATTGGCGAATACAAGCAGAGTGTGGAAGAACTCATGGGCCAGCTCAGCACCGAGCGCCTGGCGCTGGCCGTGGAGATCGCCAGCCTGCCCGAGGAGATCCGCGGCTTTGGCCACGTGAAGGCCCGCCACATCGCCGCCGTGCGGCCCAAGTGGGCGGCCTTGATGGCGCGCTGGCGCGAGGGCGCCCCCGCAGCTTGATCAGGCCCTTCCCCCTGCTGGCCTGCCCACGGGCCGGCAGCGGTCGAACAGCCAGTGGAACGGATAGCCGTAGGCCGCATAGACCACGGCCAGCACCAGGTCGGTCGCCAGGGCCTGGCCCCAGCTCAGCTCGGTCAAGGCCACGATGACGGGGCAACTCACCAGCAGCACCGTCACCTCGTGCAGGCAGCAATGGACGACGCGCGCCGCGGGCGGCCGCTCGCTCGCCAGCCGCTTGCGCCAGCGGTATTCGATGCGGTCGAACACGCTGTTGTAGATCGCCAGCCAACTCATGTCGACCAGGGCAAGCGCCAGAAACAGCGTGAGCGACTCGAACATCACCACGCCCATCGCCCAGCTGTAGGCGGGCGCGATCAGCGCCACCGCACCCAGCTCGAACCACAGCGTCTGGATGAGCTGCTCACGCAGGCTGCGAACGGGCTGGTGCATGGCTGGTCCGAGTGAGCACACTCACAGCCCCGGTTCGTCGAAGCGCAGCTCGGTGACGCTGGTCTTGTTCTTGTCCTGGCTGGCGTTCCATTTGGGTTCGGCCAGGCTGTAGCCCACCACGGTGTTGGGGCTCACCTCGATGCTGTTGGTCTCGTCGGTGCCAACGAGGATGCTGGGGCTGACCATGCCGCCCTTGAAGGCGATGTCGCCCTTGCCGCTCAGGCCGGCGAGGAACTCGGTGTAGACCGCGCCCGACACCACCACCAGCAGGTCCACCGCCACGCGGGCCTTGCCGCCGAAGCCGATCAGCTTGTCCTTGACCTTGGCGGCCGCGTTGATCTGCTTGATCAGTTCGTGGTCGTCCTTGGGCGAGATCTTCACCAGTTGCACCGCGCCGGAGGTGAAGGACGCCACGCCCACGTTGACGCGGCCCGAGCCCTTGCCCGGCACCGAAATGCCGGTGAACAGGCCGATGCCCGAGCTGCCCTCGAACGAGATGTCCAGCCCGGTGACGGTGAGCTGCATCTCCTCCAGCTTCGGCGTGGGGATGTGGTCAAACACATCCAGCCGCGACGCACTGCCGCCCGGTGCCGTGGCCTCCTTGGTGCCGTAGGCGCCAAAGCCCACGCTGCTGGCCTTGCCCACGAAGTACTTGAAGTTCTCCAGGCGGATGAAGTTGTTGCCGACGATGGCTTTCATGTCAGGTCTCCTGCGACGAAGGAAAGGAAGCCGGTCTGGCGCGTCGCCGCCAGACCGGCGCGGGCATGGCCCGCAGGCATTGCCACAAACGCCAAACGTTCAAGGGCACCAGCGCCAAGTGCAATACCAGCACCGGCCCCAGACCCGCGCACCAGCCGTAGGCGATGAACATCAGGTTGCTGGCGATGGCCATGGCTCGCAACGCAGTGATCGAGCGCAGCGAGAACGCCGCGAACACCAGCGCAGCCGCGGCATAGCCCAGCAGGTCTGGTCCCGAAGGTGCGGGCATGTGCAAAGCGGTTCTCCCAGAAACAGGTCTTACACGGCAGCCAAATGGCGGCGAAATGGCCGGCGTGGCCGTCCTCTTCGCATGCGCCACGCTGTCTACACAGACGGCGGGCATGGCCCGGCACGGACAAGCGAACCGGCCCTCCCCCGAGCACTAGGGGGGAACATCCGGCTTGGCAAAAAGATAAAACCGGAGCGGCGCCAGGCCGCCCGCAGCAATACCCGCTTTGCGGGCGCCGGGTACCTGTTTTTCAAACCCTGCCGCCTTCCAGGGCCTTGTCCGTTTTGGCGCTGCGGGTTCGTTCTATCTGGTCAGGCGCGGTCACTTTGGGCCGTCGCCCCCAATCGAGGCCTCTGTGGAACTGCTGGAGCGCGAAGCGCACATCACACAGCTGAAAGAGCTCTACGCCCGGGTGCAGAGCGGCACGGCGGGGGGCTGCGCGCTGGTGTCGGGCGACGCCGGCATTGGCAAGACCACGCTGGTGCAGGCCTTTCTGGCCACGCTGCCTTCCGGCACCCCGGCGCTGGTGGGCGGCTGCGACGCGCTGTTCACGCCGCGCCCGCTGGGCCCGCTGGTGGACCTGGCCGAGCGCTTTCCACCCTCGGTGGCGCAGGCGCTGCGCCAGGGCCGCGCCGACAGCCAGTTGTTCCCGGCCCTGCTGAGCCACTTCCACCAGGCCCCATTGGCCCCGGTGCTGGTGATCGAAGACGCGCACTGGGCCGACGCCGGCACGCTCGATTTCGTGCGCCACGCCGGCCGGCGCCTGCGCGAAACCCGGCTGCTGCTGGTGCTCACCTACCGCAGCGACGAGCTGCCCCCCGATCACCCCCTGCGCCGCGTGCTGGGCGATCTGCCCAGCGCCACCACCGTGCGCGTCGCCGTGCCGGCCTTGTCGGCGCACACCGTGGGCCTGCTGGCCAGGGCCGCGCAGCGGCCGGCCGAACAACTGCTCGCGGCCACCGGCGGCAACCCGTTCTACCTCACCGAGGCGCTGGCCAGCCCGGGCTCGGAGGTGCCCGCGTCGGTGAGCGACGCGGTGCTGGCCCGCCTGGGCCAGTTGCCGACAGCCGCACGTGCTGTGGCCGAACTGGTGAGCCTGTGCCCCACGCGCGCCGAGCGCAGCCTGCTGCAGGCCGTGGCCCAAACCCCGACGCTAGACCTGGACGCCTGCCTGGACATGGGCCTGCTGGAAGCCGCCGGCGACGCGTTGGCCTTTCGGCACGAGCTGGCGCGCATGGCCGTCTACCAGAGTCTGCGGCCGCACCGGCGCGAGGCGGGGCACGCGGCCATCTTTGCCGCGCTGAAAACCACCACCACCCAGCCCACCTCGCTGGCGCGACTGGTGCACCACGCCGAGGCCGCCTGCCTGAACAACGAGGTGGCCGACCTGGCACCCCTGGCCGCCCGCGAAGCCGCCGGCACCGGCGCCCACCGCGAGGCCGTGCGGCTTTACGGCCTGGCGCTGAAGCTGGGCACGCAGGCCGACCCCGCCGTGCGCGCCGACCTGCTCGAAGCGCGGGCCCACGAATGCCTGCTCTCCAACCTGCCCGACCGCGCCATGCGCGCACGGCTTGAAGCCCTGGCCCTGCGCCGCGCCATGGGCAACACCCTGGCGGTGGGGGTGAACCAGCGCTGGCTGGCGCGTCTGCACTGGCTGCTGGGCGGCGCCAATGCGGCGGCATTCCAGCATGCCGAGCAAGCCATCGCCACGCTGGAGCAACTGCCCCCGCAGCGCGAGCTGGCGGCCGCCTACAGCACGCTCTCGCACCTGCACCTGGTGGGCGAGAACATGGCCGCTGCGCTGAAGTGGGGCCTGCAGGCCATCGAACTGGCCCAGGCCGTGGGCGACCCCGAAGCCCTGAGCCATGCTCTGAACAACGTGGGCTCGGCGCGCTCGCGCCTGGGCCGCGACGCACACGGCTTGCAGATGCTGGAACGCAGCCTGGCGCTGGCACTCAAACACCGCCTGGAGCCCGACGCGGCGCGCGCCTACAACAACCTGTTCATCATCAGCGTGATGCAGCGCGACTACGAGCGCGGCCTGGCCTACGCCGAGCAGGGCATTGCCTACAGCGAGGCCAGGGGCATCGCCCTGTTCACGGTGCGCATGCGCATACGGCGCGCCTTCGCCTACTTGCAGCTGGGCCTGTGGGAGCAGGCCGACCAGGACCTGGCCATGCTGGCCGAGCGCCACACCCCGGCGCCGATGGAAATGGCCAGGCTGGCGTTCGTGCGCGGCGTGCTGGCCTTGCGCCGTGGCGTGGAAGGCGCCGTACAGCACCTGATGATCGCCCTGGCCGACATGGAGCACTACCGGGTGGAGATCTGGTTCACCTCCACAGCGGCCGTGCGCGCCGAGATGGCCTGGCTGCATGGCGACCAGGCCGGCATGGCGCAGGCCGCAGAGCCGGGGCTGACCAAGGCGGTGGCGATGGGCGACCCCTGGCACGGCGCCGAATTGGCGACATGGCTGCGCCGCGCCGGGCGCCCCGTGCTGCCAGCACCGCCACAAATGGAAACTCCCTACGCGCTGGAAGCTGCGGGCGATTGGCGGGCCGCCGCCGCCGAGTGGGCACGGCTGGCCTGCCCCTACGAACAGGCGCTGGCCCTGGCCCAGGGCGACGAAGCAGCTCTGCGTGAAGCCTTGGCCATCCTTGAAGCGCTGGGCGCCAACGCCGCCACCGAAGCCGTGAGGCGCCTGCTGCGCGAGCTGGGCGCCAAGGGCGTGCCGCGCGGGCCGCGCCAGCAAACGCTGGGCGACCCGCTGGGCCTCACCGCCCGCGAGCGCGAGGTCTACACGCTGCTGCTGCGCGGGCTGTCGAACGCGGCCATCGCGGGCCGGCTGCACCGCTCGGAGCGCACCGTTGAAAACCATGTGGCCAAGGTGCTGGCCAAGGCCGGTGTGGGCACGCGGGCGCAACTCATCGCCCACCACAACGAAACTGGCGAGGCCGGCGAGCGCCCCGAAAAATAGGTAGCCCGCGCCCGCAATACAGGTACTGCTGAGGGTTTGCCGCCGCCGCGCCGGGCCTACCTTTCCACTGCCGCATGACGTTGCAGCACATCGGCCGCAACGCTGCCACCCAAGGGGAAAGGAAGCACCATGTCTCAGCGCATGTTCGGAGAAACCATCGAAGGCCTGGCGATGGAGGGGCGGCCCGTGCAGGCCGGCGTGTTCAACGAACACCAGGTGCGGGCCGCGGCCGGCATCACCCTGGTGCTGGGCGCGGTGGCCTTTGTCTACGCCTACTTCGCCAAGCAGTACCTGCCCATCCAGCTCGTCACCACCTTCTTCTTCATCGAGTTCGCGCTGCGCGTGGGCCTGGGCCTGCGCTACAGCCCGGTGGGCCAGGTGGCGCGCTGGCTCACTGCGCGCCAGGCGCCGCACTGGGTGTCGGCCAAGCCCAAGCGCTTCGCCTGGAGCCTGGGGCTGGTGATGTCGCTGGCGATGATGCTCATCACCAACAGCCACATCCGCGGCACGCTGCCGCTCAGCATCTGCCTGATCTGCATGAGCCTGATGTGGCTGGAGGCCGTGCTGGGCCTGTGCCTGGGCTGCGAGATCTACGGCCTGATGGTGCGGCGCGGCTGGGTGGCCCGGGACGAGGCCTTCGAGATCTGCAGCCGTGGCGCCTGCGCCCCGCGCGAGGGGCGTTGAGTGAAGCCGCCACCCATAGTGGGCGCGGACCAGCCCGTGCCGCGCCTGGGCGGTGCGCCGCTGCCCGGCATCCACCTGGACAACGCCGCCAGCACGCCGGCGCTGCGCGAGGTGCTGGACGCCGTCAACGCCTTCATGCCCGGGTACGCGGCGGTGCACCGGGGGGCCGGCCACAAGAGCCTGCGGGCCACCGAGGCCTACGAAGCGGCGCGCGAGACCGTGGCCCGCTTCGTGGGCGCCAGCCTGCGCGAGCACACGGTGATCTTCGGCAAGAACTGCACCGAGGCCATCAACAAGCTCTCATACCGCTTGCCGCTGGCGCCCGACGACGTGGTGCTGGTCTCGCTGCTGGAACACCACAGCAACGACCTGCCCTGGCGCGCCCGCGCCCAGGTGCTGCGCATCGGCGTGGACGCCCAGGGCGAGCTGGACCTGGCCCATGGCGCGCAGCTGCTGCGCCGCCATGCCGGCAAGGTGAAGCTGGTGGCGGTGACCGGCGGCTCCAACGTCACCGGCCAGGTGCCCGACATCCACGCCCTGGCCGGGATGGCGCATGCCGCCGGCGCGCAGATCCTGGTCGATGCCGCACAACTCGCGCCGCACCGCGCCATCGCCATGCGGCCGCTGGCCGACCCGCAGCACCTGGACTACGTGGCCCTGTCGGCCCACAAGCTCTACGCGCCCTTCGGCACCGGCGCGCTGATCGCCCGGCGCGACACCTTCGAGCAAGGCGAGCCCGAATACCGTGGCGGCGGAACCATCGAGTTGGTGACGCCGGACAGCGTGGTCTGGGCCGACACCCCCGAGCGCGACGAGGCCGGCAGCCCCAACACCGTGGGCGCCATCGCGCTGGCCGCCGCGCTGCGCGCGCTGCAAGGTCTGGGCATGGCGGCCATCGCCCGCCATGAAGCTGTTCTCACCGCCCACGCCCTGCAGCGCCTGGCCCAGGTGCCAGGCCTGCGCCTGTACGGCGACCCCCGGCCCCAGCACGCCGCGCAGCGCCTGGGCGTGATCCCGTTCAACCTGCTCACCCGCTCGCACGCCCTGGTGGCCGCGGTGCTGAGCGCCGAGCACGGCATTGCCGTGCGCAACGGATGCTTCTGCGCCCACCCCTATTTGATGCAGCTGCTGGGCCTGACCCCCAGCGCCGTCGAAACCCTGCGCGCGCAGATGGCCAACGGCGACCGGCGTGGCCTGCCGGGCATGGTGCGCGTGAGCTTCGGCCTCTACAACACCCTGGCCGATGTGGATGCGTTGGCCGAAGCGCTGCAGCAGATCGCGCGCGGCGACATCCGTGGCCGCTATGTGCAAGACCGGGCCAGCGGCGAATGCCGGCTGGACGAAGACGACCCACAGGCCGCGTCGCTGCGTGCGGCCTGAACCGACACACCCCAGGGAGAACCACCATGAGATCCATGCTGAACACCGTCGCCATCCCGCTGGCTCTGCTGGCCCTGCTAGCAGGCTTGTCCGGATGCGGCGGCGGTGGGACCACCGAGCCCGCAGCGCCCACGGCGGTAGAGCGCGTGGTGCACCACTGGCGCATTGCCGAGCACCGCGCCGACCAGAGCACCGTCGACCTGATTCCCCTGAGCAGCTCGGTGGATGAGTCGGTGGACGCCTTTCGCGATCTGGGCGAGCTCATCATCCGGCCGCCCGGCGACGACCTCCACGCCATGCCCGAGGCCTACGCCACCGCCCTGGGTGACGTGTTCTGGGTCGCGGCGCAGGCGCCGGTGGGCGACCTGACGAAGGGCTCCAGCGCCATCGGCAGCTACGCCTACCTCGACCAGGTTCAGACCTATCGCAAGACCACCGACACCGGCTCGCTCGACCTGGTCATCAGCCTGGCCACGCTGGAGGCCATCGACTCCAACCCACACTGGGACAACGCGCTCAGTTGCCCGGAGCTTGCGACCAAGTGGTATTTCACCCAGGCGGAGTGGGACGCGCTCTGGAAGGACTTGAAGTGCGACATCAACGCCAAGCTGTACTACCAGGTCTCGGCCTGGAAGGACGTGCCCATCACCGACGCGAGCGGCAAGGTCACCGGCTACGGCATGGTGGAGCTGGCCAGTGGTGCCACATTTGCCCACCTGTATGGCGCCATCAACGGGTGGGAACACGCGTCCGGGCCCTCGGGCGACAGCAACCTGCACTACAAAGTCTCGCCCGACTTCGTGTTCGACCCCAATGTCGACGCCACGGCAGACGCACAGCACGCCATCCTGATGCTGAACCAGCCAGCGGTGATCAGCATCCCGCTGGACGCGGTGGCCAGGGACGAGACCTTCAAGGTGATGGTGGTCGTCAGTGCCGACGTCAACAACCGCCGCCAGCTCGAATCCTTCGTGGGTGCGCGCCTGCGCGACCCGGCTCACTTGAACGGCGTGAGCTTCAATGCCCAGGGCGTGGAACTCATCCCCCTGCCGCCCGGCTCGCCCACGGCACCACCGCCGCCGGCCGAGCTGCCCGCACCGGCCTGCAGTGGCCCCGCCAACCCGGCGGCCGGCACGCTGCAGTTCGAATCCGCCAAGGTCTACGCGCCCGAAGGCTCTGGCCTGGGCGACCTGCTGGTCTGGGTCACGCGCAGCGGCGGCAGCGCAGGCGAAGTCAGCGCCATGTTCTCAACGCAGGACGGCAGCGCCCATGCCGGCGCGGACTACCAGACCGTCAACACGCTGGTGCGCTTCAACGACGGTGAGCAAGGCAAGCGCTTCGTCGCCATCCCCATCGTCAACAACACGCTCGCGGACGGCCTGCGCACCGCCACCCTGTCACTCTCGAACCCGCGCGGCTGCGCCAGCCTGGGCACCCAGCGGCAGACCCTGCTGACCATCGTCGACGACGATCAGCCGCCCCTGCCGCCGCCCGCCTCGTACACCCTGGGCGGCAGCGTCAGCGGCCTGGCCGGCAGCGGCCTGGTACTGCGCGACGTGCTGGGCGGCGGCACGCTGACGCCAGTGGCCGACGGCAGCTTCGTGCTGGCCACGCCCTTACCCAATGGCTCGGCCTACGACTTGCGCGTGGATGCGCAGCCCAACAACCCGGCCCAGAACTGCGTGGTGGCCAACGGCAGCGGCACCATCAACGGCGCCGACGTGGGCAACGTCACCATCACCTGTAGCACCGTGGCCGCGAACGGCGCGCTCGACGCCAATTTCAGCAGTGGCGGCAAGCTCAGCAACGCCTACCCCGCGGCCAAGGCCATTGCGCTGCAGGCCGACGGAAAACTGCTGGCGGTGGGCGGCATGACGCTCTCGCGCTACGGGGCGGATGGCACGCCCGACACCTCGTTCGGCAGCGGCGGCAGCGGCAAGGTCAGCATCGTGGCCAACGGCGGCGGCGCCGACGCCATGCAGGCCGTCGCCGTGCAGCCCGACGGGCGCATCGTGGTGGCCGGCTACAGCTCGCGGCCCACGCCCTTCAACGACGACTTCGCGGTGCTGCGCTACAACGCCGACGGCAGCCCCGATACCGGCTTTGGCAGCGGTGGCCTCGTGCTGCTGGATTTTGCCGGCCTCACCGACCGCGTACACGCGCTGCTGCTGCAGCCCGACGGCAAGATCGTGGCGGTGGGTTTTGCCACGCTGGGCACGCTGCTGACAGCCGACCAGGACGTGGCACTGGTGCGCTTGAACGCCAGCGGCGCACTCGACACCAGCTTCGGCAGCGGCGGCAAGCTCACCGCGAACGTGGCCGGCAAGGCCGATTTCGGCTACGCCGCCGCGCTGCAGGCCGACGGCAAGATCGTGGTGGCCGGCCGCGTGGGCGTGGACGGTGGCAGCAACCCCGACTTCGGCCTGCTGCGCGTCAACACTGATGGCAGCCTCGACACCGGCTTTGGCAGCCTGGGCAGCGTGCGCACCGATTTCGGCCTGGGCAACTGGGAGGAAGCCGCCGGCGTGGCCGTGCAAACCGACGGCCGCATCCTGGTGGCCGGCCGCGTACGCGTGGGCGGCGTGTTCAACCTGGCGCTGGCGCGCTTTGCCAGCAACGGCGCGCCCGACAGCGGCTTTGGCAACGCCGGTCTGGTCACCACCGCCGTCAGCACCCAGGCCGACGTGGCCAAGGCCCTGGCGCTGCAGGCCGACGGCAAGATCGTGGTCGTGGGCCAGATGGCCAGCCTGGGCAGCAACCCCGACATGGTGGTGGCGCGCTACCTGAGCGATGGGGCGCTGGACAGCGGCTTCGGCAGCGGTGGCACGCTGGCCGTGGACTTCTACGGCGCCATCGACAGCGCCGAGGCGGTGGCCGTGCAGCCCGATGGCAGACTGGTGCTGGGCGGCGCTGCCAGGAACGCGGGCACCACAGGCCTGGGGCTGGTGCGGTTGATGCCTTGATGCACGGGGCAGCCGCGCACCAAGGCCTGGCGGCTACCCCACCGGCCGCAGGCGGTCAAACCCCCAGTGGTACAGGTAGCCATAGGCGGCATAGACCAAGGTGAGGGCCAGGTCGGCCAGCAGGGCCTCGAACCAGCCCATGCCCGTCATGGCGACGATCACGGGGCAGCTCACCACCACGGCCGTGGCCTCGCCCAGGCCGGCGTGCAGCAGGCGCCAGCCATGCGGCCGGTCGCTGGCCAGGCGGTAAGTGAGCCTGTGTTCCACCCAGTCGAACAGCGTGTTGTAGGCCGCCGCCCAGGCGCTCACCACCACCGACAGGGCCAGCAGCAGGCGCAGCGATTCGGCCGTGGTGGCGCCACTGGCCCAGCCATACAGCGGCGTGACCAGCAGCAGGCCCAGTGCCTCGAAGGCCAGCACCTGGATGGCGCGCTCACGCCAACTGCGCAGCCCGGCCGCCATGGCCTTCACCAGGGCTGGCTGGCGTACACGGCCACCACCAGTGCGCAAACCGGCTTGTCCGTGCAGCGCCGGCTGGCGATCTCGGTCTGCACCGGGCCATAGGCCATGCCGCGCCCGCTGCACATCGCACCCAGGGTGGCGTGCAGGTCGCGCTCCAGGCGCTCGCGGTGGCTGTCGTGCAGTTCCACAAACAGGCCGCGGCCGCTGCTGGCTTCCTGCACCCAGCCTATGCCAGCGTGGGCCTCGCGGCCCGGCCGGTGCTCGCGCATCTGCGACATCACCACATAGAGCCTGCGGCCGTAGTCCTGGGCCGGCGTCACATGGCGCTGGCGCAGGATCTGCGCGCGCGGCGGGATCACCGACGACAGGCACAGCAGGTTGTAGTTGGCCACGCCTGCGTCGCGCAGCGCGGCGTCAAAGGCGGCCAGCGGCGTGGGGCCCTGGCCCAGGCCGGCACCCAGGCAGATGCGCAGGGCGCGGTCTTGCACCAGCCGGTCAGGCGCCGAAAGCATGGTCGTGTGCATGGCAGGTCTCTCCGGAGTGGCCTTGAGGCCGCTGTGGCCGCGCGCCACTCGCGCCGCCCTGCCTGTACAAACGGCTTGCCTAACCGACCACGGACACGCCGCGCCACCAGCCACCAAGCCCTAGGGGCGCAGGCCGGGCCAACGTGATCTTCGGTTGCTGCGGTGTGGACTCACTGGTCGATCGGCACCGCCGAGGTACACAGCGAAGCGATGTCCTCGGTGCGAATGACCAGGGGCTGGCCCGCCTGCAAGGTCTCGAGCACTTGGGTCAGCAACTGCCCGACCCGGCCCAGCCGCAATGAAGTCGGCCGCTGGTGTCGGACCATGGCATTGGGAACCGTGCCGCCGCACCGCGCTACGATTTCATCCCACTCGCGAATGACGATCGTGCCATCGGCCTCGGTTCGTATGTAGTAGGCCCCCAGGTCGCCCAGGCGGCGCAGCGTTTCCTTCAGCAGGGCCTCGTACTGCTTCGGTGTCAGGGTGGGCAGGCTCTTGGGGTTGGTGGTCTGCTTGGACATGGTCTGGCTTCTCCTCTTTGGTGGAACAACACGACGGGGACTACAGGATGGCGACGCAGGTTCGGGCCTGTGCCGCAGGGCAGGGTTCTCGCTTCAAGATCCGATCAATGACGGCCCACCAAACCGAGTTGGCTGGCAGGCTTTGACGCAGGCGCTCGCCGGCTTGCGCCAAAGCCTGTTGCGTTTGCGCGGTGGCCTGCTGGCGGTCAGCCACCAGGTCCAGATAGAGCTGGTTGCGCAACCGCAGGGGATGGGTTGGTTGCAGGCGGCTGGCCATCAAGGTGGCCGCCTGCCGATGAACTTCGCGCGCCGCGTCATAGGCCCTTAGCTCACGTTGCAAGCAACCCATCAAGTCCAGGGTCTGTGCCAGCTCCAGCGCCTGCGCGTCCTGCGCCAAGGCCTGCTGGCGAGCCACCTGCTGCAGCAAGTCGAGTGCGTTGGCCCAGGCTCCGGCGCGTGTCTGCACCTCACCCTGCACTCGACGGGCCCGCAGCAGCAGCAGCGACTCGGGGGCATAGCCCAGCTCGCGCAAGCCCTGCACCGCGCCCAGCACTTCCGCCAGGGCCGGTGCCGCAGCGCCCGCCATGGCCAGAGCGCGGGCGCGTTCCAGGCGCGCAAGCGAAACGTCCAAGCCTGGGCGCCCTGAGGGTGACGCAATCAGCGCTGCCTCGGCAGCGGCCCGCGCTTCGGCCAGGTGGCCCAGACCCCATTCCACGCTGGCCAGCATGCGCAGCAAGGGCAAGCGCTGGGTGGGGTGTGCGGTCTGGGCCAAGGCCCTCTCAAGGTCGCCTCGCGCGTCGGCGTAGTGACCCATGTCGTGGTTCAACATGGCCTGGGTCTGCGCAAACTCCAGCCGGTCGGCCCAGGCCAGCTGTACGCCCTCGCTGAGCTTCAGCCCCTGGTCCAATGCCTGGCGGGCCTCGTCCAGGCGGCCACCACGCCGCGCCACCACGGCCAGGTTGCGCCACGCCAAGGCCACCTCAACCGGCTCGTCCACATACCCTTCTGTGCTGTCCTGCACACCCAGGCGCATGTGCGCATAGGCATCGTCAGGGTGGCCGGCCTGCAGTTCGAGGTTGCACAGCACCACGCGCGCCAAGGCTCTGGCCTTGGCGCAGCCGCTGCCCCGCTGGCACTGCGCCAGCACCTGCTGGGCCTGGGCCCGCGCGGCATCGGCCTGGCCCTCGGCCAGCGCCAGCTCGGCCAGGCGGGCGTGGGCATTGTTCAAGGCGGGGTCGTCGGCCGGGGCCAGGCCGCTGAGCAGTGCCTGGCTCTCGCGCAGCGCCTGGGCCGATTCCTCGTCGGCGCCCAAACGGCCCAGCATGCGGCCCAGGTCGAGCAGGATCTCGCCCTTGAGCCGAGGCTGCTCGCCAAAGCCAGCCCGCGCCCGCTGCAAGGCCGCCAACACCATCTCGCGGCCGGTGGGCTCGTGCCCAGCCTGGTCTTCGTTGGACTCGGCGCCAGCCACCAGCTCGAACATGAAATTGCGCACCGCGTTGGCCCGCAGGTGCGCGGCTTCGGTCTGCAGGTGCTGTTGCCAAGCGGTGCCCGCCAGCGCGAGCAGGGCCAGCGCCGCGGCAGTCACGGCAGCGGTACCCTGCCGGTGGCGCTGCACAAAAAGCCGCCCACGGTGGAACAGCGTGGCCGGCCGCGCCAGGATGGGCCGGTGGCTCAGGCAGCGGGCGATGTCCTCGGCAAAGCGCTCGACCGACGAGTACCGGTCGGCGGGGCTGCGGCGCAAAGCCTTGAGCACCACGGTGTCCAGGTCGCCGGCCAGTTGCTGGCGCAGCGCGGTGGCCGTGGGCAGGCCGCGCAGGCCAGCCACCGCGTCGTCAAAGGCCGCCTGGCTGGGCGGCAAGGCTTCGCGGTTCAGCAGGGCCTGCACCGAGCTGGCCACCGAGCCCTGGGCGCTGGCATGCGGCACCGTGCCCACCAGCACTTCGTACAACAACACACCCAGCGAATAGATGTCGGTGGCGGTGGACACCGGCTGGCCTTCGATCTGCTCGGGCGAGGCATAGCGCGGCGTGAGGCCGGCGCTGCCTTCGTGCGTGAGCTGGGTGACCTCGTCGCCACCCCCGGCCTCGCTGAACAGCTTGGCGATGCCGAAATCCAGCAGCTTCACGCGGCCTTCGTGGTCCACGTAGACGTTGGAGGGCTTGATGTCGCGGTGCACCACCAGGTGCTGGTGCGCGTGCTCCACCGCCGCCAGTACTTGCAGAAACAGGCGCAGGCGCCCGGCCACCTCCATGCGAGCCTGGTCGCAGGCCTGGGTGATGGGCTGGCCCTGCACGTACTCCAGCACGATGTAGGGCCGCCCCGACGGCGCCACGCCGGCGTCGTACAGGCGCGCGATGCGCGGGTGGTTGAGCATGGCCACCACGTCGCGCTCGCGCAGAAAGCGCTCGACCTGGGCCGGCGAGCCCAGCGCCTGCACCGGCATCTTCAGCGCCACCTCGCGCTGGAGGGCGCCGTCGTGCCGCTGGGCCAGCCAGACCACCGACATGCCGCCCCGCCCGATCTCGCGAACCAGCCGGTAAGCGCCGATGAGGGTGCCGCCCTCGCCACTGTCTTCAAGGCCGGGTGGCAGGCTGGGGCCGGTGGCCAAAAAGGCGCCCGGGCCATCGCGCTGGTGTTCGCGCAGCATGTCGGCCAGAGCCGGCACCAGGTGCTGCTGCGCCTCAGGCAGCGCGGCCAGCCAGGCGGGCACCTGCTCGGGCGCCAAGGCCAGTGCGTCGTCCAGCAGCCGGCTCAGCGCCACCAGATCGCCGGGCTGGAATCGCGTGGGCTTGGGGGAGGTCTGCATCGCCAACACCATGGTGGAGAAACAAACGGATGGCCTGCGCCAAACCGGACATCACCAGGGCAGCCAGACGGCGCCGCCCACCTTGCTTCAGAGCTTGAGAGTTTTTCGCCCGTGCCCGAAAGGCGCGTCAAAACGCCCTTGATCTAGGCGCAAAGCACAGCCATAGCTCGGGCTATGGCGCGCATTTGCAACGACGAGCAAGGGTGTTTTGGCGTGCAAGGCGGGCATGGGGGAAAGACTCTCAAGCTCTCAGTGCTTCAGCAGCGCCAGCAACAGCAGCCGGGCCTTTTCCCAATCGCGGCGCACGGTGCGTTCGGTCACGCCCAGCACTTCGCCAATTTCCGCTTCCGAGTAACCGCCGAAGTAGCGCATCTCCACCACCTGGGCCAAACGGGGCTCGGCCTGCTCCAGGGCCAGCAGGGCCTCGTGCACGTCCACGGCTTCGTTCTCGCCGGCCGGCAGGTTGGCAAAGCCCTGGGTGTCCAGCGTGATCTCCTGCAGGTCACCGCCGCGCCGCAGCGCCCGGTGCTCGCGCACCGTGTCCACGATGACCGAGCGCATCACCCTGGACGCATAGGCAAAGAAGGCGCGCCGGTCTTCGATGCGCAGCTGCTGAGACTTCAGAAACCGCAGGTAGGACTCGTGCACCAGCGCGGTGGTTTCAAGGCAGCTGCTGCGCCCCCCGTTGCGCAAGCGCGCGTGGGCGAGCTTGCGCAGCTCGCCATAGGCCACGCTGAACAGCGCGTCTCGGGCCTGCACATCGCCGGCCGACATCTGCTGCAGCAGCTCGGTCAGGTCAGACATGGCAGACCCCGCGCCCCGGGGAGGGGAATGAACCGTGCAGCAAGCAGGCACCTAGCGGGTGTTGTGATGGGCCGGACGTGGGCCTCACGTCCGGCCACGGTTCTACCCTTGTGCAGCCCAAGCCGCAAGGCGTGTGGCAGATTCTCGGGCGCTCGGCGCCTCAGCGGCGGACGGGCTGGTCGCTGTCACTGGCCACCACGCCGTCGCGCTCGTCGGGCAGCAGCGAGGTGATGACATTGCCTGGCAGCGACGCCAGGGCGGACGGCGCCACCTTGCCGACAAACTTCCAGCCTTGGGGCAGCTTCACGAAGACGAAGCCGGTGGGCGGGTCGAGAAAGATGTCGAAATCCTTCACCACCACGGCCGGCTTGGGCTGCGGCAACAGCTCCGTTTGCAGTGGTGGTTGGGGTCGGGGTTGAGTCTGGCACCACGCTGAGGCTGAGAACAGCATGGGCGCGAGACTGGCGGCAAGTCCGGCCGCAAGGCCGGCAAAGGGGTGCGGCTTCATGTGGGTTTCCCTGTGGGTTCAAGCGGCCGGGTGGGCTGCAAGCACTGAAACATCAGGCTCATCTGCTCATACGCAAACCGGCTGGCAAACCAGACGCTGAAATTAGGGGGGGCCAGAATCCAGAATGGCCACCATGCACGACGAGACCGCTTTCAACATCGCCATCGTGGGCGCCGGCATCGCCGGCGCGTCGCTGGCTTGGCAGCTGCTGCAATGGTCGCCCACGCTGCGCGTGCTGCTGCTGGAGCGCGAAGACCAGCCCGGCTACCACAGCACCGGCCGCTCGGCCGCGATGTTCATGGAGAGCTACGGCCCACCCCAGGTGCGCGCCCTGACCCGCGCCAGCCGCGCCTTCTACGAACAGCCGCCGGCCGGCTTTGTCGAAACGCCGCTGCTGCGCCCGCGCCCGGTGCTGTACGTGGCCACACCCGAGCAGGCCGCCCTGCTGGCCCAGACCGAGGCCGAGCTGCGCGCCACCGGCACGGTGGTGCAACGGCTGAGTGCCGACGAGACCCTGCAGCGCATGCCCTGCCTGCGCGCCGAAGGCCTGCTGGGCGCACTGCTGGAAGACGGTGCCGCCGACATTGACGTGCATGCACTGCACCAAGGCTATCTGCGCGGCTTCAAGCAGGCGGGTGGGCAACTGCGGTGCCGCTTCGAGGTGCAGCGGGCAGAACGCGTGGCAGACCATTGGCATCTGCACAGCCGCCACGGCCAGTCCGTGTGCGCCAGTGCCGTGGTCAACGCCGCCGGCGCCTGGGCTGATGTGCTGGGCCAACGGCTGGGCGCCACACCGCAAGGCATGAGCCCCAAGCGCCGCTCGGCCTTCACCTTTGCCGCGCCGGCCGACGTGGACGTGGCCAACTGGCCCACCGTGGTGAACGTGGCCGAGCACTACTACTTCAAGCCCGACGCCGGCCGGCTGCTGGGCTCGCCCGCCAACGCCGACCCGGTGCCACCGCAGGACGTGCAGCCCGAGGCGCTGGACATCGCCGAGGGCATGGCCCGCATCGAAGAAGCCACCACCCTGCCCATCACCCGGCCGCTGTCCACCTGGGCCGGCCTGCGCACCTTCGCACCCGATGGCGAGCTGGTCATCGGCCTTGATGCGCAAGTGCCCGGCCTGTTCTGGCTGGCCGGCCAGGGCGGCTACGGCATCCAGAGCGCGGCCAGTGCGGCGCAACTGGCAGCCTCGCTGCTGTTGGGCCGGCCGCTGCCGCAGGGCCTGCAGGCGCAGGGCGTGAACGCCGCCGCCGTCGCACCGAACCGCCCTGCCCCAGCGGCGGACAATGCCTGAACAGACAACACCGAGCGCCCCATGACCACCGCACCCCAGACGCCGCCAAACGAGCTTGCCGAACGGTTCCGCCAGGAGGGCGTGCGCGACGTGGAGTGCATCTTTCCGGACGTGACCGGCATGCCGCGCGGCAAGCTCATGCCGGCCGCGCGCTTTGCGGCCGGTGCCGAGCTGCGCATCGCCCAGGCCATCGCCATGCAGTGCGTGACGGGCGAGTATTCGGAAGACCCGGTCTTTCCGCCCACCGACCCCGACGTGGTGCTGCGCCCTGACTTCGCCACGCTCAAAAAAGTGCCCTGGGCCAGCCAGCCGCGCTACCTGGCCATCCACGACTGCATCGAGCCCACGGGCGAGCTGTGCGCCTTCGCGCCGCGCTCGGTGTTGCAGGCCGTGCTGCAGCGCTACGCCGCGCTGGGCCTCACACCCGTGGTGGCGCCCGAGATCGAGTTCTACCTCTGCGCCAGCCACACCGACCCGAACCAAACACTGCAAGCGCCGCTGGGCCGCAGTGGCCGCGCCGAGGTGGGGCAATCGGCCTTCAGCATGAACTTGCTGAACGAGCTGGGCCCCTTCTGGGACGAGTTCCACGCCACGCTGGACGCGCTGGGCATCGCCAGCGACACCTGGATCCACGAGGTGGGCCTGACGCAATACGAGATCAACCTGCTGCACGGCAACGCGCTGCAGATGGCCGACCAGGCCTTTCTGTTCAAGCTGGCCGCCAAGGAAGTGGCGGTGCGCCACGGCCTGAACGCGGTGTTCATGGCCAAGCCCATCTCGGGGCAGGCGGGCTCGTCCATGCACCTGCACCAGAGCGTGGTGGACGCCGAGGGCCGCAACATCTTCAGCCTGCCGGACGGCGGCGCCAGCCCGGCCTTCGGCCACTTCATCGGCGGCCTGCAGCAGCACGGCGCGGCGCTGATGCTCATCTGGGCGCCGTTCATCAACTCCTACCGGCGCTACGTGGCCGGCACGCAGGCGCCCATCAACCTGCACTGGGGCTCCGACAACCGCACCGCTGGCCTGCGCGTGCCGCACAGCCCCCCGGCCGCGCGCCGCGTGGAAAACCGCATCGCCGGTGCCGACGCCAACCCCTACCTGGCCATCGCCGCCTCGCTGGCCGCCGGCCTGGCGGGCCTGCAGGCGCAGCTCACGCCCTCCACCGAAATGCCGGGCGATGCCTACGGTGCCAACGACGACCGTGCCCTGGCCCTGCCCCGCAACTTCGACGCGGCGCTGGCCCGCATGGCCGAGAGCCCGGCCGTGCCCGAGTTGCTGGGCGTGGACTTCACCCGCGCCTACCTGGCCGTGAAGGCGCTGGAGCAGGACCACTACATGCGCGAGATCAGCGCCTGGGAGCGGCGCTACCTGCTGCCGCAGGCCTGACGGCCTGGTGGTGACACCCCACGATTGAACAGCGCCGGCCTGGCCGGTTTCCTGCGGCAGGGCCGTCTGTACAGGCATGGGCGCCAGCGTTACGTGCCCTGCAATGTCCACAGGGCCGCCCATGAACCACACACCGCCATGATTGGAAGGCGCGAGGCTCTTCTGCTTCGGGCTGGCCCCTGTGTTCTGGCTCTACGGGCTCAACACTGGCTCGGTGGCCACCCATTTGCTGCTGCAATGGGTTTTCGGCCGCAGCCCAAAATGGCCCGCTCGACAGCCGCTGTGCCCACCGCAACCAACACCTCCAAGAGAGCCCTTGCCATGCGCAGAAGACATCTGATCGCCGCCGTCCTGGCCACGTCGCTGAGTGGCCTGGCCGTGCAGGCGCGGCGGCGTTTCGGCGCGCCGGTGCCGGGCTCCTTGGGCCCCTTGCTGGCCCCGTGGACCGGGCCCCTGGGTGGCGTGCCGCCGTTCAACCGCGTGCGGGTGGCCGAGATCGCGCCCGCGCTGGCCCAGGCGATGGCGATGTGCCGCGCCGAGATCGACGCCATTGCCAACAACCCGGCCATGCCCAGCTTCGAGAACACGCTGGCTGCGCTGGAAGCCACCGGGGCGCCCATGGACCGCGTGCTGACGCTGTTCTGGGTCTACACCAGCACGCTCAGCGATGAAACGGTGCGGGCCTTGGAGCGCGCGGTCACGCCGCAGCTGGCGGCCTTTCGTGACCAGACCCTGCAGAACGCGCGACTGTTCCAGCGCATCACCGCCGTGCAGCAGGCCGGCACCGCAGCCGCACCGCGCCCCGAGCAGCGGCGCCTGGTGCAGGTGCTGCACCGGCAGTTCACGCGCAACGGCGCGGGCCTGGGCGCCGCCGACCAGGCCCGCGTGAAAGAGATCAACCAGGGCCTGGCCAGCCTGTACACCCGCTTCAGCCAGAACGAGCTGGCTGAAGAAGAGCACTACAGCCTGGAGCTGACCCGCGAGGCCGACCTGGACGGCCTGCCACCCGACCTGCGCAGTACCGCCAGCGCGGCCGCCGACCGCGCTGGCAAACCTGGCCGCTGGCTGATTGCCAACACACGCTCGGCGATGGAGCCCTTCATCACATTTGCGCGCCACCGCCACCTGCGCGAAGCCGCCTGGCGCATGTGGACGACCAGGGGCGACCACGACGACGCCCACGACAACAAGGCCGTCATCGGCAGCATCCTGCAACTGCGTGCCGAGCGCGCGCGCTTGCTGGGATTTGCCAGCCATGCCCACTGGATCACCGACGCCAACATGGCCGGCACACCCGAGGCTGCCATGGCCCTGATGATGCGTGTTTGGCAAGCCGCCGTGGCCAGGGCCAACGAAGAGATTGCCGACATGCAAGCGCTGGCCGACCGCGAGGGTGCCGACCTGCGGATGGCGCCCTGGGACCACCGTTACTACGCCGAGAAGCTGCGGCTGGAGAAGTACAACGTCGACGACAACGCGCTCAAGCCCTACCTGCAGCTCGACCGCCTGCGCGACGCCATGTTCTGGGCCGCCGAGCGGGTGCATGGCCTGCGCTTCGAACGCCGCCACGGCCTGCCGGTGGCACACCCCGACGTGAGCGTGTACAGCGTGCACCGTCGCCACGACGCCGTGGGGCTGTGGTACTTCGACCCCTATGCCCGCGCCGGCAAAACCTCAGGCGCGTGGATGAACGAATACCGAACCCAGCATCGGCTGAATGGTCGGGTGCTGCCCATCGTCTCGAACAACGCCAACTTCATCAAGGGCCGGCCGGGCGAACCGGTGCTGATCTCCTGGGACGACGCCATCACCTTGTTCCACGAGTTTGGCCATGCACTGCACGGGCTGAGCTCGAACGTCAGCTACCCCACGCTCGCAGGCACCGCCGTGCTGCGCGACTTTGTGGAGTTTCCCAGCCAGCTCAACGAGCGCTGGCTGAGCACACCCGAGGTGCTGAACCGCTTTGCCCGCCACCACCGCACCGGGCAGCCCATGCCGCCCGAGCTGCTGGCGGCCCACCAGCGCGCCCGCCATTTCAACCAGGGCTTTGCCACGGTGGAGTACCTGGCCTCGGCCATCTACGACATGCAGATCCACATGGCGCCCGCCACCGACGCGCCCCCTGACCCCGTGCAGTTCGAGCGCGAGACCCTGGACCGCATCGGCTGCCCCAGCGCCATCGTGATGCGCCACCGCCCCACCCACTTCGGCCACATCTTCGCGGGCGACGGCTACTCGGCCGGCTACTACAACTACCTGTGGGCCGACACCCTCACCGCCGACGCCGCAGAAGCCTTTGAAGAAGCCGGCAGCTTCTTCAACCCCGGGGTGGCCAAGCGGTTGCGCGAACACATCTTCAGCGTGGGCAACACCGTGCCGCCCGACGAGGCCTACCGCGCTTTTCGTGGCCGCGACGCCGACCCCAACGCCCTGATGCGCAGCAGAGGCTTTACGGCCACGCAGGCCTTGGAGCAGCCCACTGGCGGCGTGAGCAGCTGAGGTGCTCAGGGCTGCAGGTGGAAGCCAGGCGCCCCAATCTGCCACAACGCGAACGAGACGATGTCGGCGTGCTCGTTGTACCGACTGGCCTCACACGCCCAGCAACATCAGCGCAGCCGGCCATGCAACGCGGGCGAAGTCTTTGATGATGGGGTAAGCCCAGCCAACGTTGTCGCGCACGGTCTTGAGAATACCCGCGCCTTCTGCAGGCTTGGCGTCGGCGTCGGCGGCCTTGGTCTTCAGCGACTCAAGCTGCTCAAGCGCGGCGGCGCGCTCGGCAGGTGGGCGCCCAGCGGCGTCGGCCAGGCGCTCGATGCTGGCGCGCGCCTCTGCACAGTGGTTCTCAATGACCTGGCTCGCGTTGTTTGTGGTGCTGGTGACGACGTTGTGATCACCCTGCGTGACATTGCCAAAGCTGGCATTGCCGCCCGTGACATTGATTTGGATCTTGCCGCTCATGCCGCTGCTCCGCCCAGCTTGTTGGAGACGCGGTTCTTCGCGCCCTGGAGAACGGCACCGAAGCTCGCTTTTCCGCCCGTCACATTGATGTTCATGATGTTGGACTTTTGCTGCTTGAGGTCGGCGGTATTGATGTCGAACGAGTCCAGCACCTCCACCAGGGTCTCGAATGCGACGTACTCGAGTTCGCGTGTCTGGTTGAGCATGTCGACCGCGTTGAAGAAGCCGGGGTAGACCGTGCCAAGCTCGGCGAGTGGGTCGTAGCGGCGGCGGACATAGGGCCAAAACACGGCGGGTACCGTCAAAGGCGCGAGCGCAAACCGCCAGAAAACCTTGTTCGGATCGCGCACGCCGGTGACCAGAATCCACCATCGCACACCTTGCACGGAGCCCATTTGCGTGAACGAACACACCAGCACGATGCCGGTGCCGCGCGAGGTTGGCTTGGCATGCGTGACGTAAAAATTCCGGCTCTCGGGGTTGTGGAGTTGCCTGTCGACATCCTTCATCACGATCTTTTCGAACACCCCACAACCGATCTTGTCGCGCAACGCAGCCGCCAGCGCATGGCCGTAGGCGTTGAGCACCGGCTTGTCTGACGAGAAGACGTGATGGAAGCTGCTCCACTCCTGGCCGAACACATTGAGCGCGCCGGTCTGTGAGAACTCGATGGCGGCAACGCTGCGCCGCTTCTCGGCCCCGGCAATCATCAGCTGCGCTGCGAACATGCACCCGCCGCAATAGATGACGACCAGCACCGCGAGCGACGGCTGCAGCGAGTACGCCGTCCCCAACAAATAGAGGTACAGCACGATACCGATGAGGGCGTTGCGGATCTTGAAGTGCATGGTGGCCTCCGTCGCTTTGGTGTTCCCAAGCCGACCCTGACACCGCGCGCCGCTTCAAGCGCATGGGCGCGGCAACAACGGCCCCGGGAGCTTTGAACCTTAGTGACTTCGAGGCCCTCTCGCAACCGAAATCAACGCCTGAACCGTGGCCACGGCCATTGAAATTAGGGGGTCAATTGCCCCTTGGCCTCATTGCGACACGTGGATCACGTCCCTCACCACAGGGTAGATGTGGTTCTGCCAGCGCTTGCCGCTGAACACGCCGTAGTGGCCCACGTTGGGCTGCACGTAGTGGGTGCGCATGTAGGGCCGCAGGCTGCTGGCCAGGTCTTGCGCGGCCATGGTCTGGCCAATGGCGCAGATGTCGTCGCGTTCGCCTTCCACCGTCAGCAGCGCGGTGCGGCGGATGGCCGCCGGGTTCACGCGCCGGCCCTTGAACATCAGCTCGCCCTTGGGCAAGGCGTATTCCTGGAACACCAGGCGCACCGTCTCCAGGTAGAAGTCGGCGGCCAGGTCGGCCACGGCCATGTATTCCTCGTAGAAGGTGCGGGTGATCTCGGCCTGCTCGAACTCGCCTTCCACCAGGTGCTGGTAGTACTGCTTGAAGGCGTTGGCGTGGCGCTCTTTGTTCATGCTCATGAAGGCCGAGAGTTGCACGAAGCCGGGGTACACGCGCCGGCCCGCGCCGGGGTAGCGCCAGGGCACGGTGCTGATCAGGTTTTGCTCGAACCATTCGATCGGCTTCTCGGTGGCGAGCTTGTTCACCACCGTGGGGCTGATGCGGCAATCGATGGGGCCAGCCATCAGCGTGAGGCTGACCGGCGTGGCGGGGTGGCTGTCTTCCGACATGATGGCCACCGCCGCCAGAGACGCAACGCAGGGCTGGCAAACGGCTAACAAGCTGGCGCCCGGGCCCATGGCGGCCAGGAAATCGATGAGGGTCTGGGTGTATTCGTCCAGGCCGAAGCGGCCCACCGAGAGCGGCACGTCGCGCACGTTGAGCCAGTCGGTCACGTACACGTCGTGGTCGGCCAGCAGGGTGCGCACGGTGTCGCGCAGCAGCGTGGCGAAGTGGCCCGACATGGGCGCCACCACCAGCACCTTGGGCTGGGCCGGCGCGCCGGGCTTGGCAAAGCGCAGCAAGGTGGCAAAGGGCGCCGCCAGCACCACCTCTTCGTGCACCGGCTGGGGCTGGCCTTTCACCAGCACCTCGTGGATGGCCCAGGCGGGGCGCTGGTGGGTGACCTCGGAGAGGTTCAGCACCTGGCAGGCGGCGGCCAGGTGGCGCGAACTGGGCGGCGTGAATGCGCCCAACCCCTCGGTGCTGAACAGGGGCAGCGAAAGCTTGGCGGCCGTGCGCAGGGGCCAGGCCATGTCCGCGTGCGCCTGGTAGGTCTGGTAAAGCATGGGCGCTCCGGTGTGTGTGGTGGTTTCAGCCACGCAACAAACGCGCCACCACACGCGTCACCACGCGATGGCGAGGGGTGGCACACCGCTTGCGTCGTGCCCCGCCACACCCACAGCGCTGGAGACGAGCATGCCGGTAGCCACTTCCTCACGCACCAAGCCCAAGGCGGTCAAATCGACCACGGTGGCCCAAGCCGCGAGAGCGTCCAAGCCGTCCCAAGCGGCCACCACGCTCACGCTCAGCAGCAAGAACTACTCGTCGTGGTCGCTGCGGGGCTGGCTGCTGGCGCGCTTTGCGGGGCTGGACTTTGCCGAGGTGATGGTCTCGCCCGACGACGCCGACGCCCGCAAGGAATTGCTGCTGCTGGCGCCGTCCATCCGGGTGCCCTGTCTCACCCACGAGGGCGCCAAGGTGTGGAACACGCTGGCCATTGCCCATTACCTGGACGAGGTCAAACCCAAGGCCGGCCTGCTGCCCGCCGAGCGCCTGGCCCGCGCCCATTGCCGCGCGGTGAGCGGCGAGATGAACGCCGGCTTTGCCAACCTGCGCAGCGCGCTGCCCATGAACCTCAAGGGCCGCTACCCCGGCCACAAGGTGTGGACGGGCGCGCAGCCCGACATCGACCGCATCGTCGAGATCTGGACCGATTGCCTGGCCCGCTATGGCGGGCCCTACCTGTTCGGCAAACACCGCAGCATGGCCGACGCCATGTTTGCGCCGGTGGCCACGCGCTTTCTGACCTACGACGTGAAACTCAACGCGGCCTGCTACGGCTACTGCCAAACCATCATGGCCATGCCCGAGATGCAGGAATGGGTGGCCGCTGCCAAGCTGGAGCCCGACGAGATCGAAGAGCTGGACATGGATTTCTGAGCCGCCGGCTTGCGCTTGCCACGCTCGTCATTCCCGCGCAGGCGGGAATCCAGGCTGTTGCGGCAGTGGATTCCCGCCTTCGCGGGAATGACGGGGCGTAGCGGGAATGACGGTGCCTATCGGGAATGACAGGCGTGCACCTCCGGCGCAACGGGGCCTTGCTCAATCCCAAGGCGTGGGGTTCGGCACCTCGCAGGGGCCGGGCATGTCCACGGTCTTGAAATCGGCCGGGCCGACGATCTCCAGGTACTCCATGTCGGGCGAGTAGTCGAACAGGAAGTGGGTGATGCCGGGGCGCTGGTGCACGCAGTCACCGGCCTCCACCAGCGTCACCTTGTCTTCGTACATGAACTTGGCCCAGCCCTTGTTCATGATGACGATCTGGAATTCCGCCTCATGCCGGTGCCAGCCCGTGCCCTTCTGCGGTGCCGTGTTGGCCTTCACAAGGTGCGCAATCACCTTGCCCGAGGTGGCTGCGGCCACACCCAGGTCACGGTAGAGAAAGAAATCGCGCAGGCCGTCGGCGCGCCAGGGCGTGTCACCGGGCTTGATGTGCGAGAACGTGGTGGTGGTGGGCTGCAGCATGGAAATCCTCCTGGGGCGTGGGTGGGTGCATGCGCCATTGCAAGAGCCGGGCCCGGTGCCAGAATGGGCCCGCCACAGCCCCATCGCAGTCCGGGTGATGCACGGCCCCTGTTGCCCGACTCCACGCCCCCTGGCATGACCCAACTCTCCAGCCTGCCTGTCCTATGGCCCCTTTGGGTGGGTCTGCTGTTGTTCGCGGTGGCGGTGGCTTGGCTGCTGGTGCTGCAGGCGCGCCGCCGCACCGCCCACCTGCGCGACAGCGAAGAGCGCTGGAAGTTCGCACTCGAAGGCTCGGGCGATGGGGTGTGGGACGCCGATTTGGCCACCGGCCAAAGCCAGCACTCGCGCCGCTGGAAAGAGATGCTGGGCCATGCCGAGGACGAGATCGGCGCCGACGACACGGAGTGGTCTGGCCGCATCCACCCCGATGACCTGGCTTCGGTGATGGCGCGGTTGCAGGCATGCGTGGCCGGCGGCGTCGACCTGTTCGTGCACGAGTACCGCCTGCGCACCAAGCAGGGCCGTTGGCTGTGGGTGCTGGACCGTGGCAAGGTGGTGCGGCGCTCACCCCAGGGCCAGGCCCTGCGCATGATCGGCACGCTCACCGACATCAGCGCCCGCAAGACGGCCGAGGCGCGCCAGGCGGCCTATGCCGGCGCGATGACCCTCATCGCCACCGCTGCGCCGCTGCCCGACATCCTGGAAACCATCGTGCGCGGGGTGGAGCTGCGCAGCGACTGGCTGTGCAGCATCCTGCTGCTGAACGCCGATGGCCTGCACGTGGCCCCCGGCGCAGCCCCCAGCCTGCCCGACTTCTACAACGAGGCCCTGGTGGGCTTGGCCATCGGGCCGCAGGCCGGCTCCTGCGGCACAGCCATGTACACGGGCGAGCGGGTGATTGCCGAAGACATTGAGACCGACCCGCGCTGGGCCCCCTACCTGGCGCTGACGCGCCAGGCGGGCTTCAGGGCCTGCTGGTCCGAGCCCATCCTGGGCCGCGACGGCATCGTGCTGGGCAGCTTTGCGGCCTACCACCGCGAGCCGCGCAGCCCGGGGCTGGACGATCTCACCGACATCGGCGAGGCCGCGCAGCTCGCGGCCGTGGCCATCGAGCGCCGGCGCAGCGACCTCTCGCTGCGCGACAGCGAAGAACGTCTGCAGCGTGCCCTGGACGCCTCCCGTCTGGCGCTGTGGGACCTGGACCTGCGAACAGGCGCGGTGTTCCTCTCAGACGCCTGGGCCGAGATGCTCGGCCTGCCGCGCCAGGCCACCCACACCAGCTTCGACGAACTGAGCGAGATGGTGCCCGAGGAGGACCGCCCGCTGATCGCCACCGCCATGGTGGACACGCTGCGCGGCACCACCGCCGCCTACACCCTGGAACACCGCGTGCGCCGCCCCGACGGCGATTGGCTGTGGGTGCGCAGCCAGGGCCGGGTGATTGAGCGCGACGCCAGCGGCCAGGCCCTGCGCGCCGTGGGCACCAACCGCAACATCACAGCCCGCAAGCGGGCAGAGGCCCTGCGCCAAGCGCTGGAGGCGCAGTTGCGCGAGGCCCAGAAGCTCGAGGCCATCGGCATCCTGGCCGGCGGCATCGCCCACGACTTCAACAACATCATGGCCGCCATCCTGGGCAACGTGGCCCTGGCCCGGCAGGACGTGGGCGAGGGCCACCCGGCCCAGGCCAGCCTGAGCCAGATCCACAAGGCCGGGGTGCGGGCACGCCACCTGGTGCGGCAGATATTGGCCTTCAGCCGCCACCAACCCAACGAGCTCACCCGCCAGACGCTGCGCCCGCTGGTGGAGGAAGCGGCGAGCCTGCTGCGCCCCATGGTGGGGCCGGGGGTGGACATCACCTCCCGCCTGTGCCCGCAGCCCGTGGACGCGATGGCCAACCCCACCCAGCTGCAGCAGGTGCTGATGAACCTGGGCACCAACGCCTGGCAGGCCCTGCCCCAAGGACGGGGCCACATCGAGCTGGGCCTGGACGAGGTGGAGTTGGCCGACGAGCGGCCCCGCCCCGCCCAATTGCCCCCGGGCCGCTACGCCCGCCTGTGGGTGAGCGACAACGGCTGCGGCATGAGCGAGGCCACGCGCGCCCACATCTTTGAGCCCTTCTTCACCACCAAGCCGGTGGGCCAGGGCACCGGCCTGGGCTTGGCGGTGGCGCATGGCATCGTCGAGGCCCACCACGGCGCCATCGCCGTCACCACCACGCCCGGCCAAGGCAGCCGTTTCGAGATCTACCTGCCGCAGGTGGAGCACGAGAGCGCCCCCGCCCCGCTCGACAGCCTGCACCTGCCGCTGGCGCAAGGCCACGGCGAGCGCGTGCTCTACGTGGACGACGACGAAGTGATGGTGGTGATGGTGCAGCGCCTGCTGGAACGCCTGGGCTATGCGCCCACCTGCGTGCTGGACGCGCGCGAAGCCCTGGCGCTGGTGCAGCAGGACCCGCAGCGCTTTGACGTCGTGGTGACCGACTTCAACATGCCGAACCTGACCGGGCTGGAGCTGGCCCACGCGCTGGCCGCCCTGCGCCCCGATCTGCCGGTGGCCATCAGCTCGGGCTATGTCTCCGAAGAACTGCGCGCCGGGGCCGCCAGTGCGGGCGTGCGTGGCCTGATGCAGAAGGAAAACACCTCCGAGGAGCTGGGCCCGCTGCTGCAGGCCGCGCTGGCCTGATACGGCATTGCGTTCAAAGATCAAGCAGCTGGTTTGCCGTGTCGCAGATCGGCGTATGGCCGTCATCCCCGCCACCGCCGTCATTCCCGCGTAGGCGGGAATGACGGCGGTGGTGCCGGCGCGTCTATGACCGCTACGCGCCGAGTGGGTGCTCAGGCCACGGCCACGCGGTCGCGGCCGTCGCGCTTGGCGCGGTACAGCGCCGCGTCGGCCCGGGCGATCAGGGTGTGTTCGTCGTCGCCCGGCCGCAACTCGGTGACCCCCCCCGAGAGCGTGATGGTGAGCAGCACCTCGGCCGCACCGCGCTGGCGGATGCGCATGGCGCGGGTGCGCACGCGCACCGCCTCGGCCAGGGCGGCGGCCTGCACCACGGTGGCCTCGGGCATCACGATGGCGAACTCCTCACCGCCAAAGCGTGCCGCCACGTGGGCCGGGTCGGTGACGGTGCTGCGCAGCACCTCGCCCACGGCCTGCAGCACCTTGTCGCCCAAGAGGTGGCCGTGGGTGTCGTTGACGTTCTTGAAGTGGTCGATGTCGAGCATCACCAGGCAGCCGTGGCTGTCGGGTGTGGCGAGCTGCGCCACCATCTGCTGCAGCCGCTTGTCGAAGCCGCGGCGGTTGAGCACGCCGGTGAGCGGGTCCACATAGGCTTCGCTGCGGGCGCGGTCCAGGTCTTGCCGCAGGCGGTTGATCTCGCCCTTGGCGGCGCTGAACTCCTGTTGCAGCACGTCCACCGAGCCGCGCATCTTCACCACGCCGTTCAGCACGTCCTGCAGCTGGGGCGCCAGCCGGGTGGCGTCCTGGCCCACCAGGGTGGCGGTGAGGTGGTCGAGCTGGTCGCCGAAGGCGCCGGCATGCTGGCCGGTGTTGGTGGCCGTCTGCACCACGCCGGCCATCAGGCGCTGCAGGTCGCTGCCAATGCGTTCCAGCGCCGCGCCGTCGGCGGGGGCAACGCACTGGTTGTACAGGCGCAGCACGGTTTCGTCGTCCAGCACGGTCTGCTCGACTTCAAGCTGCTGCAACGCCGCATTGAGCTTGGGGTTGATGCCCGCCACGTGCTCGTACCAGAGCGTGAAGGTGATGGGGTTGAGCGCCGCCGGGTGCCGGCCCATGTGGGCCAGCACCAGGCGCAGCAGCTCGGCGGATTTGTCTTTGTTCTCGGTGTAGCGCATCTGTGTGCTCCGGGGGGCCCAACGATTTGGCCTGGATTGTGGTCGACATCCTGGGCCGTCAACCGGCCTGGTTCACAACCAGGCCAGCAAAAGGTCTCGCATCTGCACGCGGGTGTAGGGCTTGGCCAGGTGGCCGTCCATGCCGGCCTGGCGGGCCTGCGCAATGTCGTCATCGTAAGCGTTCGCGGTGAAGGCGACGATGGGCGTGCGGCGCAGCCCCCGCTCGGCCTCGCGCGCACGCCAGCGCGCCGTGGTGGCATAACCGTCCAGGCCCGGCATGTGGCAGTCCATCAGCACCAGGTCCACAGCCTGGGCCAGGGCCAGGGCTTCCTCGCCGCTCCGGGCCTCCAACACCGTCATGCCCAGGGATTCGAGCTGCGAGCGGGCGATGAGCCGGTTCACCGGGTCGTCCTCCACCACCAGCACGCAGCCCTTGAGTGGGCCCAGGGCGTCGAAGCCGCTGCTGACGGTGTCGGGGCTGCTGGGCGGCGGCTCGGCGCGGTGCGTGGCCAGGGTGATGTCGAACAGGAAGGTGGAGCCCAGCCCGGGCTCGCTGGCCACCTCGATCCGCCCACCCATGGCCTCGACGATGCGCTGCGAGATGGTGAGCCCCAGGCCAGTGCCGCGCCGGCTGCGGCCCGGCTGGGTGGGCAGCTGCGAGAACGGCACGAACAACTGCCGCACGCCCGCCGCCGAGATGCCGCTGCCGGTGTCCTGCACCTCGAACAGCACCGAGGCCGTGTCGGCGTCCTGCGCCAGGGCGCTCACGCCCAGGTTGACGCTGCCATGATCGGTGAACTTGATGGCGTTGCTCACCAGGTTGAGCAGCACCTGCTTGAGGCGCTGGCTGTCGCCGATGACCCACTCGGGCAGTTGCTCGTCGTAGTGGAGCTGCAGGTGCAGCCCCTTGGACTTGGCGTTGGCGCTGAACAGCCCCACCACCTGGGCCGCCACCTCGCGCAACGACATGGGCCCGGGCTGCAGCGTGAGCTTGCCGGCCTCGATCTTGGCGTGGTCCAGCACGTCGTTGAGGATGGCCATCAGCGACTGGCCCGAAGCCCGGGCGGTGCGCACCAGTTGGCGCTGCTCGTCACTCAGCGCCAGGCGCTTGAGCATGTCCAGCGATCCCAGCACGCCGTTCATGGGCGTGCGGATTTCGTGGCTCATGGTGGCCAGGAACTGCGACTTGGCCAGCGCGCCGGCTTCGGCCGCCTCCTTGGCCTTGAGGAGTTCAGCATTCGCCGCCTCGGCGGCCTCCTTGGCTTGGAGCAGCTGGCCATTGGCAGCCTCGGCGGCCAGCCGGTGGGCGATGGCCTCGGCCGCTGTCTCGCGGTACTGCTGGCCCACCTTGAGCAGGGTGGCGGCGTAGATGAACGAGAGTGCGGCCATGGGCCCCGAGTGCGCAGGCCCGGGCAGCAGCGACACCAGCGTCAGCGAGCCGATGGACGGCAGCACCAGCAGGGCGTAGGCACGGCGCACCAGGGTCATGAACAGCACGGCCACGGCGGCCGAGCCCACCAGGATCACGAGCAGCAGGTCGGCCGTCCGGTCGGCGAGCAGGGGGTAGATGCCCAGCGTGGCCACCACCCAGGTGAGACCGGCCAGCAGCGCGTTGACCCGCACCTCGCCCTCGATCCGCCCCACCTGCTCCAGACCCAGCCAGGGGTTGTACTTGTGGCGCTGGGCCATCGCAAAGCGCCAGAGCGCCGACATGAGCGTGAGCATGACCACCGCCGCCGCGCTGCGCACCGCCCCGGCGTCCACGCCCATCCAGGCCACAAAACCGCCGGCCACCAGCAGCAGCGGCGCGCTGCGGCCGGCATTGCCCAGTGCCAGCAGCAGCAACTCGTGCCGTACCTCGGGCGTCACGTCCGAACGCAAGGTGCGCCGCCACCACCACAGCGAGCGTGCACGCCACCAGCGCGAGGTGGGCGCCTGGGCCACACCGCGCGCCTTGGCCTTGCGCCTCAGTCGGTCAGCGTCGCCCATTGGCTGACCCCGGTTCGTTCTTCGCCCCAGGCGGTGTCCAATTCCAGGCGCTTGATTTCCTCCACCGCACCCTCGCCCGCCCCGCCCACCTTGCGGATCTGGGCCTTGGCCAGGCGCTCCATCAGGCGCAGGTCGCGGTCGGTGAGGGTCAGCGCGGTCTCGGCCCAGTGGTCCACGATGGCCACCAGCGACGGGTAGGTGATGGGCATGGCCATGCTGCGGGCGCGCAGCGCCGCCAGCATGCCGCGCTGGCGCGAATCCACCGCCCGCACGATGGCCTCGATGGCGGCTTCGCCCTCGCCGTCGTCCACCACGTGGTCCACCAGACCGCGCGCGTGCAGCTCGGCAGCGCTGTAGAGCCGGCCCGACATGACCATCTCGTTGGCCACGGTGAAGCCGGCGCGGCGGATGGTGAAGCTCCAGGCCCCCATGCCGGGGAAGAGGTTGAACAGCACCTCGGGGAAGCCAGCCTGGGCGCTGCGCTCGAAGATGATCTGCTGGAAGGGCAGCACCGACTCCAGCCCGCCGCCCAGCGTGTCGCCCTCTGCCAGCACGGTGGTGCGTATGCCGTGCTCGGCCGCCTGCTCCACCCACCACACCAGGTCGATGCAGCGCCGGCCGTAGAGCTTGAGCGAGTCGAGGTCGCGCGCGCGCACCAGCAGCACGAACAGCGACAGATCCCCCCCGAAGTTGAAGACCCCGGGCACGTCCGAGGTCATCACGTAGTGGCGCACCAGGCCGGGGTGGGCGGTGATGTCGTCGAAGGCACGCTGCAGCTCGGCCATCACCGCCAGGCTGTAGCACTGGATGGGGCGCACGTTCATGCGCAGGCGCAGCAGCCGCAGCTCGTCGTTCCACTGCAGCTGGATGTACTTGTAGGGCCGGCTCAGTGCGGCCGGCAGAGGGTCGTGAACCGGGAGACTCATACGGCCTCAAGAATGCGGGTGAAGTGGTGGAAGTTCACCAGCGCCGACTCCACCACGCTGTCCTGAGCCTCGGCGTCCTCCAGGGTGTCGGCAATCTCGCGCAGCTCGCGCATGTGCTCGGCATCGAGCGTGGCATGCGAGTTGATGAAGGACACACCCAGGTCGCCGTCGAGCAGCAGATGCTCTTTCTGGGCATTGGCGAAGGGGCCACCGTAGACCGAGGCGATCACTTCCAGCGCGTAGAGCATGCCCAAGACCGAGCAAGGGTGCTTGCGGTCGGCGGCGCTGTAGTTGTAGCCGGTGAGGGCCAGGGTGTAGGCCGAAGGCGCGTAGGCCAGCGCCGCGTCCCGGTTCACGCCCAGCGCGGCCAGGTCGTTCAGCACCCAGTCTTCGTGGCCCTTCTCCTCTTGCATGTGCTGGTAGAGGAAGTAGCGCACCTGGCGGTGGCGGTCGTCCAGCCGACTGGTGGCGGCAGCACTGACGGTGTTGAAGTGCCAGACCACGTGGTAGAGCTCCAGCAGAAAATGCTGGTAGCGGTCGAGCGCCATGCCGTTCGCCACGGCGTCCATCACCACCGGGTGGTTCTCGAAGGCGCGGCGCGCCTCGTCGGTGCGGGTGACCAGATCCAGAAAGAATTTCATGCCGTTGCGTGCACCGGGGAAGGTGCGCACCCCCTGTCGTTGTATGGATGTGTTGCGAGTGGAAGGCCCACTTCGCGCCGGATGTACCAGATCCATGTTCCCAACAGGGGCAGCCACCGCCAACTGTCAGAGCTGACAGGTCAGGCCCGGGCCAGGCTCAGCGGCGTGACAAAGGCCCCGCGGACGTCGTCCCCGGGCCGGCGCCCACGGGCCGGTGCAGGCCTACTTCAGCCCGCCCGAGAGGAACTGCCGCAGCCGCTCGCTGGCGGGCTTCACCAGCACCTCGCGCGGCTTGCCCTGCTCTTCCACCAGACCCTGGTGCAGGAAGATGGCGTGGCTGGCCACCTCGCGGGCAAACTCCATCTCGTGGGTGACCACCAGCATGGTGCGGCCTTCGCCGGCCAGTTCGCGCATCACCTTCAGCACCTCGCCCACCAGCTCGGGGTCGAGCGCCGAGGTGGGTTCGTCGAACAGCATCACTTCCGGGTCCACCGCCAGCGCGCGGGCAATGGCCACGCGCTGCTGCTCACCGCCCGAGAGCTGGGCCGGGTACACATGCTGGCGGTGCGACAGGCCCACCCGCGCCAGCAGGGCCTCGCCGCGCTCCACGGCCTGGGCGCGCGGCTGGCCCAGCACATGGATGGGCGCCTCGATGACGTTCTCCAGCGCGGTGCGGTGCTGCCAGAGGTTGAAGCTCTGGAACACGAAGGCCAGGCGCGAGCGCCAGTGCTGCAGTTGCTTCGCGTCGGCCGCCATCAGGCTGCCATCACGGTCGCGCTTGAGGGCCAGGGTTTCGTCGCCCAGCTTGAGCGTGCCCTCGTGGGGCTGCTCCAGCAGGTTCAGGCAGCGCAGCAGCGTGCTCTTGCCCGAGCCGCTGGAGCCGATGATGGCCACCACGTCGCCGGGCTTGGCCGTGAGCGACACGCCCTTGAGCACCTCGCGCTCGCCAAACTTCTTGTGGATGTTGGCCACCTGCAGGCCCAGGTTTGCAGCGGTCATCTCGTTGTCCTCAGGCCGACAGCAGCGAACCACTGCGCACTGCCGCCGTGCCCGCCACCTTGCCCAGCGCCATGCCGGCCACCGCGAACCGGCGGTTCTCGCGGGCGAAGAACAGGCCGTCGGTGCCGGCACCCAGCGTGCTGGTGTGGCCGGTGAAGGGGTCGATGATGTCCACCAGCGGCTCGCCCTGCTGCACCGTCTCGCCCGGGGTGCGCAGGAAGACCACCATGCCGCCATGCGGCGCCACCAGCGGGATGGAGCCGGCCAGCGGTGTGGGCTGGCACTGCAGCGCGGGCAGCGGGGCGGGCGCCTCGCCATGTTCCCCAACCCGCACCACGCCCAGCGCTACCAGGTAGCGGACGATGCCTGCAGCGTCCTGAGCAGCGAGTTCGTGGTTCACGTCCTGCTCGCCACGCAGCTCGATGGTGGCGGCCATGCACGAGGGTGGCAGCGGGAACTGCGCACCGATGCGCTGGGCGATGTCCACCCAGACCATGGAGCAGGCTTCGTCGAACGGGTCGCCGCCCGAGCGCTCGGCCAGCAGGGCCACGCGGGCGCCCACGCAGCGCGCCAGCACTTCAGCCTGCGGCCAGGTGGCGGGCGTGGTGTAGAGGTGCAGCAGGCCTTCGCCGTCGCTGTGCAAATCCAGCACCGCATCGGCGTCGATGGCCATGCCCAGCAAGGTCTTGCGCAGCGCGTCCAGTGTGGACTTCACCGGCAGTGCGGCGGCGGCCTGGCGCAGCGCGCGGCGCACCAAAGCCACGTTGTGCGCGGCATCGGCGTTCAGTTGCCCCGCCACGGCGTTCGCAACAGCCTCGCTCAAGTCGGCAAAGTTGCGGTTGTAGTTTTCGCCGCTGTGGAACTCGAAGCGGCCCTGGTAGCCGCGCAGATGCCACTGGTGCACACCCAGCGGGTTGGCCGCCGGCACCAGCACCACCTCGCCACGGATGCGGCCTTGCGCCTCCAGTGTGTCGAGCAGGCCACGCACGTGGTGGGCCACCAGCATGCCGGGCACTTCGTCAGCGTGCAGCGAGCCCTGGATGTAGGCCTTGGGGCCGGCGCCGGGCGTGCCGTAGTGCAGGCTGACCAGGCTTTGCGTGGTGCCCGGGGTGGCGCTGGGCAGGGTGTGAGTGGTGGTGTGCATGGCAGAAGCTCGGATGTCAGGCGCGTGGCCGCAGCGGCGTGAGCCAGCGGCGCTCGGCGGCGCGGAAAGCGGCCACCAGCACGAAGGTGATGGCCAGGTAGAACACGGCGGCGGTGATGAAGGCCTCGAACGGCAGGTAGTAGGTGGAGTTCACCTCGCGGGCCGCGCCGGTGAGGTCGGCGATGGTGACGATGCTGGCCAGCGAGGTGCCGTGCAGCATCAGCACCACCTCGTTGCCATAGGCCGGCAGCGAGCGGCGAAAGGCCGAGGGCAGCACGATGCGGCGCAGCGTGGTCCAGCGGCCCATGCCCAGGGCCTTGGCGGCCTCGATCTCGCCGTAGGGCACGGCCTTCATCGCGCCGTGCAGGATCTCGGTGGTGTAGGCGCCGGTGTTGATGGCGAAGGCGGCGATGGCACAGAACCAGGCCTGGCTGAGCCAGGGCCACAGCGCGCTCTGGCGCACGGCGTCGAACTGCGCCAGGCCGTAGTACAGCAAGAAGAGTTGCACCAGCATGGGCGTGCCGCGGACCACATAGGTGAACAGCCACACCGGCTTGCTGGCCCAGGGCGAAGGCAGGCTGCGCAGCATGGCCAGCGGCAGGGCGATGGCCATGCCGATCGCCAGCGCGGCCGCCAGCAACTGCAGCGTGGTGAGCGCGCCGTGGGCGTACAGCGGCAGGCTGGTGGCGATGGCGTCGAAGTTCACAGCGCCACCTTGCGCACGTTGGATGTCATAGCGTCACCCTGCGGATGCCGGTGGCCAGGCGCTTGGAGAGCCAGGCAAAGCCCAGCTCCGACGCCGAGGTGAGCGCCAGGTACACCGCCGCCGCCGCCAGGTAGAACACAAAGGGCTCGCGCGTGGCACCGGCCGCCTGGCCAGCCCGGCTCATCAGGTCGGACAGGCCGATCACCGAGACGATGGCCGTGCTCTTGATCATCACCAGCCAGATGTTGGAGAAGCCCGGCAGCGCATGGCGCAGCATCTGCGGCCCCACCACCCGCCACAGCACCTGGCCCGGCCGCATGCCGAAGGCCACGGCCGCCTCGCGCTGGCCCGGGGGCACAGCGAGAAAGGCGCCACGCAAGATCTCGGTCAGGTAGGCGCCGAACACGAAGCCGATGGTGAGCACGCCGGCCACGAAGGGGTTGATGTCCACATACTCCCAGCCCAGGCGCTCGCCCAGCTGGTTGATGGCCATCTGCCCGCCATAGAACACCAGCAGCATCACCACCAGGTCGGGCACGGCCCGGATGAAGGTGGTGTAGGCCCCCGCCAAGGCCTGCAGCACCCGCGAGCGCGAGAGCTTGGCCAGCGCACCCAGCAGCCCCAACACCGCCGCGATGGCCAGCGAGGCCAGCGCCACCGCCAGCGTCAGCAGCGTGCCTTCGAGCAGGCTGGAACCGTATCCATGCAGCATCCTTGACGTCGCCTGCCTTACTGCGCCTTGCCGTAAACGTCGAAGTCGAAGTACTTGTCCTGGATCTTCTTGTACTGGCCGCTGGCGCGGATGGCCTTGATGGCGGCGTTGAACTTCTCGACCAGGGCGGTGTCGGCCTTGCGGGTGGCGATGCCCGAACCCGAGCCGAAGAAGGCCACGTCGTCGGGCGGCATGCCCAGCACGGCATAGCCCTTGCCGGCCGGCTTTTTCAGGAAACCCAGCGAGCCGGCCACCGAATCGCACAGCGTGGCGTCCACGCGGCCGGCCACCAGATCGAGAAAGACGTCGTCTTGCTTGGCGTAGCGCACGATCTCGCTGTCTTTGTACATGGCGGTGGCGTAGCGGTCGTGGCTGGTGCTGCGCTGCACGGCGATCTTCTTGCCCTTGAAGGCGGCGGGCGTCACGTCTTTCACCAGGCCGGCCTTGCCGATGAAGGCCGGCGGCGTGTTGTAGTACTTGTCGCTGAAGTTGACCTGCTTCTGGCGCTCGGGCGTGATGGCCATGGAGGAAATGACGGCGTCGAACTTGCGCGCCTGCAGCGCCGGGATCATGCCGTCCCACTCCTGCTGCACCAGGGTGCATTCGGCCTTCATCTCGGCGCACAGGGCCAGGGTCATGTCGATGTCGAAGCCCTTCAACTTGCCGTCGGTGCCCACCTCCGAGAACGGGGGGTAGGCGCCTTCGATGCCGATGCGCACCTTCTTCCAGTCGGGCGCCTGGGCGGCAACCCCGAAGCTGGCAGCGGTCAGGGCAAGCAGGAGGGCATGGCGGCGGAACAGGCGGGTCATGGCGAGCGGGCTCCAGATCGGGTGAGGTTCAAGGTTCAGCGTGCGGTCCACGGCGCGTACAGCGGACGGCTGATGCGCACCGGGGTGATGTCGAGGTAGAGGTTGGCCACCGAGTACTCGTCGGCGCCCAGTTCGTCAGAGTACCAGCCCAGGCTGCCCGGCCCCTTGTAGAGGCGGAAGGCGAAGCCCAGGTCGGCCTGCGGGTCGGCGGGCGGGGCCTTGGGGTCGAAGGCCAGGCCGCGCAGCTCTTTTTGCGTGCTGTCCATCAGGTAGCCCATGGCGTTGGAGATGATGGTGTCGCCCAGCATGTCGATGTAGAACGGATCGTTCTGGTACTCGGGCTTGTAGCCGGGGGCAGTGGGGTCGAGCTTCTGGCCGCGCAGCTTGCGCTCGGACGGGGCGATCTGGTGCAGGCCCAGGTCGTAGCGGTCGCCACGGTCGAGGTAGCTGAGCTTGGCGTTGGTGAGGTTGAGCACGCCCTGGTTGGGGTCGGTCTTGGCCTCGCGCAGGTCCACCAGCAGCGCGCCCTTGGCACCGATGACCTCGACGTGGTCGCCCTGCACGATGGCCGCGCTGTTCTCGTCGATGCCCAGGCCCAGCTTGTAGCCGCGCGAGAGCATCAGCGGGATCATGCGGCCGAAGCGGCCACGCTTGAGGAAGTGCTGGTCCACAAAGAGGTTGGGGCCGACGAAGCCGAGGCCGCGGTCCACCTCTTTGCCGTCGCGCAAATGGCCCTTCATCACGTTCACCACCGACAGCGCGTCGCGGAACATCACCGTGCTCATGATGGCCGCGCCGGCCGAGGTGCCGGCCACCACGCCGCCACGGCGGTAGACGTCCCAGATGGCCGCCAGCATCGGCGTGGGGCGGCCGCCGGGGTTGAAGGTGTCGACGATGCGCTCTTGCGCGCCGCCGCTGAAGAAGATGCCGTTGGCGTTCTTCACCAGATCCAGCAAGGCCGGGTCGCGCACGGCCTTGTCCAGGTCCACCCACTTGAGCATGGGGGCCACGGGCAGGCTCTCGGCCACGGCGCCGCGGCGCTCCAGCAACTCGGAGATGCGGCGCGCCGTCTTGTCGGGGTTTTCGGAAGCGGTGCCAAACACCACCCAGCGCGCGCCCTTGCCGCCCGAGAGCTCAACGATGCGGCCCCAGACATCGTCGTTGTCCGCCTTGAGGGCGCCGCCGATCACCACGGCATAGCCCTTGATGGGCTCGTTGAGGATGGCGCCCACCGCCGGCACGCCGGCGCGGATGGGTTGGGCCGGCGCCGGTGTCTGGGCTTGGGCCTGGGCCTGTGCCATGCCCCACAGCGGGGCCACCGCGAAGGCAAGCACCAGCATGAGGCGTTGTGCGGCACGTGATGTCATGGTTGTCCTGTCCCTCTTCAATTCAAGCTGCGGCATTGTCGCTTTGACGCCATGCCCTTCCGGGCCGCGTCCCACATTTCTGGGAGGTGTCAGTTCGATGCGGGGCAGAAGCCATCAGAATCAATGACGCTGATGGCAGGGTCAGCATTCACCCCCACCCCCGACCAGCCCCTGCAGTACCGAGGCTGGCAAACATGCGAGGAACATGCCCATGGTCATGCGCGCCCCAGTGCACTCACGCGCCCCCCGATTCCGTTTGTCTGCCAGCGCCTTCGCGGCCGCCTGTGCCGTGCTGGCCACCGGCCCCAGCTGGGCCCAGGACAGTGCCCCCCAGCGTGTGGAGGTGACCGGCACCGCCATCAAGCGCATCGACGGCGAAACGGCCCTGCCGGTGCAGGTGATCACGCGTGAGGACATCGTCAAGGCGGGTGTCACCACGGCGTCCGAGATCGTCGCCCGCATGAGTGCGTCGGCCGGCAATCTCACCGACGGCGTGAGCATTGCGGCAGGAGGCTACCGAGACCAAATGGGTTTCAACGCAGCCAATCTGCGCGGCATTGGCGTCTCGTCGACGCTCGTCCTCTTAAACGGGCGCCGGATGGCGAACTTCGCATCGCCTGGCGACGACGAGGGCGTGGACCTCAACAACATCCCCGCCGCCGCCATTGAGCGTGTCGAGATCTTGCTCGATGGCGCATCGGCCCTTTATGGCAGCGATGCCATTGCTGGGGTGATCAACTTCATCACGCGCCGTGACTACCAAGGCGTCGAGGTCAGCGGCTACTACGGCGACTCTCAGGAGGGTGGAGGCGGCAAGCGCAGCGCTTCTGTGTCGGCAGGCTTTGGCGATTACAGCAAGGACGGCTTCAATGTGCTGGCGGTACTGGACGCGCAGCAGACCCAGCGGCTGGCATCGCCCCAGCGCAAGTTCATCGAAAAGCTAGACGTGCCCGGCCGCTTGTCGTGGTTGCTGCTGAGCCGCACTTTCCCGGCCAACATCGACATCAGTGAAGATCAGATGGCCACGTTGAATGCCAATGGCTTCAAGCTCAACGGCCAGGCGCTGACCGAGACCCGCTTCAACCTATCCTGGCCTTCCTGCAATCCGCCGGCCAACCTGAGCCTGCCTTACCCGGCCATCGGCGGTCCGCAGGGCTGCACTTACAACTTCATGGGCGATGTCGAGCTCTACCCCAAGACCGACAAGCAGTCAGCCTTGCTGCGCGGTGTGGCCGACCTGGGCAACGGCCATCAGCTGTTTGCCGAAGCCTCGCTTGCCAAGGCCACCAGCTACTACGTGGCTCTGCCGGCGCCGTTCACGCCCTACATTGACCTCTCTGTCACGCATGTCGAAGGCCTGTCCGGCTTCGGCTTGGAGCAGTCAGCCGACCCTGAAATCCGTGCCCGCCTGCGCTTCACCGAGGCCGGACGCCAGTCAAGTGAACTGCAGTCCGCAGGCCAACGCTATGTGATCGGCCTGAACGGTGCGCTGTCGAGCTGGGACTATGAAGTGGCCTTGAACCACAGCACCAGCACCGTGGCCGACCGTGCGTTCCATGGCTACCTCAACGAGAGCATGATCGACGAGGGGCTGGCCGACGGTCGGATCAACCCCTTTGGCCCATCCAGCGCCGCAGGCCAAGCACTGATCGCCCAGGCACAAATCGCGGGCGAAGTCCGCCGCTCCACCGGCACGATGAACGCCATTGACTTCAAAATGAGCCGTGCCATGAGCAAGTTGGCGGGCGGTGATCTGGCCTTGGCTGTGGGAGGCGAACTGCGCACCGAGCGCCAGAACTACCACCAGTCGCCTGAGCTGGCCGCCGACCTGATCCTGGGTGAAATCTCGCAAGGCCCCGACGCCGATTTCAGCTACTCACGCAAGGTGTCTGCCCTGTGGGCCGAGTTGGATGCGCCAGTGACCAAGGAGCTGGATCTGCAACTGGCCGTGCGCAATGAGCATTACGAGCGCACCGGCGGCGCCACCAGCCCGAAGATCGGCCTGCGCTATCAGCCGACCAAGGAGATGGTACTTCGCGCCTCGGCGGGCAGTGGCTTCAGGGCACCGTCCATGACCGACCTCTACCGCCCGGTCACCCAGTTCGACGGCCCATTGATTTTTGACCCACTGTGCCCCGACTCCTTCAGCAGTTGCATCGACACCTGGAAGGTTCAGAACTACAGCAATCCCAACCTCAAGCCTGAGAAGTCGCGCCAGTTCTCGGTCGGCATGGTGTTTGAGCCGTCCAAGCAGTTCAACGTGAGCGTGGACTACTGGAACATCGAGCTCAGCGACCTGATCAGCAAGGTCGGTGCGCAGGTAATCCTCGAGAACCTCGACAAGTACGGCGACCTGGTACACCGCGACAGCGACGGCTACATCGACTACATCGAGCTCAGAAAGGCCAACCGCGGCAAGCAGCAGGCCTCTGGTCTCGACCTGGCTGCAGCCTGGCGTGGTCTGAGGAGCAGCGTAGGTACGTTCGGGCTTCACGCCAATGGCACGCTCACCCTGAGCTCGAAGCAGCAAACCGGCAATGGCGACCCCTACGTCAGCAACCTGGGTCGCTTCGTCAATGACCGCGTGGTTCAGCGTTGGCGCCACAACATTGGCGTGGACTGGGAGTTGGGCTCCTACAGCGCCAGTCTGTCGAACACCTTCCTGTCGAGCTATGACGACCAAAACACAATGCCCGACGGGTACGCCGACCAGTTCGTGCCATTCAATCGAGTCAAGGCCTATTCGCTCTGGGACCTGAGTGGTGCTTGGGCCGTCACCAAGTCGTTCACGGTGCGTGGGGGCATCAAGAACCTGCTGGACACCGCGCCGCCGTTTTCGAACCAGTCGTACTTCTATCTGTCCGGCTACGACCCCAGCTACACCGACCCGCGCGGCCGCTTCTTCTACGTGAGCGCGCAGTACAAGTTCAAGTGACCGCCACCTGAACCCCTTTCAAGGCCCGCCGCGTGCGGGCCTTGTTCATGGTGCGTCAGGCAAAGGCCTGCAGCGCGCTGCAGGTGACGTGGGCCCGCTTCGGGTCGCTGCCGCCGGCAGGCCGGCCAATGACACGCACGGCCACGAACCGTTCGGGCTGCGAGAACACCAGGCCGTGCTCGTGCGTGTCCCAGGTGTTGGCCAGCGGGCCGGGCTGTGTGGCGGTGGTGGCCGGGTAGTCGGCCAACTCGCCCAGCGTCTCCCAGGCCGCGCCCGCGCGGCGCTGCAGTTGCACGCGCGGCTTGCCGGCCTGCGCGTCGAACCAGCCACCGTGCGCCGCCACCGTGCCCTGGGTGAAGACCACGCGGCGCGCGGTGACAGGCCGGGGCAGCGCGACGGCGAACCAGTCTTCGTCCGGCACCACCCCGCCCAGTGTGCTGACCTGGCTGGCAGGGTCTTCGTCCAGCACCGAGCCCGGCCCCGGCGAGCGGCGTGACGCGCTTTCGCGCCCGCCCGCCAGCAGCGACTCGCTGGGCGCCGTCTGGGTATCGCCAGGCGCATGCAGCCACACACGGTAGAGGCCGCGCCCGGCACCGGCATCGGCAAAGGTCAGCCATCGGGCCGACCGGGCCGCGCCCTGGTGCGCCGTCAGCGTGCTGGCGGCGGGCTGCAGCGCCACCGGGGCCTCGAACACCAGGCGCCGCCCGGGCCGGGCCTGCAAGCGGGCGGGCCCCTGGGCCAGCGCCAGGCGGTGGGCCGGCGCGGGGTTGGCGTCCTGCTCGTAGGCCAGCATGAAGGGCCCCCAACGCAGCGCGGCGCGGCCGGCCAGGGCGCCCGTGCCGGTCAGCGACCTGGCCCCCAGCGCGAAGGCGATGTCCAGTTGCTCGCCGTCGCGCCAGGTTCTGGCCGGCAGCGTCAGCCAGCCGTCGTGGGCGGTGGCGCCGGCCACCACCATCGGCTGGGCCCAGGCCGGGCTGCGCAGCTTGAGCGCGAAGCGGGCGGGTGCCGCCATGCGCAGCTGCAGCGTGGCACGGCCCCGGCGCGGGAAACTGCTGCGCAGTTCCACCTGCACCGGCTGGCCGCCGAGCTCCAGCGTGGCGGTGGCGCTCTCGAAGGTGTTGAGCAGCAGCGCGTCGTGCCCGTCGGCATGGCCCTTCAGGCAAGCCGCCAGCGGCGCCAGCGCCATGCCGCGCGGCCCGCTGGAGTGGCAGCACGTGATGTCCTGGTCGTAGCGCTTGCGACCTTCCAGCGGCGTGAAGTAGCACCAGTCGTGGCCCTGCGGGTGCTGTGCGCCGGCCAGGTGGTTGTAGTGGCTGCGCTCCAGCTCGTCGCCAAAGCGGGCCTCGCCGGTGAGCTGCAGCAGCGCGAGGTTGAGCTGCACCCAGGTGGTGGTGACGCAGGTCTCGCCCACGTGGGCGGCCACGTCGCCACGCCGCACGCCGTCGGGCTGGAAATGCTCCCACTGGCTGGTGGTGCCGGTGGGGAACAGGCGCTCGCGCACCACGTCTTGCCAGGCGTTGAGCACGGCCTGCAGGTACGGCCGCTCGCCGGTCACGCGCGCCAGCTCGCACAGGCCCACGAGGTTGGAGAGCATTTCGTAGGCCTTGCCATTGGCCACTTGGTGCACGGGCTTGCCGGCCAGCAGGCTCTTGAGGATGGCCGGGCCGCCGTCTTCGTCCCAGGCGGCCACCAGGTAGCGCGCGAAGGCCAGGTAGCGCTCGTCGGCGGTGAGGCGGTAGAGCAGGACCATGGGTTCAAGCACGCTGGTGGCGGCCATGCCCAGGTGGGTGCCGGCCGCGAGGATGCTGCGCTGCGCCGGAAAGGTGGCCAGCAACAGGTCGCCCGCGCGGCGGCTGGCCTGCAGCGCGGCGGCGTTGCCGGTGTGCTGGTGGTAGGTGAGCAGGCCGATCAGGCAGTACTTGTGGCTCCACACGTCCCAGTCGGCATCGGCGTGGAGGCCCAGGCGCTTCTCGGGCACGTAGGTGCCCAGGTAGCCGTCGGCCTCTTGGGTGGCGATGAGCTCGGCGGCCACGGCGGCCAGCTTGGCCTGCAGGGCCGCGTCGCCGGTGTTGGCCCAGGCCAGCGTGGCCGCGTGCAGCCACTTGCCCACGTGCTCGCCTATCCACGGGTGGCTGCCCGGCTTGCGGTGGTAGCCGGCCAGCAGCGGCACCGTGTCCACGGCCAGCAGGCGGCCTTGCGCATTCACCTTCACACGCTGGCCCAGCCAGCCGCCCAGTTGCACGGCGGCGGGCGGCAGCAGCTCGGCCGCATCGGGCTGCGCGGTGGGCACAAGGTAGGGCAACGGTGCGCGTGGGGCGGCCTGCGGCAGCGCACGGGCCACGGTGGGTGCCACGCCCAGGCTGGCCAAGCCCAGCAGGGTCTGGCGGCGGTTGGCGTGGCGTGGCTGGTGCATGGCGGCTCCGGTCGGGCGTGGGGGCGCGTCGAGGTTAGCGCCTCAGGGCGCCCGTGCCATGCGGGTTACTGCTTGCCTGCGGTGAGCTGCTTTTCCAGCGCCAGGCCGGTGCCCCGGTTCACGAACTGGGTGGTCATCACCTTGGCCAGGTCCACCTCGCCGGGCTTGTACAGGCCGGCGCGCACCATCTTGTCGAAGAAGTCCTTCACGCGTTCGGGCTTCATCGCGCCGATGCCCAGCGTGAGGCTGTCGCCGCTGTCGACCACGCCCAGGTCCTTCATCAGCTGCACCGATTGGTCGATGGTGGCCTGGTCCATCTCGGGGTTGTCGCGGCGGATCAGCGCGTCGGCCTTGCTGCGGTCACCGTAGAGGTAGTTGACCCAGCCGGTGATGGACGCGTCCACGAAGCGCTGGACGAGGTCGGGGCGCTTCTGCACCGTCTCGACCCGCGCCTCGATGGTGGTGCTGTAGGTGCTGTAGCCGTGGTCGGCCAGCAGGAAGGTGAGCGGCTTGAAGCCACCCTGCTTGGCGATGCCGATGGGCTCTTCCACCGCATAGCCCTGCTGCACGCTGCGCTTGTCGGCCAGGAAGGGCGCGAGGTTGTAGTTGTAGGGGCGCAGCTGCTCGTCCTTGAAGCCTTTCTCGGCCTTGAGCCAGGCCCACCACGAGTACTGCGCGTCCTTGGCGATGTAGGCCACCGGCGCCTTCTTCAGATCGTCAAAGGTCTTGATGCCCTGGCCGGGGTGGGCAAACAGCGCCTGCGGGTCTTTCTGGAACAGGCTGGCCACGGTGATGACGGGCACGCCGTTCTTGACGTTGTCAAAACTGTGCAGCAGGTTGCCGGTCATCAGGAAGTCGATCTTGCCGGCGGGCAGCAATGGGCGGTTGTTCACCTGCGGGCCGCCGGGGCGCAGTTCAACTTCCAGCCCGGCCTTGGCGTAGGTGCCATCGGCCAGCGCCTGGTAGAAGCCACCGTGCGCGGCCTGGGCCTTCCAGTTGGTGGCGAACACCACCTTGTCGGCGGCGATTGCATTGAAGCTCAAGGCCACCAAGGCCAGCGCCACGGCGCGCGGTGTGTGTGCAGACATGCGGTCAATCTCCTGTGCCGCGATGGTACTGAGGCGTGTGGGTTTCTGCTGGCGGCGCATAGCCGTCATGCCCTCGCCGCCACAGCCGCCGTCATGCCCGCGCGCGGCCGCTCGGTCATGCCCGCGCAGGCGGGCATCCAGGTTTTCAGCCTCGGCTGCAGCAGCGCAGCGGCGGCGCCTTCGGCCAACGGGCTCCTCGCGGACAAGCGCTGTGCCCCCTGTCGCACCTGCGCTCTCTTGTTCCGCCATGGCCCTCGCCGCTGTCAACCCACACGCGA
>WBZX01000036.1_pt1 | contig 114273 bp, 97 predicted proteins | sample 5204211 | NCBI WGS metagenome assembly WBZX01 (sample SAMN12344362, study PRJNA552823) | activated sludge metagenome | biome: Activated sludge suspended growth; feature: Nitrification reactor; material: Wastewater; isolation source: activated sludge from nitrification reactor of wastewater... | reverse complement strand
CCTCCGGAAGCGCCGGTCACGAGCACGGTCAGGCCCTCGAGCTGTGTCTGCATGGGCCGCGAGCGTATCAGGGTCAGCCGAGCGTGGTCTCGGGCAGGTCGAGCAGATCACGGTAGATGTCGTCGACCGCGATCATGCAGCCGATCGACGCTAGCTCGACCTGCTGCCCGGCGAGCAGTCGGTCGATACGCGTGAACTCGAGGCCCGCATCGACATCGCCACTTTCGAGCGGGCGAATCTGCCCCGGGAAGATGCGGGCACGGTTGACGAAGGTACCATTCTGGCTGCCAAGGTCTTCGATGGACAACCCCTTGTCATCGAAGATCACTCGAGCATGCTGGCGTGAACACCAGATGCGGTCAGTCGATTCCTGGTCTTCCAGATCGATGTCCACCGGCTTTTCATCGGTACGACCGATGAAGTTGTCACCGGTATAGATGGGGTATTCGATGTTGAGCTTCTGCCCGCGAATGACCACGAGTTTGGGCGTGGCCAGCGTGGGCAGCGAAACCGGATCACGGCTGGTGCCTGGGGTGGCGGGCATCGGCTTGACAGGCTGGTAGCTCGACGTGTCGGCTGCTACCGGCTCGGTGTTCTTGACGGCTTCATCAAGAGCATCGTAGCTGCTGGTTTCAGGCAGAAGCGGTTCAGCCATGGGAATGTCATGAACCGGAACCGTTGCAGGTGCAGAAGAGTATTCCGACATGGCTTTCGCCTCCGTAATGGTGACTAAGTCCGATTTGCAGCGTTCGCAGAAGAGCGTTCCGTCTTCGTTCTTGTGAGAGCAGTAAAGGCAAGTAATCATGATCGACCTGTTCGATGAAACTCTGGGTGAATGAGAAGCACTGGCGGGATGATACACAGGTTACGGCAAGGGCATCTCTTCCGCAAGACGCGCACTGTCATCCAGCGCCAACATGGTCTTCTTGGCAACCTTACCACCAGCATTGAGTTCCGAGAGTGCCTGCCGGGCCAGCATCGTCTTCTTCGCGCCGGATGGCCCGAGCACCGTGGCCTTCCGTTCGATGGCCATGGCGAGTCGCTTGGCTTCGTCGTTGTTGGAATCATCGAGCGCGGTCTGCAGGTTGCTGGTGAGTTCGTAGATTTGCACTTCGTCGATGTGCTTGGCTACCTCAGCGTTCACATAGCTTGGTGCTTCAGCACTGTAGGTGACCTGCAAAGGCACGCTGCCGGTAGTGCCCGTGCCTTCGCCGGTGGTATAGCTCACTTCCACTTGGGCGATGACGTACTGACCATCGGGGCGATTCGGCAAGCTGAGATCGAGGATGTAGCGAGTGGGCTTGTCCCGTTCCATCGTGCCGAGGTTGGCGACCAGGTGGCGTTCATCCTGTACATCGAGATCGAGTTCACGGATCTCAGGCAGTACCAGTCGGCAGCGTTTGATCTTGATGTCCTTCATCGGCTTGATGTGCAGTTTGACATCGCGGAAGACGGTGGCCCGCAGATGGGCGAACTCTTCGAGGAAGACGCGTTGGGTTTCCCCCTTCTTCTCTTCATCGACGTAATACCATTTGCCTTCACTGAGCTTAGCCAGGTCCTTCACCAGGCTGGCATTCCATTCGGTGCCTACGCCGATGATGGTGAGGTGTTCCTGCTTGCCTGCCATGGCCGTCGCCAGTTCCCGACACTGCTGCTCGCCACTGGTTTCACCATCGGTGAGGAGCAGCACATGGGTGAGGACGTTCTCTTTGCGAACGGTACGCAGTTGATCAAGGGCGAGCGACAGGCCTTGATCCATAGCCGTGCCACCCGGGTCAATCTCGAAGCGATCAATGGTGTTGATCGTCTTCTCGATGGTAGGCAGTTGCGTGAGTGGTGTCGGTGGCAACACGACTGCAGCAGTGTGAGCAAAAGCGACGATGGTGAGCGTATCGGATGGGCGGAGCAGGGGGATGGCTTCGAGAGCAGCCTGCTGAACTCGTTTCAATCGGCTGATGCCTGTTCCATCTTCTTCGTACATGCTGCCGGAGACATCAAGGACAAGAGCGAGGTTGAGGGGCATCACGGGAGCAGCGCCATCGCCAGCGGGGATGACTTTGAGCAGGGCATAGCTCGCCACCGATTCGCCACGGACAGCGATGCTGTTTCGGTGAAGCATCCGTTCGAGATGGATTTTCGCTGACATGTTGGCTTCCTTGGGTCGATAGTGAATCGCTTGTTATTCGTCACGCTGTGATGAAGATTGTGTGATTATGCTCCGAGGAATCGGGCGAGCGGAGGCAGCCTGATCCATCCTGCAAGTTTGCCCAGCCCTTCGCTGACAGCAGACATCAGCGCTCGTCCGCGACTGCCACACAGCGAGATGAGGAGGCCGACGCCAGCACCGAGCAGACTCCAGGTGATAAGGGCAGCCCCGGGCCAGGTACCCAGACCGAGCGCTGCATCGAACGCGGGGAGCAGTTGAGCAATCGTTCCGGTGATGATCATTCCACCCAGCGCACCAACAATAGTTGCTGCCAGGTAGTCGCGGAGCTTGCCCGTCTTCCGGAGGGCATACCACAGGAGGAGGATGACAATCCAGAACGAGACGAGCATGAATCGCTTGGTGTAACTGCCAGGCGGAAGTGCGGTGCTGTAGCGGGCAGCGTAATCGGGCAGCATGCAGAAGAGGCGAACGAGCAAGCCCGTGAGACACCCAGCCACCACGGGTTGCAGGAACCGCTGCATTACGTTCGGCGCTGCTGCCAGTTGAACGTTGACCTTCACCAGCAGTCGTTGGCCGCCGTTACCGATGACGCTGACAATGCCTGTCTGTCGCGAGTCAACCGGCAGGTTGCGGGTGATGACCTGGAAGTTGACCGCAGCAGACTGTCCGCCACACACCATCGTCTGCACCGGTTTGATCCAGGGAACATCCGATTCCACCGAAGCATAGAGCCACTTCTTGGCATTCGTCTCGAGCTTCACTTCACCGTGTAGTGTCTGCCCGACTTTGCCAGTGAGATCAATGGTGTTGGGAGTGACCGACAAACTTGGTGGCTTGGAAAGTCCCATGCCTTCAAAGAACTGTTGGACTGCAGCCACACCTTGTGCAACCGGGCCTTGCACGGGGTAACGCCAGCCGTTGAGGGTAAACCAGCGTTCGATATCCCCCTTCTCCAGTAGCGAAGCTACCTGCTTGGGAGCTTCCTTCATCCGGCTGGCCAGGTCCTTCGGAGTGCTGCAACCTGACAGTATCCCCTGTGCAAATGGGATGGCTGAGAGATCAAACGTAATCGGCACCTCAGCAGTACCACCATTGGTCATGATGGCCAGCGTCGCGGCATACTGCTGCCCGGCTGGTAGCCCGGTGGTTTCAATATGAACGGGACAGTCTTGCTGTTGTCCGGTCTTGATCGGCAGTTTCCCATTCGCACCTCCGCCACCGTCGCGGCCCACTCGAAGCCAGGTATCTCCCCGCACTTCGACGAGACCATGCAAGAGCCGTGCGCCGCGGTTCACCACCTGCAATTGCAGATCACGACTATCCCCCGCCCGGATGTTGCCGAGGTGAAGCCGACGTGGTGACAGATCGAGGCGAGGTTGTTTGGGATCTTTCGCAGGCATGGTGGCCAGCAGTTGATCGAGCCCGAGATCAGGATCAACGTGGGCAGCAGCTTTGTCAGCTTGCATCGCGAGATCCATGCGACCGATGCTGGCAAGGAACTGACGCAGGCCACCTTGCTGAAGCATGCTGCGAGCGGATGACCATTCGAGCGAGCAGGCATTGATCAGATCATCAAAGGTGCGACAGCGACGACCCGAGGGGAAGACAAACTCACGACCAAGCGTGGTGTTGGTGGCTGACTTGCCATCGGAGCCCGTACGAAGACCCGTGCCATCAAAGTGGCAGTAGGCAGCTTCCGGCGGATTCGCCCGCTGACAGCGCGGACAAAACTGAGGCACCATGCACCCGTCCCTGCGTCCAAACCTAAAGTTTTCAGTGATGGTATTGTATCAGACGAGGTCAAGGGGGGGCTAACGAATTCTGCCGTACTTTAGGGGGTTGAGGGAACATGAGAGGGGCGTGAAAGCTGACAGGTTTCATCACCCAGCGAATTGGTATAATCTCACTGACATAGAACATATCACCTTTGGAGTAGTACACCATGCAAGTTCAACTCAGCACCGACAGCAACATTGCAGGCAACAACGATCTGCGAACCGACATCGAAGCTGAGGTAGAAAAGTCACTCTCCCGCTTTGATGAATGGGTCACTCGGCTTGAAGTGCATTTGAGCGATGTCAACAGCAGTGCCAAAGGTGGTGGCGATGACAAACGCTGCGTGATCGAAGCACGCCCTGCCCAACGCCAGCCGATCAATGTCAGCCACGATGGTGCGAGCGTGGAACAAGCTTACAAGGGTGCCATCAAGAAGATGCTTCGCGTGCTGGATGACACGTTCAACAAGATGCATCACGCCAAGGGGCGTACGTCCATGGGTGGGGATCAGACGATTTAGATCCATTCTGCTTGCCGGCTAAAGCCGGTACTCCAACTCCAACAGCGAATCTCACTCGCCGTTTTCTGTCGTACCATAGAATAGCCTTTCAACCTTCACCTCTCCCTCTCTCGAAGGACACTCGAACTATGGCCCTCACTGCTCAGCAGCGTGAAGCCCAATATGCACAAGCGGAAGAACTCTTTTTCAAAGAAGGGGCGCTGGGCGGTTTTGCCAAGGGACTCTTCTTCGGGCTCTTCAATGCCGACATCGTTTTCCCTTATCCACAATTGGCAGACAAGGAACGTGACCTGACCACCCGCAAGGTAGCGGAACTCAAGAACTTCTGCGAGAAGCACGTCGATTCGGTCGCTATCGACAAGAACTGTGAAATCCCCCAGTCAGTCATTGATGGTCTGGGTGCCACAGGTGTTCTCGGTGCTGCTGTGCCTGCCGAGTACGGTGGCTTGGGCATGTCGCAGTACGCCTACTGCAAGTTGCTCGAAGTCGTCGGCGGGGCTGATGCTTCGCTAGGCATCTTTGTCAATGCTCACCACAGCATCGGTTGCCGTTCGCTGATCCTCGAAGGTAACCAGGAACAGCGGGAACGCTTCCTGCGGGATGTGGTCACGGGCAAGAAGATCGCTGCCTTCGCCCTCACCGAACCCGAAGCGGGGTCCGATGCAGGCAACGTGCAGACGACTGCCACCCCCACCGAAGATGGCTCCGCCTACCTCATCAATGGCTTCAAGCACTACATCACCAATGGTGGCTTCGCCAGCGTGCTGACCGTGATCGCTCGCACTCCCAAGCCCGATGGCAAGGGTGATGAAATCACCGGCTTCCTTGTTACCCCCGATATGCCTGGCTTTGAAGTGGTGCTCAAGAACCACTTGAAGTGTGGTGTACGAGGCACGATGCAAGCCAAGCTCCGCTTCACCAACATGCGGGTGCCTAAAGAGAACATCGTCGGCAAGCTCGGCCGTGGCCTCAAGCTCGGCCTCTCGGTGCTGAACTTCGGACGTACCACGTTCGGTGCCTGCTGTACAGGTGCAGCCAAGGTCTGTATCGCTGCTGCAGCCAAGCATGCCAACACCCGCAAGCAGTTCGGCCAGACGCTCGGCGAGTTCGAGATGGTCAAGAAGAAGCTGGCCAACATGGCGGCTGAAACCTTCGCCACCGAATCAGCCACCTATGTATGTGCCGGGCTGATTGACCGTGGCTCCAGCGACTACATGCTCGAAACCGCGATGCTGAAGGTCTGGGCCAGCGATTCGCTTTGGCGAACCGTCAACGATTGCATCCAGATCTATGGAGGCAAAGCCTACTTCAGCGATGAGCCCTATGAACGCATGATGCGTGATGCCCGTATCAACCAGATTGGCGAAGGTGCCAACGATGTGATGCGGCAGTTCATTGCCATGTATGGCTTTGGCACCGTCGGCAAGATTGTTGACAATGCCATGAAGGCCCCGCTCAGCAACATGGGTGCTCTCTTCAAGCTCGCTGGTGATCGTCTCGCCAGCCGCTTCAAGAACCCCAGCGTGCCGGTGAAGAACAAACAGTTGGAGCCCTTTGCGAAGGAGCTCTCTTCACGGGTCAAGGAGTTCGGTGCTGCTGTCGAAGGTGCGCTGGTGCGTCACCAGAAGAAGATCCTCGACAAGGAATATGTCCAGGAACGACTGGCTGATGCCGCTATCGAAATCTTCAACAGTGCATCGGTCCTGAGCCGTCTCGATTCGGAACTCAGCAGCAACTCACCTGATGTTGCCAAGAACCTGCCAGTGGGCACGTACTATCTGAAAACCGCCAACCGTCGCATCAAGGGTAACCTGGAAGCGATGGGCGACAACGATGACGATGCGTCTACGGTAGCAGCAAACATCGTGCTCGATCAGTACAAGCCCGCCCTGACGAATGGGAAGCACTAAGGTACACATCTCGCTCCGCGAGATGCTCGGAGAGATGTCACGCAAAGTAGTAACTTCTTCACTTGAAGTGATCGCTCACGGTGGTAACGAAATGACCGTGTCGCGTGACATTTTCCCTCACCTCTCGGCGGAGCGAGAGGGATACTTTTGCCCTATGAATCTAGCAATATCGAACCAACCAGGGGCTTGCCTAACTGGGCAAGCGCCTGTTGCGCAAGTTCTCGATGGGGATGATGGGCATCGTCCGAACTGAGAAGAATACAAGTACAGGCAGTGGTCTCAGCGAGAACCAGTCCCAGTGGTGAATGAGGGAATGCTGGGCCAAGCAGCAGTGTGTGGCGGTAGTGTTTGCTGAGCGAATGAATCACTTCATCAGCCTTCCGGGCCCAGGATTGAGTGTTGCTCCACGCGAGACGGCGGCCGGAACCGATGAGGTCGAACCAGTGTCTGCCGGTTTGCTGGAGTGCTTCGCCGATGGCGGAGCCAGTCATCAGTTCTTCCCAGCCGGGTGCGTTGGTCAGGCCGAAGTAGCAGGCCAGGTCATCACCCGGTTTGCTGCGAGCAGCATCGATCATCACCAGCGGATGCTTGGTCAGATCAGCCCAGGCACAGCCGAGGTTGGCGGCGAGTACCATGCCGGATTGTGCATGGATAGGCAACAGGGTCATCGATGTTGCTTGCAGCGATGTCAGTTCGTGAATCAACTGCTCAGCCATCGCCCGGTATTCGAGTGCTTCCGGCGACTTGGGGCGGTGCAGCACCACCACTTCATCAGCAATATGTCTATCGATCGTCGGATTCAGTGGCTCGGCAGGCATCAGTGTAAAACGACTGACTGCAGGCGCCTTCACCGGCACGGGAGATGGAGTGACCGAGGCGATACTCAAGAAGGGGTTTGTTTTGTTCTTCGGTTCGCTATCGTTCGGCACTTCGTAAAAGGGCATGGGTTCGTGATCAACTACCGGTGCCAGATCGTGTACGGGCAACACCTGCAATCGGGGCGCAGCTTCCTTGCTGGAGGAAACGTTCAGAGCAGTGCTGCGTTGCTTCATGCTGTCGAAGAGCTTGCCCATCTGCTTTCTGCTCCGTTTACCTGGTGATACTTACTCTTGCTTCACCCATTCGTTAATGCAGTCTAAGCACTTTCTTTCAATGGCGACCGTACTAGCATCGGCACCGTCTCCAGTTCACCGTCAGGTGGCTCATCACAAGCCAATCCCAGTTCGAGAGCTGTCTCCCAGACCATCTCTGCATCCAGACATCGTTCCTTCAGTTCGCAGGCCAGGACGAATGATTGCCGTGCCAGACGGTTGAGGTGCAAAGGCAAACCCTTGGACAACTCCGCCAGCATGCTCCATGCTTCCTCGGTGGCATGCTGACTCGGTTTGCCCCCTGCTCTCTTCCATTGTTCGGTGAGGTAATCCACCCCTTGATCGACATCCAATGTTTTCAGCAGATGGCGCACGCCTACCCAACTGAATAGCCCGGCAGCCTGGGGCAGAGTTTCTTGCAGTGCTTCGGTACCCACGAGAAGCAGTTGTACGCCCGGACGACCTGACGGGGAGACGATCTCCACGAGTGGCCTGAGCTCTTCGAGGATGGAAGCAGGAACGTACTGTGCTTCATCCACCACAATCAACGTTGATCGATTCTCACTGACGAGGGGCAGCAGATGTTCGACGAGTTGCATGCGCAGCTCGACGGTGCTTCGAAGAACGAAAGGCTGACCACAATCAGCAAGCAGCATTTGCAGCAGCGCCTGACTGCCTACCACCGGTACGCAAGCGGCCCAGGCAGAGTACATCCCTTCCGATTCCACTTGTGCAACGAGATGCTGGGCGAGCGACGTCTTGCCGATGCCCGTACTACCCAGAATGAGCGCCACCCGTTCACCCTGCTTGTACGCACGGCTGATCTGTTGAGCAGCAAGTGCCTGGCTGGGAAGCAGTGTTGCATGCCCAGGTGACATAGTGATGCGATAGGGGTTTTCCGATAACCCCCAGTATGCCAAGTCCATTCGCATCCCTCATGTCGGATAGGAGATTCGCGGCGAAGCCTATGGTTCATCGAACCACACGCTAGCCACACTTTAACCCATCACATAAGACGTAACATCATCCCCTGTCGAGCATTGCAACACGGGAAGACTCGTTATTTGCGTAAGCTGCGATGTGATCTTAAGCCACAGAAACGGGGTAAGTTATGCCCGCCCGCATCATCGATGGAAAGCGCATCGCCAAGGATGTTCGTACTGAAGTAGCAACCCAGGCTGCCGAGATTACCCAGAAGCTGGGCAGGCCTCCAGGTCTTGCAGCGGTGCTCGTCGGCGAAGACCCTGCTAGCCAGGTTTACGTGAACAGCAAACGCAAAGCTTGTGGAGAAGCTGGGCTCGCCAGTTGGCTGCATCAGTTACCTGCGACGACGACCACTGCTGAACTACTTGCACTCATTCATCAACTGAACAATGATGACAAGGTGGATGGCATCCTCGTCCAGTTGCCACTGCCCAAGCAGATTGATGAGTTCGCCATCCTGAGTGCTGTCGATGTCCGCAAGGATGTTGATGGCTTCGGGCCGGTCAACAGTGGTCTGCTGGCTCTAGGCAAGCCGGGGCATGTATCGTGTACACCGCTGGGGATATGGGAACTCTTCATCCGTGAGAAGATCGCCCTCGCTGGCAAACACGTCGTCATCCTGGGCCGCAGTGGGACCGTGGGCAAACCACTGTCGCTACTTCTGGTGCAGAAGCATCCACACGCTAATGCCACGGTGACGGTCTGTCACAGTCATTCGACCCAGACCAAGGAGCTTTGCCAGTCTGCGGATGTTATCGTGGCAGCCATTGGCAAAGCCAAGTTCGTGACCGCAGACATGGTGAAGCCGGGTGCAGTGGTCATCGATGTAGGTATCAACCGCTTGCCTGATGGCAAACTGGTAGGCGATGTGGACTACGGCCCCGTGAGTGAAATCGCTTCAGCCATCACCCCCGTCCCCGGTGGCGTAGGGCCGATGACGATCGCCATGCTGCTACACAATACCCTCAAAGCTGCGATGCAGCTGGGATAGTACCCATCTCGCTCCGCCGAGATGCTGGGGAAGATGTCTTGCCACTAGGTTATTTTCTTCACTTGAGGCAGGTACTCACGTTAGTATGACGATTATCACTTAGCATGACTTCTTCCCCCCACATCTCGCGGAGCGAGATGGGTACTTTACACTTTCACGATTGGCACCACATCATGACGCTCACCATTCCAGCCATCAACCTCCTCCCCGTCATCGTGACCGGCATCGCCATCTTCTTCCTGGGTGGCCTGTGGTACATGGCTCTCTTTGGCAAGCTCTGGCAGAAGTACAACGGCTACACAGATGAGCAGGTGAAAGCAATGCAGAAGGCCAGGCCACCGCACATCTTCTTCGGCACTATGCTGATTGCCTACTGGCTGCTGGCGACGCTGATGAGCTTTGTCATCACCTGGACGAAAGCAGAAACGTGGATGGATGGAGCACTGTTCGGGCTGGTGATGTGGGGCATCGTGCAGGCGGTTGCCATCACCACCTACATTTCCGGAACGACTCGGAAGGAAGTTTACTTCATTGACGGTGCGTATCAGTTCTGTTATCTGATACTGGCAGGTATAATGCTCACCGTTTGGCGGTAATCATTCGTCGTAGTACTGGTCAGCATCTTTGAGCCGGTTCCAGAACTTCTGCAACTCATCCGGGAACGGCATTGCGAACTTCATCTGTACATGGGTGATCGGATGTTCGAACCCTAGCTCCAGAGCATGCAGGGCGATGCGTGGGGCACCTGACTGATCGACAACTTCCTCACCGAACGGCTTGCGGTTGTAGACCTTCTCGCCACAGAGTACGTGGCCTTTCTCGGCCATGTGGATGCGAATCTGGTGGGTGCGGCCGGTTTCGAGCTTGCATTCGACCATCGTAAAGTGCTTCAGCGTTTCGATGGGCTTGATGTGGGTGACAGCCCGTTTGCCATTGATGCCTGCGATGGTACTGCCTCGCCGACCGTCGCCCCGGTCGCGGACCAGGATACTTTCGATCCTCAGTGGCTCCGTCACTCGGCCATGCACGATGGCCCGATAGATGCGGTGGATGGTGTGCTGTTTGAACTGGATACCCAGGTTGCGTTCTGCATCGACGGTACGAGCAAAGACCATCAGGCCACTGGTATCACGATCAAGCCGATGGACAGCACGAATGGGTTGCATGCCACCCCGCTTACCCTTAGCTGGGCCGAACTGCCCGGTTCGTTCTTCTCTGGCCACAGCCCTGATGAGCATCTCATCGAGTGTTGGCTGCAGGTGCTTGCGTTTCTCTTTCCAGTCGTCCTCTTCGGGATGACGTACTGATGTCACCCCTGCAGGCTTTTCCACTACGACAACGTAGGGATCAAGCTGCCTGATCTTGAGCTGATCCTGATCGGGTGGTTTCTTCTGGGCATGGGCCGTGACCCGGACTACTTCGGCTTCCTTCACACGCCGTGCCGGATCGAGGCAGAGGTTGCCATTCACCAGAACCCGCCTTCGTTCGACCACGCCCCGGGCTTCGTTCCAGGACAACTCAGGCGACCAGCGCCGAACGAGAGCCGCCAAGGTCTGGCCGACTTCGTCTTTCGTAATGTGATGGGTGCTATCGGGCATAAGGCTCTAGTAGTGAAGGACTTCATCATGTTATATGTTCAATGTAGATGAGCACAAATACGAACACAGGTCAGACATCGCATGCCAGGTGGTATTATTGCCATTTCAGCCTGGCACTGCTCGTGTTGTTGATGTTCGGCACGACTTGGCGAATGCAGAATATCACCAGTTGGCCGATTCCATTTCATCCGATGCTTCAGTACGAGAATGCCCTCAACACCCGGGCACTCTGGTATCAGTGGAAAGGCACCACTGCCAGTGAAGCGGAGAAGACGTGGTTAGCAGGTTATACCAGTCGGTGGAAAGGCGTGCCCATTACCGAAGCCATCACAGCATTCTTCTATCTCAAGATGGGCGTAGAGCTACCTTTCATCGCTATTGCTGTAGAAGCAGCGATGTTCCTGTTGATGGTCATACTCTTTTTCGACATTGCCCGTCGTTATCTGCATTCATGGATCGGCGCTGTCGGCGCTTGTGCGTTTCTCTTACTGCATTCGTTTCTGGTGGCCATCAATCGAAGCTACCAACACGAGACAGTGGCCCTGCTGGGATTTGTTGCAGGATGGTGGTTGATTGCACGATACCGGCACATGCCAACAATATGGATGGGATTGCTCGGAGGGCTATTATTCCTCACCAAGCCAGGCATCTATTGGATTCCCTGGTGTGCCTTGATGGTGGGTTACTCCGTTGAGCGACGGGGCTGGCGTGCGACGCTGCGTAATCCATCGCTGCTGCCTGCATTGTTCCTGGGACTGTTACCCAGTTTACTGTGGATGAAGTTCATTCTGACCAGCAATGAAACCCATCAATGGAAGTGGCAGTTGTTGTTTACTTCTGAATGGTATGTCACCACCTTCTTCCATCTTGGTGCGGTGCTCGGGTGGGTGCCTTTGATTCTTATGGTGATCTTTTTCGTTCATAGTTGTGTGCGACGGCGTTGGCTAGCTATTCTCTACTTGCTCAGTTGCGTGGCATACTCGCTCTTGTTCAGCTATGCCACGATGACACACGATTACTATCTGCTTCCATTCTTCCCGTTGGCTGCGCTGGCATGTGGTCAAGTCTTCGTACTTGCACTCCGATCAGCACGGCTACAGGGCTGTTCAATGCACTCGCAGTATCATCGCCGTATTCAGGTGTTGATAATCTGTTTCGCTTACGTGTTGATTGTTGTCAACCTGGGGTTTTACTGGACGAGTTGGGGCAACTACTATGGCAAGTTCCATGAATATCCCCCCTACCGCCCCCTCGAAACCACCTGCAAGCAACTCGGCGAACAGCTAAGCATCGGCACTAAGGTCATCGCCTTAACTAATGACTATGCCATGCCGCTACGTTACTTCAGTGGCCTGCATGCGGAATGGTGGCCGACGACGGGGGACTTGTGGTACGAGGGGTTGGCTGGGGGGAAGGTGAAGTCTGCTGCAGAACGGTTTGGGGAATTGCAAGAGCGAACCAAGGCTCGCTACTTCATCGTAACGTTACATGATGAACTGGCACAGCAGGCTGAGTTACAGGAGTTGCTGCAACAGTATGTTGAGATGCCTTCCACGATTGAAGGGTTTCGCATCTTTGATTTGTCGCAGCGACGTTAATTGCAGTAAGGTTCTTGAAGCTGTGGCAGGGTTGTGCGGGTACTCCCGCTCAACCCTGAAGTTGTGCAAGGTCTTCGCGTGATCCACAGGGTTGAGTTGAGTACAACACAACCCTGCCACCGCTTCATCATCATGTTTTACCGAAGTAGAAGCACAAGCAGTGCGGGGATGAGGATGATCAACACTCGGAAGAAAATCAGAGAGAAGAAGAGGAACACGATGACGACGTTGCCGGGTTGCTTGAAGTACTGCTTGAACCAGGTGCCTGTCTGTCGCCAGTAGCTGGGCTGGTGCCTGGTATCTTCCTGTGACGATCGTCGGCCTGATTCAAAGCCCCATAACCAGGCGATAAAGAGGAAGAAGACCAACAGTATGGCGGCACCGACGTTCATGCATTTACCATCTTGTTGGTATTATGCTACTTGCTTTGCGATACCTGAACAGCCAATGTTCAAGTGAGGACATCTGTCTAAGCATCTCGGCGAAGCGAGATTGGTACATTAAAAAACCTCGCTCTTTCGAGCGAGGTTCTCACTATCACCGAAGTGATTTCAATTACTTGGCAGCTGGCATGGGAGCAGCAGCAGGAGCAGCTGGGGTCAGCGTTGCGGGAGCAGCGTGACCGCAAGAGCTGCAAGCGTGGGCTGTGTGGCAGCCGTTATCGCAGCTCTTGTGGAACAGACCCTTGAGACCACTGAAGCAGCTGGTCTTGCAGGCTGGTTCGCACACTGGAACGCAGACGCGAACGCGTTTGCAGACAGTGTAGGTTTCGCAAACTGGAACCTTCTTGCAGACGGTCACAGGAACTTGCTTGACAACTTCCTGCTTTTCGTAGCGAACAGTCGTCACTTGCTTCTTTTCGACGACTTCCTTGGCTACCTGCTTGGCAACCTTGACCTTGCGAACTTCTTCGCTTGGCTTCCAGACTTTGACCTGGTAGGTCTTGCCTGGAACGGTTTCCTGAACGTAGGTGTACTCAGGGAAGAGATTCTTCAGGCCGCTGAAGCAGCTCTTCTTGGCACAAGGATCGTTGCAGGCGTTGGCACAAGGATCACATTCGTTTTTACAAACGCGGACCTTCTTGCAAACGGTCTTGCAGGGGTCAGTTCGCTGTTCGCAAACCCACTGGCCTGTACAAACCTTGACTTCCTTCTCTTCCCAGACGGTTTCGCAAACGATCTTCTTGCAGTCAACCGTCTTAGTTTCGTGGATCGGCTTGCAGACGATCTCACGGCATTCCTTCATGACCGTTTCGGTCACGTTTTTGTAGCAGGTGCGGGTCCGTTGTTCGGACACGGTCTGCCATTCGTGTTTGTAACGAACGCGGGGGGCAGCGTTGCAGGCGTCTGCAGCCGGGGCACAAGCCACGACGGCAGAAGCGCCACAGCCACCGCAGCCATCAGCCTGAGCTGTGGCATTGGCACCGAATACAGCCAGGATGGCTGCGACGGCAGAGGCTAGGAACTTGAGGCGCATCTCTCGGCACTCCTTTGTGGAGAAACAAAATCGTCGGACTGGGGGACCCTGGCCTGGCCTAACATCAGCCCGGCGGAACCTCCAACGTGATCAAGGCAATCATGCGCGATCAACTTCAACGAAGCCAAAGTAAGAGATGCGAAATTGAGGCAAGATGTTCCGGGGTGCCCCGTGCAGATTGATTTTCGTGCACCTCACCCAAAGACGGTCACTCTGTTACAGCTTCACAGCGAGATCAAACGAAATGTAGATTTCTATTCAAGTTCGAAGGATCGCTGTCGAGCGATCGACGGAGAAGAGGAATCTGTATGGGTGGTATCGACTGTACTAGGCGAAAGAAGCCGTGCTGAACAGCACGGCTTCCCAAGGTTACTGATGGAGAGGTTTTGGTGTGAGGTTACTTCTTATCGCTGCAATCGCCGCCTTCGCAGCACTTCTTGGCCTTGGCGACCACTGGTGTAGCAGCGACGCAGCAATTGCCATCGCAACCGCAGATGGCACAACCGCAGGCGCCGCCGACGCAGCAGGCACAACCAGCTTCGCAGCAATCGCAGCAAGCAGCTTTGGCGCTAACAACCTTGGCAGCAGATGATGGGCAACAAGTAGCCTTGGTGGCACTCACTGCTTTAGGGGCAGCCATCGCACAGCAACCAGCCACACCACAGCCTTCGCAGGTGCATTTGCAATCTGCACAGCTGCATGAACCAGTTTCGCAGCAGAAGCAGCCTGCATCACAACAGGCGCAACAGCCTGGAGTGACAGCAGCACACTTGCTGGCACAAGAGCTGGTGGAATTGAACACGTAGCCTGTGGTCATGGCGGCTACTGCAGCAACAACGATCGAGAGTTTCGCTAACATGGAATCGCTCCAAATTAAGGGTTGTTCAGAACGGTCAGCTAGCTGCTCGGCGAGATCAGGTGATGTGAACAGTTCACATACCATGACAACACGAACGAGCGTTCAGCCTTGAACATCAACTAGTGACGGGATGGATGAACAGCAGAGACGCTGTACGACACATCAAACGACTAACAACGCCAGATGCAGAGCTGTAGATGCAGCGGAGGCCCATCGCCAAAGAGGCTGACGATGGCGTTCGGAGAAATGGTCGCTACTGCAGAAGCGACATCGAACTCAAGGAGACCAATACAAAACAGATCGAAATCAACCACTACCTTGGCAGTGGGCTTCAAGACATCATGAATGCACTTGGGGCATTTCAGCTTGATGGGCTGAGGAGCTGACTCTTCGGTATCAGTTGGCGTTTTCTCACAGCAGCAACAGTTAGGCTTGGTGGGTTTCTCTACTTCACAACAGGCAGACTCTGCCTTACAGCAAGGTAGCGGCGAAAAGAAGCAACACCATCCCTGTGGCATCACCAGGATGATGCAGCAGATGAAACAGAGGATGTTGGCCACAATTCTTCGCATGACTGTTGGAATCATACCCTATGCAACAGGATTTAGCCAGTGCAGTTGAGCTATGAAATTATCGGCACTTCCTGATTTCTTCATCGCTTTTCTTTAAGTTATTAGCATCCTCAGTTGTTTCCTCACCATTTGGGAGGCTGTTACATGATTCGCCGTTGGTTTACTTTGTTGGCCCTGCTGCTGGCCATGCCTGTAGCTCTCAGGGCTCAGGACGTTCAGGGGAACTGGCTCCTCGCCAACGTTTTCCCCGTGGCTGAATCCAGTGTGGTCATCATCAAGGCAGAGAGCGATGCAAAGGCAACCATTGCGTCGTATCCGCCCATTCCTCCCAATGCACCCCCGAACTTTGTCAAGCCAAGCTACACCGTTACCGATTTCAAAGTGGCGAATGGCACTGTGAAGCTAGCTTTCTCGAACGGCATGAGCTTTACGGGCACTTCTACCGATGGCAAGACTTTCACCGGCTGTTATGGCACCGACCAGTTCGTTCAACGGGCCAAGCTGACTCGAACCGACAAGGACAAGCTCGAATCGGGTGATATGTCAAAGCGAACTACCCCTCCTGAAGAATACACCAAAGCAACACAGATTTCCTCGCGGCCATCCATGCTCAGCTTCCAGGCTTCCCGTGAAACCGATGCTGACAAGAAGAAAGAACTTCAGGATCAGGCCAAGGAAGCAGCCAAGGAATTGGACAAGGTTCCTGGGCTCTACAAGGAAGTGATCGAGAAGCACCCCCAAACTCTGGCTGCTGCTGAAGCTGCTACTTACCTCATCACCAACGGCAAGCGACTGCAACTCACTCCTGAGCAGGCAACCAAATACTATGCCATCATTGCAGAGCAAGCCAAGCCTTACGGCAGCTATGCAACTCAAGTGATGCTCGCCAACGTCAACAACCTGGTCAAGCAGCCTGGGCTCGAAGGAGTCGCTCTCCAGATTCTTGAACCTTACTACAAGACCAACCAGAAGGAATTGGCGAATTCTTCGCTGAACAACCAATACACCTTCTACAGTGCGTACAAGACTGCACTGACTGCGGCCAAGAAGACTGAAGCACTTAACGAAGTCGATGCGGTACTCACCAAACTCGATAGCAAGTTAGATGCTGAATACCATGCTACCGTACCCCCCTTCAAGCCCACGAAATTCGCAGGCCGCAAGGAAGCAGAAGCTAACCAGGTGGCAGTGCTCGAACTCTTCACTGGTGCTCAGTGCCCACCGTGCGTGGCTGCTGACGTTGCCTTCGATGCACTCGAGAAGGCTTACGATCATAAGGATCTGGTGCTGATTCAGTATCACATGCACATCCCCGGGCCAGACCCGATGACCAACCCAGCTACCATCGCCCGCTGGGATTACTACCGCAAGCTGTTCCCTGAGGCGATCCGTGGCACTCCCAGCACTCTCTTCAACGGCAAGGCTGCTGCAGGTGGTGGTGGTGGCATGGCCAATGCCCAGTCCAAGTACGACCAGTTCGCCAAGCTTATCAATCCCATCCTGGAGAAGAACACCCCAGTTCGCGTGACAGGCAGTGCTAATCGCAACGGCGACAAGCTTGACATCAAGGTCGAAGTCTATGGGGCTGAGTCAGAAGACCCGCTTAAGCTGCGACTCCTCCTCGTCGAAGACACCGTGAAGTATGTCGGCAGCAATCGGCTCCGCTTCCACCACCAGGTGGTTCGGGCCATGCCGGGTGGTGCCGACGGCGTGGCAGTCAAGAGCAAGGATTTCAAGCACAGTGTCACAGCTGATGTGAAGGAGATTCAGGAAGGATTGAAGCGTTATCTCGATGAATATAACGCTACTCGTCCCTTCCCCACCGCCAACCGCCCACTCGACTTGAAGAACCTGAAAGTGATCGCCATCGTCCAGAACGACAAAACGGCGAATATCCTTCAGGCTGTACAACTCGATGTCAGCTCCAAGGTGGCAGCGAAGTAATACCATCCCAGTAACGCCAGAAGCCATGCCTCCGCATGGCTTCTTTGCATTGAGCTCAAGCAGTCTCATTCGTGCCAGGCCAATCGCTCATGGTGCCTTCACGAACGTCTAAATGCAAGCCCTTCCGGTTAATTCGAGATGAGTGCTGACCTGATTCCAGAACTTGCCCTTGTTGTCTGTCGAAGAATGCAGTAGCACTACAGATTATCAGAGCTTTCTTGCTCGGCATTCGCTTGAGCTATGGCGAAAGGACGATTCATGTCATCGCGTCGGCTAATTACTGCGTTCCTCTCTTTTACCCTTCTTTGTGGCTTTGCACTCCCGGTCTGGGCAGATGCCAAGTCCTATGCCGTCATCATTGGTATTGGCAATTACCAGGATACGCAGTTGCAATCACGCGAGTATCTCGATGGTGATGCAGCCAAATTCTATAACCTGCTTACCACGGGTGTAAACAGTAAGCTCTACACTGCAGACAACACCAAGCTTCTCCTGAGCAAGGCTCCAGCAGACAATGTCCCGTATGAACGAGCCACCCGCGAGAATGTGCTCAAAGCACTCAAGTGGGCCATCAGCCAGGCCAAGGAAGATGACCGTATCCTGATCTACTGGGCAGGTTCCGGCGCTCCTCTCGACAAAGCTACCTGTTATTTCACTGCTGACTCCACTCTCGAAGATCGCAGCAAGAATGCCATCTCCGCTGCAGAGATCGAAACTGAGCTGGAGAAACTCAAGACCGGTAAAGTAGCAGTTTTCCTCGATATCAACTTCCGGGGCTTCGTCGCTAACCCCAAGGTTGGTTCTGAAGATGGTCTCGATAACCGCTTCCTCGAATTCACCGGCACCAAGAAGAAGACTGGTCGCCCTGACGACGAAGAAGATGAACTGGAAGCCACCATGAAAGGCCGTGTGGTCGTTTCCTGCACCAGTGGTCTCTTTGCTGCACCAGTCGTCAATGGCCGCGATATGTTCAGCGTCATCCTCACCGAAGCCTTCATGGGCAAGGCTGACAAGGAAGGCGATGTACCAGATGGCCAAATCACCATTGACGAAGTGAGCAAGTACTTCCAGGAAGAGTACCTCAAACGTGCCAACATTCAGGACACCATCGGTCTGTTCCCTGCTATCTTCGGCAAGTCGCTCCATTTCACGGTGGCCCTCAACGCCCCTGGCCTGGAGAAGGCCATTGAGCGAAGCAAGACTTTCAGCGAGAAAGCGAAGACCGATAACCTGAGCGAAACCATGGTCAAGGAGGGCCTCGCTTTCCTCGAACAGGTTCCTCGTCAGGACTCCGAACGAGTTCTTCGCAAGAAGTACCTTGACTATATTGATGGCAAGGTGACAGCTAAGGACTTGGAAGCAGCCCACACCACGATGCAGGCTGACCTCAAGATCAGCAGGGAATCTGCAGAGAAGTACGCTGATAACATCCTGCGTGTGATGCGATTCACCCGCGAGAACTATGTCAAGAACACCAAGTTTGACGAGATGGCTGTGCATGCTGTCAAAGGCCTGTATCGCTGGGCTGACGAGAAGATTCCAGCAGAGATGAAGGCTCGTCTCGACAAGTTCAAATCAGAAGATGAGAACGACATTCGTAATCTGCTCATCGATGCCCGTATTGCCCTCGGCAACCGCGATGCCATCAAGAACGATAAGGGTCTCGACCGTACCCTCAAGTACATGCTCACCAACCTGGATCGTCATACCGTCTGGTTCAATGCCGACGAATATGGTGAACTCCAGCGAGGCATGAAGGACTTCATTGGTGTAGGCATCCAAATTCGCAAGGACTTTGCCCGTGACCTGGTGAAGGTGGCAACGCCGATCCTCAACAGCCCTGCCTATCGGGCCAAGATCAAAGCTGGCGATCTGATCGTGAAGATCATCAACGACTTCGATCCTGAAGGCAACCCACTTCCCAAGACGGAAGTCACTGAAACCAAGGGACTTTCCACACAGGACGTTGTCAAGAAGATCCTCGGCAAACCTGAAACGAAAGTGACTCTGGTCATCGAACGTGAAGAAGCTGATGGCCCGAAGATCATGAACGTCGATCTGGTTCGCAGCAAGATTCAGGGCGAGACCGTGTTCGGTGTCACTCGCCTGGCTGATGATTCTTGGGACTATTACCTCGACAAGGAACGCAAGATCGTTTACGTCCGCCTGAGCCAGTTCGCTGGCAAGACCGCACGCGATTTGCGTGATGTTCTTCGCACTTATCAGAAGAAGGGCATGAACGGCCTGGTTCTTGATCTCCGCTTCAACCCAGGTGGCTTGCTCGATGCTGCCAAGGAAATCTGCGACATGTTCGTGGATGATGGTGTGATCGTTTCGGTCAAGCCTCGCGACACCAACCGTTCGCAAGAAGTGAAGACCTCCACCCGCGGATTCAAGATTCTGGATATCCCACTGGTAGTACTGGTGAATGGTGGCTCAGCGAGTGCCAGCGAGATCGTCTCAGCCTGCATTCAAGATCATGAACGAGGCATCGTGATGGGTGAACGCAGCTTTGGTAAAGGCAGCGTCCAGACCATTCGCGACATGGATCTCAATGGCTACGCTGGTGCCATCAAGATCACCATTGCCGCGTTCTATGGCCCATCGGGTAAGAATCTGAACCGTTTCCCCAATGCCAAGGACGAGGAAGACTGGGGTGTCAAGCCAGCACCGCAGCACATGGTGAAGCTCAGCCCAACAGAACGTGCTGAGTTGGAAGACACGCTGACCAAGAACGAACTTATCCCACGTCGCGATGCACCGAAGATGGAGACGAAGAAGACCTTCATCGACCGACAACTCGATGCAGCTGTCGAACTGCTGAAGAAGCAGACAGCCCGCGGCCAACGGTAACGATAATACTCGTTCCCAGCCTCCGGCTGGGAACGCACTGTCAGCCAGCATCCAGGCTGGCAGCGACGATGAGAGTAAATGACAGCAGACCCCGGATCACATCTGGGGTCGCTTTTTTGCTATGGCTGCTTGCCATAGATCAGCGACATCAATTCCATCCGCGTCGAATGGTTTTCCTTGAAACCACCTCGCATGGCGCTGGTCACCGTACGGCTGCCTGGCTTCCTCACGCCTCGCATGCACATGCAGAAGTGTTCCGCTTCGACGACGACTGCCACCCCTCGCGCCTGCAGTTCCTGTTCGATGAGGTCTGCCACGGTTTCGGTGATGCGTTCCTGCACCTGGGGACGGCGTGAGACCGCTTCGATGACTCGTGCCAGTTTCGACAGCCCCACGATTTTGCCATTGGGCAGGTATGCCACGTGAGCCACCCCGATGAAGGGCAGCAGGTGGTGTTCGCACATACTTTGGAACGTGATATCCTTCACCAGCACCATTTCATCGTATTTCTGGGTGAAGACTTTGCGAAGATGATGTGCAGGATCTTGCGACAGCCCTGAGAAGACCTCTTCATACATGCGGGCCACCCGGGCAGGGGTTTCTCGCAGCCCTTCACGATCCGGGTTTTCCCCTACTGCAATCAGAATTTCACGGACAGCACGCTCGATGCGTTCATGATCGACAGGCTTGGTAACAGACATGCAGCGTCTCTCCTGACTTCCCATTACTAGTTTAGGCAAGCTGGACTAGTTGATGCTCAGAAAAAGCAGTACCAATGAATAGAACGATCTCACCAAGTGTTGGGCTGATCGTTAAATCGCTTACATTTGTCTGTACGCCACAGGAGAGAGACTGGATTCTGCTATGAAAGTGATCGTCTTGAATATCCATGGTGCCCGCCTCGATGCATTTGGCACCTACGGCGGAGCGCTGGCAGCTACGCCACATTTTGATCGTCTTGCTGCGGGCAGTATGGTCTTTGATCAACATTACGCTCATCGTTTGCCCAGCCTGACGGAAGAGGAAGAGTCTGATCCACGTGAAGAGGTACTCGATGCTCTCACGGCCCGTCTCATCACCAGTGGGTTCACCTGCGCCTACTTTGCAGATCAGCGAGTGATGGATGCTTTGGGGTACTCCGCCAACTGGAAGCAAGTGGGCATCGTCACCGAACAGGATTTGGCTGTACTGTCTCAGCCAACCTTGAGTGATGCAGTGCTACAGCAGAGTATCGATTGGCTGCAGGACTATGGCGTTTCGTATGAACGCTGGCTGCTCAATATCGAACTGGGTGCCTTGCTGCCCAACTGGCGCGAGGAAGAATTCATATCACTACCCGCTGGTAGTGAAGGGGACAAACCGCACGAGCCTGTTTTCGATGTCGAAGAGTGCGAAGAGTCGCCCAACCCAGAGAGGTTTGGCTGGCGGGCAGCGTACGGTGGTGTGGTTCGTTACCTGGATGATCTTCTTGGCCAGTTCATGAAGCTACTTGATGAACTCAATCTGACCGAGGAGTGCACCATCATCGTCCAGAGTCCATTAGGACAATCGCTTGGCGAGTATGGTCCGGTGAATGATCGCGACACCGGCATCTTCGAGGAACGATGCCATCTCCCGCTCATCATCAAGTTCCCCAAGGGTGCAGGGGCAGGCAAACGCATTCATCACTACACTCAGCCTGACGATGTGCTGGCTACGGTCTTTCAGATGCTGCTGGGTGATCCCTGTGAATCGCTGCAAGCCGATCACCTGTACCGCTACACGCAAGGGCAGGCCGGGCGATTCCGAGAGTATGCAGTCACGTTCATTCCTGATCAGGAAGATATGCTGGAAGCCACCCTGCGAACCATGCACTGGAGCCTGACGGTACCCTTCACTGATCTGCTGGGCCACCCTATTCAACTCTATCGCAAGCCCGAAGACCGCTGGGAGATGAATAATGTTGCCAATGAGCATGTGGATGTGGCGGAGCATCTCGAATTGACGCTGCATCGGTACCTGCATTGGCGTTTGCAGGGTTCCGTAGGTGATGCACCTTCCTTGCGTGAAGAAGTCGTACAAGTGCTGGCACAGTAACGAGGACCATAATGCCAGGCAGGCGTTTGTTATTCGTTCTGTATGAACTCTCGTTCGGAGGAGTCGAACGGCAGGCCCAACTGCTTGCCGAAGCAGGGCATGCTCTTGGGCATTCCATTACGCTGCTGGTACTGGGAACCGATGGTCCTGCCTATGAACGATTTACCAACTGCTGCAAACGCATCATCATTCTGAAAAGCAACATTCGTAGCGACTATGGTCTGGTTCGTGACATACGCAAGTCACTGGCAGGCAAAGAACTGGATGCAGCATTTCTATTCAGCACTGCTAAGTTGCCTGTGATCTCGAATGCCTTGAAGCCTATCGTGCCGGTTCAGTTGATGCACGTAGGCAACCCGGTAGCATGGAGTTGGCCTGAGTACCTGAAGCAGCAGATGCGTAGTTGTGTGTATCCGCCATCAGGCGAACTGGTGCTTGTCGCCAATTCCAACTACACGCTGCAAAGCCTGCAAAAGCATGCGTTTTACAAGCAGTTTCGCCAGGAACTGTCGCTGAACAGTGTACACATCCCCGCTGAACAGGCTACGATTCGCGGACACTGCGATCCTTTACGCATCGGTATGGTTGCCCGGTTGGATCGCATCAAAGACCAGGCCACGTTGATTCGAGCTGTTGCTCTCTTGCATCAGCAAGGTGTGAAGGTCGAGTGCGAACTGGTTGGTGGTGGCGAACTCGAATCGAGCCTGAACGCATTGGCGAAGGAGCTTGGTGTTCTCGATACCGTCGTCAAGTTCGCCGGCTGGGTAGCAGATGTGCCCAGCAGACTTCGAAGCTACGACGTATTCGTCTTTTCCACCACCGCCCGTGAAGGCTTTGGCAATGCTGCTGCCGAAGCGATGGCAATGGGCTTACCTTGCATTTTCACCGACATTGGCCCATGCCGGGAAGTGGGTGGTGATGCTGTAGAATACGTGCCACCAGAAGACCCTAAAGCACTGGCAGAGAAGATTCTCAGCTTGCAGCCATTCGAGAAAAGAAGAACCCTTGCCGAAGCTGCGAGAAGACGCTCGCTGGAACACTTCCGCCCGGAACGGAACTTCCTGGACTACCTACACCTGCTGCCTACACCAGAAACTACCTCACGATGAAGCCGTATTCCTCCACACTAGGCACCGCTCATCTGCTGCACTGGCTGCATGCAGAAGGTTCGCCACGCCTGGCACTCTCGCTGGTCAAGGAAGAGCTCAAGCGAACTCAGAAGAAGCCTATCGTCTTTGCACTTGTGGAAGAAGTAAGCCATTCCATCGAACCTGCGTTCAGGGAGTTAGGCGTTGAAGTCGTCTACCTCGGATGGAAGCGAGACTTCGGCAAGCTCATCTTCCGTGTAAACAAGGCACTCAAACAATGGCAGCCCAGCGGAATGATCTGCTATTCGCTGGGTACCCATGTTTCAGCTGGGGTTGCCTGCTGTTGGCGACGCATTCCCATGCTGGTGCATGTGGGCAACGCGCCGTCCGAAGATGCTACTGCGCAGAAGAAGCTGAAACTGCAATTGCAGGTGGGTCGGCCCTTCGTTCGCAAGCACATCGCCTGCTCTCACTTTGTGCGTGATGTGACCATCAAGACGTATGGCTTGCCTGAGTCATCCATCGTGGCGGTGCCGAACGGAATTGATCTGGACCGGTTCTTCGCGTTGCGGGAACAGCGTCCACAACCTGCCTGGAATCCACAGGTTGGCCGGCCTCTGATCATCGGCATGGTCGCCAGCCTGGAAGGACACAAGGATCAGGGCACGCTCCTGCGAACGATGGCTGAACTCCAGAAGCGAGGGATAGCAGCCCAATTGCATCTGGTAGGTGCAGGCAGTCAGGAAGCCACGTTGAAAGCACTCGCCGCACAACTCGGCGTGATGGAGAACGTGGTCTGGGTGGGCAATGTCCCGGATGTTCGCCCAGAACTCTTGAAGATGGATGTCTTTGCCTATTCCGTTACTGCTCAAGAAGGCTTGGGCATCGCCCTCGTTGAAGCGATGGCATCAGGCCTCCCCGCCGTCGGGGCCGATGTGGGTGCCTGCCAGGAAGTGCTCGACTGGGGTAAACATGGCCAACTGATCAAGAACTGCGATCCTGTTGCCTGGGCTGATGCTCTCGTTGCCCAGGCTCAACAACCGGCAGCAACAGCAGAGACGCTAGCGACCTATAGCATCGGTTCGTGTGCGACATCGTATTTTCGTGAACTGTACGGTTACGATTTGCTCAGTCTGTGATCAAGCCTGTTGCCAATGTGCTGGCACAACATGGTTGTCAGATCTCAAGTAATCCATTACCTCTACATACTTCTCAATCATCCGTTTCGTGGAGAAGCGTTCCACTGCTACATTCCGACATTGCTGACGGGACAGATCACTAACCTTTTCCACTGATGCAGCTAAGGTCTCGACGCTGCTGGAGAGAAACCCCGTCACTCCTTCTTCAACAATACAAGGTAACTCGCCTCGGGGGCACGCTAGTACCGGAGTACCGCAGGCCAGTGCTTCCACGGTGACAATACCAAAGGGTTCATCCCACTGCACGGGGTTCAAGAAGGCGATGGCCTGCCCAAGGTGTTGTTGCTTCTGCTCGTCATTCATTTCGCCAAGGTATTGAACCTGTTTGCCATCAATGTGTGGTTTGATCACTTTTTCAAAGTACTCCTGGCCACCCGGTTCCTTGCTGATGTTACCTGCGATACGCAAAGACATGCCAGCCCGTTTCGCAATCTGGATGGCTTCCAATACTCCTTTGTTCGCCGTCAAGCGACCGAGGAAGGCGAGATAGTTTGGCTGAGCAGGTGTCGAGTGAAAGGCAAACCGTTCAACATCGGTGGCATTATGAATCGGTCGCCAGTTGCCCCACGATTGATGAGGCAAGGTCATCTGTTTGCCACACGCACTGATAACGAGCTTACCCCTGGTATGCTTTTGCAGGTATGCCATCTGGTCAGGTGTGATGGGGTTCTGAAACAGATAGTGCTTGGGAATGGGATGCTTCAATGCAGGGAGCAGGTAGTCCAGTCGACAGACGGCATGCACCACATCGAACTGAGGCAATAGTGAATTGAGAAGTCTACGGAACCTCCACTTGAGCCAGCCTCGTGTCAGTTTGTTGCGACCGTTCGGGGACGAGTAGCCAATGACCTTGCCATTGACGGTTGAATCTGGATGCCCAAGAAGTGTAATGTCGTAACCCTGGTCAGCCAGGCCCTGAAGCGCTTCGTACAGAATCCGCTCTGTGCCACCATATCCCTGGGGTGGCACAGAGAGATGTGGATCAGCAATAGCAAGGAGTTTGGGCATGATTTCAGCTTCTGGAACGAACTTTTGTTCTATTGGTCTGCCTGCCTGATGCTATTGCCAACTTCCCCTTCCCACCGCGTTTTATTCTCGGTATTATCGTGTCTCACGGAGAAAGGAATTCTCCGATTCATATAGCGGCGGAGTCACGGATGGCTCAGGGTACGGCAACGATCATCACCGAGAATAATATTCACAATTGGGTGGGCGAAGCCCAGTTCAATCGTGGGATGCGGTATGTACACGAAGGCTTGATTCATCCCCATTACCAGTCAGGCCGGATGATACGCGGCTGGTGCTACCCCCGCGACAATCAGCCGGGTGTCTACTACGTCTGGGCACGCACCGCTGGCATCCGCATTTGTGATGCACATTGCACGTGCGCTCTCGGCAAGTATGGCATCTGCCCCCATGTGGCGGCTGTACTGGTTCACTTTGTTCGTGATCCACAATGCTATCGCCGCAGCTTCTGGCAACGGCTATTTACCCGTCTGCCAATGCCCGCTGCAACACCAGTGATCCCTCAAACGCAACAGGCTGCGTAGTACACTTCCATCCCCTTCACTTTCGAGAGGGATTCTACACTGTTCTCCCCAGATTCGCTCGGAATACGGTGAAGTCGAAGTTGTTAATCACCCCATCGCCATTGGCATCGAAGTAGTCGCGGTAGGAACCGCTACCAACGGATGATCCCAGTGCTGCCCGGAACAGGGTTAAGTCGGTAGCATTCACCGATGCATCACCGTTAGCATCACCAAAGAGACGGAAGAAGTTGTCGGTACGGTTGGCTACCATCGTTTGGTTCAACGTCGTTTCCGTTACCTGGCTGGCAAACGTGGTGAGTGTCCAGCGCCCATCCCCAAAGCTGACACCCGTGGTTCGTGTGATCGTTGCCACTGTCACATTGTTGATGTTTGCTGTCGTCCACGATATTGGTATGGCACTTCCTCCTGCCAATGGCGTTACCGTAAACGCTGCTGATCCAAGATTGACCAGCGTCGAGAAGGTGACAACCAGTTGCTTCACCATCGAACGCTGCACGTTGCCATCGTTCACCTGGAAGCCAGCCACCGTGGGGCGACCGATGATATTCTGGACATAGTTTGAGGAGGTGCTGCTCGCGGTACCACTATCACCAAGATAGACAGCGGTGATGTTGTGCGTTCCAGCAGTCAGGCTGCTCGTTGAAAGTGTCGCCACTCCCGATGCATTCAGGACAGCCGTTCCCAGCACATTCGCTCCATCACGGAATTGCACGCTACCAGTGGGAATGATCGACGAACTTTGCGAACTGCTGACGGTTGCAGTAAAGGTTGCATTCCCACCCAAGGCTACGTTTGGGGCATTGCTGGTAACCGTGGTGGTGGATACCCGCTGTACCACCAGCAGTGTCACGCTCTGCTTGGGAACTGTGATGCTGGTAGAATTGCTAACGACTGTCCTGTCAGCCAGATTGGTGATGGAAGCATTCGTCAGGTTGTTCGCAGGGTTGGTTGCAGCGAGTTGCCAGACTTTCACCGGACCACCCGCGCCGAAGCCTGCGAGATTGAGTGTCACAGGAGTTGTTGGCGCTGCTCCGCTGTAGAGTTCCTTGTTCACTACCATCACTGTCAATGCACCGTCGCTGCGAAGTGCAGAAAAGGACGAAAGCAGATCGGGATTCTCGACGGTTACCCGGGTGCTGGTTTGGCCAAACGTCGAATCGTTACCATCGTAATTGCGGTAGAGTTTCATCGCCAGGAAACTGGGCGTGTTGGTAGCTGGTGTGGTCCAGCGGTTAGCCATGTCGAGGTTTTCACGACCGAAGATACCGAAGATATCGGCTTGCGTGGTGGCCCCATTCATGTGCCCTTCAGCGCCCCAGTTGTATTCGGTGATGCCGGTATGAGTGCCTGGATAATAGGTGTTCACCCAATTCTTGATGCGGGGAATGAGCTTGGGCCTGCCACCATCAGGTTCCCAGGTTTGACCTAACCAGCTTTGATCGACGTAGTTGACATCCCACAGAGCACGGGTCGATTGGTTACGCAGTGTCTGCATCGAGTTGGACACATCGTTGCTGAACTCACCACCCTGCGGATACCAGTGAATAGTGAAGACATCAAGTGAACGACTACCTGCCACCAAGTCTGCCTGCCTGATCTGTTGCAGCATCCAGGGGAGATAGTCCATTCCGCCTCGGGCAATGCGGTCAGGTGCACTGGCCCAGTTCCAGCCGTTATTCGGTCCCCATTGTTGATCATTGCCTGAATGGAAGTAGCCCGACCAACCCCATTCCTCGGGACCAATCACCACGGCGTTCGGATCCAGTGATTTGATCATCCTGCCATAGTTGATGATCTGCTGAGTGACAAAGTTGGCGGTGGCACCCGTAGGGAAGACATCGCGGTGAGTTTCATGCCAGAGGCTCGGCTCATTGTCCATGAAATAGTATTTGACACCGCCGTTGGCAGAGGTGCCGTAGGTGCTGATGAGGTGCTGGATCCATCCCTGCTGAAATGCAGTGGTTGAGGGCTGGTTGGCATAGTTGGGATCGGTGCCGGTGATGTTGGTGCCATTGGGAAACTTGCCATTGCCTGCATCAGGCCACCAGACATCCCAATCCTGCTGACTGGGATACACCGATCGTGGATAGCTGGCGAGGCGAGAGAAATTCAGCCCCAGCTTGGCTACCCAGCCGATGGTGGGGATCGTCATCTGTGCTGTTGCCCCGGCAGCCCGGGCATCATTGATGAATGCATCAGCATCGCCACTGGCTACATTGGTATTACCCGGCAGGCTTTCGAAGTACCAGTCCATAGCCCGGTTGCTGGCATTGTTCTGCCAGTTATAGCGGGTGGTGGCATTTCCCCCCCAGCGGTTGGCAGTGGCATTGAGCGAATCAAGCTGCGATTGTGAAGCGTAGGCCGTGCCATAGATCAACGGATTGATGGCATGCAGATCAAGGGTAGCATTGACGGAGACAACCGCCAGCACACATCGATCTTCGAGTAGTTCAAAGGATAATGGAAAGCGACGTTGCAGAGAGCGCATGAAATGATCCGCAAGAAGAGCGGGGCGGCTCTGCTAGACTCTAGATCAGGTGATGAGGTAATGCAAGCACGAAGCAGATACTTCAGGTGAGTCGAGTATCACAGGATTCCGTGCTGAATGCACTTTCAGCAATGTGCGCGGCCTATCCGGGCATTGTCCGTGCTAGGCGTGTAGTGACGTATGCAACAGCATGCGACTACTTACCGAGGTCTCTCATGAGCATTACCAATCTGATCCCCAAACTGCATGCCTACCACTTTTCCAACAACGACATCGAATGGTCGTTCGGCCCATTCTCCGGCAAGACTTTGTGTGGTGGCATGTGCTACTCCGTAATGGACTATTTTCACTATGGCATGTCGATCCCGGTGGGCACGACACCGCCTCCCGAAGGTACCAACCTGCAGAGCTACATCTACGACAGGCAGATGTCAGCACATGGCAATACCATCTTCAAGTTTGCTGGTGCATATACCACGCCGTTTCCTGATCTTGTCAAACAGAGCATTCCCAAGGTGCCTCAACTCGATGCACTACTGGCCACTCAAGGGCCAACTATCATCTGCTTAACGGGCATCGCCAAGGGACATCATGTCATCGCTATTGGCTGCACACCTGGCCCGCTGCCAGAGATTCAGTTGTACGATCCTAACTTTCCCGACAGAGTGTCCAAACTGAAACTCATCCAATTGTCTCCAACATTTCAGCGGTGGCGCCATTCGGTATCAGGTGAATCCTGGTACGGGTTCTTTGTCGATTCTGGTTACACGAAGAAAATTCCACCGACACTCTGCGGTGAAGCCAATTGGCGATGGTGCAACCGATGCGATGGCTTGTTCTGGGATGGTGAAGCTGACAAGGGAAAATGTCCGGCAGGTGGTGGAGGCCATACCGCTGGCGGAGTGCGGAATTACATCCTGGCTATCAATGCGGGAAGCGGGCAAACCAATTGGAAATGGTGTAAGAACTGTCAGGGTCTCTGGTTCAGCGGTAGCCCCACGACGGGCAAATGCCCTGCCAATGGTGGTGGTCACGTTGTAGTAGACAACAACATTTACTTCATGGCACAGAACACTGGTGCCGGGGAAGGCGACTGGCGTTGGTGCCGCCGGTGTGAAGGGATGTTCTGGGGCGGCAAACCCACTAAAGGGAAGTGTCCCGTTGGTGGGAGTCATGATCCATCTGCCAGTGGTAACTACTTCCTGATGGCAACCAACGTTGCGAACTGATATGGAGGAGTGGCTGGCATCCAACCACCAGATTCTTGATGACAACTAGCGTTGAATGTTGGTGGTGGAGAATATACTCACATTCCCATCATGCTGGCCAATGGCCAGCCATTCACCGTCGGGGCTGAATTGAACAGCGTTAATCCGAACTCCACTAGAGAATGCAGCTCGCCAGGTGCCTGATGCTAGATCCCACCAGATTATGGTGCCCTCAATATCTGTAGATGCGAGCCAGCGGCCATCAGGAGAAAACGCTATTTTCCGAATCTCACAGGTGTGCCTTTTCAACTCGGTCTGTTGCTTCATGTCTGGCCATCGACTGATCGCGATATTGTTGTTACTGAGCGCGGTGGCAATGGTATCGCCGTCCGGGGAGAAAGCAATGTTCTGTATTGCGTGCTTGAAGTCCCATTTGATCGAGAAGGTTGCTTGAGAAATATCCCAGTAAAAAATGTGATCGATGGGGCTACAGGTAAACAGCAATTGACCTGGTTGGAATGTCGGAGGAAAGAGAATCTGGATAACATTGCAATTCGTTGATTGTTGCAGACTGTGGATGGTATCGGACTTTCGATTTTTCACATGAACACTCGAATACCCGGATGTGTTGACATTGGTACCGACACCAATCCATTCTCCATCGGCACTAATACCCATGGATCCTATTTCATTTTTGTTCAGAGTGATGTTTCTGTCTTTGTCGAGCGATCTGATGGACCAGTGTTGCTTACGAGGATTTCCCGTTTTCCAGTCATATTCACCTACGCTCCCATCGTAGCTGCTGGTGATTAACGTGTTACCACCATCAATAACCGCAATGTTTTTCAACATGGCATCGTGCAGAGTGGGGAAACTTCGTTTTTTTCCAGTCTTTAGATCGATGACAGTTACATGTTCGATCACCGCTTCATTGTTATCCCTGGTGCCCGTATCACCAGCTACTAGAAGGTGTCGATTATCTGGCGTAAACGCCAACGCCCACGCTTCATTGCAGTCAACTTTGATCGGCTCTTTCAATTGATGGGGGGCCTGTTTCGCCAGAAGAAGCAAGGATAGCAGAAGCAGAATAATGCAAGCTGAGAGGATTGAAGTCGTCTTGTTGTTCGTGATCCGACGAACCGTTGACTGCCAGAATGTTGCCGGCCGAATACTGGTACGCTCTCCCTGCAGATAACGTCGTAGTTCAGTGGCTAGTTCCGCTGCCGATGAATATCGCTGAGCTGGATCGCGTGACAAGCACTTCTGGCAAACCGCTTCCAGGTCGGTCGAGACATCAGAACGCAATCGGCGCAGTGACGGTGGTTCACTGATAATGTGCAGCGACTTCATCGGGAAAGGTAACTTCCCGGTTAGTAGTTCAAAGAGAAGCACGCCTAAGCCATAGACATCAGTGGCAGGGCTGAGCAGATGATGCTGACTGAGTTCCTGCTCCGGTGCCATGTGGCCTGGCGTACCAATGCGGTCTTGCAACCGTGTTTGGCCATCGTCGGGCTGAGTGACGTCCATCAACTTCGCCAGCCCGAAGTCGCCGAGTTTGAGTTGGAGTTTCTGATTGTCGTCGTTATGGGCGACGGACGCGTGCTGTAGAAAAATATTGTTAGGCTTGATGTCGCGGTGCAGTACACCGTTCTCATGTGCATGCTGGACGGCATCTGCTATTTGAACCACCCACTCCACTGCAGTTCGACAAGGAACAGGTGGTTTCCTGGCAGTAAGCAGATGGGCCAGTGTACCACCCGAACAGTAGCCGAAGACCAGATAGGGCATCCCATCTGTCTCACCAGCATCGTGGATCGGTACTATGTGGGGGTGATCGAGCCTGCTGAGTGAATCAGATTCGCGCGCCAGACGCTGACGATGCTCTGCATCAAGAAGGGTATTCAGCCGGGGAACCTTGATGGCCACATCGCGTTTGAGAACGGTATCCCAGGCACGAAAAACGACAGCCTGTCCACCTTCTCCCAACAGGCCACTGATTTCATATCGCCCCCAACGAACTAACTGAGGAGGCTGTATCTGTTCAAGGTGTTTTACTTTTTCCGTTAGCTCAGTGAAACCCTGGCTGACTGACGAATGGACTTCGCGTAACGGTGGCGTTGCTTGCTCCAGTTCCATCAGTGTCGCATTGGACGTTTTGGTCATATCTGAGCGTCCAAACTGGTTTCGTTAGATTTTACCGAATACCAGAGTTTCCACACAAGCTAATCGGAGGTAAAAAGCTGCTTCTCGACACGTGTGTGCGGTTACGTAGCAAGGATAGCTCATGAATTCATGCCATGCATTAATTTATGCTGTTCAACTACCGCAGCACGCCGTGCGCGCGGGAGTCGGAGCTGGGCTTAGCCGGTATGGATTGAACAGTACGTGTGCGCCCATGTGCGCGCGAGTCATCTTGTCGAGTTGTCGAGTTGCGTAATTCATGGTTCAAATCCCATGTGTGCGAGTTGTACAGTAGTGAACAAGAAGTGGCTTGGCGCGTCATGTGTGCGTTGTCTTGAAATCCGGTTTAGTCTCTCTTTACAAACGAAACCACTTGCCGCTTCAAGGCGGTACGCCAACAGTCCTTAAGAGATCAATGGTTATTTTACCAAACTTCGCCAAGCGGATGGTAGTGTACACCGATGAGATTATCGGACGGTGTTGGCTGGTTGATTCACAAACTATATTAGGTGCTTTACCTAATTGAAAAACACGGATGAAGTGATCGTGAACTGCAACTGAAGGTGTTTCGAGAAATGGACCGAAAGAAGGCAAACCGGTGACATTGTCTGACGTGCATGTTTTTCAGTAGCAACGCACTGAGCCGTGGTGTCCCACAGATCAGTGCTCTGTTACGACGGTTCGGACTTAAAGAATTCGCGGGTTACAATCCGATCAGGATAGCGATGATACCGGAAGCAGGTTTATTGCTGACGGAAGGCTTCACGGTCGAGAGTGATGTCTTGCCAGATATATCTGCCTGTTTGACGGGTGATGTGTTCGTGAGGCGATTTCTGAAGCTTTCATTGTTGCTTACCGATTCAGTTCGGTTCGCCATGGGACGGTTAACGGCAGGTTTGCGAGACGGCTGATGCTTTCGTGGGCCATCGGCTGCAGCTAGTGAGTTGAGCGAGACAAGGATAATAGATGCGAGGGCCAGTCGGATAGAACGGAACAGTTTCATGGCTAACTCCCTAAGAGGTTTCTTCTCAGGTCAGGTATCCTGCATTGGAGAAGACCTTTCAGAAATCGAGTAGATTTCCAAGACACAGAAGGGTCTTTGGCCAGAATCGCATTGAGTTTGTCATGAGTCATTTTTTCCTGAAAGGTCTGGCTTGGGAGGGATACCTGATAATGAAACCAGTCAATACGGTTGGTGTTTATCACATAACGCTTTCCTAGGGAGATCAACATGTTCACGTTGCGAATGCTGCTGGTTGCAGGATTAGTTCTGTCTATGTCTTCACTATCCACAGCTGCGGATAAAGGCTCACGACGGAAGACAACTCAGTCTTCGGGGTTATCCAATCCCATGAAGCCGATTGATAAAAGCTTGCCTACACAAGCACCGAGCACGGTACATACCTTGACCCAACAGCCTCGCACGGCCAATGGCGTGATGATGAGCCTGGAAAAGGCTTCTGTAGAGTTTCGTGCACGGCAGTTGGGGAAATAGTCTAGTGCTTTATGCAAATCCAATCCCCCACCTGGTTTTTGAAATATGCTGGATAGTATCAGGTACATAATTATGATAGATCGATAATTTTCATCTTGCACTGGCCATTTGCTTAGCTTAATCTAATAACACGGTTGCAAGGCTAGAGTGGCAGTGCATAGACGATTCAGCGTGTTTGACTTCAGAGTTGTGGGTTGTCTCTGCGCCCGGTTCTTGACCAGGCGTGGATGACCAACATCGTTACAACATATTGCGGAGGATGGTTGTGAAACACTGTATATTGGGCTTCGTACTAGTAATCACGGCATTGGCCTTGACTTGCACAGATTTAATGGCGCAGGCGGGGAAATCGGGAGCAAGACCTGTTGGCGGAAAGGTTGAAACGGGAATCGATCCCGAAGAGAAGGCTGATTTCGTCATGGTCCTGCAGCGAGCAGGGCAAGAGTCCGAGCGTGTGGAGAAGTTACGGGATGCTTTGTTGCAATTGGACAAATTGTCAATTGAGAAGTCGCCAGGGAGTTTGACGGTTGGCGTGAAGTTGTTTTCGCAGAAACAGGCATTCAAAAACGCGCGGGAGGCCCGGCTAGGTATAGAGCGAATGGTACTGACACTTTTTGATCTGGTCGGTCGGAGGTACGGAGTAACTATTGTAACAATTCCTTTGCGTGTGTTTCACAATGGAAAATTCCTGGAGACGTCGCCTCCGCCTCGAGACGACTTACTTGTCTTTGGCCTGGAGTCTGTTCGATTCCTGACGAAGTTCACGCCAGAAGCGATTCAGCGGACCGGGCTGAAAAGGATTGTCGTCAGCGAAAAGTACTTGCTGAACGGCCGTTCACACAGTAATGCGTCAGCAAGCCCCAACATGATTGTGATGGAAATTAAGAACATGGTGGAAGGACCGGCCACTACGTGCTTTCACGAGTTGTATCACGTGTTCGACATGACGATGATGGGTCATACTCATGTCGACAAAGATCTTGAGTGGTTTGCACGGAACCCTCCAGGATTCATCTATCAAGGTTATAACGCCTTCTTCGGGGCTGATGGGAAACCGACCACTACGAAGCTACCCGATCCTCCTATTGGATTCCTTCAAGCTTACTCAACAGCATCAGCTGCAGAAGACAAGGCGGTGGTTTTTCAGGTCATGATGACCGACCCCAACTCACTCGCAGAGAAGATGAAGAACGACCGATACTTGCGTGCCAAAGTGGAACTCATCGAAAGCCGACTAAGGCTGCTCGGCCCGGAATTTCGTCCCGGCTTCTGGCGAACGGCTGAGAAGACGGAAAGCCGTTAGGCGAGAGCAACGGGCGATGTGTGAGCAGTACAACCCTGCCACTCCCGTTAATGTGTAATCCCGCACTGATCTGAGGAGTACAAGACATCTTCAACAGGATTTAAGCCCGATTCAAAGATACTCCTCATATCTCTCGTCAAGTTGCTTAAAAGATTGGCGTGCTTCACACGATTCTCAATAAACTCGATATCGTTGATGTCAAAATATGCAACTATCGAAGGGGTCACTAAATTATCGTCACAGCAAGTCAGCAGAGTGTGTTCCAGAATTTGATTGATAGCAGATCTGTTGTCAGCGACTGTAATGTGTCTGAATAACTGCGTTGCCATCGCTGCTACATATAAGTCGGAGTGCTTTCCCAACGCAATGATTTCATCGGTGTATTGTGTAATGGCTTCTTCCAGAAAACTTAAGGTCAGAAGGCCATTGAAGATCGTCTCGTGAGAGGAAGCATGCAATGCCAGTTTTAGTACTGCATGATCCTGCGAAAAATCTCTCTTCTGTTTTTCAATGATAGCATCAAGATGAGCATTTACTTGAACTTCGGTCATACTGATACAGTAGCATAAACGTAGGGTGGGTCGAGCGTGAAAGCCACATAGTACAGGTGTTCGCGCAAAATGTACCTCGCCCCACCTTACGATGGCAGAGAGGTTGGGAGCATCGCGAGGTGTTGGTGTGGCGAGCTTGCTATCGCTCGACATCAATCGATAAGAGACTTTATCGCTCGACCCACCCTACGTTACTTTGCTACACTTTCAAGCCAGTACACCTTGCAGTTCGAGATCGGCGTTGCTTGTGGCGGCGATGATGGAAGAGAATCAACACACCGCCCATCAAGGACATAATGCCTAAAGCCAGAGATGTGGGCTCTGGTACGGCCGACAAGGTCACGGCGAAGTTGACACCCACATAGTCGCCCGTTCCACCGACCTGCTGGAATGAGAGTTCAATCTGGTCACCAGCAGACACAGCAAGTGTGTTGATCGCTCCGCCTGAACCTGCGTTGAGATTGAACGGAGTAGCTCGGTTGAAAGAGTCCCCTGAAAACAGACTGCCTGTGGAAAGCAGTGTGCCATTCTGTCGAATGAACCAGTCAACAGCACGACCAATATCACGAATCATCCAGACGCCACCATTGATATCGATGGTTCCGGCAGAGGGGCTGGTCCATACGATGTTGGTCAGACCGGCTGATCCGTTGGAAGAATGATTGACTACATCGCCGATTTGTACGTCGAAGCCGGCAGTGGATTGTACTTTGAGCCAGACGGCAGGGTTGCTACCAACCCAGGCAGGCTGTGAGGTGAAGTCAAAACCCCAGGTACTGCTGGGCAGATTGGCAGCGGACTGTCGATAGCTCCATACACCATTAGGATTGGAGGCATCGCTCCATTGACTGTTCAGATCGAATGTTTGTGCGAATGCACTGGTAGTCAAAAGAAGGCATGCCAGTAGCGCGGGGCCAGATCGACTGATCATGTTCCATCTCGCCAAGAAAGGGCTTGTATAGTAGCACGAGACAACCGGAATGCAACCGAAATTGGAAAGGGATGATGCATGTCAGTAGTTTCGCGGGCTATACAAGCTCTTGCGATAGCTTAGTATTCAGTCCAGACCACCAGCCCGACGAATAATCGATGCAAGCTCAGACATTTGGTTGACAAGGGGTTTAGTCTTACCTTTGGTTCTATTGCTATAGCCGTCCATGTTATTCTTCCCAGGAGAACAACATGGCGACGTTCCGAAGACACTTCATTCCGCAGTTCGATTCCCTCGAAAATCGAGTTGTCCCGGCAGGTAACGTCCTTGCTACCTTTAAGGGCAACATCCTTTCCATCACCGGCGACAATCAAGCCAACTCCATCAGTATCGTCGGGAGCACGAACGGTACGTTTACCGTCACCGCTGCCGATGGTGGTACTGTCAATGGCATCGCTGACCCATTTGTCATCGATACATTGGGTACAGGCCTAGGTAAACCTGGCAATGGTAAACCCGCCGCCGCGAAGGCCCCCTTCCGTTTGATGGTCAACATGCGCGGTGGCGATGACACGGTGGACATCACTGGGGCTGATGCCAAGGTAGGCAAGAACACCTCCATCAAACTTGGTCAGGGCAATGATATTTTGTCGGTTGATGGTCTCTTCGCCGGGGACAATTCGCGTTATGATGGCGAGAGTGGGAACGACACCATTACTGTGACGAACAGCACGTTCGGTATCAGCGCTCTGCTCAGCGGAGGCGTGGGGAACGACACGCTCACCGTAGATGGCACCGAGTTCGGCAAGGCAGCGAGAGTTGATGCCGGCAATGGCAACGACCTCGTCAAAGTCACGGGCAGCACCTTTGGTTCTGATGCCTTCTTCAACATGGGGCCGGGCAATGACGAGTTGCAACTCGGCGGTAATACCTTCACGGTGAAGGATCGTTTCGAGGGAGGCTCGGGAGCTGACATCCTGACTCATGACGGAACCAATACCTTTGCTGCCAGGCACACTGTGAAAGGCTTTGAAACCATCAGGCAAGGTGAAGTGCGTCCGGTGGGCCTCGTGGCAGCAGGCAATGATGCAGCAAGCGTGCTGCCCGGCGAGACGGTCGTCATCAACGTGATCGCCAATGATGTCGCGACTGCTCCCAACGTACTGAACCCGGCCAGCATCGTCATTTTCACGCCGCCCACCAGTGGCACCGTGACCGTGAATGCTGACGGCACCATCACTTATACCAACACCAGCAACGTCGCAGGGACCGACACATTCACCTACACCGTGGCTGATGATGGTGGGCACGTCTCGGCTCCTGCTTCCGTGACAGTGACCATCGGCACACCCAACCAGCATCCAGTGGCGAACAACGATATCTTCCAGGTGCTTCGTGGCTCGGTCGGACAGGTGTTGAATCTCGCGATCAACGACACCGATTCGGAAAATCAGCTCGACCTGACTTCCATTGTGATCGTTGCGGCACCGACACAAGGCACGCTGGTAGTCAACACCGATGGTACCGTGAGCTACACCAGTACTGCAGGCACCACGGCTGCAACGGATACGTTCACCTACACGATCAAGGATCAGCTGGGACTAGTCTCCAATCTGGGAACGGTGACGATCAACCTGATTTGATCAGGTGTTAGTTGCGACATCAACCTGTGGCACTGTACTCGGTAAGTCCGAGTGCAGTGGAGTTCGCCCGTTTGGAAAAGTTTGATACGGGCACCTGGCAACGGAGGTTGTGGCACTGAACGCGGTACTCCGCGATCAGTGGGGTTCTTGCGAGAAGGTGCGTTAACCAGCACTGATCTGTGGAGTAGCACAGTTCAGTGCCACTCATTTACTACCTTCGCCTGGCAACCAGATAGGAACTGTTCCTTCCACAGGCAGCAAGTTGCCATCAAGCCCTGCCCATTCTCTGGCACTGGACCATTTCCAATCAATGGCACGCTCTACCAAGCCTGCACGCACGGGATTGTTGTGGATATACTCAATGATTTGGTGGATGGCTGCGGGTTCAACTTTGTTGCCATCGAAGCCTCCGCCAGGCTGCCAGAAGCGGTAGTAGTCGCGGTTTTTGTTGATGACCCGGAGACGATTCAAAAACGTGGGTGAATGCTGGCGTAGATGTCGAATGGCTTGGCTTCCGACAGGCTGCTTGATGGACCTGAGGATCGGTCCCATCTTGTACTTCTTGCGCTGTGGCCAGATGAGGAGATGAGCGTGGTCCGGCATGATAACCCAGGCCCAGACATGAAAGTCGTGCTTGATCCTGGCTTTCTGCAACGCATTGATGAACCACTGACACGAACGCTCTTTGCTCAGCAGTGGGATACGATGATAACAGGAGAATGTGAGGTAGTGAGCATCTCCTTCGAGTTCGTAATGCTTCATGGTCTTGTAGTGATCGTTCATGGAGCAAAAGTAGCACGACGAAACAAGATTGCAAGCATTGATTGAGTTGCTGGGCGATCTAGTTTAACTGAAGTGGCACTGAACGCGGTACTCCGCGATCAGTGGGGTTCATGCGAGAACGTGGAGCAATTGGCTTGGTGGAAGTGGCGTGCAGAGATTTCGCGTGAGCCAGCACTGATCTGTGGACTACCACAGTTCAGTGCCACGCAGATTGTTTGGTATTCAGCTCAGCGCCACCCGGCCACAGTTCAGTGCCACGACAGTAAGGTAAATGATATTGGCGATGTGGCACTGAACGCGGTACTCCGCGATCAGTGCGGCTCTTGCGAGAACGTAGAGTGCTCACTTGGTGGAAGTGGGTGTGCAGGGTTTTCGCATGATCCAGCACTGATCTGTGGAGTACCACAGTTCAGTGCCACGCAGAATGTTTGGCATTCAGCGCAGTGCCATCCAGCCACCCACCCTACTAGGCTATGGAGTGCAAAACATCTTCAACAGGATTTAAGCCCGATTCAAAGATACTCCTCATATCTCTCGTCAAGTTGCTTAAAAGATTAGCTTGCTTCACACGATTCTCGATAAACTCGATGTCGTTGATGTCAAAAAATGCAACTATCGAAGGGGTTACTAAATTGTCGTCATTGCAAGTCAGCAGAGTGTGTTCCAGAATTTGATTGATAGCAGATCGGTTGTCGGCGTTTGCAATGTGTTTGAATAACTGCGTTGCCATCGCTGCTACATGTATGTCGGAGTGCTTTCCCAACGCAATGATTTCATCGGTGTATTGTGTAACGGCATCTTCCAGAAAACTTAAGGTCAGAAGACCATTGAAGATCGTCTCGTGAGAGGAAGCATGCAATGCCAGTTTCAGTACTGCGTGATCCTGCGAAACATTTCTCTTCTGTTTTTCAATGATAGCATCAAGATGAGCATTACTTGAACTTCGGTCATACTGCTACATTCCAAATGTGTTGCAGTATCGCTCTCGGAGAATTGAGAGCGACACCACAGTCTCGCACATCACTTGCTCTTTGGCATGTTGGAATTCACATCTGGCCCGTAGTAGCGTAGGGTCACCAGCGGTTCGCTGCCGTTGTTGAAGTAGGTGACGCCGGCCTTTGCTCTATCTGCTGTCACGAAGACTTCGTCTTCGGTGAGTTCGCCGAAGCGGATCATGGCGGGGGTTTGTAGGGGGAGGTTGCCGATGAGGCCGCTGCCTTGCACAGCCACCAGGCCGTAGCAGCCGTTGTCTTTGATGGTTACTCTCACGCCGGGGTTGATCGTCAACTCTTTCGCGCTGAACAACTCTTTGCCGTTCACTTTGCCGTAGACGATCCATTTATCGACATAGCCAGCGGAAGCGGTGTCGCCGTCGGGGATGGGTTCCAGGTAGTTGTTCTTCTTGAAGTTGGGATCGACGTTCTTTTCCCAGTCGAGTTGTTCGACGAGGTAGTCGAGATCTTTGTGTTTCGCGGGGGGAACATCTTTCACCAGCAGGCTCCAGGGAACGACTCTTCCTTCGACCATGCTTTGGTACATGCCGAAGACGTCGGAGCCCCATTGGGGTTCGTAGGTGACTAAGGAGCCTGGGGCGTGAAGGACGCAGGGGGGGATGAGCCAGCCGGTGCCGGGTTGTAATCGATACGCTTTGCTGAAGTTGAGGATGCCGTTGTCGCCCTGGTTCCAGTTCTCCAGGCAGCGGCGGATGTCTTCTTTGGTGGTGCCGGGTTCCAGGCCCATGAAGGTGTAGGGGAAGTTGTTGCCGATCGAGTTCATCTGCGGGGGGAAGTAGTACGATTCGGGCTTGCCTTGCTGGCCGACGAGCTTGGCTTGCTCGTCGTTCTGGTGCATGTGGTGGGGGATGGGGCCCATGTTATCGAAGAACTTGCTGTAGACCGGCCAGCGCTGGTACTTGTTCCACATCGCTTCGCCGATAAACTTTTTGCCTTCGAGGGCGATGGCTTCCTTCAGGGTGAACAGGCGTTTGCCATCCTGCACGATGAAGCTCAGGCCTTCATCAGGGGATGCATTTTCGTTGGCAGCAGGTGTGGTGCTGGAGAACCAGCGTTCGTCGATACCGCCACGGTGGGCTCCGAGGGCGTAGATGTCAGCGGGATGCAGCTTGAGTCGGCGGCCTGGGGTGAGGAACGAGCGGGGCACCCAGGTGGGAGCAAGACGGACAATGCCTTCACCGGCTTCGAGGATCTGCTTAACGTCTGCTGCTGATGCCATGGGATATAAGTCCTGAGTGCTGAGTCCTGAGTGCTGAGAATAGCAGCGCTCATTCAAGGTAGTGGTTTCTGATCTGTCGAGGTATGCGGCTCGGCAGGAGCCTCGCCCTCCCACCGCTTGCTGGTTGGGCAAACAGTTTCTCACATCATGATAGAAGGTGAGGCAAGGTGCAAGGAAAAAGAAAACGCCCTTGCTCGGAAGCAGGGCGTTGGTGTCTTACTCAAGATGAGTTCTTTGTTACTTCTTCTCACCATCTGGTGCAGCAGCAGCAGGTGGGGTATTAGCGGCAGGAGGTACATCAGCATTCAGCACGTTTGCTTTGTTGCCAACGACCTGTGGTACGCTGATGCCCAGCTCGCTGAGAAACTTCGGAAGCTGGACGATGCGGATGCCCTTTTCAAGAGCTTCCTTCTGTACTTCCTGGCCTTCTCGCATCATTTCAGTGGCTTTGTTCACAGCTACTTGCTGCTTCGCACCACGAGCGCTGATGGTAGGTACATCGCCGAGGACGACGACATCGGTGTTGTAATCAATCTTGCCCTTGGGCTTGTAGCTGTTGGCCTTGTCGAGGTAGAGGTCGATTTCAGCGCCTTGAGCACGAAGCAGGTTGATGAGTGAGGGGAGATCATCGGTGCCGTCGCCATCGAGATCGAATTCGCCGACGAGAGCAACGCGAGTCTTCTTGGCAGGATCCCAGACGACGTTGAATAGGAAGTCGCCCTTGTAGAGAGGCATGGTGCTACGGGCAAAGTCGCGAGGTTCGCTGGTGAAGAAGGCGTTCCAGTAGTTGGTTTCTTCTTCAGGGGTCATGTCGGAACGGGGAGGAGCTTTGCGTTCTGACCCAGGACGTGCCATGCGGGTAACGCGAACTTGAGCAAGCTGATCGCCGAGGATTTTGACAACAACAGCCTCAGCCTTCTTCATGGGGCTGGCGTTGCCGTTGGCATCATGTTCGTGAATGGAGAAGGTCAGTCCGATGGGGAGATTGACAGCAGAGCCGAGGTCGATGACGGCGAGGTTGGTAGCAGGGTTGTAGTCAACAATACGGGCCTTGGGAACATTCGTGCTGGTGATGCGGTTTTGATCGAGCTTTTCGATCTTAGCACGGTACTTCTCAGCTTCCTTGGCTGATTCAGCAACGTGGACAGCCTTGTTTTCCTTGAGCTTACTCTCGAAGGTGGTTTTGAGTTCAGTAGCCTGTTTTTCCACTTCGTTGGTAGTGGCGGTATTCGCATTGATAGCGGAAGTAATGATTTCGTCCTTCTGCTTCAGCTTGTTCTGTTTGTCGAGTTCCATGGAGTCTTGAGCAGCTTTGAGACGCTGGGTGAAGACGAGATCATTCCATTCCTTCTTGTAGTCGCCGAAGTCTTTGGTCATCTTGGCAAGATTGGCTTCAGCAGTCTTGAGCTTTTCAGTGCTGGTAGCGAGCTGTTGAGTGAGTTGTTTTACCTTGTCAATCAGGGTGATAGCTGGCTTACCGGAAGTGGCTGACCAGGGGCCAACGAGGCCGTTATCATTGGGGCCACGACCCATGAGTTCCTTCCAGACCTTGCCATCGTACCAGGCATGGCTGTTAGCAGGCAGATCGGACTGTGCCTTGGCGATGTTTTCCTTCATCGCATTGATTTCATCCGATGTCAGGGTGGTATCACCCACAACAGAACGGAGGATAGGCAGGAAGACATTAGCAGCAGCGTTGCGCTGGTCTTCCATTTTCTTCTGGGTGGCTACAGCAGCAGCTTCCTTGGTGTTCGCCTGGTCAATCTTGTCTTGTGCGAGATAGAACATCACGCCCAAGCCCAGATTCAGGAGGATAGAGAAGACCAGGAAGACGATCAGCACGGTATTTGATTGGGGCTGATCTGAACCAGACCGAGACGATTTCCGTGCCATGCTGTAATACTCCGAAGCGCAATACTGACTTGTGGTACCCCGCATCAGCCATAGGCTGAGCGCTGCTCACGGGTTCCCTGTATTCCCCAGGCTGAAGTCAGGTTCAGCCGAAACCAGTCGGGTGCTACTTACTTCAGTATGACCGTTCCGTAGCTTCTGTCAATCAGGTAGATGAGGAAGGACGGGAACTCTGGTGTAGCGAGAGGGACTGTTATTCCGTTAGTAGGGGCAACGACAGGGAAACCGCAGTTGCTAGGGTGACTTTGAGTTCTTATTCTATCCCCGTAGGCCGACGTTTCTCCAGAGTCGGTTCCCACTTTTTGGTGAATGAGTTAGACCATGGCAACCGTTTCGCACCTTGATCTGAAGCCCGGTCAACGGGTCAAAATCACTCAAACCGTGAAAGTTGGCAGCAAAAGCTGGCCCCATGCCGTCGAAGGCGTGGTGCGGGATGTGAAGACCCTGGTGACCGGTCTGGCGACCCAGCGGAACCACGACGACATCATCACTGTGGCTACCGTTCACTTCATGAAGGACAACAAGGAGCTGAGCAGCATTGCGGTTGATGAGAAGACACAGATTGAACTGATTTGAGTGTTGTCATCACGCTTGGTCGTGATGACGATGGTGATGAGAATCCCCTGCAACCTCCGGCCACCGTGCCAGCGAGGGGGCACCATGCGGAAGGAAGTGTGTGGTGCAGGCTATCGGTAGTGTGAACACAAGAAATGGACTCTCTTCGTCGCTGTCATCACGACGGAGCGTGATGACTACTATCCTGGTGATGACTACTTTCGTGGGGTGTATGCCCTATCGGCCGACGACGACGAAGGTGACGACCGGGTTAGTGCCAACGCTGACATTACCGACGGCACCGCTTACCAATGTGAAGGAATTGCTGGAGAAGGCCGTCACGGCCCGGGGTGGCGAAGCAGCACTCAAGAAGTTGAGGGGCGTAGCCTATCAGGGTAAGGGAAAATCGACACCCAGCGGTGTGGTGTCCAATATGACCTTCCGCACTACTGTCGCCTTGCCTGATCGCATCCGTGATGAAACCGACTATGACAACGGCACCAGGTTTGTGCAGGTACTGCAGCGTACCAAGGGCTGGGTGTCGATCAACGGAACGGTGAAGGAGATGGATACCGTCAATCTCAAGTCCATTCAAGAATCGCTCTACGTCAGTGAATTGCTTACCTTGCTGCCACTACGTGACGCGAAGTTTACCCTGGAGCCTCTTCCAGAACAGCGACGCGAGGGCGTGATGACGATCGGGTTTATTGTGAAATCCAAAGACCAGCGTGATGTGATGATGTGCTTTGATAAGGAAACCAGCCTGCCACTTTTGTGTAAAAGCAAAGTTACCGACTCCAATCTGTTCGTTGAGCATGAACAGGAGATTTTCTTTACTCACTTTGAATCAGTGGAAGGCTTGCAGTTCCCCCGCCGCTGGGTGATCTATACGGACGGGAACCTCTCGATGGAATTGAACTACGAGACGCTAAAGTTCGTTGAGAAGATGGACGACGTTCTCTTCGCCAAGCCGTAGTATCGTGGTATGCAGCCTCAGCGACCGATCTACCTGGATTACAATGCCACCACACCGATTGATCCAGCGGTGCGGCAAGCGATGTTGCCTTACCTCGACGAGCACTTTGGCAACCCGAGCAGCACCCATGCCTATGGTCGAACGACACACCACGCGGTAGAGAAGGGCAGGTTGCAACTCGCTGAGTTAGTGGGGGCTTCGTCGAGCGAGATCATCTTCACTGGCAACGGTACCGAAGCGAGCAACCAGGCCTTGTTTGGTGTCACTCGTCGGCATCGTTCTCAGGCACGCGATTGGCAGATCATCATCTCAGCGGTGGAACACCCAGCCACGATGCAGCCAGCACTGGAACTGGTGGAGCAGGGATTCAAGTTGGTCGTGTTGCCTGTGGATCGGTATGGAATGGTGCAGGTGGAGGCACTCGAAGCAGCGCTCAAGAAGAAGACGCTACTGGTCTCGATCATGCATTCCAATAACGAAGTGGGCACACTTCAGCCGATCAAAACCATCAGCATACTAGCCCATGCAGCGGGGGCGCTCATGCATACCGATGTCGCCCAGTCGCTAGGGAAGTTAGCTATTGATGTGGATGAGTTGGAAGTCGATCTGATGACAATAGCGGGGCACAAGCTCTATGCCCCCAAGGGCATCGGGGCACTCTATGTCAGGCATCAGACTCCCCTCGATTCGTTTGTGTATGGCGCAGCCCATGAACGGGGACGACGTGCTGGAACAGAGAATGTACCCTACATCGTCGGGCTAGGCCAGGCAGCAGAGATCGCACAACACACACTGCGACAAGCCACACCACGACTCCAGGAACTGCGGGACCGCTTGTGGTCGCGTCTGGTTGATGGCTTAGGTGATGATATTCAATTGCATGGCCACCCGACGGAAAGACTACCTAACACGATCAACTTCAGCATTGCGGGGTGGATTGGTGACGATCTGCTGGAAGCTTGCTCGGGGATTGCAGGCTCGACGGGTTCAGCGTGTCATGCCGGGAAGATGGATGTTTCCCCCGTGCTGGCTGCGATGGGGTTGTCGGTGCCCGTTGCGAGGGGAGCAATCAGGCTGTCGGTGGGGCGGTTCACGATGGAGGAGGAAGTGGAGAAAGGGGCGAAAGAGATAGTGGATATCTCGTCCCCGGCCTCCGGCCGGGGATGAACTGCATGCCTACCTCCGGCAGGTTGCAATCGTGAGAGGGCTTCTTGTTACTGCAAAGTGGTGATGGACGCTCATCATCGCTGCCCGGCGGAGCCGGGCTTCCAGTGCGTCCCCTGGCGGAGCCAGGGGACGAGGGCATCGTGTCTTATGGATAAAGGCCGCGGATGTCTTTTTCGCGGGCGACTTTCTCAACGCCAAGGGTGAGGGCGGCGATGCGGTTGTTGCGGAAGCTTCGATCCTTGGCGAGCTTCCTCACTCGTGAGTAGGCATCTTCCATCAGGCGTTGCAGGCGTTTCTGCACTTCGGATTCATCCCAGAAGAGCTGCTGCAGATCCTGCACCCATTCGAAGTAGCTGACCGTCACACCGCCGGCATTGCAGAGAATGTCGGGGATGATGAAGATGCCCTTCTCATCGAGGATGTCATCCGCTTCGGGGGTCGTTGGGCCGTTAGCGCCTTCGGCAATGATCTTGCACTGGAGGTTGCCTGCATTCTCAGCGTTGATCACCCGTTCGAGTGCAGCAGGAACGAGAACCGTGCACTTCATTTCCAGCATTCGTTGAGGATCAACCTTCTTACCCTTCGGGAAGTCGGGCAGGCCCGTCGGGTTGGCAGCGACATGCTTGGAGAGGGCTTCGATATCGAGGCCCTCTTCGTTCATGATGGCACCGTAACGATCCGAGACAGCCAGAATCTTCACACCCCGCTGAGTCAGTTCGTTGCAAGCGACAGAACCGACGTTGCCGAACCCCTGGACGACAGCCGTGGCCTGCTTGGGGTCAATTCCCATTTCTTTGAGTGCACACATGATGGTGTAGACCACACCTCGTCCAGTGGCTTCACGGCGACCGACGCAGCCACCAATCTCGACGGGTTTGCCGGTAACGATCTCCGGGCAAGCATGGCCGATGCTCATGGAGTAGGTGTCCATGATCCAGGCCATCGTCTGTTCATCGGTACCAACGTCGGGAGCCATCACATCAATGCGCGGCCCGATCATAGGTAGCAGTTCTTCAGTGTAGCGGCGAGTAATTCGCTCGAGTTCCCGCTTACTGTGCTTGACGGGGTCAACAGTCACACCACCCTTGCCACCGCCGAAGGGCAGGTTCATCAAACCGCACTTCCACGACATCCACATAGCCAGTGCTGCGACCTCGCCGAGATCGACGGCGGGGTGAAAGCGTAAGCCACCCTTGGCCGGGCCGCTGGTGATGTGGTGCTGAACCCGGAAGCCATTGAAGACCTGGGTTTCACCATTATCGAGGCGAACGGGGACAGCGACGATGAAGCTACGCTTGGGAACGCTGAGGCGATCGAGGATACCCGGTTCGAGTTCGCTGCGCTCGGCGACTTTGACCATCTGCTGACGGGCCATGCGGAACACGGGCGATGAATCGAGCATCGGGTGTTCTTTGAACTGAATGTTCTTGTGTTTGATTTGATCTTTCATGGGGGCCACGTCATGAACTCCTGAACGGATTAATGAAGGGAGAGAGGGGACCTGCGTCACCAGTGCTTAATGTAGTGGTCTGGAAGCGGGTAACCAGCGTGGTGGAGGGGGATTGTTTTGTGGTGCTACATGACTTTGCAGACTACTTTCCAGCATGATGTGTTACAATGAAACCAGAGGAGACTGGTAAATGAGTGCAGTGCCCAAACGTCGGATATCGATCCAGGATTACTTTGCCATCGAACGTGATGCTTCGTTCAAGAGCGAGTATTTCGATGGCGAGATGTTTGCGATGGCAGGGGCGAGTTCATCACACACGTTCATCAAGGGGAATCTGGAAGGTGAACTGTATCGTCAACTGAAGGGTGGACCCTGCCGAGCTGCATCAAGCGATCTACGAGTGAAGGTTGAGAAAACAGGATTGGTTACTTACCCAGATGTGGTCATCTTGTGTGGCAAGCAGGAAGTCGTGAGCGAAGACGACAACACAATCAAGAATCCTGTTTGCCTGATTGAAGTGCTCTCACCCAGCACCGAGAACTATGATCGAAGTACCAAGTTCCGCCACTATCAGCAGATCGACAGTCTGAAGGAATACATCCTCGTAGCTCAGGATGAACCACTGTGCCAGCGTTTCGTCAGGCAGCCTGATCAATCCTGGCAGTTGGTTACCTTTGAAGGGATGGACGCAACGCTGGCTTTCACCTCGGTGCAGGCAAGCATCACCCTGGTCGATATCTACAACGGTGTCAGCTTCCCGGAAAAGAAACTCAGGCAGATCGTTGACCTTCCCATGTAGTTGAACCTCGCATGTATTCACCTTGTCTCACTCACTGTCTTTCTGCACTTGAGTGAGAAGCTATGTCAGCATCCTGGATTCATCAGCTTCAAGCATTCGCTGAGTCGCGTGGTCGAACCACCTGGCAAGTGCCGAATGGTATCGGCATCGACTTCGTTGATGGTTACGATGCCTGCTGGTTTCTTCTGAATGAAGTGACTTCGACGATTCCACTGTCTGAAGAGCCGAACGATATTGAGCCACTGGTTCGAGAGTTTCTCGACCTCGAAGCCCGCCGGCAGCAGGCACTCACAATCATCAGACAAGTGCTGATTGATCAACACATCGCTACCCGGCGCGAGAAGTCAGGCGACTGGTCGATTCAGTTCAAGGGTGGTTCCTCTTCCAGCATCAGTGTTGGGGCGAGACTCACCTGTCTCTTGCGTCAGAATCCCAGCATGGAAAAGGTGATAGCAGCTTCCTCGAAGGGACGTTCATTCGGAAGTTGTATCCAGCGCGGATGAAACGGTATCTGGAGCTGAAGACAGCAGATGCTGATCTGCCTTGGCAGGACGATACATCCATCGAGATCAAGAGTAATCTGGCAAGTGTGCTGGGCTGGATGGGGGTGTGCAAGTTTATCAAAAAGATAGGTGACACTGATGGCGATGAAACTCACTTGACCGATGTCATGGCAATGGCCAGGGAGGCGAAGCCGAAGGGTCGGGTGGCTGAGATGCTGCTGGCGATGAATGAGCAGATACCGGAGGTCGAAGCAAGTCTTGATATAGGCGATGGTAATATCGATCTACAGTTTGACGATGAATTCGATTCGTTTGAGATCGATCTACGGTCCAGAAAAGTGGTGGAACTCATCAAGCAATCAGGACCAAGCGAGGCTGCGTCTGCGTTGGTGGACGACTATCGCTTGTACAACAGTCAGCGTTCTCGATTGCTGAACGTCTTCAAGCTGGCTGCCCAGAAGATAAGTTGGAAGTGGGAATCAGGGTATCAGCACTGGTACTTTGGTGCATCGCTTCGTGAGGTTGCTATTCCGCTCGGCGAGGAATTGACGAAAGCACTGGATCGTAGCAGTGGTGATGCAGCAGGGGCAATCAAGGTACTGCTTGCGCCAGGGGCGGCATTCACCCAGGCATGCCTGGAGTTGATCAGCCAGGAAATGTTGGATGCGCCGACGATCTCGTCCACACCACTATTGCCTTATGTTGCTCAGGCACCCAAACTGGTGTCGCTGACTACGGATATTGTTGCGAAGATGGAAGCGTTTCACCAGCGATCTTTGAGTGAACACCTCGCATCAGATCGTGGCCTCTACTGCTATCTGGATCGTCTCCGCTATGAGCCTTGCGTTGATGTTTGGGCGATACCTGATGATTGGCTGCGCGCAGCAGATAGAGAACTGAGCAGGGAGTATGTTCCGGATATTGCACTACTAGTACTTCTGGATTTTGAGGACGATCGAGTGCAGCCACTACTGAAAAAGCGTTTGTATGAAGAGATGCTCTACACAGACGTTGACGAGGCAGTAGTTCAACTGGCATGGAGGCATCGCAACCTCTTGCCAGTATTGGGCAAAGTCTGGTTTGAACCATGTTATGACAATGTGCCTCACGCTGAATATCGTCAGCGGCTTGGCGATCCCATTGCCATTCGCCAACTGGTCGTCGAGACTAACTTCGATGCTCTCAACATCCTCGAGTGGCCTACGAACATCACGCGAATGATTGCGGAGCAGTGGATCACACCGGCACAGCGCACGAAGTATGGTGAACAGCTTCTCCACTGGGCTCGCACGCACTACCAGTGGGAACCGTATCGGGATGGGCCTTTCGCTGCAGCTTGGGCTTTGAACCTGCATGAGGTGATGGATGCCTTGGAGGAGAATCCGTACCTGACAGAGTTCCTGCTCTGTTACAACGACAATCGCGAGCTGTTCGCGGAGCCTGGGATTTACTTAGCGGAGAAGGCGCTGCTCTACTGGTCGTTGCTCAAACCAACCAAGCTGCTGGCCCAGATCATCGCTTCGACTGATCCGCAGGTATTCCGGCAGGCCAACCGTGGTACAGCTACCTCGCTCAGGAATCTGGGTGTGGATCAGGAAGAACTGCTGAATCACTGGTACCGATCACTGAAAATACCCTTGGCTATCGCATGGCATCGGTGCAGGCAGGCGGGTGTTGTTTAGGTAATCGTACGCATTTGCTTTCATGAAGCTGATGATTGTGCTAGAGTGTGATGATCGCGCAATATTCATGGTTTTTTGGAAGGGAATCGTCGTTTATGTCGGCAGTATCCGGAACACCACGCCCTGCTTCGATTGCTGTCGTCGAAGCTGCCACCAGTGATGGTCAAAAGCATACTGCCCAAATCGTTGATGTTTCGGATACAGGCCTGAAGCTGAAGGTGCGGTATCAGTTCGATGAAGGCAGCATGGTGCGAATCGATTTGCCTTGCGAGGAGTTGGGGCCGGTGACCACGGTGCTGGCGTGTGTCATGCAGCGTCGGCACGAAAGTGATGGGCTGTGGATGCTGGCTTGTCAGTTCTGTACCGAGTTGGACGATGATGACCTGACTGCACTAGGGGTCAAGCGGGAGCTGATTGAGAAACCTGAGAGTGACAATCGAAGCTACAAACGCTACCCCGCCAAGGCACAGGTGCTGTACAAGAACATGCGGTCGAGTTCTGAGCCGGTCTACCCCGGGGCAGTGCTCAATGCTTCGCCGACTGGTATTGGCTTGCGGGTAAAAGAGGCACTGGTGCCTGGCTCGCTGCTGGACCTTACGGTTCAAGGTGAACGAGGCCAGAAGCTGTTTGAAATCCTGGCCTGCGTGGTCTATCGCCATATGGAAAAGGACAATCAGTACACCGTAGGCTGCAACTTCATTCGTGAGCTGAGCGAAGAAGAGCTAAGCAGCTTGAACTAGATTACTTCACACCCTTGATAGCAGCGAGATACTCAACAATCTGCTTTTCGACCGGTGCATCGATCTTTGCGCCGTAGACGGTCACCATCTTCTTCACGACCTCTGTCCACTTGGTAGCGGGGAAGTTTGGCTGGGTCATCGTCAAGCGAGTGGAATGGCAGGTAGTGCAATTGCTGACGAATTCAGACTTGTGGGGTCCCGTGGGGACGTTGGGTTCGCGAGGAGACATGTCAGAAGGGTCATTCAGCAACTTGACCTGAACCACAAGGGGTTTGCCAGCGGGGATCAGGTTTTCCATCAACATGATGGCTGCGTAGGCCACAGCAGCAACGGCAGCGATGGCAACCACAGCGGTGAGAACTGGTTTCATAGTACTTAGCTGGGAGAGAGAGGGCTGGGTTGTTGGTTGAATAGCTACGCCTGTTGTAACAAACAACCAACAACCATCAACTGCTAACTTTGTTACTTCTTGCGTTTGAGGACGAAAAGGAAAGCGTTCTTGCCATCGAATTTTGAGGGGCGGTCGCCTTCTGGTGCGTAGCAGAGTTTGACATCGTCGCCTTCGAGGCTAATGATACCCTTAGCCTTCATGCCTGCACCAAAGGGGCTCTCGGTGATTTCAAGATCGATGTTGACCGGGTTGGCTTTATCATCGGTGGTGAACTTGAACTTGAAGGTCTGATCATTGTTCTTGAGCGTCATAATATCTTTGGCGATCTCGAACTCTGCCTTCTTCATGTCATCGCCAGCTTCATTGCCGTTCTTCATACCTGAAACGAAGGTCCATTTGCCTTCGAGCTTCTTGGCATCGAACTTCTTGTCATCAGCTTGCAGCGAGGAAACCACGACGAGCGCGAGGCAGGCCGTCAGAAAACGAATCATCGTACCACTCCAGCAGAAATGAGTATTTGGACATGTGAATAGTGGCATCACTATTCAGTTCTCCCATTATACAAACCGGCTCTGTGCAGGCGAATTGGACTTTCCTATTGGATTGACGATTGCTCTGCGAAGCATGACAATGAATTTTCCATGACATCGGGTAAACCCTCTTGATCTTTGCAGCGTAGTAGCCTTAGGGCAGGAAGCGACGACTCGTGAAGCAGCCTCGGCCTCCTCTGGAGCAAAGCCCTGACGACAGCGACGAAGCCTTGCTGGCTCGTTTCTGTGCAGGCGATGCTGCAGCGTATGGTGATCTGCTACGTCGCTTCCAAGGCGAAATCTTCTCCTACCTCAAACGCTACCTGGGGCAGGATGCTCTGGCAGACGATGTCTTCCAGAACACCTTTATCCAGGTGTATCAGAAAGCTGGGCAGTTTGAGCAAGGTAGAAAGGTAAAGCCTTGGCTCTATGCCATCGCCACGCATCAGGCTATCGACATGCTTCGTCGGCAGAACCGACGACCGGCGGTCAGCCTGGAGCAATTGACCAGTGACGATGATGCACTGAACTGGTCTGATACGCTGACATCGGCTGAGGTAGATCCACTGGATGGATTGGAATTGGCTGAGCGACGGGAGAAGGTGAAGGAAGCACTCGAATCGCTTCCCGAACATCTTCGCCTGACCATCATTCTGGCGTATTACCAGGGACTGAAGTACAAGGACATTGCGGACATCATGAAGATTCCGGTGGGTACGGTGAAGTCTCGATTGCACGCAGCGATGCAGAAGCTTCAGGAAGCGTTGCTTTCCACAGAAGCAGCGCAGCTCTAACCAGGACGCTCTCATGAAACCCGATCTTCTCGGCTACCTGATGAACGCGGTCGAACCTGATGAGGCTCGTCAGATCGAGGAATTACTCGATACGCAGCCTGAGTTGCGCAAGGAGATGATCAATCAGCGAGCGTTGCTGGCCCCGCTGGATTTGATCGAAAACTTCGAACCATCCGCAGATCTGATCTACAAGACACTGCGTGGGGTCGCTACGGCTCGCAGCCTGGAAATGCCTGTAGTCGTCTCGTCATCAAGCCCACCCGTAAACAAAGCATCTGCTCCCCTCTCGGCGATTGAACCCTGGAAGATCAGCGAGTACGAATCAGCACCGACCAATTGGCGGCGGGCCGATGCTTGGGCGTTGATTGCAGTGGTGCTACTAATCTGTCTGGGAATCCCACCTGTCCTGCAGTTTGTGCGTGACCGGGCACTGCAGACTGAATGCAAAGACAACATGCGACAGGTGTACTCTGCACTCGACAACTACATGCGAGATCACAATAACTCCATACCAGCCCTCAGCGAAACAGGCCCAACATCGCATGCAGGTACTTATGCTGTTGCCCTTCGGGACAAAGGGCTTTGGGGCGATTCACTACGACTGAGTTGTCCACCCGGTGGTCCGAAAACACCGCCTACGCTGGAAGAGATCAAGCAGCACAAGGAAGAAGAGCAGGCCTACTGGCAGAACTTCGCGGGCAGCTATGCGTACCACCTGGGCTATGTCACCAAGGAGAATGGAAAAGATATCGTTCAAGCTCTCAAACGGGGCGATGGCGATTCGCTACCTATCCTGGCTGACCGTGCTCCTCGCTTTGGTGAAGTAGCCGACTGGGCAAATGCCAACAGCCCCAATCATGGCGGCCGTGGGCAGAATGTGCTGCATCTGGGCGGACATGTTCAATTCATCCCCTTTCGCAGTGCAGCAGGTGGTGAAGACAACGACATTTTCCGTAATCAGAATAATCAGCAACATGCAGGACTAAGGATCAAGGATATTGTCTTAGGTTCTTCCGAAGCACGACCTCTACCGAGCTATGTGCCGATGGATTAGTTTCTGAGTTGTTAGTTGTTCGTGGTTGGTTGTTAGTTGAAGACTTGAGTAGCTTGATAGGTAACTTCGTATTCTGAACTAACAACCAGCAACTACAACTAGCAACTGACATTATGTACCCCCTCATCCTTGGCACTCGTAACAAAAAGAAGATCAAAGAGATTGCACCGCTGCTGGCTTATCTGCCCATTCAGTTGATTGATGTGGGGCAGTTGCCTGAGGTGCCTGAAATTGCCGAAGACGGGAAGACTTTCCTGGCTAATGCATCTGCCAAGGCACAGGGGGTGGCGATTGCAGCCAAGCAATGGACGCTGGCGGAAGACAGCGGTCTGGTGGTGCCAGCGTTGGGTAACGAACCTGGGGTAGATTCAGCCATCTATGCTGGCACTCATGGTGATGATGCTGCGAACAACATGAAGCTGCTGGGGAAGATAGCGGGTATCCCCGAAGAGCAGCGGGGCGCGTACTATGTTTGCGTAGCGGTGCTGTGCAACCCTGCAGGCGAGATCGTCGCTGTCACCGAAGGTCGCTGTCATGGCAGGATCATCAGTTCTGCACATGGTCTGGGTGGCTTCGGGTATGATCCCTTGTTCCTGGTGCCTGAGTATCACAAGACGTTTGGTGAGTTGGCCCCGGTGGTGAAAGCAGCGCTCAGCCATCGGTCGAAGGCGATTACCAACATGCGACCGGCCCTGGTGCAACACGTGATCCATGCTGCATCGCAGAAATAACTCGAAGAATCCGACAAACTCTCTTGACGAAACCGGCGGAGAACCTTACTGTTCATGTAGGTTGATTGAACGTACAGTTCTCAGCCACGTTGAAAGTATTACCTGCCCCTTTCATTCTGACCGTTGCACCAACCACGTCTCGTGTTGACTTCGCCAGCGATGATTGCATGGGGTATTTTCAGGTGAACCTCAGTTCAACAGTGATGTGTTTTCCTGCTGAACCGTTTGATTCGAGCCTTGTTTGGATTGTTTTGTGACTTGTTTGTTTCCCATACACCATGGCTAAAGTGTCGCTGCATCCTGCAGTGATGTTAGCTGTTGTCTGAAAGAGATCGATGAAATCATGCGTTCGGGAGTGTTAACGCCCCAACACTCCAGCTTGTTTGCGGTTCACGGAATCGCATTACTTCCCGTTACTGGATTCAGCAGTCCTGACACAGAGTCAGGATGCTGAGGTACATTGATACAGGTGTCTCCTGAGTACTGATTCATTTCGCATTTTGCGTGATCCTACCGTTTACCTTGTTGGCAGGCAGTCTGTCTCCTCGGCAGAACTGGATCGCTTCCTGAGCGATCACAATGTTGCTACCTGGAACACGGACAGCGAGATTGCTGGTGAAAAATTAAGCGAAGTGGCAGGTCGTGTCTGCTACATGAGCTTCGCCAAGCCCAGGCCGGGTGGCAATGAAGCGTACTTGAAGCACATTCTCGAAGTGGGGCATGGCTCCGTTCTTGAGCATGGCGTGTGGAACTTCATCTTCACCGGTATCAATCGAGCTGTGACCCATGAACTGATTCGTCACCGGGCCGGCTGGGCCTATTCCCAGTTGAGCCAGCGCTATGTGGATGAATCGGTGGCGGAATATGTCGAACCTGACTGTATCGCGGATGACCCTGAGCTACACGAACTCTGGGTCAAGACTGTAAAAACCACCCACGAAGCGTACGTAAAGTTAGCAGAAAAGCTGACTGAGAAATTCGCCGATGAGCCAGAAAAGACACTTCGTCGGAAAATGGCACGCCAAGCGGCACGATCTGTGCTGCCTAACGCAACGGAAACCAAGATTTTTGTGACTGCCAACACTCGGGCACTACGCCATTTCATCGAAATGCGTGGCAGTCGTCATGCTGATGTGGAGATTCGCAAGCTGGCAATAGCCCTCTTGCGGGTGTGTCAGCAGGAAGCCCCGCATCTTTTTGGTGATTATGAACTCGTTACATTACCGGACGGAACACATGAGGCCAGCACACCATACCGAAAGGTCTGATGGTTACCCACCCCGCCAGGGAGGCGGTGGTGGCGGACACTACGGACGACGCGGGCAAGGCCAGGGCCAGGGGCAAGGTCAGGCACGCGGGCATGGTCGTGGCTATGGTCACGGGCAAGGCCAGGGAAACCAACAAGGCTATGGCCAGGGCGGCCAAGGCTACGGACAAGGTGGTGGCCATGGGAATAGTCAGGGCCAAGCTTATAGCCGTGGTGGACAAGGTGGCTACGGCCATCAAGGCCAGGGACAACAAGGCGGCTACCAGGGTGGCGGCGGACAACAGCGTCGTCAAGGTGGCGGACGCTATGGCCAACAGCAAGGTGGTTACGGCGGTGGTGGTCAAGGCCGCTACCAGAACCAGCAGCGACGCTATCAGGGTGGGAACAACCCCCCTCGCTCCGCTGCAGACCTTGCTGCCCAGCCTTTACCTGGGATGGATGTTCCTGGTGAGGATCAGTTGCTGGCGCCTGCCACTCCAGCCATTACTCCGCTGACCACCTTCACAGGCATTCTGGAACTGCACCCGAAGGGGTATGGCTTCCTACGTCAACTCAAACGCTACATGATGGCACAACAAGGCGATCCCTATGTGGGCAATCACCTCGTTGAACGTTTCCATCTGCCTGCTGGAGTGCTCATAGAAGGCACACTGGAACCAGGCCCTCCAGGCTCGATGGGACCACGACTGCGTAGTATTGAGAAGATCGAAGGTCAGCCTGCTGCTCCTATCGCTCATCGTGATTTTGAGACGCTCACTCCGATTGATCCCGAACAGTGGATCAGGCTCGAAACCAATGTCGAACCGATCAGCACTCGCGTGCTGGATATGCTGGCTCCCATCGGTAAAGGCCAGCGTGGTTTGATCGTGGCACCTCCACGTTCAGGCAAGACGGTGCTGCTGCAGAACATCGCAACAGCGGTAGCGACGAACTTCCCTGAAATGCACATCATGGTCATTCTGGTCGATGAGCGGCCTGAAGAAGTGACCGACATGAGCCGTACGGTTCGTGGTGAGGTGTGTGCCAGCAGTTCGGATCGTGAAACGATTCAACACATCCGCATGGCTGAGACTGCACTCAACCGGGCCAAGTTCCTGGCCACGCAAGGCAAGGATGTGTTCGTGCTGCTCGACAGCCTGACACGTCTGGCTCGTGCTTACAACAAAGAGAGCAATTCGGGTCGCACCATGACTGGTGGTGTTGACATCAAGGCACTTGAAATCCCGAAGCGATTGTTCGGCTCGGCCCGTGCATTCGAAGAGGGCGGCTCGCTCACCATCATGGGCACCGCCCTCATCGAAACGGGTTCCAAGCAGGACGATGTGATCTTCCAGGAGTTCAAGGGCACGGGCAACATGGAAGTGGTGCTCGACCGCAAGCTTTCGGAACGCCGCATCTACCCAGCCTTCGATATCGGTGCTTCGGGTACCCGCAAGGAAGAACGCATTCTTCCTCCAGAGATGTACAAGCAGGTTACCCTGCTTCGCCGCACCCTGGCTGGCATGAAGAGTGTCGATGCGATGATGATGCTCATCGACAAGCTGCAAAAGAGCAAGACGAACGCAGATTTCCTGGGTATGATCGGGAAATCGATGCGGTAGATTGAATGAACAACTAATGAGCCGAGGGACGTGAGTCCCTCGGCTCAATTCGTTTAGTAGTACTCAATCCCCAAATCAAACGCCACGCGACCGTCCGCCAGCTTGCGGATGTTGGTGATATGTACCGGGGTGCCGCCACCTTTTTGTGAGCGGCTGGAGGGGGTGGTGTAGGGTGTGAAGGCGTTGTTGCTGGCACTCGGGAAGGGCACCACGGTCAGGAATCGGTTGGGACCTTCGGGGCCGGAGATGCCGTGCGATTCTTCGAGGAGTGGCCTGCCATCGACGACTCGCCAGATGAGTAGCCCTTCCGCGGGCAGATCTTTGTCAAAGCTACGAGCGACGCGGTTCTCGAGCAGGAAGTACTCGCTGCCATCTTTGCGAACGAGAATCTTCAAGCACTCATGGTCGTTGGCTGTCACCGGGCTGAGGACAATATGCTGAGGCACCGAAGGATCGACGACAGTTGGTTTGAGCCAGCCCATCATCTCCTTACACCAGCTTGACATGTGGCGGGGTCGCCCCTGCTGGCCGTGACCGTTGGCCATGGTACACCAGATGCCCAGGCCTTCCGAACCTGGGGCTTCGGGGCGGGCGTAGAGATCAGGCAGGCCCAGCATATGGCCAAATTCGTGGGTGATGACGCTATGTGAACTGAAGTTGTTGCCACCCTCGGGACAGATGAAGTAGGACCAGCGTTTGCCTTTGTAGAAGTGGTTCGAGCGGTGAGGCCAATAGAGTCCACCCCGGTTGGTCTGGTAGCGGTCGCCTGCATAGATGAAGAAGATGCCATCGTAGCCATCGAGTGCTGTTTCGCCATCGCGGGCCAGCAGCTTATCCAGAGCTTCGGTCAGCAGAGCATTGCGGTTGGTGTCGTTGGCATACTCTGCCCGTTTGCGGCTGACCTGAATCCACTGGTAGGCTTGCCCTTCGACTCGGAACTTGCCGTATGACTGTTCCCGAAAAAAGTCATTCATCGACCCATAGACCGGCTGGCCTGAAGGGCTCTTGCCTACGTAGCTGCCAGTGCTGAAGAGCATGTTCTCCCAGTCAGCGAGGCCAAAGCGGGGGTTGTGCTTCACGTCGCTGTATTCGATGGGAACAAGAGCCAAGCGATAGACAGGCTTCTTGAAGGTGGTTGCAGTTCGTTCGTCCCATCGGGTTGATTGACGACGACCGCCACCGCTTGCTTCACTAGTCGTGGCTTTCACGTTGAGTTTGAGTTCTTCATTGGCACGCTTCACTACTAATGTCACCGCATCGCCTGCTTTGCGAAGGGCGAGCGTGCTGCTGAAAACATCCGTGCCAGTGATCGGCGTATCATCGAGCTTGACGATGACATCGCCCGCTTTCACTCCTGCGAGTTCAGCGGAGGAACCAGCCTGGAAGCCATCGATCTTGAGGCCATCGACTGATTCGGAGAGCCGAACGCCCAGTGTGATGTTGTTATTGGTCAGCCCCAGTGGACGACTGGTGGCTGCAGCGGTGACCTTGATGTCCTGTTGTTTGCCATCCCGTTCGATCTGGAAAGTGATCACCTCGCCAGCGTTTCTGCCTCGAAGTGATTCAGCCAGGAGCCTACCATCAACGATCTGCTGATCGTCCGCCTTGATGATGGCATCGCCAGCCTTAAGACCAGCCTTGGCTGCCGGGGAATCGACAGCGACACTGCCTATCTTCCAGTAACGATCTGATCCTTGGGGTGGTAGTACATGCAGCCCCACGTACCCTGGCTGCGGCTGAACTTCAGCCACGCTCCAGGTTTTGGGGGCAGCGGTGGTGATGAGTTGCCTGAGTTCCTGGTAGCCTTCGAGCGAGGAGGTACGGTCCTGCTGACGGGGGTCCCAAGGGTGGGGTTTGAATTCTTGAGCAAGGAGCGGGGTAGGAAGTAGCAGGCAGGCAACAGCTAACTGGCGGAGGGTGAACATGTGCAGCACTCACGGGTGGATGTTGTACTTTACCCTCTTGAATAGGCTCGTGCCAGCAGGAATTGATGTCTATGAGAACGTTCTCCTGCGTCGATCCTACAATAGTCGGCAAAGGAATTCACCATGAGCTATTCCAAACTGTGCGAACGTGAACGTGAACGAGCCACCCTGGCTTCCTGTGCCAGCTTACTCGGCTGGGATGAGCGGACCTACCTTCCTGCCAAGGGGCAGGCTTTTCGTGGCGATCAACTGGCGCTCGTCGCCCGGCTGTGCCATGAGATGTTGATCGCCAAAGAGACCGCTGACCTGCTCAGCACTGCAGAAGGCACCACGCTCAGCGATGCGGAACGGGCCAATGTGCAAGGCATCAGGCGGGTGTATGATCGGGCGGTGAAGCTGCCTACCGAACTGGTGGTTGCTCTCGCGAAGGCCACTTCAGCCGGGCAGAACGCCTGGGAACAGGCCAAGCACCAGAACGACTTCGCAAGCTTTCAGCCCTATCTGCAGACCATCATCGATCTGAAACGGGAGGAAGCCAAGGCTGTGGGGTATGTAGATCATCCCTATGATGCGTTGCTGGACGAGTTTGAACCGGGGGCCAAGACCATTGAGCTTCAACGTTTGTTCGACAAGCTTCAGAAGGAACTGGTGCCTCTGATTGCAGCCATCCAGCAGTCTGGCATCGAAGCACCTCGCGAGATTCTTGAGCGGAGCTACCCTGTCGAATCGCAGCGGCAGCTTTCCGAATGGATTTCTGAACAGGTAGGCTTCGATCGATCTGCAGGCAGGCTCGATGTCACCGTTCACCCTTTCTGTTCAGGCATCGGCCCCGGCGATTGTCGCATTACTACCCGGTACAACGAACGTGCCTTCGCCGAGGCCTTCTTCGGTACCCTGCATGAAACCGGGCATGGCATCTACGAGCAGAACCTGCCTGTCGAGTACTTCGGTACTCCGCTGGGCACGGCCTGCTCGCTGGGGATTCATGAAAGTCAATCAAGACTGTGGGAGAACTTCGTCGGCCGCAGCAAGCCCTTCTGGCATGCTAACTGGAAGCGAGTGCAGCAGACCTTTGCCAGCACCCTGAGCGATGTTACCGAAGATCGTTTCTATGCAGCCATCAATGATGTCAGGCCGTCGTTCATTCGCATCGAAGCTGATGAAGCTACCTACAACCTGCATATCATCCTGCGGTTTGAACTCGAGCAGGCATTACTGACTGGTGATTTGAAGGTAGCTGATCTGCCTGGTGCCTGGAATGAACGCATGCAGAAGATGTTCAATCTCAAGGTACCTCGTGACGGCCTGGGTTGCCTGCAGGATGTTCACTGGAGTGCCGGGCTGGTGGGGTATTTCCCGACGTACACGCTGGGGAATCTCTACGCTGCTCAGTTCATGGTGCAAGCAAATGCAGACATGCCTGATCTCGCTTCACAGATTGCTTCGGGACAGTATGCCAAGCTCAAGACCTGGCTAACAACCAACATTCACTCGCATGGCCAACGCTATTCAGCGGGTGAACTGTGTGAGCGCATCACGGGGAAACCCTTGAGTCATCAGCCGTTGATGACGTACTTGAAGGCGAAGTACAGTGAGTTGTATGGTATTTGAGTAGCGGAAGTCGCCAGACTTCCGATGTTGGACGTGAAGTACAAAGACGGAACTCTTGGCGAGTTCCGCTACCGAAAAGAGAAGAACCCATGCGATGGCATGGGTTCTTCTCTCAGCAATTGCATTGGGCGAGATTATTTAGCACGAGCCACCCCCGGCGAGTCGCCGGGGGCTATTTCAAATTCACTAGCTCGCGCTGCCGGCCAGGTTGGCTTCTTTCGGAGCTTCCTTGGCAGGGGTGACTTCCACAGGTTCCTTCTTGCTAGGCACGAAGGTGATCTTCTTTTCGTTCGTCGATGAGCCTTCGACAGGGACCAGTTCGGCACGAATGATGTCGTAGCCGTGGAAGGTACCTCGCAGCAGGTCTTCCGAGAGAGGGTCTTCGAGCAACTGTTCGATGGCTCGACGCAGTGGTCGGGCACCGAACTCGACATTGTAACCCTTCTCGATGAGGTACTCGCGGGCTTCGGGAGTGAGGCTCAGGGTGAGACCCATTTCCTGAAGACGCTTGTAGACCTTCTCCAGTTCGATATCAACGATCTTCTGCAGATCATCGCGGGTGAGCTGGCGGAAGACGATGATATCGTCGAGACGATTCAGGAACTCAGGACGGAAGTAGCGATCCAGCGCCTGCTTCAGCGTTTCCTTCATCTTCTCGTAGTTCGAGTCAGCATCTTTCTTGCCAAACCCGAGCATGCTCTTGTTGGTGACTTCTTCCGCACCGGCATTGGTGGTCATGATCAGAATGGTGTTTCTGAAATCCACAATGCGGCCGAAGCTGTCGGTCAGGCGGCCTTCCTCCATGATCTGGAGCAGCATGTTCCAGACATCGGGGTGGGCCTTCTCGATTTCATCCAGCAGTACCACGCTGTAAGGCCGACGGCGGATTTTCTCGGTGAGCTGGCCACCCTCTTCGTAGCCGACGAAGCCTGGTGGAGCGCCGATCAGACGGCTGACGTTGTGCTTCTCCATGTATTCCGACATGTCGATGGTAACGAGGGCTTCCTCGTTGCCGAACATGAACTCGGCGATACGCTTGGCAAGCAGGGTCTTACCGACACCGGTGGGGCCGGCGAAGATGAAGGTGCCGATGGGTCGCTTGGGATCCTTGATACCCGAACGGCTGCGACGGATCGCCCGGCTGATGCGTTCGATGGCTTCGCCCTGCGAGATAACTCGCTTGCGAATCTCGTCTTCCATCTTGAGCAATCGGCTGGTCTCTTCGTCGCTGAGGCGCTTCAGTGGTACACCGGTCATCTTGCTGACGACCTCGGCGATGACTTCCTCATCGACCACGCCATCGACTTCCTTGGCCTTTTCACGCCACTCCTTGGTGATCTGTTCCTTCTTCTTCTTGACCTTGTCAGCCTGGTCACGAAGCTGAGCAGCTTTCTCGAAGTCCTGCTCGGCGACGGCTGCTTCCTTCTCGGCGTTGAGCCGTTCGATGTCAGCGTCGATTTCCTTGAGATCGGGTGGACGCGTGGTGGCCTTCAGGCGAATGCGGGCACCAGCTTCGTCGATCACATCAATGGCCTTGTCAGGCAGACAGCGGCCGGTGATGTAACGATCGGACAGTTCGACAGCAGCTTCGAGGCCCTTGTCGGTGATCTGCACCCGGTGGTGCGATTCGTAACGGTCGCGAAGCCCCTTGAGGATCTCGACAGCTTCCTTCTTGCTGGGTGGATTAACGATGATCTGCTGGAAGCGACGTTCTAGAGCGCCATCCTTTTCGATGTACTTGCGGAACTCATCCAGCGTGGTAGCACCGATGCACTGGATTTCGCCACGTGCCAGGGCAGGCTTCAGCACGTTGCTGGCATCAATGGCACCTTCAGCGCCACCAGCACCAACCAGGGTGTGAAGCTCGTCGATGAAGAGGATCGTGTTCTTGGCACGACGCACTTCGTTCATCACCGCCTTGATGCGTTCTTCAAACTGGCCACGGTACTTGGTGCCAGCGACCATCATGGCGAGATCGAGGACGACGATACGGCGATCACGCAGCAACTCAGGAACGTTGCCTTCGATGATCATCTGTGCCAGACCTTCGACGATGGCAGTCTTGCCGACGCCTGCTTCGCCGAGGAGCACGGGGTTGTTCTTGGTCCGACGTGAGAGAACCTGAACGACTCGTTCGATTTCGTTGGAACGGCCGATGACAGGATCAAGCTTGGTCTGGCGGGCAAGTTCGGTCAGATCACGACCGAAGCTATCGAGGGCAGGGGTCTTGGAGCGGTTCTGCTTGTTCTTACCGCTGCCACCACCGCCTGATCCACCGCCCGAGCCAACGCCAGCGCCAGCAGTTTCGCCGCCGCCTTCGCCGTTTCCCTCGAGGTTGTGGCCAAGGAGATTGAGGACTTCCTCGCGGACGTCTTCGAGCTTGAGGCCAAGGTTACGGAGCACCTGGGCTGCAACCCCTTCGTCTTCACGTAAGAGGCCAAGCAACAGATGCTCGGTGCCTACATAGTTGTGGCTGAGGTTGCGGGCTTCTTCGATAGCGTATTCGATGACCTTCTTGGCCCGGGGTGTCTGGGGCAGCTTGCCCATCGTCACCATATCAGGGCCGGACTGAACGAGCTTCTCGACCTCGAGGCGAATCTTGCGAAGATCGACATCGAGGTTCTTGAGCACATTGGCTGCCACGCCTGAGCCTTCTTTAACGAGGCCGAGCAGGATGTGTTCGGTGCCGATGTATTCATGATTGAAGCGCTGAGCTTCCTGGTTAGCCAGCTGCATGACCTTGCGGGCACGGTCAGTGAAGCGTTCGTACATGTATTTCTTCCCCTCGCATTGCAGGGAACCAGCCTGGGCGGCGGTTCACTAGAGACAGTAGGAGATTATACGCTGACCAGGGAGAATGAGTAGGTAAACGAGGTGCAGAGCTACGGGCAGGCCATAATCCTGCGATTATTCATAACACAACGGGGGATGGACGCAAGGTGGACTCGTGGGGGACTACATCTAACGATAGAGGTCTTGTCATAAAGTGTGCAATAACAGATGGAAGAGGTTCCTATGCTTAAGTCGCCTTTTGCAGAGTGTTATCCAGAGATTGCCTCATATCCCATCGTTGTCGATGCAAACAACATGCTGCGAGAGGCTCAAGAAAACCAATGGAGTTTTTCGTTATCGATTGAGCAGGCAGATTCGTTGAACGTTGAGGACGTAGTGGACTTTCTTGAAGCTGTCGTCGAACACAGGCAACAATGGTTGCTGGATAACCATGCATCATCTATGAAATTCTACTGCTGGCATGACAAGCAAGCGGGGCAATTGCGATTCAGCCTGATTTCCGACTCGCACAATCATCTTCCATTTACAGGCGAGATCGTCAGTGTCAGTGCAATAGATACTGTTGTTACTGAGTGGTTACTTTCAGAAGCATTGACTGGCATCGAACTAACAGGCCTAGACAAAGCAATGCGTGAAATTGATTCAGAGTACACGACTGTTTGGTCAGTTTTGTTGCCGAGGAACTGCTAAGACTTTTGCAGCATGGCACGATGCGAGAATAACTTCAACATACCAATTCGAAGCAAGCCGGGACTGCTTTTCGCAGCCCGGCATCATCGTGTATCAGGTTATGGATGCAGTCTTACTGCAACCCGCCGTGCACGCGTTCAGGCGTGAGGTGGCTAGGCTGGTCGATCATCCAGAAGCGACGCCATTCGAGGCGGGCTTGCCGAAGATCTTCGGACTGATTCAGCAACTCCTCCATGCGGAGCTGTGGGTCCGATGAATACATATTCAAGGGGAAACAGCCGGTACTACTGGCAACTAGGCACCCGAGCATGGCTGCGAGAATGAGCCGACGCATGTCCTGAATCCCCCCTCGACGTATCGTAGATGCGGTTCAAACCGCACCTGTTACTGAGGAAAGTATCGGATGTAGGGGTTAGCTGACTTGAGTCAGTCTGTAACGATCAGGCAAAGATTATGGCTTTTCAGGCGAAGGAGCTGGGGTGTTTGGAGGTGTTTCTGCCCCGTTTTCATCCTCATAATCGTCATCAACCCCGGGCCGCAGGGGTGGTGCATCAGTGATTTTGTGCACCATTTCTTCCATTCGTTTGCCTGGTTTGAAGGTAACTACATTCTTGGGAGGCACATCAACCCGTTCGCCCGTCCGAGGGTTACGGGCCTTGCGGGCAGCACGTTGTTTGACTTCGAAGACACCGAAATTACGCAGCTCGATACGGTGATCAGGGTTCGAGACCAGGGTTTCAATGATGGCATCAAACGTCAGTTGAACGATCTCTTTGGTCTTGAGTTGAGTAAGACCAAGCAGGTCAGCGATATCTTTGACGATCTCTTTTTTGGTCACGTGCCACTCCTTCGCTGAACGCAACACCTCTTTGGCAGCATCACTGGAATTGATGAAAGTCTAGTAGGAGTAAGAAGTAATGTCAATTGAGCTTCGTTGGTATTGTGGGACTTACGGCGATCTCCTCAGGAGTCAGGAGCCAGAAGACAGGAGACAGTAGGCTAATAACAGGCACTCTTTCCAATTCCGTTCTATATTGATGCTAATGTTGAGACATAGCAGTATTTCATGCTGGCTCCTGTCTCCTGACTACTGTCTACTCCATTGCGTAATGTCTCATGCCAAAACTCGTTGTCACCGGCGGCTGTGGTTTCATTGGCAGTAACCTCATTCGCTGGTTGCTGAACAATCGTAAAGACTGGCACATCATCAATTTAGACAAATTGACCTACGCAGGGAATCTGGAGAACCTGGCATGGATCACCTCAGATCGTTACCAGTTCGTGAAGGGCGACATTACTGACCGGGCAACGGTACAAAAGGTGATTACTTCTGATATCACGTTTGTGCTTCACCTGGCTGCTGAGAGCCATGTGGATCGCAGCATTCTGGATGCTGGCCCGTTCATTCACACTAATGTCGTTGGTACGCAGGTATTGCTTGATGTGAGCCGGGCGGTCGGGGTGAAGCGGTACGTGCAGGTCTCCACCGATGAAGTATATGGCAGCTTGGGAGCGACGGGCCTGTTTACCGAAGAGACCCCGCTCAGCCCGAATAGCCCCTATTCAGCAAGCAAGGCTTCTGCTGATCTACTGGCACGGAGTTACCATCACACCTATGGCATGGATGTCGTCACCACCCGTTGTTCCAATAACTATGGGCCTTACCAGTTCCCCGAGAAGTTGATTCCACTCTTTGTTTCAAACCTGATCAACAATCAGCAGGTGCCCGTGTATGGCGATGGCCAACAGGTGCGGGACTGGATTCATGTCGAAGATCATTGCCGAGGGATTGTTGCAGCATGCGAGCATGGGAAGTCAGGCGAGGTCTACAACTTCGGTGGCGAAGCGGAACGAACCAACATGCAACTCACCCGCAGGCTCCTGGAGATTCTCCAGAAGCCTGACACGCTCATCAAGTATGTGGCAGACCGCCCCGGGCATGATCGCCGGTATGCGATTGATTGCACCAAAGCCAAGCGAGAACTGGGCTGGCAGCCGATGGTGACGTTCGAGGAGGGCCTGGCACAGACGGTTGCGTGGTATCAGCAGAATGCAGCCTGGGTGGAACACATTCGCAGTGGTGAATATCGGGAGTATTATCAGAAGCAGTATGGAGGGAGATAGTTACTTGCACTGTGGAGCCACGCATGCCGCTCGATATCCAGCGAGAATCACCAGATACGCCTGATGCCATTCAACTTATCAATGAACTGGAAGCCCATCTCGAATCATTCGGCTACCCTGCGAAAAGCAGGCATGGCTATAGCGTGGACAAGCTCATCAAGCAGGGGGTGGCATTCTTCATCATGCGGGATGCTGGTGAAGTAGTGGGTTGTGGTGGCATCAAGCTCTACGACGACTATGGCGAACTCAAACGAATGTATGTTCGGCCAAAGCAGCAACGAAAAGGGTACGCCCAGGCCATGCTGGAGCATCTGATGAAGTATGCCAAGCAGCATGGTGTTAAGCAGTTGCGGCTGGAGACGGGCATTCATCAAATCCCAGCGATCAAGCTCTATGAAAAGGTTGGCTTTCAGCGCTGTGGGCCGTTCGGGGAATATCGGGATGATCCGGTGAGTGTATACATGGAGATGGAATTACGTTGAACCGCTCGGGCTCTCCTTGTGAGTAATCACATGATTTCGTTTGAATTCAATGACAACAATACTGGCCACAAGGACTTGTACCTGCATTTTGCTGGCGATACATGGATTTGCGATTCTTACTATCTTGCCCTCGACCAGGCAATTTTACCTGAGCTTGAAGATGGGACTAAAATAAGGAGTGTGTTGTGTAGTTTGCTTCAACAGTGGATTGATGCACTGAAACGATTGTCAAAAGAAGAATCAGTGTATCTCCCTTTTGATTTTTCAGATCAGAGTACTCGCTGGTTGGAATGTAGTTTGGTCAACAATGAAACTGTTGTTTCGTTGGGTTACTCGATGACTCAAGGATGGGCTTTGACTCCTTCAAAACTAGGTGATCTGACACAACGCCCCCGTGGTTTCGTCGTCGACGGCCCTTCGATTCGTTGTCAATTGGAGAAAATTCAGAAGTCTCTTGAAGTGTCAATAAGCAGATGTCAATAAACTCGCAGCCCTTACCCGATATTGACCCCCTTTTGCAGTCAGCGTAAACTTCCTTCGGTTCATATACTGACCAATCACGCATTCTTGTCTCATCGACATGCTTGCGCGAGATGCCCATTCGATAGGTGAATGGATTCCCTGTCGACCCGAAGACTCTAGTTAGGCATGCACACGATGTCCACTGCTCTGAAAGAACCCAAGATGGCTTCGGCACCTTCCGTGAACGCCCCCAAAGTGGATGACAGTAGTTTCTGGGATCGCATTGGCGATGGCTTTGGTGCCATCTCCGAAGGGGTCAACGGCATCCTCGGCAAGCTCTTTGGTTCCAGCAACGAACGAGCAGTGCGGAACTACGGATTCATCCGTACCAAGGAACAAGACCCACCCTACAAAATTGCAGCAGGCTCGATCCTGGCTCAAATCAATGAGCTGGAACCCAAGATGCGTGAACTGAGCGATGAAGGCCTGAAAGCGCTCACGCCTGCTTTCCGTGCACGATTGGCCAAGGGTGAAACGCTGAACGATTTGCTTCCCGAAGCCTTCGCTGCTTGTCGTGAATCGAGCAGACGCTTCAAGAACATGCGTCACTTCGATGTGCAGATGCTTGGGGGGATGGTGCTGCACGAAGGCAAGATAGCAGAAATGATGACGGGCGAAGGCAAGACGCTGGTGGCTACCGCCCCAGCGTACCTGAATGCACTCGAAGGCAAAGGTGTTCACGTCATCACGGTGAACGATTACCTGGCCCGTCGCGATTGCGAATGGATGACACCTATCTTCCAGGGCCTGGGTGTCACTGCCGGCTTCATCCAGAGCGATATCGATCCCGAGGCTCGTCGCACTGCTTACGACTGTGATATCACCTATGGCACCAACAGTGAGTTCGGGTTCGACTACCTGCGCGACAACATGAAGCCTGCCCGCTGGGGTGACAATCGCTTCAGCAAGTTCTCGCAGCAGTGCCAGAAGGCTCTCAACTTCGCGATCATCGACGAAGTGGATAACATTCTTATCGACGAAGCCCGTACTCCGCTCATCATCAGCGGTTCAGCGCACGGTAACATCGATCGCTTCAAGCAGGCTGACAAGGTCGCCCGGCAACTCAAAAAAGACGTTCACTTCGAAGTGAAAGAGAAGGAACGCACATGCCATTTGACCGAAGAAGGCGTTCACTTCGCTGAGAAGCTGGCTGGTGTCGAGAGTTTCTACACCGCTGGCAACATGCATTGGCCGCACCTCATCGATCAGGCACTGAAGGCTCATAATCTCTATCACCGCGACAAAGAATACATGGTGGCCCCAAGCCAGGAGCCTCATGAACGGGGTCGGCCGATTGTTGTGATCATTGATGAGTTCACCGGCCGTGCCATGTTCGGCAGACAGTGGTCTGATGGCCTGCATCAGGCAGTGGAAGCCAAAGAGAACGTGCCCATCAAGGAAGAGACGCAGACGCTGGCAACAGTCACGCTGCAGAACTTCTTCAAGCTCTACAAGAAGCTGGCCGGTATGACTGGTACAGCGATGACCGAAGCGAACGAGTTCTGGAAGATCTACAAGCTCGATGTGCTGGCTGTTCCCACCAACCGCTTCATGAAGCGCCTTAACTACGCGGATGTCGTCTTCCGCAGTGAAAAAGAGAAGATGAACGCCATCCTCGAAGAGGTGTTGGATGTTCATGCGAAGGGGCAACCGATCCTCATCGGTACGACTGATGTGAAAAGGTCTGAGCAGTTGAGTCAGATGCTCAAGCTGCGAGGCATCAAGCATGAGTTGCTCAATGCCAAGCCTGAATATGTGCAGAAGGAATCAGAGATTGTGGCGCAGGCAGGTCGCCGAGGTGCTGTAACGATTGCTACCAATATGGCTGGTCGTGGTACGGATATTATTCTCGGTGGCAATGCGGAGTACATGGCCTGGAACGAATTGCGGCATGAGTACACAACCCGTCTCGATGTGCCGGTGGATGTCTGGAAGGCCCGTGTCGATGCCATCGAAGAGCGAGAGAAGACCAAGGAAGAAGGCCGCAAGGTGGCTGATCTTGGCGGATTGCATGTCATCGGTACCGAAAGGCACGAATCGCGTCGTATTGACAATCAGCTTCGTGGCCGTGCTGGTCGCCAGGGTGATCCCGGGTCAAGCCGGTTCTATGTCTCACTGGCAGATGATCTGATGCGGCTCTTCGCAGGTGAGTGGGTAGCCAACGTGCTGACTCGCCTGGGTATGAAGGAAGGCGAGAGCATCGAAAGCAGGATGGTCTCCCGGCGCATCGAAGCGGCACAGAAGAAGGTCGAAGAACGCAACTTCGATATCCGCAAGAACCTCCTCGAATACGACGAGGTGATGGATTATCAGCGTAAGCGTACCTACGGGTTCCGTCAGAAGATACTCGATGGCGCCAATTGCAAGCTGATCGTCGTCGACATGTTACAGAATACCGTCTCGAAGAATGTGGATCGCTTCACAGCCATCCGCTACGGAACCGATGCGTTTGCCAAGTTGATCAGCAATCGGCTCAACTGCGAATTTGATGGCAACGAGTTTCTTCGTATGCCGTTCAACGAAGCAGAGAGCAGTGCCAAGAACAAGGCCTGCATCAAAGCTGTGAATGCCATTCAGGATGCTCTGGAAGAGAACCTGGATACAGGCAGCGATGAGAGTGAATGGAACTGGGAAGCCTTCGCCAAATTCATGGAATCGAAGTTTGAAGTGAAGGTGACGGTGAAGGAACTCAAGCAGATCGGTCGCGAGAAGATTCTCGAGACCCTGCTTCCCCGTGCCGAGAAGCACATCGAAGAGACCGATGTGAAGGAAGGTGCCCCGATGCTGGCCGAAGACTTCGGCCTGCATGCGATCGCTGACTGGTTCCGTCTCAAGTTCAATTTGACAGTGGATATCAACGATCTTCGCGACAAGTCGTCTGTTCAGATCAAGGAATTCCTCAACGATAAAGTGAAGGAACTCTATGCCGAGAAAGAAGTCGAGTTCCCGGTAAAAGTGTTGCTTCACCACTTCCTCAATGGTCGTGACATGTATGGCCAGCAGCGGTTCGATCCGCACGGTCTGCTGGCGATGACCAAGGAACGGTTCCAAGTGGCGGCAGGAGCAATCAACGAAAATGACTTCGTGATTGCTTCCAAGGACAAGCTCGAATCGATTCTGCTGGAAGTGAGCCGACAGGCTTTTCCAAAGGATGGGGCTGATCGCATCGAAGAAGAGCTGGATAAGTACTTCAGCCGAGGCACCAAGCTCAGTGAGGAAGCTGCCCGTGAACTGGCTGCTTGGGCGACATCATCGCTGAAGCTTGCGGTCGAAGCCAGTGATCTGGCAGGCTATCCGGAAGATCACGTGCGTCAGGTGCTGTGGTGTGCCTTCGATACGGCTTACCGTCCTGAAATGCAATCGATGGAACGTTCACTGGTACTGAGCGTGGTGGATTCCTCGTGGAAGGATCACCTCTACACCATGGATTACCTGCGTTCAGCTATCAGCTTTGTGGGCATGGCCCAGCAGGATCCAAAGACGGTCTACAAGACCGAAGGTATGAAAGCCTTCGATGAAATGTGGGAAGGCGACCCCAACTCCGAGTACCAGGAGAAGGAGAGCATTCAGGACAAGATCACTGACTTGATCTTCCGCATGGAAGAAGCCATTGAGGATACTTCTGATGCAGTGCTCTCCCAGGCTCAGGCCCGCCACGACGAAGCCAGTAAGCCCCTCCCGCCTGCGGAAGGTATTCGAGGCCAGCAGGAGGAAGCCATCGCCAACAGCCAGCAGAGTGCCAGCAAGCCTCAGCCGGTGAAGAACAAAGAGCCCCGAGTAGGCCGCAACGATCCCTGCCCCTGTGGTTCAGGGAAGAAGTACAAGCAGTGCCACATGAAAAAAGATATGGCTTAGGTCTGGTTCCCCTCTCCCCCGGAGGGAGAGGGGTTAGGGGTGGGGGGGTGCAATCGCAGGTGTTTCAAGGACTGCCAAGCATCCCTCGCTCACGCTTCGGGTTAGTACACCAGCGAAAGGATTCGCTACATGACTGTGCTGCTGGACATCATCTATGTGTTCGTGCTAACCTTGGCATCGCCCTGGATACTGTGGCGACGCTGGAGGCAGGGCAAACGCATTGGCGGGTTCACACAGAAGTTCACAGGCAAAGTCGTTTCCCCTCAACCCAAGATAACGCAACGGCTGTGGCTACACGCTGTCAGTGTGGGCGAAGTGCTGCTGCTCAAACCCATCATTGAGCAACTCCACCAACGCTATCCTTACTACGAGATTTATCTCTCCGTCACCACAGCCACGGGCCGTGAGGTAGCGGAGAAGACCTATCCGCAACTCAACATTATCTGGTTCCCCTTCGACTTCAGTTGGTCAGTGCATCGAGCACTGAAGCTCGTGCAGCCTGATGTCATTCTGCTCGCAGAACTGGAACTCTGGCCCAACTTCATCAACATCGCCTATGCCAAGCGGATACCACTCCTCGTGGTCAATGGCCGCATCGGTGAAAAGAGCTTCCGAGGCTACAGCCGGGTGAAGTGGCTGATGGCCAGTTTGCTTCGGAAGATCGACTGCTTTGCAGTACAACAGCACGACTATGCAGAACGACTGAAACAACTGGGGATGCCAGCCGAGCGGATTGTGGTTACGGGGTCGATCAAGTTCGATGGTGTGAACGTCGATCGGAACGATCCCAAGGTAGCTGAACTGCGACGACTCCTTGGCATCAAGGAAAGCTCACTCGTCTGGGTCGTCGGTTCAACCCAGGCCCCTGAAGAAGCTTGGGCGATGGATATCTATCAAAGATTAAGATCACAACTACCAAATCTTCATCTCATCATCGTCCCTAGGCACCAGGAGCGTTTTGAAGAAGTAGCCAAGCTGATGTCTGATTCCAAACTCGACTATCAACGCCGCAGTAAGCTCACTGCTGCATTCTCAGGACTCAGAACTCAGCACTCAGGACTAACTCTCGTTGACACCCTCGGCGAACTGAAAGCCATCTGGGGTTTGGCCGATGTTGGCTTCGTGGGAGGCAGTTTCAATGACCGTGGCGGACAGAACATGATCGAGCCCGCAGCCTACGGGGTGGCTGTCACCTTTGGTCCCAATACCTGGAACTTTAAGCAGCTCGTTGTTGCACTCCTGCAACATCAGGCAGCTATCGAAGTGAAAAGCAAGGACGAATGGGAGTCTGTCACACTACGCCTGCTTCAGAACGAAGCAGAACGGCTGGCTTTGGGTCAGCGGGCCAGTCGTTTCGTTGCCAGCCAGCAGGGGGCAACGGAGCAGACGATATGCGCGATTGCACCATTTATGATTGCCAAACCCACCCTGAGTCAGGCAGCCTAGCTGTCTGACTCGGCTTGTATCGCAGCGTCAGCTCACTTAGAATGACCTTCATGCGGTGGTTTCTTTCCATACTGGTCAGCTTGCAGATCGTCTTCAGCGTGCTCGGTCAAGGTGCGCTCACGCTCTGTGTCCGTCAGGATGGCACCCAAAAGCTCAACTGGACCTGGCTCAGCGATTGTCACTCACACGCTGATTGTGATCAGCACGATGGCTGTGAATGCGAGGAAGGCTGCACGCTAGAAGCTGCATCATGCACCGACTACACGGTCGTCACAGATGTCACATGTACGGCCACACACAGGCTGATCGTTCTCGAATTGCTCGACTGCTGTCTGTTCACTGTCGCTGTGCGTGATAGCCTGGTGTCAATGCCCCATCAACACGAAGGTTTCGGGTTGCCTCCCCCCTGGCGACCTCCGATTGCACGCCACATCTTACGCTGTTAGTTTCGTGCCGAGGTAGAAGGCGCAGCTAGTGTTGCTGCGTGTGGTTTCGTTCTACACTTTGCACGAGTTTCACGATGATGCAATTCATCAAGCAGATCGTTGCTACGCTGGTTCTGGGCTTACTGGTAGCAGCGGGGTACTTCACACGAAGCTACTGGCTGCCGTATGTCACCCCAACAGCCAAAGAGGCTGCTCCGCATGAAGAAGCAGGGCATACCCCGACCGAAACGGTACTCCTGACTGACCAGGCCATCAGCAACCTGGGGCTGAAAGCCCAGACGCTGAAAGCTACCAGCTACTGGAAGACGCTCATCATCCCGGGCATGATCGTTGATCTGCCCGGCCAGAGTGATCGCGGGGTCGTCGCTTCGGTGATGGGGGTGGTACAGAAGATCCATCACCTGCCGGGCGAAGTGGTGAAACCTGGGCAACCGCTGTTCACCCTCAGGCTGGTGAGCGAGACGCTGCATCAAACGCAGAGCGAACTCTTCAAGACACAGCAGAACCTGAAACTGGCCCAGGCTCAACTCGACCGATACAAGCAGGCAGGCAATGCCATTCCAGAAGTCAGGCTCATCGACATCAACCAACAAATCGCCAGGCTCGAAGTCTCTGCGATTGCACTCAGGCAGGAGTTACTCACCCGAGGATTCAGTGCGGAACAACTCACGACAGTAGCGGAAGGCAAATTCGTGCAGGATATGGAAGTGGTGGTGCCTCCGTTCCACTTGAGCCGAGCGGTGCAGCCTGCGATGAAGGATGGGCAAGTGGATGATTTGCACTACGAGATACAGGAACTGAAAGTGGAACTCGGCCAACAGGTACAGCCCGGCCAGATGCTCTGCACGCTCGCAAACCATCACTTTCTCATCATCGAAGGGCGTGCCTTCCGTGATGAGACACCTTTTCTGGAACGAGCCGTACGTGAAGGTTGGCCGGTGGAGGTGGATTTCCAGGAACCACCCGGAGCCGATTGGCCTGTATCGAAACAGACGTTTCACATTCAGCATCTGGCCAGCACGATTGATCCGGTGAACCGTACGTTTGCGTTTCGGATGCCACTCGCCAATGAATCACGAGCAGTGACGCATGGTTCAAACAAGCAAACCCTCTGGCGATTCCGACCGGGTCAGAAGGTGAGGTTGCACGTCCCCATCGAAAAGCTGGAGAACGTCTGGGTGGTGCCTCGCGAAGCCATTGTTCGTGAGGGAGTGGAGACGTTCATTTTTACTCAGAACGTGAACACGTTCTTACGTCGGCCTGTGAAGTTCCTCTTCCTTGACAGGCAACAGGCAATCCTGGCTGCGGATGACAGCATCGCCCCGGGTATTTTCGTTGCTCTGAGTGCTGCTGCTCAACTGAACCGCATGCTCAAGTCACAATCCAGTGGTGTTCCCCCGGGCTATCACATGCACGCTGATGGCACCATGCACAAGAACGGGGAAGACTAGCATGCTCAATGCCATCATTCGCTGGTCGCTTACTCATCGCGGGCTTGTTCTGCTCGGCGCTGTCATCGTGTTGGCGTACGGCAGCTATCTCACCACCACGCTGCCCATCGATGTCTTCCCCGATCTCGATCGCGCCCGCGTCGTTCTTCTCACTGAATGCCCGGGGCTATCGCCCGAAGAAGTAGAAACGCTGGTGACGCAGCCGATGGAGACAGCCATCCTCGGTGCCAGTGGAGTGGAAACGGTACGGAGTCAGTCGGCCCAGGAGATTGCAGTCGTCTACGTCGATTTCAACTGGCGAACCGATGTCCGCCTCGCTCGACAGGTGGTGACGGAACGATTGGCTACTCTCTCGCTTCCGGCAGGGATTCGCTGGCAGATGACGCCCCCTGCCTCCATCATGGGGCAGATCATTCATATTGGCATTTCCTTCAAGCAGAACGACAAAGCCGGTTCTGATCTGCAACAACGGATGGAACTTCGTACCCTGGCTGACTGGGTGATCAGGCCACGTCTGCTGAAACTGTCTGGGATTGCTGAAGTCATTGTGATGGGAGGCGACCGTAAGCAATATCAGATCCTGGTCGATCCTGATCAGTTGCAGGAGTACAACGTCTCACTGCACGATGTCGAAGCAGCCATCCAGTCAACCAACCTCAATACGAGTGGAGGTTACGTGGATGATGGCAGCACGGAACGGCCCGTACGGATCATTGGCAGGCTGGGGCCTCTGCCCGAAGCAGTAGTTAATGATCTGCTGTTAATTCCAGTCCGTTCCAATACGGAGCGCCCGGTGCTGCTTGGAAATGTAGCCCGCATCGAACAGGCTCCCGGGCCCAAGCGGGGCAATGCCAGCGTTGATGGTGCCCCGGGTATCGTCGTCACTATCGCCAAGCAGCCTCACGTGGATACCCGCGAGCTAACTGACAAAATTAAGCAGGCGCTTGAAGGACTGAAGCCTTCGCTCCCTGCTAACATCCTCATCAATACTAACCTCTTTCAAATGAAGAACTTCATCGACCGTGGCATCTACTACGTGGAAGAAGCCTTGGCCATCGGTGCTGGCCTGGTGTTGGTGGTGCTCTTTCTGTTCCTGCTCAATATCAGGACTACTTTCATTACGCTGACAGCCATTCCACTGTCGCTGATGATAACTACGCTGGTGTTTCGGCTGGTCAGTACGCTCAGTGGCACGGAACTCAGCATCAACGTGATGACACTGGGTGGCATTGCGGTGGCGATGGGGGAACTCGTCGATGATGCCATTGTGGATGTCGAGAACATCTTCCGTCGGCTCAAAGAGAACCATGCTAAACCGCAGCCAATGCCAGCGTTATTGGTTGTGTATCGGGCGAGCAAGGAGATACGGTCAGCCATCGTCTTCGGCACCGCCGTCGTTATCCTCTCGTTCGTGCCACTCTTTGCACTCTCCGGTGTCGAAGGGCGACTCTTTGTTCCGCTCGGCATCGCCTACATCGTCTCGATCCTGGCTTCTCTGTTAGTATCGCTGACAGTTACGCCGGTGTTGTCGTATTACCTGTTGCCACATTCGAAGGCCTCTCACGGTGAGAAGGATGGGCTCTTGCTACGAGTGCTGAAACAAGGGGCAAGTTATCTCATTCGCTTCAGTATGGCCTTCCCGGTTCAACTTTTGATGTTCGCCTGGCTGTTAGTGGCACTGTGCATCTGGATCATGACACAGCTTGGTGGAGACTTTCTGCCCAAGTTCGATGAAGGCAGCGTGCAGATTAATGTCATGTTGCCTGGTGGCTCTTCACTTTCTGCGTCGGAAGAAGTCTGTCGAACGATTGATAGCAAGCTGAAGACGATGCAGCAGTCGGAGAAGAATCCCAACGGCTTGATCAAGCATTTCATAAGGCGAACGGGAAGGGCTGAGTTGGACGAACATGTAGAACCAGTAAGTACCAGTGAATACATCGTGACGATGAACCAGGGGGCGAAGTATTCGCGGGATGAGTTCCTGAACATGCTGCTGAAGGAGTTGCGTGCCGAGGTGCCTGGTGTGGACATTTCTGCAGAGCAGCCACTCTCGCACATGATCAGTCACATGATGTCCGGGGTGAATGCACATATCGCCATCAAGATTTTTGGCGATGATCTCGATAAGCTTCGCCTGCTGGCCATCGAAACGAAGCGGTTGGTTTCGACGGTGCCGGGCATCCTGCCGCCGATTATTGATCCCCAGCAGCGAGTGGATGAATTGCAGATTGTTCTGCGGCCTGATGATTTGGCTGCTTTCGGGTTGAGCAGGCAATACGTGGCGGAGTTCGTTCAGACAGCCATGAAAGGTGAGGTGGTTTCGCAGGTGCTGGAAGGACAGAGGCGGTTCGCCCTCATCATCAAGCTGAAGGAGCCTTTCCGTTCGGATACGACCAAGCTGAAAGACCTGCGGCTCAACCTGCCCAATGGGCATGGTCAGATTCGGCTCAGTGAAGTGGCGGATTTCCCAGCGGTAGCCAGTGGGCCGAACCAAGTGAACCGGGAGAATGTACGACGCGTACAAGTGGTACGCTGCAACGTGGCTGATCGGGATCTGGCGAGTGCTGTCACCCAGGCGGAGCGAGTTGTCCGTGAAGGGCTGACACTGCCAGAAGGTTACTTCATTGAATTTGGTGGCCAGTTTGAAGCCCAGCGGAAGGCTACGCTACTGATTAGTGTGCTGGCTGGCGTTTCGTTCCTCGGCATCCTTGTGGTGTTGATGCTGCTCTATCCATCACTACGCATCAGTTTGCAGATATTGAATGCTATCCCAACGGCATTCATTGGTGGTGTGCTGGCCATTGTGCTGACTAGACAATCGCTGAGCGTGGCGAGCCTGGTGGGTTTTGTCTCACTCGGTGGCATTGCTGTGAGGAATGGTATCCTGCTGGTCACGCACTACTTCCATCTCATGAAAGAGGAAGGTGAACCGTTCAGTCAGGCGATGATCCTGCGAGGCAGCCTCGAGCGGTTAGCACCCGTGTTGATGACTGCCCTCACGGCTGGTATTGGTTTGATCCCGCTCGTAATTGGAGGGAAGAAGCCGGGCTTGGAGATTCTCTACCCGGTAGCGACGGTCATCCTCGGTGGGTTGATCACCTCTACCCTGTGTGAGTTTCTGATTCACCCGGGGTTGTTCTGGAAGTTCAGTGGCAAGGATGCAGAGAAGTTGGCACAAACGACTGCCAGCGATGCTGCGTTGCTGGAACAAGATGCAGGGCTGGAGCACTAACAAGCAGGCTTGTTGCGACGGACGGCGAGTGGTAGACTGCGAAGGTTCACACAAGGCAAGGAAGCCATGCGAGTTGCGCTGCTATCACGGAATGTTCGTGCAGGTGATGCTATTGGTCAGCAGGTGCTGGCCAAGCTGAGCTATTTTCAACAGCGTGGCGCGGAAGTCAGGCTCTTCCTTAGTGAGCGTACGAGCGTAGCTGAAGCTGTAGTAGGTACGTGCAAATCCGTCTGGAACGATGAACAGCAACGCGACTATCTGCTGAGTGCTGATCTGGTGATTGCCGAGTTTGGGGCAGCATATGATCTGCTCTATCTGCTGCCCACACTGCAAGGTCGTGGGCCACGCCTGGTGGTGGAATATCATGGTCTCACTCCCATCGAACTAGCTGATGCTGGGTTGCAGTCTCAACTCGTAGAAGCACAGCAACAGCGATCGTTACTCTGGGCAGCGGATGCTATCCTGGTGCACAGCCAATTCGCTAATCAGGAGTTGATCGAAGCTACCGGGATACCGGTTGAACGCATCCATCAACTACCTTGTTGGGTAGCTCCCGTTGAAAAGCATGAAGCTGCCACCGCAGAAGCACTTCGCCAGAAGCATGGCTTGGTTCATGCCAAGACACTGCTCTTCGTTGGCAGATTTGCTCGTAACAAGCAGCCACGGGTTGTGATTGAAACACTCGACGCACTACGATCAGACAGCGAAGAGATACATGCCATCTTCGTCGGCCCGCAGGATGATCTCTATCGGGAACATCTCACCGAATGCCAATTGCTGGCACAGCAACTGAATGTCATGGATCGCGTTCACTTCCTGGGCCGGGTCAGTGAACGTGAACTGGCAGGGTGGTACCAGGCTGCGGATGCACTGGTCTTTCCATCGAAACATGAGTGCTTCGGCATGCCTGCTGTCGAAGCGATGCAGCGAGGCAAACCGGTTCTCATTGGTGCAGATGGCGCTCTGCCCGAAGTGGTGCAACAGGCAGGCTTGCAGTGTGACGACTGGGCAAAGTCGATTCATCGGCTGTTCGTTAAACCTTCCAGCACATCCTCGAAAAAGATCGCTCTCGTCACCCATCGCTTTGGCAGCCACATTGCAGGTGGGGCTGAGAAGTCGCTGAGGGTGATGGCCCAGGCCTTGCAATCGGTGGGGTACGAGGTTGAGGTCTTTACTACCTGCAATACCCACGAAAACCAATGGGCAAACACGCTGCCTGCGGGGACAGTACAAGAAGATGGCTTCATGGTGCATCGCTTCCCGATTGATCCGTTCGATGCGGAACAGTTAGGCAAGGCGTACCAGACGATTCGTGAACAGTCGGGGGATGTGACGGATGAAGTAGAAGAACAGTACCTTCGTCATTCGCTTGGTTCTCAAGCGTTACTAGTTGCACTCGAAGAACGTCGCGGTGAATGGGGAGCAATCATCACCGGGCCGTATCTGTTCAAGTTGATCTTTGATGTTGCTCAGCAGTTGGGTGACAAGGTGTTGCTGGCGCCCTGTTTCCATGATGAGCCATTAGCCAGGTTGCGATGTTTCAAAAAGGTGTATCGTGATGTCGCTGGACTGCTCTTCCACACCGATGCAGAAGCCCGCTACACCGCTGAGCATCTAGGCATCAGTCACCCCCGGCACATCATTGTGGGCACGGTGCTTTCGGAATTGGCACTTGAACCATCACCCCAGCCATCAGCAGAACCGTATCTCGTTTACTGTGGCAGGTACTGTCCGGAGAAGGGGCTGGATCGACTGTTGCAGTACATGGAAGCATTGAACGTCGGGCGGACGAATCCCATTCGACTCGTCTGCATAGGTCAGGGACCAATGAAGTTGCCTCGCAAGCCCTGGCTGGTGGACAAGGGGTTCGTCAGCGAGCATGTGAAACGTGATACGATTGCCGGGGCGCTGGCACTGGTGCATCTTTCACGCAATGAATCGCTTTCGATTGTGGCCTTGGAAGCCTGGGCGCAATCGGTGCCGGTGATTGTGGACGAAGAATGTGCAGTGCTGGTGGATCAGGTGAACCGATCGCAGGCAGGGGTCTGTATCAACAGTGCGAAGGCTTTAGCTGAGGTGGTGGATCGCTGGATCACCCATCCTGAACAACGAAACGCACAGGGGTGTAGGGGACGTGCGTTCGTCGAAGCACACTATGCATCCGCCCAGCAGTTTGCAGAGCGGTTGCAATCCATCGTCAGTTCCTTGCAGCAGCCTCTTACAGCAGTTGCCCGGCAGCCATCACTCCAGCGGGCGAAGGCGTTCCGTACCGCAATCTGGGAAGCGAAGCTCGCCCAGGTGATGGAACAGGTGCAGTTACAGGAACCAGCCGCTACCGACACCGCATGTGCCATCGAAGTGTTGCAGTCAAAACTCTCTCTACCCACAGGCACCGATTCTACAACACTCACCGTCAGGTTACAGAATACGAGCAACCAGCTTATTGCTGACCGTGGGCCAATGTCCGGGTATCTTCTTTTATCAAGTCCGTACAGCAAGAAACGAATCAAGCTCACTCAACCCCTCATGCCCGGTCACTCGTTCTGGCAAACGCTGGTACTCGATCTTCCAGGTAAAGCTGGCACTTACACCTGTCAGCTTCGTTTCGTTTACCAGCGGCAGGCACTGGCACGGAGTCGGTTCACTATTGAATTGGGATCGACATTGCCGACGACGGTATCAACTCATCCGTTGAGCCAATCGGTGCTCCAATCGCTGACAGCAGCCAAGAAACTGGAAAAGCTGCCTGACGACTATGTGGATGTGACCGAGGGGCTGCTATCGGGAGTGAAGCTTTCACTCAAACGCAAGCTGCTGAACAACTTCCGGAGAGCCTACGTCGATGTCGCCTTCAGGCAGCAATCGACCTTGAATGAAAAATTAATCGCGGCTATGAGCCTGTTGGCGGAAGGGGTTTTGAAGCAGGATACCGCTGCAACCATCGTTCAATTGGAACATCGACTACGTAAGCTGGAAAAACTGGTGAAAAAGGAACGCCGACGCCGATTAATACTGGAGAAGCAGCTGGCTGAATCGCCCGGGAATTCGCTCATCGAAGGAAATGTCACATGAAGATCGTTGTCACCGGGGCTGCAGGGTTCATCGGGTCACACCTCAGCGAACGTCTGATTCACTGCGGCCACGAAGTGATTGGGATCGATTCGTTCGTTCCGTACTATTCGCCTGAACTCAAGCGACAGAACGTGCAATGGCTCAAACAACACCCACGGTTTGTGTTGCACGAACATGATTTGCGATACGATTCCGTTCACGACCTTGTTCAATCAGCAGATGTCATCATTCACCTGGCTGCGATGCCTGGCCTCTCCGCCAGTTGGACGAACTTTGAAGACTACATGACCTGCAATCTGCAGGCAACACAGCGATTGCTGGATGCGGTACGGGAAACCCAAGTCAAGCTGCACCGCTTCATTCTTGGTTCCACCTCATCGGTGTACGGGAAGTATGCGTCCGGCGATGAGACTGCACCTGCTCAGCCTACTTCACCTTATGGCGTGACCAAGCTGGCTGCAGAACACCTTGCTCATGCGTTCCGTGAGAACTTTGCCCTGCCACTGGTAGTGCTGCGGTTCTTTTCGGTCTATGGGCCACGTCAGCGGCCTGACATGGGTTACAACAAGTTCATCCATGCGATCCTGACCAACAGCCCGATCACCGTGTTTGGTGATGGCAAACAAGTGCGAGGCAACACCTACATCCACGATTGCGTTGCGGCAGTGGAAGCATCCATGCAAGCACCACTCTATGAAACGTTCAATATCGGTGGTGGTGAGATGGCTAACGTCTGGGATATTCTGCAACTGCTGGAAAAGATCAGTGGTCGCAAGGCGCTGGTCAACCAGGCTGCAGCTCGTCCCGGTGATCAGCGATATACGTTGGCTGATACGAGCAAGTTGACCAGGCACACCAACTGGTTGCCACAAACTTCACTGGTAGATGGATTGACTCAACAGTACCTTTGGCAGCAGCGTACACTGGAAGTGACTCACACGCTGAGACGGGCTGCGTAGCTTAGTGACGGAATGCGTAGAGGATGCCCAGGGTGATCAGAAAGCCCAAGGCCATCACGACACTCAACAACATCACCAGGCCCAGGTCGCTTCGCGACTTGGGTTGTTGTTCGGCCAGCCGGTAAGCAGCAGGCGATTTGAATCCTGATTCTTCCGTGATGCCTGGCTGAATCATCACACCACTGTGAGGTGTTCGTGGTGGTGGTGTACGGGGTGTTGAGGTTTGTGGTGTCTTCGGGCGGTTGAAGGTGCCTGACCCTGAACCAGATCCTGGGCCAGTTGATGGGGAGTAAGAACTGACTGGCTTGGGGAACGAACTGCCACTTCCCGGACCGTTGAGTTCAGCACGTGGGATGGCTGTCCCCGAAAGCGGCGTCAGCAGAGGAACAGCGACTGGAACAATAACCAGATCGCGAAACTCTGGATGTGTCTTGAGCAGTTCAAACGGTCCGCCTGGAAATCGACTGACTCGAATGTCGTTGGCATCTCCCAGTCGTCCTTCCTTGAAGCAACGACGGATAGACTGCATCGCCCCTTTGACGGTGTGAGTGGTACCTAGTTCATCGGTGTAAACGATGTACCAGAGATCAGACTGCCCCATGGCTGAACTACTGGAGCCTACCCGCTTGGTAGACCGTCCGCTGATGTCTTCAACGAACTCACGGCACGTTGTTGGCCGTTGCATCGGGTCAGCGCTCATCGCTCGGCGAATGGCCCAGTCCAGCCGTTCGCTGAGGTGAGGGTTGAGTTCACGCGGCGGTGGGTAATCGTTCTGAACTTTCTTCATCCATGCATCAAGCGGGCTACATGAACGGAAGGGGAGTTCACCTGTCACAGCCATGTAGAGAGTGGCTGCCAGTGAATAAATGTCACAGCGGGAGTCGGCATTCTTGGCGTTGCGGAACTGCTCCGGGGCCATGAACTGGGGAGTACCTAAACCACGACCTGTACGTGTCAGGTTCAGGTCAGTTTCGTTTTCTTTGACGAGACCCAGATCCGCTATCTTGGTGGTACCATCGGGCTTGATGAGGATGTTGTCAGGCTTGACATCGCGATGCACCATGCCATGCGAGTGTGCCTTGTGGAGACCCTGGGCAATTTGGGCAATAATGCGGACCGCTTCCTTTTCAGGGATCCGGCCTTGATGATCGATACGTTGGCCTAGTGTTTCACCTTCGACGTATTCCATTACGAGGTATGGACTACCAGACTCATAGCCAAAGTCTACTGCTCGAACGATATTGGGATGATCCAGAGTGCTGGCTGCTTTGAATTCCTGCTCAAAGCGCTTCACCAATACCTGGTTATTGGCCATGTTGGCAGGGACTATTTTGATAGCGTAGATTTCGCCTGTGTGGGTGTGCTTAGCCTTGTAGACCGACCCCATGCCGCCGTCGGCGATCTTACTCAGGAGATCGTAGTCCCCTACTGAACGTAGAGGCGCGACCCCGCGTAATTCGTCGGTCGGCATCCTTCTTCCATCCCCTGAACAGAACTGCTTTCACCAATATAGCTTATGGAAACCGAAAAGCAGCAAACTTTCGACTGGTGTGCTCGGTTTTTTAGATGTTGTCAGAATTCTGATAGATCACCGAATCTTCCGGATCGACTTGATAATAACATGCTCTTTCGGAACATCCTTGTGTTCGTCTACCATGGCAGTTGGTACATCTTTAATCTTATCCACAACGTCCATGCCTTCGATTACCTTGCCAAATACACAATAACCCCAACCATCTGGAGACCGATCAGGATCGAGTTTACGATTATCGCGCACATTGATGAAGAATTGAGCAGTTGCACTGTTGGGTAAATTGGTACGTGCCATGGCAATGGTTCCTCGGCTGTTCTTCAGACCGTTACCTGATTCGTTCTTAATGGGCTTATCGGTTGGTTTTGGAGACATGTCTGGATTAATCCCGCCACCTTGAATCATGAAGTTGGGTATAACTCGATGAAACAGTGTGCCGTCATAGTACTGCTTCTCAACATAATGGAGATAGTTCTTCACAGTGATAGGTGCTTTGTCTGCGAAGAGTTCGATCTTGATATTCCCCATGCTGGTTTCGATCTGAACTACTGGATTTTGTTGTGCCTGTACAGCAGTCAAGGACCAAGTTGACATGGTCAACACAAGCAACACGGCGTGCAATCGCATGGTGCACCTGCAAAACAGAAAGGAGATACTGCTCAACGTATGAGTTCAGGAATTCTCTACCAGAAGGCATCCATTGCTGTTACAACGTTGAATCACCCTTCGAGTGTGACCCATGCCACAGCGTGTTCTTCAACTAACCAGTTTTGATCAGGTTCGTCAGGAAGTAGAACGTCTGCATCAACAAGGCTATCAGCGAGTTGGCAACTGGGATCTGGCACAGGTTCTTAATCATCTAAGCTTCTTCCTTAAAGGGTCGCTTGATGGATACACCTTCAAGGTGCCCTGGATTATCAAAGTGCTTCTTGGCAAATCAGTCAAGAACCGCATTCTTCGAGAGCAGAAGATGAAAAGTGGTGTCTTCACTCCACAGAAGCCTTTACCTCCACCAAACGCGAACGAACCACAAGCGGTTTCCGAGTTCAAGGAACTGTTAGAACGTTTTGACCAGCATCAGGGAGACTATCGTGAATCCCCGTTCTTTGGCAAACTGACACGTGATGAGTGCAGGCAGATGAACCTGATCCATTGCAATCACCACCTGGCTTATCTGGTTCCCAAGGGCTAATCTCGTTCTACGTCAGGCTACATTCCATACGATAATCACATGGACAACTACTCAGTACTGCTGCAGGATTTACACACCTATTTGCTCCGAATCAAATCGGTCAATGAAGAATTGGAAGAAGGGCCTCGCCGGCTCAAACGTTTATTGAACAAGGTTACCACAGCTGAGAAGGCACATGCTGATCACCTGACTGCAATCAAAACTGTCAAGGTGACCATCAACGATCGTGAAGTCAGTTTGAAAGCCAACACCGACAAAATCAAGAAGCACAAGCGTGATCTGGAAGGCAACGTCTCGAAGAAAGAGTTCGATGCCCTGAACGTGGAAATTGCCAGCCTTGAGAAACGCAACAGCGATCTCGAAGACGAAGGTCTGGCGTTAATGACAAAGCTGGAAGAACTGAACGCCAGGACTGCGGAGTTCGAAGCAGGCATCGCCAAGGCCAAAGTAGAGCATGCCAAGGCTGATGCCGAGTATCAGAATCAACTTCCTGCCTGGCAGAGCCGATTGAAGGAAGCCAATGATGTAGTCAAAGTGAAGTCGGCACTCATACCAGATGAATTTGGAAAGACCTATCAGCGATTAGTAGCCAGCGAAGGTGCTGATGCCTTGGCAGCGATCAACGGGAAATCCTGCTCAGCTTGTAATATGGCGGTGACCAACCAGCAGTTCGCGATGCTCACCTCAGGAAAGATCGAGATCTGCAAGAGTTGCACTAAGATGTTGTACCTGACTGCAGATCAAGGTTGAACCACCAGCTTTGACCAGGTGTTCGAAGTGTACTGCTTCACAGTGTCACTCTCCTTGACCAGAATCAGACAAGCCATTCCAGGTTGCTGATGGATCATCTTCATTCCCTTTTCGTGTCCCATTACGCACACAGCAGTGTCAGCTGCATCGCAGTCCACTCCGTGAGGTGCAACGACGGTGCAACTCATTCGGGTTGTCAGGCCCAAGCCAGTCTTCGTGTCCACAATGTGTGAATAGCGAACGCCATCAATTTCCACATATTGTTCCAGATCGCCGGCAGTGGATACCGCCTGATTCTCCAGCATCAGCTGCATGGTGACATTTCCAGTCTTCTCCAGAGGCGCTATCGAGATTTTCCAGCTTGGCTTTCCGGGCGGCCGGTTTGACACACACACATCACCTCCTGCAGCGACACAAGCAGAGGTGATGCCGTGCGATTTCAGAGTCTTCTGCATCTCATCAGCGGCGTAACCCTTGGCAATACCTCCCAGATCGAGCCTCATCTTGGGCTTCTTCAGTTCCACTTTTCCTTCAGGTAGCAGTGCAATAGCCCGATAGTCTACCAGTTCCTTGGCTGCTTTGATGGCAGCCTCAGCAGGCAACTGTCGGGTGCGTCTGGCTTTGCGCCATAGTTGAATGAGTGGCCCAACGGACACATCGAAGGCTCCCTCGCTCCGCTCAGACCACTGGTTTGATTTGTGCAGGATTTCGTAGAGTTCAGGCGAGACTTTCACTGGCCCTGTTCCGGCTTTCTGACAGAATTGCATCAACTCGCTATCGTTTTGGTAGTCAGTAAAGAGCGAATTCAGGTGTTTTACCCGAGCAAATGTGGCTTTGGCTGCTGCATCGGCTTTCTCCTGACTCTCGGCGTAGAACTGTATGTGAAAGACCGTTCCCATGTGCGGTTCGGTGTACTCGTACCGCTTCAGTTCATGAATAGGTTCTGAGATCATCCAAAAAAAGAGGAAGTACACCGTAGGCATCATGTCTCTGCTCTGTTAAAGTGCTTAGTAGATTCCCACCTGCGCAGGAGAGTTCGCGTGTTGCGTGTTCAGTTTGTTGTCAGTCTTGGTTTGGTAGTGTGTTGTCTCTCCACCAGCATTCCCCAGGACAAAACCCCAGCCAGCAAAACCCCCGCTGCTTTTACCAAGTATACCGAAACCATCCCTGACTCGAATGTGAAATTCGACATGCTTCCCATCCCCGGGGGCACCTACCTGCAGGGAAGCCCGGATACGGAGAAGGATCGCAACAAGGACGAAGGCCCCCAGACCAAGGTCGAAATCAAACCTTTCTGGATGGGTAAATGTGAAGTCACCTGGGATGAATACGACATCTTCCGTAACAGCGAAGAAACCCACCCACCCGAAGGTGAAAAGGGCCGATTAATCCGCTTCAAGTTCAAGAGTCTGACTGGCGATGAGATTACCCGACCAACCCCACCGTACACCGATATGACTTTTGGTTATGGTCATGACAACTATCCAGTTATCAATTCGAGCCATTTTGCTGCGATGGAATACTGTCGCTGGCTTTCGGCCAAGACGGGTAAGCACTATCGCCTTCCCACCGAAGCTGAATGGGAATATGCCTGCCGGGCAGGTACGACCACCAGGTTCAGCTTTGGTGATGATGAAAGCAAGTTGGGTGACTATGGCTGGTTCGATGGCAACGCCGACAGCAAGCCTCACCCGGTGGGTCAGAAGAAGCCCAACCCATGGGGTCTGTACGACATGCATGGCAACGTAGCAGAGTGGTGCCTGGATGGGTACTTTGCTGACACTTACGCCAAGCGTGACCCAAACAAGGTACACGTCAATCCGATGAGCCTGATGACTCACGCCCGCTTCCCGAATGTTGTGCGTGGTGGTAGCTGGGTGGAAGAAGCCAAGGGACTTCGCAGCGCAGCCAGGCAGGCCAGCAACAAAGATTGGATCAGACAAGACCCCCAAAGCCCACAGAGCATCTGGTACCTCACCGATGCAGACTTTGTAGGCTTCCGCATCGTTCGTGCTGTCGATGAGCAGAAAGAACTCATCGGCATCAAGTCGAACGTCACCCGCCAGAGTCCGTACAAGCCATAGTAGTTCGTTGTTGGTTGATTGTTGTTAGTTCGTATGCAAATCGCAACTACTGACAATTCTTCAACCAACAACCAGCAACAAACAAACAAACAAACAAACAAACAACAACTTTAATAACGGAGCCTCCCCCATGTTGCATGACCGAAGAAGTATGATCAAAGCAGGAGCAGCAGCTACGCTGGCTACTGCCGTTGGTGGATTGCCTGCTGTGCATGCTGCCAGCAATGAGACCATACGTGTTGGACTCATTGGTTGTGGTGGCCGTGGGTCTGGTGCCGCTCGTGATGTACTGTCCTCAGCCCCCAATGTTGAGCTTTATGCAGTAGGCGATGTCTGGAAGGAACGCGTCGACGGCTTTCTCAATGGCATCAAGAACTACACCAACGATGGTAAGGCCAAAGAGCATGGCAATCGAGTGAATGTTAACGCTGACCGTAGCTTTGTAGGCTTCGATGCCTACCAGAAAGTGTTGGATTCTGGATGCAACTATGTGATGCTGTGCACACCTCCAGGCTTCCGTCCCACGCACCTGGAAGCCGCGGTGAAGGCGGGCAAGAACATCTTCACTGAGAAGCCTGTAGCAGTCGATGGCCCGGGTATTCGCAAGGTCTATGCAGCCTACGAAGAAGCCAAGAAGAAGAACCTCAACATTGTGGCAGGCACCCAGCGTCGCCATCAATTGCCCTACGTGGAAACCATCAAGCAGTTGCACAATGGTGCCATCGGCGACGTTCACTTCATGCGTTGCTACTGGAACCAGGGCATCCTCTGGAAGGTTGACCGTAAGGAAGGCATGAGTGACCTCGAATGGCAACTCCGCAATTGGTACAACTTTGCCTGGCTGTGTGGCGATCATATCGTCGAGCAGCATATCCACAACATTGATGTCTGTAACTGGGTGATGGATGGCCATCCAATCAAGGCCCGTGGATCAGGCTTCCGCACCCGTACCAATCCGAACTACGGGCACATCTACGATCACTTCTCGATCGAATACGAATATCCCAAGAACGTCTTCATGCACAGCATGTGTCGCCAGATCAGCAAGTGTTGGGATAGCGTCTCTGAGCAGGTCTTTGGCAGCAAGGGTGTCAGCGATCCGAGTGGCAGCATCAATGGCAAGCAGACCACCACACGTGATGCCCGCAGCAAGGCACAAGGCCCCTACGTTCAGGAACACACCGATCTGATCGAAGCCATTCGCTCCGGCAAGACGGTGAACGAACTGAAGACCGTGGCCGACAGCACACTCACTGCCATCATGGGCCGTATGTCTGCCTACTCAGGCCAGGAAGTAACGTGGGACGCAGCTCTCAACTCAACTGTTGATAGCTTCCCCGCCAAACTTGATTTCGACGAGAAGTACCCCACACCTCCAGTACCGGTGCCAGGCGTGTACAAATTCTAGCCTGATTGGTTCTCAAAAGAGAAGAGGCGATGTGCTGACTGCACATCGCCTCTTGTTTCATTGTGGGATGTCTATTCTGTATCTTCGACCAGCTTCGCATCCTTGCTGCGTTTGATCGAGATCGAACTATTACTTGTTTTTAATGTCAGAGTCGTGTTGGAGGCATCTCCCTCGCCGATCTCGCCTTTGACACTCGTCTTGCTGTTCTTGCTGCCACTTCCGGAGAGTTTGAAGTCGTTACTGATGCGGCCGTTGTTGGTGTTGGCTTCCAGAGTCAAAGAAGCCTTTTGTGGAAGAGTTGCATTGATGTGCGAGTTACTTGTCAGGAGCTTATGGTTGCCGGGGATGAGGTCGCCTGCGAACTTGATGCTGCCGTTGCTCGACTTGCAATTCACGAGCAGTTTCCTGCCTGTCAAGTTGATAGAAGCATTACTCGTTTCTATATTGGCAGGCCCTTCAGCATCGGTGCAGGTTACAGCGCCATTATCGGTTTGGACATGGACAGAAGCCTGGCTTTGCTTGATGGAGACCGAGCCGTTTTTAGTCTTGGCAATCACGCCCTGATTTCGCCCGTTCACTTGAATACGACCATTGCTGGTGACGAGTTCCAGCTTGCAGGCAGCAGGTACTTGCAGGGTTGCTTCTGTGCCACTGCTATTCCAGTGCTTGTTGCCATCTGTGCGAATAGTTTTGATCTGTATTTTGCCTTCGACATCGGGCTTGATGTCAAAGTGAATAGCCTTGATTTCCTTTTCCGCTTCTTCTTTGTCAATACCCACACCTCGAACCGTGAGCTGGCCGGAAATGTCTTTGCCATTGACTGTTTCGATGGTGATAGTGCCGTTGATCATTTCTACGACGAGCGTGGGGCGATCACCAGAAGTGGTGAGATTCACATCGCTGTGTTCAATGATGGTGTATTGGGGGGAACAGCCAACAACAGCAGCGACGAGGAACAGCAGCGGCAGAATGCGGCACATGGCTCGCCTCAGTAGAAGGTGACTCCAGCAGCTATTCGCTGGCAGTTCTGTGACATTTTATAGAATCGCCTGAGGATATCTGCTAAGTTGAGAATGTGATTCACCTCTGAGGATTGACATCATGCGTTGGGAAGATCGCGAAGAAAGTTCAAATGTGGAAGATCGTCGCCGGATGAGCCCACAAGCTGGCATGGCTTTGGGTGGTGGCGGTATTTTGATCCTTATCATTGCCCTCATATTTGGCCTCGATCCCCGAAAAGTGGCTAACCTGGTTGGTCAGGGAGCAGGCGAAGCTCAGCAGGGGCAAGTTGATCCGAACGTGAAGTTTACCCCAGAGCAGGAACGCCAAGCCAGCTTCAGCAAGGTGGTCTTTGGTGATACCGAACGTATCTGGGAAGACCTCTTTGGCCGCATGGGTAAGCAATACCGAAAACCCACACTGGTGTTGTTCACAGGTCGAGTAACCTCAGCATGTGGAAGTGCTGACGCAGCTGTTGGCCCGTTCTACTGCCCAGGCGATATGAAAGTATACATTGATTGTGCCTTCTATGAGGAAATGGAAAAGAAACTGAAAGCTGGTGGTGAGTTCGCACGAGCCTATGTGATTGCCCATGAAGTCGGCCATCATGTGCAGAATCTGCTCGGATATACAGACCGTGTTGAAGATGCCCGTCGCCGAGGAAGCAAAGAGGATGCGAATCGAGCATCGGTTCGCCTGGAACTTCAGGCTGACTTCCTTGCAGGTGTCTGGGCTCACTACGCTCAGAAGAAGTTTAACTTCATGGAAAAGGGAGACATTGAATCAGCCATGAATGCAGCGAACCAGATTGGTGATGACATGCTGCAACGCAATGCGACTGGTACAGTTCGGCCGGAGAGCTTCACCCACGGCACGTCCAAACAGCGAATGAAGTGGTTCCTCGAAGGCCTCAAGACCGGTGATCTCAGCAAAGCCAACCTTTTATTTGAACTCGATTACAACCAACTCTAGAATGAACCTCTCGACAAAGCCTGTGTCCATCATAGGCTAGTCTTACTGCACCCGTAGCTCAACTGGATAGAGCAACGGTCTTCGGAACCGTAGGTTACAGGTTCGACTCCTGTCGGGTGTACTATAAACCCCTGTAGTTACAGGGGTTTCTTCGTTTGTAGCCGGTGACAAGGAAGTTATCTAGATATTGAGTAGACTGCAATTGTGTTCGCAATATTAGTTCGGGTATTCTCTGTTTGTGTTTTTGAGGGGACAGGATATGATGTCTAGCACCATGATGTGCCAAGTTAAGAAACTCATCAAAGAACGTGTGCCGATGGCACATCAAGTGGTACGGTGGATCAAATCGCCTGCAAATGATGATGTGTTACAGAGCCCCATACCTCGCCCTGCGTGGCAACCTGCCAAGAACCTTCGAGATCATTTCTCTTATGAGTACATTGCCGGACACGGGGTGGAGATTGGGGCGCTCTACAACCCGTTATTCGTCAGAAAGGGTGTGCAAGTCAAGTATGTGGATTGGGAAACAGCCGAGACAATGCGGGAACAATTGCAACTTATTGAGCACGTGAAGGACGCACCGCTTGTCAATGTAGATATTCTTGATGATGGGATGGTCTTGTCATCAATTACAGACTGTTCGCAAGACTTCATCATTGCCAATCATGTTCTTGAGCACGCACAGGATTTCATTGGCACTCTAGTCAGGCATCTCGCATTACTTAAAAACGATGGCATCCTCTTCTATGGAATACCTGATAAGCGGTTTACTTTTGACAATGAACGCCCGGTGACGACGCTAGAACATTTGGTAAGGGATCACGAAGATGGTCCTGCCTGGTCGCTGTTGGATCATATTCAGGAGTATGTGGCACTTGTTGAACACAAGGTAGGAACTGAAGCGGAGGATCGTGTTGCAGTGCTTGCTGCACAGCCGAAAGTGAGTATTCACTTCCACGTTTGGACCATCCATGAACTGACCGAGATTTTCACTACACTACGAAAGCGGTATTATTTGCCCTATGTGGTCGAAGCAATTGCCTGCAATCGGTCAATGGCTGAAGTGCTTTGTGTATTGCGGAAGGTGTAACAATCCAGCCAAATTCTATTTGGACGATCCCACAAATGGCAGGAGCATCTGCCAACTACTGTGAGCGGCTTTATCGGATGAGCAACTTCTCAGGAACATAACATCGCTGAAATTCTCTCCCTACAAGCCGCAGAACGCGAGTGGCCCAAAATTGCATCGCACATTGATTAGTAATTTTCAGGAATGACGCTTTTCAGAAGCGGTTTACGGGTTATCATTACTCCTGTCGGGTGTACTCAAAGTCGATAATAGTAGTAGTCGTTCGAATTATTTGAACCCACCTGCTTCAGCTTCACATGCGGACCACTCCACATGCACTCTCGTCGTCTCTTCCTCGGCACCTCCGTAGCTTCATTGGCGGGCTTGGCTTACGCTCAAGATCGGAAAGTGCTACCCGAAGACCCGGCTTTCAACCCCGATACTCTTTTTCTCACCTGGCATCGTGATCCGACCACAACAATGGTTATTCAGTGGATTGGTGTGAATGGTGAAACTGCAGATAACCGCATCTACTATCGTCCCACGCTGACTCATCAACGGGTAGGCTCCTGGGTCGCTCATTCACCGGTACCCGGTGCGTTTGGCCAGGTTGCAGCCTCATTCATGGAATGGCGTTGGCAGGCCCCTGTTACCAAGCCCTACCCCAAGACCGACTACAAGATATTCCGCACCGAACTGACGGGGCTCGTTCCGAATACCACTTACGACTTCCGAATCGGTAAATCGTCGCCTGTCTATCGCTTCCGAACAATGCCAAGCAAGGCTACCAACACCATCTCGTTCGTTTCGGGTGGTGATTGCGGCGTGAATCCTCATGCGGTGCAGAATAACCAACTCGCCGCCCGGCAGGACCCCAGCTTCATCTTCATCGGTGGTGATCTGGGTTACGATAATGGCCGCTCGGTAGAAGTAAGTCTGGCGTTCATCCGTAACTACAGCAGGCATGCAGTCGCCAGCGATGGCCGATTGATTCCGCTCATTCCCTGTATCGGGAATCACGAAGTGGATGGTGGTTTCGAGAAGTCGCGGGTTAAGGCTCCGTTCTTCTATGCCCTCTTCGATGGCCTCTATCCCGATGCCGGCTACACCACTCTCGACTTCGGTGATTATCTGAGCCTGGTATTGCTCGATTCCGGCCACACTACGCCTGTCATGGGCGAGCAAGCTGATTGGCTCGAGAGAACCCTGAGGGTTCGCAAAGAACATCCTCACGTGATCGTAGCCAACCATGTTCCTGCATATCCTTCCTTTCGAAGTTACCTGGCGACTACCAAAGACAAGAAAGGGACAGGAGAGGATCAACGCAAATATTGGGTGCCTTTGTTTGATCAGTACCGGGTGCCTGTCGTGCTGGAACATCACGACCATACCTTCAAACGCACCAAGCCGCTGATCAACAGTCACTACGACAAGAACGGCGTGCACTACCTGGGCGATGGCTCGTGGGGTCGGCTCCGTGCTGCCAAGTCGCCTGAGGACTTGAGCTACCTCGCCAAGTCAGGTAGCGATTTCCACTTGTCACTGCACCGCCTGGAAGGTGACGAAAGGTTTCACGTGGCTATGGATGCCACGGGCAAAGTGACCGATATATGCCACACCGGTCAGCGAACGCAGGGCCTGGTAAGAGCAGGCAGTTAAGGGGCGCCAATCACACAGACGGGCATGCCAACCTTCACAGATGAACCGGTGGGAGTAAGACCACCGGTTTCCTTATTGATGCGGAAGACAACGACGTTGTTGGTGTCTTGATTGGCAGCGAGCAGAAAGTCGCCAACTAGACCAAAGTTACGAGGAGTTTTACCTTCGGTGCTGACATGCCCCTTGGCTGTCAGGCTGCCATCATCATTCACCTGGAAGATGGCGATGCTGTTATGTCCGCGGTTCGACACGTAGACAAACTTGCCATCACGATGAGCACGAATTTCAGCAGTGCTGTTGCCTTTCACTGCCTCGGGCAGCGTGCTGATGGGCGAACCGATCAAGGTGAGTGTACCTGTCGTTGCGTCATATGTGAAGCAACTGACTGTAGAAGTCATTTCATTGTTCGTGTAAGCGAACTTGCCAGTGGGGTGGAAAGTGAAGTGGCGCGGGCCACCGCCTGCAGGCACTTTTACGATCTGATGAGGCGTGAGCTTGGCGGTCTCAGAATCAATCTTGTAGCTGCGAATCTCATCGGTACCTAGATCAGCTGCGAAAGCGTACTTGCCTGCTGCATCGGGGTTGATGGAGTGGGCATGTGGCCCTTCCTGACGTTGCTTGTCCACACTCTTACCGGTGTGTTGATGTAGCGACACCATCTCGCCGAGCGAACCGTCTGCATGAATGGGAAGTGAACCAACATTACCTCCCGAATAGTTGGCGACCAACAGGCATTTACCTGTTGGATCAATGGACACATGGCATGGATGAGCACCACCAGTGAGTTGGGCGTTGACCTTTGTCAGCAACCCGCTCTTGCTGTCCCTCCTGAACGCGGTAACCCCGCCACCTTTCTTGCCCCCGTTGGTTTGCACTTCGCTGACAGCATAAAGGAAGTCGTGATTAGTCGGATGGATAGCCAGGAAGGACGGACTAGTGACCCTGGCTGCCAATGCCGGCTCACTCAGCTTCCCAGTTTGTTGATCGAGAGTAGAGACATAGATCCCTTCGCTGCCTTTGCCGGTGTAGGTGCCGAAGTAAACAAAGGTGGGATCATCAGCGACGGCAGGTGATACGGAAGTGATCATGGCTAAACAATACAGAAGATAACGCATGGGAGAGGAACCTCGTCAAGAGACTGGGTGTTTGCCAATGTTGATCAGGATTTGCCTTACGCTATCGATGCGGTTGAGAACATAGAAGTGGATGCCTGGTACGCCAGCTAGCAGTAGGCCTTCCAACTGCCTGGTGCAGTGTGCAATGCCAACAGCCACCTGGCCAGCAGGGTCATCTTCGTAACGCTGCAGGTCGTTCACCAGTTTCGTAGGCAGCTTGGCTTTGCACAGTGCCGTGATGCGTTGTACCTGTTTCAGGCTAAGTACTGGCAGCAGTCCAGGGACGATAGGGGCTTCTACTCCTTGACGTTGTACTTGATCGCGGAAACGGAAGAAGTCGTCGTTGTCGTAGAAGAGTTGGGTGTAGATCACATCGCCACCCTGATTCACTTTGTGAACGAGATGTTTGAGATCATCTTCCGCACTGGTCGCTTCGGCATGCATTTCAGGATAACCTGCCACGCCGATGCCCAACTTGGGGTATTCTTTGCGGATGAGGGACACCAGTTCGCTGGCATACTTGAGACCGTTGGCTGTCTGCTGGAAGGCTGTTTGCCCCTGAGGAGGGTCGCCTCGAAGGGCCATGATGTTGGTCACCCCCGTAGTGCAGGCATCCCGTAGCCACTGGCGGATTTCTTCAACGCTGGAACCAACACATGTGAAGTGGGCCGTGATAGGCACCTTGACATCATCAATGAGTTTCTTGGCTATTTCGAGCGATTTGCCTCTCGTGCTACCACCGGCCCCATAGGTGATGGAGAGAAATACGGGCTGGTAGCGAGCCAATTGTTTGCTGGTCTCGTAGAGGGCAGCTTCGGCCGCTTCAGACTTAGGGGGAAAGACTTCAAATGACCAGCCGATTTGGCCGGGTTTGTAGTACTGGCGCATATCTTCCACTCGGTTCAGACTTCTAGTTATGCCATGTTAGAATGCTGACCGCGATTGACTATAGTGAACGCACGTAAGTACTGACAGGATCAATGCTTCAGACAAAGGCTGAAAAACGTGCCAGATAGTTTGTCACAGTCTCACAGCTTTAGCGATTTCTCCGGTTTTAGGGTCAGCTTTATGGTAGTTCGTATGCTACAGTACAAAAGCATGGCGTAGAGATGGATTCCAGAAGGTACCATACAGAATCTCTTGATACGTTTGCACTTGCCCCAGTAGAGAGACTCCATGGCTGCGCCAACAAAAGGCACGGAACTACTTGAACTAGTTCGAAAGAGCGGGTTATTGGATCAACCAAGAATTGATGGCTACGTAACCAAGTTGGAATCTGAAGGTACCGTCGAGGATGATCCCGCCAAACTTGCTTCACGCATGGTGAAAGATGGGCTGATTACCATCTTCCAAGCCCGTCAGATGCTGCGCGGTCGGTATCGTGGGTTCTTTCTGGGAAAGTACAAAGTTCTTGAGCCCATCGGTTCAGGCGGTATGGCTGATGTTTACCTTTGTGAACATATCAGCATGAAGCACAAGGTAGCGGTAAAAATCCTACCTATCGAAAAGCTGAAAGACCCCAGTCTGCTGGGTCGCTTCAAACGTGAAGCCCAGGCTATTGCTGCGCTCAATCATCCCAATGTGGTCAGGGCCTTTGATCTCGATAACGAAGGTAACCTGCACTATCTCGTCACCGAGTATGTCGATGGCTGCAATCTGCAGGACTTCATCAAGAAAAACGGGCCCATCGCTCCGGAACGTGCCGCCAACTTCATTGCTCAGGCTGCTGCTGGTTTGCAACACATTCAGGAAGCAGATCTTGTTCACCGAGACATCAAGCCAGGCAATCTACTGCTAGACAGAAGCGGAGTAGTGAAACTTCTCGATCTGGGACTGGCCCGATTCAGTGACTTAGATCGCCAGGACAATCTGACACGCGATTTCGACGATGGTCGTGTGCTGGGTACGGCAGATTACATTGCTCCCGAGCAAGGCATCAAAGGGAGCGATGTCGATATCCGGGCGGATATTTACAGCCTGGGTGCTACGTTCTACTTCATGATCAAAGGTGAAGCACCGTTTGAAGGTGCGTCGGTTACTCAGAAGTTGCTGTTTCATCAGATCAAGGAACCGCCACCGCTCCCTGATACTGTTCCACACGAAATTGTGGAACTGATCAAGCACATGATGGCCAAGAAGCCTGATCAGCGGGTGCAGACACCAGAGGAAGTGGTAGAACGGTTGATGCCTTACGCTGGCGATATCATGGCGCCCCCCGAAGAGGAGATGCCTCCACGGGCAGCCTCTCTGGGAGCACAACCTAAGACTGGCGGTCCCAAGAGTTCAGCACGCCTTTCCAGCCGAATGATGTCTGGCATGTCTCATTCTGGTCCGCCTTCTAATCGAGGGCTTGACCCAGCGTTACGATCAACTCCCCGTTCAGGTGTAAATATCCCCACCCAGACCGGTCATTCCGGTGCATTGGTCCCCGACTTGGTTGATGATGAACCCGATGAAAATGACAGGCTGACGAGTGGTGACGAGGAAGAAGCCTCGTTCCTTCTGAAATACAAATGGCCTTTGATCGGTGGCGCGATAGTCATTTTGTTAGGATCTATCTATTTCGTTTACTCGATTATTGCGTCATCTCAGCAGATCAAGATTCCCGTTCGTACGCAGACATTCTCAGTGATTCCCAATCAATCGCCAGCACCTAACCAGGATAAAGAGCCGGCAGCCACCAAGACTGATAACAGCAAAACCCCACAAAAGTAAGACAAATCAATTGACGTAGTTGTCAGTTTTTGTCATAGGCACCTGCCATGAAAAGATTCATGGCAGTTTTTCTTGGTATTGTCATAGGTGTAGCTGGGTGCAAAACACATCAGTCTCAGCAGGCCAGTATCTTTCGTCAACCGAACTGGTGGGAACGACGAATGGATCGTCTGGACACATGGGATACTCGCCATGGTCGTCCGGTGGAGAAGACAAAAAATGCAATCATGCTTACCACTGCGGTGGTTGGTATCGTTGTCGTAGTAGCAGGTGCTGCGATAGCTGAAAATATGTTGAACAGTTATCTACAGGACAAAGGCGGCCCAAAGAACTACTATGGCCCCGAAACGGATCCGCCTTTCCCACCAGTTTACAATTGATTAGCGTAACGCTTGCCTGCGACAGATTTCAGCAATCCCTTCCTCATTCTGCAAATGCCGTGCATCCAGATTCTCGCCGGCAAGCAGTTGCATGGCTGCTTCGTGCTGCTCACGCTCCATGATGACCAGGATGATCTCAACGGCATACCCTCGTTGTCGAAGGGCTCCGAGTGCAATGGCGGTGGCTGGAGTGACCTCAGCCAGGATGGCAATCACTGTGGCATCTCGGGGCAGATAGCTTTCTGCTTCATCAACTAGAACAGGCAGTTCGAGACCATCGTTCAACTCCAAGCGGGCAAGGGTTTCTCGGAGATGCTGAAGTTGCTCCGGGCCACGTCGGGTAGGCACCACCACAGGCTGCAATCGAGCGTGCACTTCGCTGGCAGCTGCTTCGGCGAGCGCTAAGCGGCGTGTCAGAAAGTCTGCCACCTGGGCATCTTCCTCGGAGTTCCACCCTTCCAGCCGAATGCGTTCAGCAGCATCGCGGCCACTACTGACAAAACCAATCTGCTGGCCCATCTGGTAGACGGCATTGGCAAGCGACATGGCTGTTGTCACGGCCAGTTCCGACCGATATGGTTCGCCACGGGAATGGAACGACTTGATATGGAAGTCGAGAAGTATGGTTGCCCCGGCAATGGTGCTTGGTTCATAAATCTTGCAGTGCAGGGCGCCCAGCCTGGCGGTGGTTCGCCAGTGCACGCGGTTCATGGCATCGCCTTGCTGATAGGCTCTAACACCGGCGATGCGAGTAGGGTCTTCAAACAGACGGTGGGTAAGGCGTATCTCGCCAACCGGTCGTCGGGATGCAAGGTCGTAGCCTTCCAAAGGTACAATCTTCGGGTAGACCAGCAGAAACTGTGGTGCAGCAGCTACGCGGAAGCGGCGATAGAGACCGAAGAGATCGCCACCTTCGAGAACCAGTGGCCCAAACTGGTAGAAGCCTCGCATCACAGGCGTGACTTCGTAGCGGAGTATTTTGGTACTGTTGCCCCAGAGCAAGGTGATTCGTTGCCTTTTTCCTTCGATCTTCAGCCTGGGTGGCTTGGAGCGTGTGTATTGTTCAGGCTGATAGTCTTCCGCCAGAACCCAAGGGATAGGTATGGCCCCACGATTGCCAATCTTCACTGAAATGGGGATCATCTCGCCAACTTCGATTTCCTTCAGGCTCGGTGTACGTTCCGCGAAGATGTTCTTTCCCCACGCCTCTGCCAGAAATCGGCTGACAAAGATCAGCCCTAACAACGTGTACATGGAGTAGGCCAGCAACCCTAACCCGAAGACGAGGGCGATGGCGAGGATGGCCAGTGATGCGAGTATCCAGCGGATCAATTCTCTAGTCCTGAGTGCTGAGTCCTGAGTGCTCAGAAGGCGAGCACCCAGGTCTTGGCTAAGCAGTCTTGGCTTCTGTGGTTGGTACGGGAACAGCGGTTTCGCTGAGGATTTGTTCCACCACCTTGGTAGCGTTCAGTTTCCTCAGTCGGGCTTCGGGTTTCAGGATGATGCGGTGCCCGAGCACCGGAACAGCCAATCGTTTCACATCATCAGGTAACACGAAGTTCCGGCCACGGATCGCAGCAAGTGCTTGCGAACTCCGGAAGAGAGCAATACTGGCTCGTGGACTGCCTCCGAGACGGATGTCGCTGTGGTCGCGGGTCTGGGCTACCAGATCAAGCATGTATTTGCGAATCTTCTCTTCAACGAATACTTCCCGGACGGCCTTCTGACAGTTAAGCAGTTCCTTCTCGCTGCACACTGATTCGAGGTCATCAATGGGGTGACTCTTCTGCAACCGTTCCAGCATCTTGCCTTCTTCTTCGATGGAAGGATAGCCAAGACTGAGTCGCACCAGGAAACGATCCAACTGCGCTTCAGGCAGTGGGAAGGTGCCTTCATGGTCAATCGGGTTTTGCGTCGCGATCACCACGAACGGACTTTTCAGTACATGGGTATCGCCATCCACCGTCACTCGGCCTTCAGCCATCGCTTCCAGGAGCGATGACTGCGTTCGAGGCGTGGCCCGATTGATTTCGTCAGCCAGCACGATCTGGGCGAAGATCGGCCCAGCACGGAACTCGAACTCGGATTTCTTCTGGTTGTAGATTGATGCTCCGGTGACATCGGTAGGGAGCAGATCAGGAGTACATTGAATGCGTTTGAAGGTGCATCCGACGCTGCGGGCCAGGCTGCGGCCGAGCATCGTCTTGGCAACGCCGGGCACATCTTCCAGCAGGATGTGGCCTTCGGCAAAGGCCGCAACGACGGCGAGTACCACGGGTTGTCGTTTACCAAATATCACTTTTTCGATGTTGGCAATGATCCGGTTGGCGAGAGCCGCCACTTCTTGGGCCATGATGGTTTCCTAGGGATGGATCTATCTTACTCTTTCAGGCATATCATCAGCCAGCATTATTCTGTAGCTTGAGGGGATGATGCGACGTGATCGCTGGTACCTGGCACGGTTACTCTGGTTTATCATCGTTGTGGTGGTAGTCGTCGGGCCATTGCTTATGCCCTTGTTTGAACTCCTTGCTACCCCAACGGCATGGCGGGCCTGGCTGGAAGGAGATCGAATACTTGAACTATTGCTTAACACGTTAGGTATTGGCCTGGGTAGTAGCCTTCTTGCCTTGATACTCGGCTGCCCAACAGCATTCCTGCTGGCACGTACCACATTAGCCTGCAGAACAGTTTGGATCATTCTGCTGAGCCTGGCACTCTTCATCCCTCTCCCAATGCTGCTGAGTGGCTGGTACCTGGTAATGCAGAAATGTGGCGCCCCGCTGCCTGCACTCTGGTCTATCGAAGTTCGCTGGCTGGGAACGATGCTCCTGCATGCCTGCATCGGCTTGCCTTGGGTGGTACTCATCCTCAGCCTGGGATTGCTTTGGGTGGAGCCTGAACTCGAAGAGGAGATGCTGCTCTACTCAAGCTTCTCTCGAGTCTTTCGACATGTCCTTCTGTCTCGACTGTGGCCTTGTGTCAGCCTGGCTATTCTGATTGTCAGTTGGCCTGCCTGGCATGAGATTACAGTGACTGACTTCTTCAAAGTGCGAACGCTGGCTGAGGAAGTGTATCTGCAACTGAATGGTGGCAGCATGGAAGATGCTCCCCGGGCGCTGGCGGTGGCACTTCCATGGACGGTGCTGTTGATGCTCTTCACGGCCTGGATGATGCAGCGCTGGCAGAAGCAACTACCATCAGTCTGGCCTAGTCTTGCCAAGCAGAGACAACTTCACCTGGGGAAGAAGCAATGGCTGGCACAACTCTGGATGCTGGCCTTGATTTCATTGCTGGTACTTATCCCCGTCGTCGGCCTGATTCTTCGGGCAGGGATGGAGTATGGCACCGAGCCTCACTGGTCAGCCTACAGTTTGCTGGTTCGCATGAAACATAGCATCACGCAAACCACCAGTCCACTGGGGCAAAGCCTGCTGATGGCCACCATCGCCGGTGGAATTACATCCTTCGGCACACTCCTGCTGGTTTGGCTCTCACGTAACTCATTTCGTATTCAGCAAACCTCCTGGTGGTTGGCTGCAGCACTCTGGGCTATGCCCGGGCCATTGCTGGGCTTGGGGCTGCTCAGCTACATTCAATGGTTGATTCAACTTCCCTGTGGAAGTGTGCTATCACCTTGGCTCTACAGTGAACCTTCGCCAGTGCCTAACATCTGGATCGCCTGTATGCGGTTCTTTCCGCTGGTCTGGCTATTACTCTGGCCCTTGGCAATGCTTTTGCCACGGCGAGTGGAAGAAGCCAGTTGGCTCGAAGGTGCAACACCGTGGGAGCGGTTCTGCCTGCACTACTGGCTTGTGCTGTGGAAGCCTGCCTTGGTTCTGATGTTGGGTGTGACACTACTGACCCTCGGCGAGATCAGTGCCAGTAAACTGGTGACCACACCGGGGTTCCTGCCTTTGTCGCATCATCTGTTTCAACTCATCCATGCTGGTGCTGATACGGAAGTTGCTGCGATTTCCCTGACGCTGCTGCTGCCGGCACTAACGTGTGCGGTGGTGTCTTTGGTTGTCACCCTGATTCGTTTACGGAAATGAAAACAGGAGAGATCACTCTCTCCTGTTGGTCCAATAAAGAAGATGTGTTACTTCGGCCGAGCACCGAGTTGATAAATCACTTCGGCTGAGTTCTTGATCACCAGCAAGCCGTTTCCAGCGTAAGTGATGGTGCCATTGCCGCCTGCACCCTCCCAGGAATCGGGTTCTACTTGGAGTTTGATCAGTTTGATCAAGCCATCTGCATTCTGGCCATTGCGAATGAGTGTGGCGACATCCAGCATGCCTGTACGCAGTTCACTCTTGGCCTGGGTAAAACTGACGACTTGCAGAATCTCGCCCTTGATGATGTAGGTGAGACCGAGTTCGCTAAGCACGCTCTTGAGCAGATTACGCTTCGTCACACCCTTGGGGATTTCGTAGCTGAGAGTGCTTTCGTAGGTCAGTCGCACTTCTTCCATCGTCTGCTTGCCGATGACCAGTTGCATGCCCAACTCTTCTTCTAGTTGCTTCTTGACCTGTTCAAAGGAAGTGTTGCTGAAGTTAAAGTGCGTTTTGCTGAACTGATCGAGGATCGCCAGTATCTCTTTTTCCCGCTTGCTCAGATTATTCGCTACGCTGCCAAAGGGCTTGCGTTTGTTAGCCTTATCAAATGCCGTCTTGTCGTATTGAATCGAACCGTTGGAGGGAACAGTCCCCGGGCCAACATCATTGAGGGCTGACTGCTCGTTATTGCCACGGGCTTTGCTCAAGCGGTTGTAGTCGTTCAGCATCTCGCTGCGTGATGTCAGTTCCAGGTACTGGCTGATAGCTGGAGTACCGGGGTACTTGGCAGCTAAATCCTTGAGTTTCTTCTTGGCAGTGGCAGAATCCCCATTCTTGTCGAGAGCTTTGATAATATTCAGCTCTTCGCGAATGCGTTCGTTCTTATCCACTTCTTCGCGAGGCATCCTGGCTGGGCTGGCTGGTGTACCGGCTGCAGCAGGTTTGCTCAACTCCTTCTTGCGAGCAGCCAGTTGGCCGAGCAATGCCTTCTTGTCTTCAGGCGAAAGGTAGCTGGCTTCGTTGACTTCGGTCTCTGCCGATTGCAGTACAATAGAAGCTGCATCAGCATCGAGCTTGCCCGCTTTGCTGATGGCTGATTCGACGGTAGCTTTGAGAGCATCTTTTTGCAGCCGGGCGCGGGTAGCTGCGTCCTGCAGTGCTGAAGGGGGATCATCTGCCTGAATAGTGGAGGGGCATACCACGCCAACGAGCGCGAGCCAAGCGAGCATTAACAACCGTCGTGCCATGACATACCTCGCCGAGAGCGTCGGAAGAACATCCCATTCTTCGTCATCCTACAGAATACCACACTTGCAGGTGGCAGTGGTTGACGGAACGGAAAGCGACGCTGAAAAAGAGATGTGGATTAACGATTAGATGCACTATCAGGTACATCTTGCGCTAACTACTTTGAAAATACCGCAACTTTAACGGTTAGGCAAGCACTATTCTCTTATCTAGCGGAACTCGCCAAGAGTCCGATCTGGTGAAAAATGAAACAGGAGAGATCGCTCTCTCCTGCGAAGTTATTCACAAATTATGGATGCCAACTACATCATCGATGCAACCTTCGCAGCCAAATCGACGGTTCGCTGGCTGTAGCCCCATTCGTTGTCGTACCAGCCGAGTACCTTCACCATCGTGCCCTTGCCCTTGGGGTTCACCAGGGTGCTGAGAGCATCGAAGATACAGGAGTGGGGGTTATCGATAATGTCACACGATACCAGCGGTTCTTCGCTATATTCAAGGATGCCCTTGAGCTTGCCTGCAGCTGCAGTCTTCACAGCAGCGTTGACTTCCTCTGCGGATACTTCCTTCTTCAGGATCACCGTGAGGTCAGTCACGCTACCGGTGATGACAGGAACTCGCAGGGAGAATCCATCAAGCTTGCCAGCCAGGTGAGGCAGTACCAGACCGATAGCCTTGGCTGCACCTGTGGAACTGGGGATGATGTTGATGGCGGCAGCACGAGCGCGACGCAGATCCTTGTGAATCTGGTCAGCGATGCGCTGGTCGTTGGTATACGCGTGGATGGTATTCATCACACCATTGACGATGCCGAAGTTCTCGTCGAGAACCATGGCCATCGGTGCCAGGCAGTTGGTGGTGCAACTGGCGTTCGAGATAGTGAGGTGATCCTTGGTGAGCTTGTTGTCGTTAACACCCATCACCACGGTGATGTCTTCACCCTTGGCAGGTGCAGAGATGATGACCTTCTTGGCGCCAGCCTTCAGGTGATCGCCGAACCCACCCTTGGGGCTTTCCTTGTCGTTGAACACGCCAGAACATTCGATGACGAGATCGACGTTCATGGCCTTCCAGGGAAGGTTGGCAGGTGACTTTTCTTTGAGGACCTTGATGGGTTTGCCATCAACTGTCATCACGTCGCCTTCAGCGGAAACTGTCTTGTCAAACTTGCCGTGAGCGCTGTCGTACTTGAGCAGGTGGGCCAGACCTTTGGGATCATCGAGATCGTTGATAGCAACCACATCGAACCCGCCCCGCTGGGCGAGGATTCGCATAACCATGCGGCCAATTCGTCCGAAACCGTTAATCGCTACTCGCACTGCCATTGAGGACACTCCAGGTTGGAATTATCACTAACACTGAAGTTATAGGGGTGAAACGGGCTGCTTCAACCGTTTCACACTTGCCTGCAAAAACTCTTGTGAATCGGCTATTCAGGGAGTACCCTTGAACAAGGTCGATGTGACTGGTGACAGATGACAATCAGCAGCAAGAATCAGGAAGCCACTGCAACGGTGCAGTTGCACTCGCAGTACCAGGGACTGATACCTTGTGCTGCTGGTGGCCTGGGCCAGGTGTACCAGACAACAGATCACGATTTGCATCGGCCTGTAGCCCTCAAGGTGTTGCACGAGAAATGGTGCTCTTCGGAGCAGGCCTGTCAGGACTTCCTTCAGGAAGCACAGATCACCAGCCAGTTGGAACATCCGGGGATTGTCCCCATCTACCAGGTAGGTACTACGCCCGATGGCAGACCTTGCTACAGCATGCGATTGATTCATGGGCAAACGCTGCGGCAGGCCATTGAAGACTATCACAAACTCCCTGTAGAGCAGAAATCAGAACGACGATTGGCCAAACGGCGTTTGATCAATCACCTGGCCAGTGTCTGCCGAACCATTGCGTATGCCCATAGCAAAGGTGTTCTTCATCGCGATATCAAGCCTGAGAACATCATGCTCGGTGAGTTCGGCGAAGCCATCATCCTCGACTGGGGCTTGGCTAAGTCTTCTAATAGCGAACAGATCCTGGTCGATGATACCTTTGATGATGAGAAGGCGACCGTCTACTCGACTCAAGTTCGAGGCACTCTCGCTTACCTGTCTCCAGAACAGGCACATGGGGAGAAAACAAGGATCACCCCCGCCAGTGATATCTTCGCACTGGGTGCTACGCTCTACACCATCCTTTGCAATCGTCCGCCTTATCAGGAATTGACGAAGCACGACAATTTGCGTCATGCCCTGGAGGCACGATTCGAGAAGCCAAGCAGTTACAAACCAGCACCGAAAGCACTGGAGGCGATTTGCCTCAAGGCCATGGCCAAGGAACCAGACCAACGCTATGCCACAGCGACCGATTTCGCAGACGATCTGGATCGGTACCTTGCTGATGAACCGGTCTCTGCCTGGGTCGAACCCTGGACGGATCAGGCTCGCAGAACGATTCTTCGGTACAAAACAGCGTTTGCTTCGTTGCTGGTGCTGGCCATCATCATTCCCACAGCCCTGGCGATTGGCTCCTGGCTACTGGTGCAGGAACGAACCAAAACGCTACTTAGTGAACAGAAGGCCCAATTGAAGGAAGAGACCGCTCAGCAGATCACTGAGTATCTCACGCGTCTTTTTCAAGCTGCTGATCCCGTTGCTGGCTCTATCACTGGCTTCCGAACCAGTGACGAATTGAGCCACCTCCAGACGGCTATCGTCTTCCTCGAACGTGGTCAGGAGTTGATAGGCCAGCATCTGAAGGATCAGCCGTTGGCCCGTGCCAGATTACTGTTTGCGATGAGCCGCACTTACCATTCGCTGGGTGCTTACGAACAGGCACTCTCGCTGGCCAAAGAGAGCCATTCGCTCTTGCAGAAACACCTGGGTGAGGACGACACCGAAACCGTCAGTTCAGTGCAGTTGCTAGGTCTCATTGCCCAGGATACTGGTGACTATCAACTGGCCCTTACCCATTTCGAGAACGTGCTGGCGAAACGGAAGAAACGCTGGGGCAACGAACATCTGCTGGTAGCTGAGTCACTTTTCAGCTTGGGAAACATCACCTTCTATCAACCACTGAGCGATGAAGGGACACAGTTCATTGCTGCCAGGCGACAGCAGGCGGAAGCCTATTTGCTTGAGGCACTGCGTATCAGGCAGAAGCTTCATATCTCGCCTCACCCTGAAATTGGTTACACCCTGGCATCGCTGGCCAGCTTAAAGCTCTCAGAGCCTGGGCAGGACATCAAAGCCTTGGGGTATGCGAACGAGGCCATGAAGCAATTTCAAAAATCAGGTGATGGATCGATAGGCAACTTCATCGTCAAGATGATCCAGGCTGATCAACTTCGTCAGGCACGCAAGTTTGCTGAAGCAGAGAAGATTTACATTGATGTGCTTGCCTCCATGAAGAAGCACCTCGGCAGCAAGCATCCATTCACTGTACTTCAAATGGCGAACCACGTCGGACTCGTCAATGCTTCACAGGACATGGACCGGGCACTACGGATGGCCAAAGAACTGCTGGAAGTGATCCGCACGATGCCCTACTTCCGCAGCCAACCGATGATTGTCGAACGGATGATCTACTTCAGTGATGTCGAGTTAAACCGAGGCGCCAAAGAAGCTGGGCTATCTGGCTACCGAGAAGCCATGACATTCGCCCGGGAACGACCCGCAGCGAATGCCAGGAATTTGACTCAACTCACACAGCGGTTTCGAGATCATGGCTTAACGATGCCATGATTAGCTACTGTGCCAAGCCACTCACCGGCAGAACGACGAGTGGAAACTTCTCGTTGTCGGTGCGGATGCGAAGTTCCGACTTCATCTCGCCCGCATCCACCGGCCGCCACTGAATCAGGAGCGAATGCACTGCTGCAGTAGTAGTGGGTACAGCTACCGAGATGCCGTTGCCTTGCCCATCTACTCCGAGGATCTTGAACGGAGCAGAAGAACGAAGGGTGATGCGACGGTTCATCGTCCCGCCTGCTTTCACCGTGCCATAGAACAGCTTATCAGGTACCACCGTCAGCGAGGATCGCACGGTCGCATCCACCAGTACGGGCAGAATCGGATTGTTCGGATCATTGGTCCGAAGCTGAATCGTCTGCTTGTAATCACCGCTAGGCAAATCGTTCGCCAAAGTGGTGGTGATGTGATACCCCACCGTGCCCGGTCGGCGGTAGTTCTCGGCAATCTTTACCTCCACGCCAGCAGGCTGCTCCGCCACGCCAGTGATCTTGAAATCGAGGTTGCCTGCATATTCGATATCGACATTGCCGGTTGGCGTTGCACCTTCACTGATCACGCCGAAGCTGAACTGGCCCGGATTATAAACAATATCACCACGGCTGAAGGCCTTCACTTGATACTGAGCGCTGTAGAGCTTGCCTGGCCCGAACACGAGACTCAGGTTCACTGTCTTTTCGCCTGCGAAAGGTTTGGTATCCATCAGCATGTCGATCATACCAACAGCCCCAGGCTCAACCACTTTGGGCGAGATGCTGACCGAAGTACAACCACAAGACCGCTGATATTCGACCAGTTCCAGAGGCTTATCGCTGGTGTTTCGCCACTGAAAGCGATGCAGCAACTGTGACCCGCGAGGCACCATGCCGAAGTCATGCTTCATCTCGCCGAACATCTTCCCTTCTTCGGGAAGCGGACTGACAGTACCAGCCTTCTTGGTGTCATCTACGGCACGAACAGTAACCAACAACAGCAACGATGCTGCAATAGAACATAGAATCCGTTCCATGATCTCTCCCATCTTCACAGTATGAATGGGAGAGATATACCACGAAACGGATTTGCTGAAAAGCTCACTTACCCAGTCTACCTGTGTAGCCGAAGTCGTGAGACTTCGGAGCTCTTAGATAGAGCCTAACTCTTGAGCACGCTCGCCTGTGGCGTCGCTTCCTCAATGTTGGCAGGAATCTTGGCATCGACGTTGCCGAAAACCCAGGAGATGCCACCGAGAAGGATCTTTTGGAAGGTATCGTTAGTCCAGACATCTTCGCGATGGCCCATCGAAGTATAGAAGACTCGGCCCTGGCCGTGCATGCGAGCCCAGGTGGCTGGGTGCAGTGGGCGGATGTGGAAAGCGTTGCCCCCTTCCACTCGCTTGGGGTTGCCGCTCTTCTTCCAGATCTCCGTCGCAGCGGAACTATCCTGGGCCAGAATGACGTGCAGATCGCTGGAGAAGTTCTTCAGCGAATACCATTCTTCCTGCAGATCGAAGTTGCTCTGCCCCTTGACTGCAGGGAAGGAATCGCTGGTCACTTTCATAGTGGCTTTGAACTGTTCGCCATGGACGATGAACTCGCCGCCAAGCATCTGAATGTACGGATCGCGTTCTGCTGCAGGCTGATTCGCCTGACGGTTGCCCGGGCTGTGGAAGGTATCGCTGGCACAGTGGCTGCCGATGAACCCTTTGCCACCGGCAATGGCTTCGAGCAGTGCTTTCTTGCCTTCCTTGGGCATAGGTGGGGTGTTGTCAGTCCCTTTTTCTACTGTCAGGTCGCCTGTGGTGTAAAAGAAGAAGGCGTCATACTTGGCAATTTCTTCAGGCACAAAGATGCGTCCATCTTTGGTGCAGTTGACATCGAAGCCATGCTTCTTGCCCCATTCAGTGACGAGGTATTCGGCATGGGCAAGCTTGCCCTTCTCGCCGAGGAACTTCTTGCCGTCAGGCTTACTGCGATTGACCACATCGTGCTGGAAGTTCTGCGAGCGGGTGAAGAACAGGAGCTTCTTGTTTGCCTGTCCTTTAGCAGCCGTGTAGCCGAGAGGGAATGAGGAAGCCATCGCTGCCAGTCCAGCGGCCTGGAGAAAATCGCGTCGTTGCATGAGAGGGAAGTCCCGGTAGGAGTGATGGATGCACTGTAATTCGGGACGAGGGTGAATGCAAGGGCTTAGTTTAGTCTGCGAAGCAAACTACCTTGTCCGGTTTATCCATGTGACATCCTTGGCCTGCACTTCCGATGGCAGTGTTAGCAGATCATCCATCGTGAAGATTTCCGCATGCAGCTTGCCGTCCGTCAACTCATGAGTCCCTACGACGATAAGACAGTCTGACTCTTCCAGTCCAATCACTCGAACTACTTCTTTGAAGCCAGGCACCGCTAAGTATCGTGGCAAATGTTGATCAGAGAATTCCATGAACTTACTGAACGATAAAAATGCCAAGCCATTTGCACCTGCTGCCAGCAACAGATAGTTGTTGAAGATAGTCATATCCAACCACTGCCTGTACTGCTTTACAATTGGAACTGGCTTCGGTCGTTCTTTCGTGTAGCGACCTGGGCCGCGTGGATCAGCTTTTGGATAATATTGAGGCTCAAACCTGCTGCATCCAGTTACTCCAAGAGACCCAAGGTGTTGCAGAGTCTTGATATGATAACAACCAATAGCATCGGAAAAGCCATGTTCTCCGGAACTGTTATAGAGTACGGCAAAGTATTCATCATGTTTGCTGGCAGTTCGCACTTGGGGGTACATAGTCATCCCCAACTCCGCTTCCTGAACGAACACCGGCTCCTTCTTGTTGGCTACATCGTACTCCCAAACGTACATCGGTTCGATGCAGTTATCTATGGCGAGCAACTTGCCTTCATGAAGCAAAAGTGCGTCAATCGCTTTGCCAAAGCTGTAACTGCGTGGCAAAGTGACAGAGTGATAAAAAAGTGCTGCCTCATCCATATCGATATATCCGAGACAAGAATTGCCCCAACTGCCACCAATGAAGAGGCGGTTATCATCGAAGAGGAAGGAGTAGGGTCGAAATCCCGAACAATTGTATTCCACTGGTTTTATTTCTGGTGGCTGAAGCGTCGGTGTGGGCTTCAGGGACAACAAACTCAGCGGCAGCTTGACCTTATCATGGGGTGAAACTGTCTTGACTGATGGGTCTTTACAATTAGTAAAGAACGCCAGCCAGGATTCATCAGGACTGATCGCATACGGTGCCATGAGCGGCGCGGGCACGTTGTACAGATCGTAAATATACCCAGGCTCTACCCGACACAATGTCGATTCGCCAAACCTGGGCAATAGATGGATGGCCATGCCTGACCTGTATTGATGGTTGCTTGTGATACAGAAAGATGTCTGACCTTCAGACTACGTTCACTGCTTTGTATCACAAACAACCAGCAACCATCAACTACCAACTCTAGTGCATCCCTGACCCACCACTCAGCGCCTTGCCCAACTCGCCGACGATGACTTTCGCGTCGCCGAAGAGCATCCAGGTTTTATCGTTGAAGTAGAGTTCATTGTCGATGCCAGCGAAGCCAGGGTTCTTGCTGCGTTTGATAGCGAAGATGGTACGGGCCTTCTCTGCTTCGATGATAGGCATGCCGTAGATCGGGCTGGTCTTATCGTGAAGGGCGGCGGGGTTCACCACGTCGTTGGCACCTACCACCAGGCACACATCCACCTGGGACATGTCGTGGTTGATGTCCTCCATCTCGACGAGGTCGGTGTAGGGAATCTCCGCTTCCGCCAGCAACACATTCATGTGGCCGGGCATACGGCCAGCTACGGGATGGATGGCGAACTTGACGGTGACACCCTTCTTCTTGAGTGCATCGTACAGTTCACGCACCTTGTGCTGAGCCTGGGCGACAGCCATACCGTAGCCGGGCACGATGACAACGAAGTTGGCTTGTTCAAGGATGGATGCTGCGTTCTCCGGAGTATCGGCTTTATACTCCTTCGCCTCGCCCTGCGCGGCTTGCTGCTGAACCTGCCCAAAGGCTCCGAACAGAACGTTGAAGAACGAACGGTTCATCGCCTTACACATAATGATGGACAGAATCAGACCGCTCGATCCATCCAGAGCGCCAGCGGTAATGAGCAACTTGTTATCCAGCACGAAACCCATCGCCACCGCAGCCAGCCCCGCATAGGCGTTCAGAATCGCAATCACCGTCGGCATGTCGGCTCCGCCAATCGGCATCACCAGCATCCAACCGAAGTTGAGCGAGAGTAGCACCACCACGACGAAGAGAACGGGTGACAGCGAGGAGTTTGGCCAGATGATGAGGATCAATCCGAGGAGAACTGCCAGCGCAAACGCACCGCCATTGACCAGGTTCTGGTTCTTGTAAATCCACGGACGCTGGGGTATCCACTTGACCTCTTGCAGTTTGCCTGCTGCGATCAGAGACCCGGTGAAGGTTAGGTAGCCTAGCACGATTTCAATGATGATGGCCCCCATGCGGAAAGCTGTCAGCATCTCGGGCTCGTTGCTGTACCAATGAATGTACTTGGCTGTTCCGACAAGCCCGGCAGCCAGGCCGCCGAAGGCATGCGAGATAGCAGTTCGCTGGGGAACCGCAGTGAGAGGCACGTTCGCCAGCCACATTCCCGGTGCAACAGCAAGAGCAATGGGAATGATAACCCAGAGATGCTCCGTTACTTCAGGACGGAACCAGGTGGCGAGGATGGCCAAGCCCATACCAATCGCACCCGCAGCAACGCTCTTGCGGGCAGTCTTCGGATCGCTCATCCAATGAAGCGAGAAGATGAAGAGAGCGGAGCCTGCGAGGTAGATCAGTTCAATCAGGAGACCAAGCATTAGCGTGCCTCCTTGTCGCTCTTGAACATCTTGAGCATGCGTTCGGTGATCATGAAGCCTGAGATGATATTGGTCATGGAAGCAAACAGGGCGATGGCCCCCATGAGGCGAACCGGTGTTGAGTATTCCTTACCACCCGCCACGATGATGGCTCCCACCACCGCGATAGCAGAGATGGCATTGGTCAGCGACATGAGTGGCGTGTGCAGGAGTCGTGAAACCCGGCGAATCACACCTATGCCAATGAAAGTGGCCAGCATGAAGACGAAGAGCATCGAAACGTAGTCGATGTTGCTGTGAGCGGCGGGGGCAGGGGTGGTTGGTGTGTCGTTGGCGAAAGTCGTGGCAGTAGCAAACAAAGCGATCATTAATGTGAGGAGAGCACGCCCAACGCCATAGCCCCGCAAGGGGCGCTGGTTAGTAGCCAGGGGCGTTAGCCCCTGGTGAACGTACCCAAGAACAACAGAGCCCCGAAAGGGGCGACGGAACCGAGTGGTCATATCCGCACCATCGCCCCTACCGGGGCTCACCTTGAAATTCACATGAAACCAGGGGCTAGCGCCCCTGGCTACCAACCTTCGCCCCTGCCGGGGCTTCTCGACTTTCTTTCCTATCGCTGCCTGCGTGGGTTGGTTCACTTGATCAACTCCTTCGTCTTCGCGTGCACGACTTCCCCCTGGTGCGTCACGATGGCACCGCGAAGAATTTCATCACTCAAATCAACCGTGAAGGACTTGTTCTTCCAAAACGCCAGCAGGAAGCTAGTCAGGTTACGAGACCAGAGCAGGCTGGCATGGTACGGCAGGCTCGCAGGCAGGTTCAGCGGAGCAATAATGGTGACACCATTCTCGACTGTGACACCGTTGGAGGCCCCCGCACTCCCGACTCTCTGGCTTCCCTCTCCCCCGGAGGGAGAGGGGTTGGGGGTGAGGGGGTTCAGTAAGCCAGGCTTTGACAATTCACAATTGCCACCACCATCTGCTGCGAGATCCACAATAATCGAACCGGGCTTCATCGACCGAACGATATCAGCCGAGATGAGCTTGGGGGCAAACACGCCACCGATGAGGGCGGTGGTGATGACCACATCCGAAACAGCACACTGTTCAGCCAACATCTGTTTCTGCTTGGCTTTGTCTTCGTCGGAGAGTTCCTTAGCGTAGCCACCACCTGCTGCTGCACTCTGTTTCAGTTCGATGCCAACGTACTTGGCCCCGACGCTTTCAATCTGTTCCTTCACTTCCGGGCGAACATCGGTCGCGAAGACCTGCGACCCTAAACGCTTGGCGGTAGCTATCGCTTGCAAACCAGCAACGCCCGCACCGATGACAAAGACCTTGGCTGGCAGCACAGTACCAGCTGCTGTCATGAACATCGGGAAGTAACGAGGGAGATTGCAAGCTGCCAGCAGTACACCCTTGTAGCCTGCGATGTTGGCCATCGAGGAGAGGGTGTCCATCGCCTGAGCACGGGTGGTTCGGGGGATGGCATCAGTCGAAAAGCTGGTGACCTTCTGCTTGGCCAGTGCTATTACTGTGCTCACGTTCTTCGTGGGCATCAGTGAAGTGAGGAGCATCGCATCAGGGCGGTACTGACTGATCTCCGCTTCGCTGGGCACGCCGACTTTCAGAACGAAATCTGCATCGCGAAGCAACGCAGCTTTGTCGCTGGTGACCGTAGCCCCTACTTCGGTGTAGGCAGCATCAGTGTAGCCTGCGGTGGTACCTGCACCCGATTCGAGGGCAACGGTGAAGCCTGCTGTCAGCAGTTTCTTCACCGATTCAGGCACGATCGCCACTCGCGTTTCGCCTGGTGTTGACTCACGGGGTATCGCTAACTTCATGATCGCTTCCACTGCCTGCGTAACATCTCCTTACCATACGGCTGAGAGCAAACGAGGGCGACACTTTTGTGTCCTAAGTTGAAGATTTCAGACACTATCACAGTGGAACAATCAGCACACTGATTGGCATGTTCCCAGCCTGAGCCGGGAACATGCGTTGGCACTATCTTCGACGTCCCGTCGCTGCAGAAGTCGTACGGGTTGTTGTCGTCGAACTAGCAATCTGCGCAGCTGCACTTCGCAGTGTGGCAATGCGACGTGAGACCATCGCTTGCGCTTGCTGTGTGGTTACTCCGCTGCTGGCAGGTGGTGTTACCTGTCCAGATTGAAGTGCCACCAGCAAGTTCTCCGCTTGCGTAATCTGATTCTGAATCGTTGTCAATTGTGCCAGTTTGCCACCATTGGTGCTGAAGGCTGAACTGGAACTGGTGGTGCCAGTGCTCGTAGAACTGGCAGTTGAACTGGAAGCACTCCCGGAACCGCTTTGGCACTTGCTTCCCTGTGCCAAAACAGGCGACGCCAGAAGCAAAGCTCCGAGCGCAGCCGACCACAGTCGTCTCATGACAGACTCCTTGAAAAGAAATGGGACCGCACGGGAATGTGCATCGGAGAAGAGAGAAGAACGAGCGATGCAGCGAGTCGAATCGTTTCAGATGACGGTAAGGCAACAGCTGTGCCAATGCGCAAGAAGTATGCAGGAACGGTGTTTACGCAGCGGAACTTCAGCGATGGAAAGAAATATCCACTCCCTCAGCAGACTTTCTTCATCTGCACTTGAGGTGGCGATGTTTGAGACGAGACAAGCGTTGCAGGATGCTGTGTAAAAATCAATCTCGTTCCCAGCCAGAGG